>JAEEGL010284909.1_pt1 | contig 35334 bp, 27 predicted proteins | sample 9134231 | NCBI WGS metagenome assembly JAEEGL01 (sample SAMN16246548, study PRJNA631951) | gut metagenome | biome: gut microbiome; feature: rumen; material: fiber-attached | host: Bos | place: Iran: Karaj | collected 2018-10 | reverse complement strand
CTCCTCCGCCTGGCTTTACCTCGCCGCGTGTTCACCCTCTCACAGGTGAAGTATTGCGCTGACAGGGTCAAGTGGTTGTGGGATAACAGGAATATGATAGGAGGCCTGCAGTGGGTCTCCGAGCCTAAGGTTCTCCGTTTCTTCTTCGGTAGGATGAAGGAGATCGGCTACTGGCAAGAAGACCTCGCGAAAAAGTTCCGCGAGGACTTCGGAGACTCGCTCTAGAGCCTTTTTGTTCCAGTGAATGATGTCGGGTAATCCCCGAAGTTGAGGGAGAAGGAGATTCTTTCTCCCTCAATTGTTCCCTTGAGGTTTGTGACGGTATAGCGGGGATATTCACCGCCCAATGCGAGCGGAACCACCATATCCTTGGCGAGGCTGATTGTCTTGTTGTCGCTCGTGAGGTTGATGTCGGGGATTGTCACATCGATGGTGACAGGCATCTGGGGCACGAACTTGATCTTGTAGATAATGATCGAGGCGGTCTTCCCGTCGGCGGAAGGGGTTAAATTGACGTTAATGTCCGGATTGTCGAATGATGCGCCATTGAAAACAACGGACACTGTGCCGTTGTAGTCGGCACTAATCGGGGTAATTGTTTTGACATCTTCGTTTTTGCCGCAACCTATTGCGAGCAAAGCTACCGCAAGGATTGAAAATAAATTGTTAAGTCTCATATTATTAAAGTTTTATAATTATTCCAGCGATTATGGATCTGGGTCTTGACAAGGCGAGAAACTCGTTTCCGACTGACTTGAAGTAGAAAGCCCCGGCCTTGGTGCCTGTCAGATTCGTCCCTTCCAGATAAAGATCGTATTTTGTCATTTTAAAAGATATCCTCCCCTCAAGAGTCATGTGCCAAGGCTCCGACCTCGTGCCAGTCTCGTTCCATGAGATGGGCCCCGTGCCCTTTAGCGCGGCGTCAATTTCCAGGGAATTCTTGCCGACAGGCAGGCTGAGACCAGCTCCAGCGTACAAAGTGTGCTCGGGAACGTAGGGGACACGGTTTCCGCTATAGTCGTTATTTCCGTCGTTATATTCAAGGAACCTGGCGTCGCAAAAAGAGTAGGTGAGGGAAGTGTGGAACTTTTCCCCATGCCATCCCGCTTCGGTTTCGACTCCACGGCTCCTGCTTTTGCCGGCGTTCGTCATCATTCTTCCGATGGACATCCCCGGAGGGAAAACCGTCAGTTGCTGATCTTTGACATTTATCTGATAGACAGATACTTCCGAGCGGAATCCGCCATTTGAATACCTTGCTCCCAACTCATAGTTCCAAGCAACCTCCGGGGCGTATCTGGTGTTACTGGCTCCGACAGAAACGGTCGGCCTGTCGAGATGGACTCCAAGGTCATTCATGAGCCCGTTCATCATCAAGTTCTGCAGGATGTCGGAAAAAATCTGGGTGTTGAATCCTCCCGCCCGGCTGCCTTTGGTGGCATTGGCGTAGATAAAAAGCCCTTCCGAGGCGTTGCACATGACTGATAGCTTCGGAAGGACTTGAAAACGAGAGTGGCCGAGGCTCCCGTTGTAGGGTATGCTGAAGGCCTTCTCTGAGGCCATAGTGGGGTTGAACCTGTAATGTAGGGAAGCGAGGCAGTCGTAGTCCATGACGGCCCCCTCATAGTCGAGCCTGACTCCGGCCGTGAGTCTCCACTTTCCGAAGGTGAACGCTGATTCATGGAACAGCGCGGCCCCCCATGATGTTATCCTGAAATCCGAAGCGACCGGTAATTCATTGTCGCTGAGCTCGAGGAATCCTATCTGTGAAGGAATATTCCGATTGGCGTTGTCAAGGACAAGGGATTCGATCCCGTCTCGCAAGAACGAGACCGGAGCGCACATGCCGTTATATCTTCCGAAAAGGAATACACCGCTGAGGGGAGCCCACCGGCCTGTCTCATCGGCTTTCCTGGCGAGCGCCTCGAAAGTGGCAGCTGCGTTTTTCTGCTTCTGCTGTAGGGTAAAAACACTTCTGGGCGTGTAGTCCTGATCCATCCTCATGTCGTCCAGGAGGGCTTGAACGGAACCCGAGAAGTCGAACGCGATCTTTTCTCCAGCGAACCTCGCCCTCATGCCTTCGATTATGGAGAGTCTTGAATATCCGCTATCTCCGTCGTAAGAGACCGGAAGAAGCTCATCTCCATCGAGTTTCCCGTAGGCGAAGCCTCCTTCTTTAGACGCCGAGACGGAAAGCGTGTTTGACAGGAAAGGGCGTCCCTCGTCCGATCTTTCCCATTTCCATCTAAGGGTAGCCCCGTTGTACGGGTCGCACGCCTTCCCTTTGTACTCGTTCCGAAAGAAACCGTCAGTGTGACGGAGGCTGACGCTAAGGGCGTTTTTCCCGAATATGACCGAGCCTCCAGTCCGTACGCTGTTAGCTGTGCCATATTCAAGATAGGCCTGGTTTCCATCTCTGTCGGTGGGGGAGAGTGTCCTCAGGGCCAGTACTCCTCCCATCGTGTTCCTGCCATAGAGAGTGCCTTGTGGCCCCCGGAGCATTGTCGCGGATCTAACTGCTGTCCAGTCTATGTCGTAAGCGTTTTTGTCAAGGACCGGTATTCCGTCTATGTACAAGCCCATCACTGGGTTATCCATCCTGGAGCCAAGCCCTCTGATGTAGATTGTGGAGGTGAGAGAAGCCCCGTATTCAGGAATAAGGAGGCCGGGGATACGGCTGGACAGCCTGTCCTGACGATAGATTCCGGAGCGTCCGATCTCTTCGGCGGTGATTCTTGAGACAGGGGCTGGGATCATGGAGAGCGGCATTGACTCTTTAAGCGCCGTCACCCTTGCCGGAGGGATAAGGGTATCACTTCCGGCCGAGATGGTCAGCATCGCTCCTATGATGAGATTGTTCAGGATCACGGACGCGAATATCCGCTAATCCACCGGAATATTTCAGAAGGTAGGGTGCTATAATTAGGATTATCCGTGCATCATTTTCCGGAATGCGGAAGGCGTCATGCCCGTTTGCCGCTTGAAAAACCTTGCGAAATAGGACTGGTCGTCAATTCCAACCGCAGCGGCCACGTCAATTATCTGAATTGATGGGTCTTCAAGTAGTTTCTTCGCCCTTCCGATGCGGGCAATGTCCAGCCAGTCGCTGACAGGCCTCCCTGTGGCCTCTTTCACAATGCGGTTGAGATAGTTGCCTGAAAGGTTTGTCTTCCCGGCATATTCAGAAGGCCTGGAGAGAGTTGATTTGTCGTCGAATATGGAGTCCAGGAATTTGGTTACCCTTTCCGGGAGGCGCGACCCCGTCCCTGACTTGATCCTGGACACAAGAAGGTCCAGGCCTTTCCCGATGAACACCATGTCGTTCCTCTCGAAAGAAAGGGCGAGCATGTTGAACAGTTCCGCCATGAATATCCCTTCGTCAAACCAGAAAGCCTGTTGGATGGGCTCTCTCATTGCTGACAGTCTTCTGGCGTCGTTGACCAATGATGTGGCAAAGCAGCCGGTGTAACCCACGGCGTCCGAATAATGCGGGATAGTGAAAGGTTCCTTTTCCGGAATCAGCAGAAGGTGGCCGGCCGAGCAGAGATAAGACTGGCCACAGGCCTCCACAAGCAATTCCCCGTCCGTAAGGTAAAGGAAGCCTACCATCGGAAGTGAGGCGGACGGCATTTTAGCGGCTTTGCTGAAGCCGTGGGTATCCATCCTCCTTATGTAGAAATTGCTGGAGGACAGATCAACTCCGAAAGTCGTCCGGTTAGTCATGGGATTATTCGGGTATGCGATACCTTTCGCCGCTGTCCCTGACCATGGCGTCGTAGAAGTCCTGGCTATATCCTCCCGGCTGGTCGTTATACTTGACTACCAACTCTTTCCAGAGGCGGTCCCAGCGAGCCATCATCTTTTCGGTGTAGGAGGCTGTCTTCGAGGTCAGGAATGAGATCCTGTCCAAAGGATTCAGGTCTTTCACCCTCTCCGCCACCTCGTCCTGTTCTGAGGCATAGAAATCCTCAAGCTCGCTCTGGGCGGCCCGGAGATCCCCGATCATAGCGCCATATCTTGGATATATGAAATTGGAGACCATGTTGCACATCCAGTAAGCCCCGTCGAGATTGAAGACCTCACTCTTGTTGTTCTCCTCCCTGAAGGCCACCGGAATCTCCCTCTCGCAGCAATACACCGGGACGTAAGCGACCATGTCCGCGTCGTCACAGTTAAACCACATCAGCCCTCCGACCTCGTCGGGAAGCCATCCCCTCAACTGGGAAACCATGGTGAACCCGGCTTGCGGAGAAGCTATCGGCCTCTCCCTGAAGTACTTCTGTCCGCCTGACTCGAAGGTTTTCGCCCTCGGTCTGATGGGCATACCCCAAGGTCCGGCACCAAGATCCTTGGTCATGTCAAGGGGCGTTCCCTCGTAGTGATCACGCATGTCCGCCATCACGTCCCTGACCGAAAGTTTGGAATCTGGTTTGATCCAAAGTGGCAGGTGATCGATCTGGTCGAACTTGCCGTCCAGGTAGGGGAGGTATTTGTCCATCTCGGCCGGATCGGTGTGATGGCGGAAGAAACTCCAGACCCTGGCGTCGCACTGCCTGACACCGAGGAAAGTGATAGGGCAGTATGCGTCACGGAAGCTGAAATCAATGTCCTTCCCGGAGAAGAAACCCATCTCCCTGGCGAAAGCGATCACATCGCTGGAATATATGCTCTCGCCCTCAACTTCTTGATAAAGAGAATTCTTCCGGACTTTAGCGACCTGGGGGAACTGCCTGATCCTGCTGATGTTGGCGTGAGCGCTGACGCAGTCGTCAGGAATCCTCACCGCCACCCAGACCGCTCCTTTGCGCCCCTGACCTTTCCCGACGATTTCCATGATCCAGGCCTCATTCTTGTCGCAGACCGTGAAAGTCTCTCCCTTGTCGTTGTAGCCGTACTTGTCCATCAGCTCTCCCATGGTGCGGATCGCTTCCCTCGCGGATGAGCAACGCTGGAGCGCGAGCTGGATGACATTGTCGTACGCGAGGATCCCCTCGGGATTGACCAGCTCGGGCCTGCCCCCGAAAGTTGTCTCGACGATGCAGAGCTGTTTCTCGTTGATGTAGCCTATGACATTGTAGGTGTATTCCACCTGATCGACATATCCCTTTATCTCAGCCGGGTGCCAGAATGACCTGATGGGGATCTTCTCACCATCGGGATGCTTTCCGGCGAAGGAGTGGGTCAGCCATCCCGAGTAGCCGAAAGTGTCGCAGTTGTAGGTGCAGATGACCGATCCGTCGGTCGAGGCGGCTTTCCCCACGATTATGTTCGTGCAGGCCTTCCCTGAAGGGTTGATGGACAGCGCCAGCGTCAGCAGGCAGATGGCTTTGGCTAAACGGAACCGGCTCATGGTGTGAATATTACTTGTCTTCTACAATGATCTCGCAGTTGCCGGGAGCCTTGATGTTCTCGTCGATGATGATCTCGCCGACGCTTCCGACATGAATATGCCCCGAGCGGGGATTCTTGATGGAGACGACATGGCCTTTTACGGTTGCCTCGACGTCGGAATATTCAAACGCGAGATCGGAGTCTCCGCCGAAGGTGCAGTCCTCCATGACGAGGCCTTCGCAGTAGCAAAGCGGCTGGGTCTCAGTGATGTGGCAGCGGACCAGCTTCACGTTCTTCGAGTACCATGCCAGGTACTCGCCGTTGATGACCGAGTCGTAGATCTCGACATTCTCGGCTTCCCAGAAGGAATCCTTGGAGTTGAGGACGCTGTTCCTGACGACGACATTCTTGGCGTACTGGAAGCCGTAGTTGCCCTGGAGCTTGACATTCTCAAGGACGATGTTCTCGCAGTGCATGAAGACATAGTCAGCCCTCTCGATAACGCAGTCCTTGACATCGATGTTGGAGCAGTCCCAGAAGGTCTCGGTTCCGCCGGGAATCCAGCAGTCCCTCATCTTGATACCGTCCATCCTGCGGAAAGTCTTGGGAGCGTCAATGATGGTGTTGTAGAGTTCCCCGTTCCTTGAGTACCACAGCCCAGAGCGCGCTCCAACCGTCAGGATGCTGTCCTTTACCACGAAGCCGTCGCACTCCCAGAGGGGATATTTCCCCTCAAAGCGGCACTTGACGCAAGTAATATTAGCGGTCTCCTTGAGACCCGACTCGCCGGGGTGGATGACCACATTCTCAAGATAAAGGTCCTTTTTGCAATATAGCGGCCTCTCGCCGCCGAATTCTTGTCCGATGATTTTTTCCATTATATTCAGTTCGTTATATTTCAGTATATTCCAAGTTGTCACTTTCTTTCGCGATCAGACGGTGTTTCATCCATCTGTCGCCCTTCAGCCTCCAGAGGAACAGGATTCCCCTGACGTTGAGTTCAGCGCACATCGCTATCCAGTAGCCCTGCAGTCCCAATTTCGGTGTCAGGATAGCCGCCAGTCCTATTCTCACGAGCCACATGCTGCAGAAATTCATCAGGCTTGGCATGAGCGTGTCACCTGCTCCCACGCAGCACCCGTAACCGACAATGGAGATGGCGTACATCGTCTCGGCGAAAGCCTCGATCCTCAGCACTTTGGCACCAAGTTCAACCACCTGCGGATCCACGCTCAAAAGGCCCATCAGCTGCCTCGCGAATATGAACATTAGTACGGCGAGGAAAGTTTGGATCAAGGCTCCCATGGTCATAGTGATCCTTGAGAATCTCTTCGCCACTTCTTTCCTGCCTGCCCCCAGGCTCTGGCCTATCAATGTCGTCGATGCTTCCTCAATCCCGTAAGAGGGCATGTAGCAAAAACTTTCGGCTGTGATAGCGAACGCGTTGGCAGCTATTGCGATGGCCCCGAGTGGTGCTACAATAATCGTGCTCATGACGTAGGCTCCTCTCATTATGACATTCTGCAGCCACATTGGAGCGGTGATGCCCCAAGCGTTCCCAATCGTGCGCCGTTTGGGGATGAATGAGCCTTTCTCTCCTTTGATGTTCAGCTCCTTGGATCTGTACAGGACGTACCACACAGAGAATGCCGAGGTTACCAGTTCAGACAGGCCAGTTCCGAGAGCGGCCCCTGTCACTCCCATCCCACACACGAATATGAATATGTAGTTGAAGATCACGTCCAGAGCGCACATCGAGGCGTACATTATGCTCGGGACCTTCATGTTTCCGCTGGCCTGAAGCATCGCGCTAGCGGCCCAGCCGATCGCCCCAACCGGGATGAACGCTGAATAGATGAGGAAATATTTCGAAGCGTCGGAGATGATCTCCGGGCTGCCTCCCAGCCACCCCGGGAGTGGCCCGCTCAACGCGACCCCGATGGCGCCGAGAAAAAAGCTCAGGACCAGGACAGAGGTCAATCCCTCGCGAAGCACGGCCCTCGCTCCCTTGAAATCCTTGGCGCCGCAAAGGTGCGCTACCTGGACTGAGAAACCCGAGCAGGCCCCGGCCGTGAAACCTCCCAGGATCCATGTGCTCGTCGAGATAAGACCGATCGAGGCCGATGGATTGGCTCCCAAACGGCCGACCATCCCGGTGTCGATGTACTGCATCAACATCGAGGAAGTCTGGGCGAGGATGGCAGGGAGACTGAGCATCAGGGCGAGTCGCACCTGTTGCCCGAGAGTCATCTGTTTGCCCTCCCGGATCAATCCTAAAAGTATGTCTTTTTGACCTTTCGCCATTGGAAAAAAGAGGCGGCGCAAAGATACTATTATTTTTCTGATATAGAAACGGCCGCGAGGTAACCTGTGGACCATGCCGCCTGGAGGTTGAATCCTCCCGTAATGGCGTCAATATCAAGTACTTCTCCCGCAAAATACAGACCCGGATATTTCTTCGCCTCCATGGTCTTGAAATCTATCTCTTTGAGAGATACCCCTCCGCAAGTGACAAACTCCTCCTTGAAACGGCTTTGACCCTTGATGTGGTAGGAATCGTTTGTGATGGTCTCAACCAGCCTGTTGAGCCCTTTTTGGCCGATTTCAGCCCATCTGGCGTCTTGGCGGATCTTGCTTTTCGCGACCAGATAGGTCCAAAGCCTTGAAGGTAAACTATCGGGCCTGGAGTTCGTTATTTGTTTGAGAGGATTCTTTACGGCTGTTTTCCCGATGTCTTGGCGCGCCTGGTCCGGATTCATGCCCTCAAGCCAGTTGACAAGAAGGGTCGCGTCATAACGCGACTCCGCCAGATAGCGGGCGGCATAGGACGAGAGTTTCAGGACCGATGGCCCGCTCATGCCCCAGTGGGTGATCAGAAGAGGCCCGGAAGCCTTGAACCTGGTCCCCGCAAGCGAGACCTCGGCGTTTTCTACCACGGTCCCCATAAGATCCCGGACCGGGCTTGAAGGAAGGTTGAAAGTGAACAGTGACGGTACAGGGGGAACTATCTCAAGATCAAGGCCTTCGAAAAGATCCCCGGTCGAACTTGAGGCGACGGGCTTATGGTACCCTCCGGTGGTCACGACGACAGCGTCATATTGATCCAAAAGGGCTTTGACTGATGTCACCTTGCTGTTTACGAGAATATTCACACCCAGCTGCCGCATCCTGGTTTTAAGCAGGTTTACTATCTCCATAGCGTCCTGCGAAGCGGGGAATACGCAGTTGTCCTCTTGCAGGACGAGTTTCACCCCTTCGTTCTCGAACCATTCCCACGTGTCTTTGTTGTCGAAAGACGTGAATACCCGGCGCATGAGTTTGTCTCCCCGGGGATAGGCTTCCCGGAGGTCATTAATATTCTCGAAGGAATTAGTGAGATTGCAGCGTCCTCCTCCTGTTACCGCGACTTTGGCGAGAGGCCGTTTTCCGGCCTCGAAGATCTCGACCACCGCGTCGGGCAGCCTGCGCTTCAACTCGATAGCGCAGAAACATCCGGCCGCACCGGCGCCTATGATGGCTACTTTCATTCTTCTTTACGCATCGCCCTGGCCAAACCGGCACGTACATTCTCAATCAGGGCGTTGGATGAGAAAGTCGCTCCGGAGACAGCATCGACCTCCAGCTCAAGCCCCTTGGCCGGGGTGAGACCGATCCATTTCTTCAGGAGCTTCGCGGCCTCGTAGAAATACCCGGGAGTCTCGTCGTTCGCAAGGGGAGTGATGTCAGCTATAGTGTCTTTTCTGATCCTGATCTCAACGGGAGTAGGCCCCATGAATCCTTCAACATTGTTGCACAAAGTCGTGGTGTTGATCACAATGGTGCCATTCCCTTGGATTGTCTTGGACGGGTCCTTCTCCTTTGTCTGCGCGTTGGCCATCGCTCCGAGGCATACCGTCATAGCCAAGATGATAAGAATCTTTTTCATGCCGCGAATTTAATCTATTCCATCCTAAAGGAAAAATTAGTAACTTGCAATTCATCATAAATAATGATGTCATGAGAAAACTTTTAGCCATTTTCGTGCCACTTGCGGCCATGTTGTGCCTTCGGGCAGAAGCACAGGAGATCAGCGGCCCCTGGAATGGAGAGCTTCAGGCGGGAGTGTCGAAAATCTCCATTGTTTTCCGTTTCGAGAATGGGAAGTGCACGATGGACAGCCCTGACCAAGGGGCCAAGAATATTCCGGCCGAGCTTGAGTATATATCCTCTGATTCTGTGCGTGTCGTTCAACGACAGATGGACGCCGTCTTCTCCGGCCGATTGAAGAATGGCAAGATCGCGGGACGTTTCTCGCAAAGAGGCCTGACCATGCCTCTTGTCCTGTCGCCAGGCGAGGTGGTCCGGAACCGTCCTCAGACCCCCGCGGGGCCTTTCCCTTACAAGACCGAGGAGGTCACTTTCACAAGCGGTGACGCGACTTTGGCCGGTACCCTGACTTATCCGGAGGGCTGGAACGGAAAGAAGAAGGTCCCTGTAGCCATAATGGTGACAGGTAGCGGTACGCAGAACCGGGATGAGGAACTTTTCGGTCACAAGCCTTTCCTTGTGATCGCGGACTATCTGGCCCGGAACGGGATCGCCACTTTGAGATATGACGACAGGGGCGCGGGAGCCTCGACAGGCGATCCGGAAAAGGCGACCACTCATGACTTCATGCTTGATGCGTCGGCAGGGGTTGATCATCTCCGCTCTCTTGGCAAATTCAAAAAGGTCGGAGTCATCGGCCACAGCGAAGGTGGTTCAATCGCTTTCATGCTCGGGGCGAGGGAAAAGGTTGATTTTCTTGTAAGCCTTGCCGGCCCTGGTGTTCAGGGCGACAGCATCCTGCTGCTTCAGAATCTAAACGCGTTGAGACAGGCTGGAATGACCATGAGGTTGACCAAGGAATATGTCCGGGCCCAAATTAAGGCTCAACACAATCCATGGCTTGATTACTTTATTGATTATGACCCGCTTACTGACATAGGGAAAGTCCGTTGTCCAGCGCTTGTCCTCAATGGGGACAGGGATACCCAGGTCGATGCGTCGGTGAATACCACACCGATATTTGAGAATCTTCCCAAGAACCGAAGTGGCAAACGCTTTGTCAACAAACACACGAGAGGGAAGATCTACCCTGGTCTGAATCACCTTTTCCAGCATTGTCAGACTGGTCAGGCCGTTGAATATTCTCAGATCGAGGAGACGATCTCTCCCGAGGTGCTTGAGGATATCGCCAGGTGGATTAACGAATTATAGGTTATTAAACACAAAGGATGATTGTAGAAAGAATAATTCCGATTGTCCGGGAGGCTTCCGGACTGATGATGCGCTCCGGCTTCGAGGTGATGGAGAAAGGCTCCAACGTGAACATTGTGACATCCTCTGATATCGCTGTGCAGGAATTCCTGGTGGGAAAACTGTCGGAGATTGTCCCCGGGGCGGGTTTCTTTTGCGAGGAAGAGGATCTGAATGACGTCTCCCATGAATATGTCTGGATAATCGATCCGATTGACGGGACAGCCAATTACGCCAGGGGAATAGACCATTGCAGCATAAGCGTCGCTCTCGCCAAAGGTGGCGAGGTCATAGCCGGGGTAGTGTTCAGCCCATGGAGAAACGAATTGTTCCATGCTGAAAAAGGAACAGGCGCCTTCCTTAATGGCAAGCCCATCAGAGTCTCCGGCAAGCCTTTCAAAGACGGGCTGATGTGCACCGCGATGAGCACATATAGAAAAGAATACGCCAAGGTTTGTTCTGACATAATATTTGACGTGTTCATGAGATGCAATGACTTGCGGCGTTTCGGATCGGCCGCCTTGGAGCTCTGCCTGATGGCCGCCGGCCAGATCGACCTTTATTTCGAGATGCGGCTGCAGCCTTGGGACTATGCCGCCGCCTCATTGATTCTTTCCGAGGCGGGAGGAGCTTCTTGTGGTTTCGACGGAGGTCCTTTGAGCCTCACAAAACAGAGCCTTGTTCTTGCCGCCAACAGCAGGGACAATTTGGACGACTTGCTTGCCACGGTGCATCGTTATCTTTCGGAACTTCCTTATTGATAAATCGATATGCCAGAGCTTAATCCTTCTTTGCGAAGCTATGTCGAGGAGGAGATCATCCCCCGATATGCCGCTTTTGACAAGGCCCACAGGGAAGACCACGCATGTAGCGTGATCTCCGAAGCCTTGAGGCTGGCCGGTTTTTATGATGTGGACGTGAATATGGTCTATGCCGCGGCCGCTTTCCATGACACAGGCCTTGTCGAGGGCAGGGAGACGCATCATCTGGCTTCCGGAAGGATAATCAGGGAAGATCCCCGTCTTCCGGAATGGTTCTCTCCCGGCCAGATAGAGAGCATCGCCCAGGCAGCGGAGGATCATCGGGCTTCCGGAACCTGCGAACCCAGAAGTATTTACGGAAAGATTATCGCTGAGGCGGACAGGGATATTATCCCGCTGAAGATACTTCGCCGGACGGTCCAGTATGGGATGGAACATTATCCTGAGCTGGACAAGGAAGGTCATTGGCGCCGTTTCGTTGAGCATCTGCACGAGAAGTACTATTATGGGGGATATCTCAAATTGTATATTCCCGAATCCCGCAATGCCGCCGCTCTGGAGGAATTGCGCGGGATGATCGGTGACGAGGTCGCCCTTAGGAAGACCTTTGATGGCTTGTTTGACCAGGAACACATTAAACAATAATCAATTATGAGACGAATAGCGTTATTGTCGGCTTTTGTCACGATTACCGTCGCTTTCATTTCCTGCGGCGGGAAGTCCAGTGAGCCCACCCCGGCCGCCAAGGCCAGGGCAATCTTGCTTGATCCCGCCGCGGAAAAGATTCTCGTGGCGTCCCACAGGGCGGACTGGCGGCACCATCCGGAGAATTCCATCCCGGCGATCGAGTCGGTCATCAAGATGGGGGTTGACATCGTCGAGATCGATGTGGCGATGACATCGGACGGAGTTCTGGTCCTTTCCCACGACAGTACCGTGGACAGGTGTACCAACGGATCGGGTCCTGTGTCCTCCTTCACTCTTGACTCTCTTAAACAGTTGAGGCTCAAGGGAACACATGGAGAGATTATGGATTCTCTCGTTATTCCCACGCTGGAGGAGGCCCTCACGGTTTGCAAGGACAAGATCCTTGTCAATGTGGACCATGGCTGGAACTATTTCCCTCAGGTCCTGGAAATTGCCCGGAAGGTTGATTGCGTGGACCAGATCATATTCAAGTCCGGCGGAACCAGGCAGGCCACGGCAGAAGCCATGAAACAGTGTGGAGAGACTGGTATCATCTACATGCCGATTGTCACTGTGGCGAAGGATGGAACCTCCGAGACGATAGACAGTTACCTTGACGGGGGAGAGATGCCTGTCATGTTCGAGGTCTGTTTCTCCAAGGATTCCACGGCCATCGACACTTACATGAAAGCTTTGACTGACGCCGGTTCCAAGATCTGGGTGAATTCGATCTGGGGCTCGCTTTGCGGAGACAATGACGACGAGCGGGCATACAAGAGCCCGGAGGACGCTGATCTCTACTATGGACGCCTTCTCTCTTTGGGTTTCAAGGCTTTCCAGACCGACAGGCCTGAATATTTGATTGGATATCTTAGGAAGAAAGGTTTGCATGATTGATATGAAAAAAAGGATTATCGTATTGTCAGCCCTGCTGGTGGGAGCGATGTGTGGGGCGCAGGCCCAGAATGTCTTGAGGACAAGCCCTGTGGAACCGCTCCGGTACGAGCGTCAGGAAGGACGTTTGAAGATCCTTGAGAGCGTTGTGTTTGACAAAGAGATCGCCCCTGGGACCATATTCCTGCTTGACGGGAAGGAGATAAGTTTCTCCGCCACTTCCAGAGGCGACAGCGTGCTTGTCTGGTGTCCGATGGTGGGCGATGTCAATGTCTTGGAAATGAGGCTTGGTGGGAAAAAGCTCTCTTCAGTGGGCATCCAGTCGCCTATAAAGAAGGATTGGGGCGTTTTTCAGAATGGCGAGATCCACATAATCCAGTCTTCCCATCAGGACATCGCCTGGATGGACACTCCGGAGTACTGCAGGACCGAAAGGATCAACGACATCATCATCCCGGCTCTCAAGATGATGGACGAGGACCCGGATTTCACCTTTGAGATGGAGCAGACGCTCAATCTCATGGAGTTCCTGGAGGCTCATCCTGAACGTAAGGATGAGGTCATCAAGAGGTATAAGGAAGGCCGCTTCAACTGGGGCGCCACTTTCAACCAGCCTTATGAGGGGCTGGCCTCCGGCGAACAACTGGTCCGCCAGGTTTACTTCGGCCGCAAGTGGATAAAAGAGAACCTCCCGGGGTGTGATGACCGCACGGCCAACAACATGGATGTGCCTGGCAGGGCACTCCAGATGCCCCAGATCCTCTCGAAGAGCGGAGTATCCAACCTTTTCATCTCCCGGATGCATGAAGGCCTTTATGACTGGTACAGCCCTGACGGATCTTCGGTGCGGACCATGTCCGTGGGACATTATGGCTGGGAGACAATGGTTTGGCATTTCTTTGACCGGGGAATATTGCACGCTTTCAAGAAGGTGGGGGACAGAATGGGCCTGTGGGAAGACATATTCCAGGAAAACTCTTTGCCTCCTTGCTACGCCATCCTTGTCAGCAACGACGCCTCCAAGCCATATTCCTTCACTCAGGTGATCAACGAATGGAATGACATCGTCTCAAAGTCCGAAGTTCCTCTTCCCAAGATGAGGTATTCCACCGCCGAGGCGTATTTTGCGGCCATGGACACTCCTGATGCGAAGTTCCGCAGGATCATGGGAGAACGTCCCGACCTGTGGCTTTATATTCATGGACCGGCCCACTACGACGAGACTCTTGACAAGCGCCGGGCAGCTGTGGCGCTTCCTGCCGCGGAGTTCTTCTCGACGCTTTGTTATCTGGAAGGTTCTGAATATCCCAGGGCTGAGCTTGACAGGGGATGGATGGCCTCGATTTATCCCGACCATGGTCTTGGCGGAAAGAATGGTGAGATCACGGACCGGATTTTCGCCGATTCGCTAGCTGTAGGGCGGAAGATAGGGGAGAGCGTCCTGGCGCGGGCCGTCGGGAATATCGTCTCGTCTGTCAAAGGCGCGAAGGGCGACTACGTCATATTCAATGACTTGACTTGGGCTAGACAATCCATGGTGGAAGTGTGGTCCCGTTTCGATAATCCTGTTGTCAAGGATGACAAGGGAATGGAGCTGCCTTCCCAGGTGGTCAAGAGGGGAGATTCCACCTTCGTCCGGTTCCTGGCCCAGGTTCCGGCGATGGGCTACGCGCGCTTCAGCGTCTCTCGGTCAAAGAGGAATGCGTCCGATGAGGTCCCCGCAGGTGTCACATTCGGATCAAATCATTATTCCAACGGGTTTTACGATGCCGTCCTTGGTGATGGTGGAATAGTCCATCTTTATGACAAGCAGATCGGTAAAGACGTTCTCGCGAAGGAGAAGTTCGTGTTTGGTGACATCATCGACGTCATGTACACCGGTAACGGAGCCGGCGAGTTCATGCGTATCACTGACGTTTCTCATTCTGACATGGTCGCTCTTCACGAGTTCCCCTCCAATTGGAGAATAGTTGAGAGCGGACCTTTGACAGTCAGCTTCGAGAACCGTGTCCCGATGAGAAACTCGACAGTTGTCCAAAGAATCACATTCCATAATACTGTCAAGAAGATTGATTTCGACATCCGCCTTGAGGATTTTACTGGCGAGCATAATCGCCAGTACAGGATCATGTTCCCGACCGCTCAGACAATAAAGGAAGGGGACATCTGTTATGAGGTCCCCATGGCGGTCTCGCACGTTGGCCGTGATGAGCTTGACATGGTGCCTATGGGCTATTCCGCATGGGGAACTTATGTCCACCATCCTAAGGACAGCCATCCCCGCGAGGTTGGGAATTTCATCTCCTCCAACGGAAATGGTTTCGGGGTGACCATGTCATCTTGCGTGGCTGTTTGCGATTGGATTGATCCTTCAAGGGAAGTCGCTGATTATCCAGTGCTTCAGGGAATCCTGCTATCTTCCCACAAGAGTTGCCATGGCGAAGGGAACTGGTACCACCAGACCGGGACCCATGACTATCATTTCTCCATCACCACACATCCAGAGGGGTGGAAGAATGGTTATGCCGCCGCATTGGAGGAAAACCATCCCTTGACCGTGGTCGAGAAGGAAAACAAAAGTGGGTCCCTCGAGGGAACCCACTCATATCTGGAGATTTCCGATCCTTATGTCGGATTGTGCGCCATGAAGAAAGCTGACGGTGATGACGCCGTGATCCTTCGACTGGTTGAGATGGAAGGAGTTGACAAGGACATCAAGGTCAGGCTTCCTTTCAAGGTCAAGTCAATTGTGAAGTGCAACCTTGTGGAAGAGGAGACCGGCTCACCGGTTCCGGTAGATAGCGATGTCCTGGAAATCCATCTCGGGCACAACTCGATCGAGACGTTTAAACTTATTTAAGGGCTTTCGCCAGAGCGTCCCAATGCTCAGGCGTCATGTCGCCGGGAGTGAATAGGCAGATGCCTGCCGCTCCATTATCCAGTGACCCGCGGACTGCTGTCTCTATCTCGGAAGGCAGCAGTCCTGAGTTTTCAGGATCTATCACCTTGTCCTTGTTCCTCCAATCCTTGCAGATGAACAGGCCGCTTATGACAGGGACTCCCTCCGGGGCAGCCTCTGTTTCCTCCTTGCAGACGGTGGCCAGCCAATCGGCGCCTTCCATGTAGAAGTCGTTGTAGTTCATGGGGAAGAGCATATCGACATTCCACTTGCTCCACTCCTGGCGGACCATCCAGTAGGAATATGACATCGGGCCGGGGAACACGTCGGCGCTGACCTTCTTGCCCTTCGCGTGGACGGCGTCAACGATGGCGTTGACCAGGTCGGTCACCTTATCGCAACGGAACTGGGCCCATTCCTTGACCTTGGAGGGGTCCTCGACAGATTTGATGTCAATCCCGGTCTTCTCCTTGAACTCGGCCACGCAGTCGTCGCAGTAGCAGTAGTCCGCGGGAGCATATTCCTCATCCATCACAAGGCCATATTTGTCCCACAGGCCGCGGGCGAGGATGACGTCGGCGTAGCGGATGTAATCCAGCTGGACATAGTCCACTTCCGGGATTTCGGCGATTCCGCAATAGAGGTCTATCAGGTATTGGCGGACATCCGGATCGGCAGGATCAAGTGTTTTGTAGTAATCAACATAGGCGGGATATTCATCAGCGGGCTGTCCGAGCCTGTTAACGGTGTACCATCCATGAGGTTTACCTCCCCTTGTCATGGCGCCGATCCAGGCATGGTACTCAAGTCCTTCGGCATGAGCCCTCTTGGCGGCTTCCCTGACAACCACGGGGTTGTCACTTCCCATGCAAACACCGACAAGACCCTGGGACTTCCAGAAGCGGAACTTCTCGGATAGTTTGTCCATGTCGGTTTTCTCATTGATTCCTTCCCATGCGTAGATAGGGGTCTTCGCTTTCTGGTTGTCGGCACAGGCGGCAAGTGTGAGAGCGGCCGCGGCGGCCATTAAAAGTTTAAAGAATTTCATGGTTGATTATAATTTTCAGTAAATATATCACTTTTTATGATTTTTTACTATCTTTGCATCCGCATTCGCGACAATAGGGGCGTAGCTCAGTCGGTTCAGAGCGCTTCAGTCACATTGAAGAGGTCATCGGTTCGAGCCCGATCGTCCCTACGGGTCAACAAAATGTTGATATCTGGATGTAGCGCAGTTGGTAGCGCACCTGGTTAGGGACCAGGAGGTCGCTGGTTCAAGTCCAGTCATCCAGACCAAGGGCATGTCGAGAGATCCTTTCCGTCATGCCCTTTTTAATACTAACTGGTGAGTTGTCCGAGTGGTTGAAGGAGCCTGCCTCGAAAACAGGTGTACGGCAACGTACCGGGGGTTCGAATCCCTCACTCACCGCTCTATACAATGCATTACAGGTGCCGCACGTCAGTGCGGCATTTGTGTTTGACGGCGTATCCGTCGTGAGCTGGCTCACGTAAGGATATGACGGCAGGCACAAAGCGACGTAGTCGCACCTGGTAATGCATTGTTCCCGGTCATCAAGGGATGTCGGAGCGCAGCGACGAAATCCCTCACTCACCGTTCCGGCACGGCGCCGATGCGCCTTCGCGTTGCTCAAAGTGCCCAGTGGGAGACTATATCTAGATGCGGTGGCAGATTGAACTGTGCCTTGAGGTTCCCCTCCAGCCTGTACCCTCCTGCCCGGAGTTCTTCCGCTGAGACAATCCGTGGAAAACCCCTGTCATCCCGCTCCTCAAGGTAAACTGGCCAGTTGCTCTAGCTGGGCCGGTGTGCCAGGATACGAAGCTTTAACTCTCCGCATGGTATAACACTGCCCATTCCTATGATAAAAGGTAACATCACCTGCAGAACCGTAGGCATCAGAGAGTAGTATGGAGGGTCTATAAAGGGGCATAACGTACACTTGTACTTTTGGGCAGGGCAATAGCAAATAAGTACCTTCTCAGGTATAACAAAATAATCAAAATCAGCGACTTAATCAAGCGTAATAGCACTCGCAGCGGCGCCAGACGCTACCTTCCGTTGTATATATTCATACCCCTTTCGTCCCCTTCGGGCGGGGTACGACATCCCCTTCCGTGATGTCGCTGGGGCGTGGCGCAGGAGGGTGTCTGGCAGCGTAGGGGATGCGGTGGGCAGACTCCCTTCGGGGCCTGGGCCGGAACGGCCCATTGCTGGACACCCTCCAGGCACTTTGGTCCTGACGCCTTAGCGTCAGGACCAAAGTGCCTGGAGGAATAGCGGCCAGGTTAAACTTTACTTTGGAGTGGAGGGACGGGACTCTTCTGACGGAGACTGCGGAGGAAGAGGAATCACGGCCTGGAACGACCCAGCTGCGGAGCTGCGTAAGGAGGCAGGATGCTCGCAGAGCACTATGGTTGTTGCGGGTGATGGTGATTGAGTCTTGATGCTGCTGATGCGGGACAGCGCCGGAGCGGAGCAATTGGGGAAATTGGGGCCCCAATTGCGTAGCCCGGTGCGGGGCTGGCAAAGGGCCGGGTGCAACCCGGCCACTGCAGCCAAGCCCTTTCCTGCTGCCGCCTAGCCCGGAAGTTCGAAGGGATGACCTTCGCACCTTGATACGGGAGCTTCCTTAACACAATCCCGATGGGATTATGTTATGGTAGCGGATTCAGGGCACCGACGCTCGCACTGGCACAGTGGTCTCTCGGGCGATTATTTCTCCCCTTGGGGAGCCGGAGGGGTTTAGACCTGCCAGAGTCTGTGGGAGGCGAAGCCGGACACAGTCTCTTGACCGCTTTCCCTTATAAGTGCGGGAGCCTGGTGTGTCGGCCATCTGTGCGTGAGGGCGTCAGGGAGTCTCTGGCGGACTTGTTCCGACAGAGTCTCCCAGCGAAGGGCCGCATTGATGGTTGCTGGTCTGGCTGTTTGGGGCGGAGCTCAGCGGAGAACCAAACTGACAGACGAGCAAGTACCGCTTCCTCTATCGGCCCTGGCATCGGCACGCGTTGTCTAAAACGATCTATGGGCAGCTATTCTACCCCATAGATTATCGGCCAATCCTGACCAATCTTTTAATACTATTGTTCTGATGTTCAATGTTCTATTCTACTAAGAGCACTGAGTAATTGGTCTATACTTATGGTACTAGAGTACTCAATATTAATAGCTGTAACCTTTTATTAAATCAACAAATACTGGCCATCCGTAATCTGCGGAAGTATATTTCTCAACACTTTCCATAGGGACGAATATTGCTTCCGTATATGACGAAAATGAATTACTGTAAATAAAAGGAGGTGTAGTGGCCTTGATATATATATTCTTTAATTTTATACACTTATCAAATACCAGTTCTCCTATGAAACCAATTGATTCCGGCAAAGTGATTTCTTTTAAACCAGGGCAACCCATAAAGGCCCCATATTGAATCTTCTCCAGTTTATCGGGAATATTAATTGTATTCAATGACCCGCAGTCGTTGAATTCATAAATACCAAAAGAAGAAATAGAATCAGGCAGTTTGACTTCTACGAGTTTTTCGCATTTATAAAAAGTGCTACCTTGTAATTCATTTATATTCGCCTCAATCACCGCTTTGCTTAATGAAGTACACCAGGAGAAAGCACTAGGCCCTAAAGTAGTTACTGAAGCAGGAACATAAACCTCGGTAAGAGACGCACATGTTGTAAACGCCTCAAAACCGATCGTTTGCAATGATTCTGGCAGAATGATAGAAGATATAGACGTGCCAGCTAAAGCACGATCTTTTATGGAAGTCAAACTGGATGGTAGAGAGATGCTTTTTAATCTCCAACTGGAATCAAAAGCATTTTCCGAGATTTCTTTTACAGCTTTCGGGACTTGTATTGACAACAGAGTATTATTACAGTAGAATGCCTTATAGCCAATTACTTGAAGTGGGCCGTCAAACTTAATCTTCCCCTTTCCATCAATATTTTCATTTGACACAATGTTAACATCAAAACTATTAATATTTATAATTTCAACAGGTTTATTATCATTGGTCGTGTACCAGATTTCATTAGATTCTTGATTTGAACGCTGTAGAATATTAATTGAGTCATTTAATTCGCCACTAAGTTGTTGGATACTAATTGTAGCGCGTCTTTCCACCCAATCGTTACTGGAAACGATAACCTTTATATATTCCTTATTACTCTCTTTTATTGTTATCCACTCTGGGGCAGAGACTTCGTAATCAACATTAGATAAGAGAGAGATTGATACCTCTCCACCATTGTGCGCGCATTCTATATCGCCTGATTGAATATGCAAGACATCTGTTTGTGCCTGGATAATTGTAAACGTTCCGGACAACGCCCCATCTCTTTGTTTGAAGGTAATACTAACCTCTCTTGGATCATAGCCTGTGTTCTCTGTGACCCCAAAACGATAAACCCTAGTAGAAAGTGCCTTGGTTCCAACGCCATCATCACTATACTCGACGGAGGAAATAAACTTTCCTTGTGCTTCTGTAGGAATAATAACTTCAAAATCCACATTGTACTTCACCTCAACCTCTACCTTCTGCTCATGTTCGTTTATATTTGCGGATTCACGGGATACAAGAATGCCATAATTCTCGTCTTGACGAATAATAATCGTTCCCATTAAGTCTCCGCCTTTCTGCTTGACTACGACTTGGCCCTCACGATCGTCATATGTCTCGTTGGCGTCCACTTGAAGTGTAATTTGTGTAGGGGTAAGAGCCTTTGTGGAAGTGGATACATATTTAACCCATTCGGTCTGGGAGATAACTTCATAATCAACATTTGCTTTTACCTCTACGGTAAGCGTATGCGCCCCATTTGATAAGTCGTACTCTGGAGTAGTGATGAAAAGACCGTTAGTTTGGCTTTGTTTGACTACTACCGTCTCAGACAGACCACCGTCCGTCTGATTAAAGGTAATCTTTGCCTCACGGTTATCGTATGTATCGTTGGCAGCAATACTAAATGCGGCCTTCTCTGTAGCGAGACCTTTTGTATCAGTGTGCGTTATCCAACTCTTTCCTGCATCGTCAATAGTGATACTGTACTGGACATTCTTCTGAACCTCAATCTCGATGACCTGTTCGGCATTGGTGAGGTCGAAAGTCTTTGGAGAAACAATGAGGCCAATGCCGGTTTCCTGTTTGACCGTGATGGTCTCGGCCAAATCCTCCACCGTGATGGTGAGTGTTGCGGTACGCGGGTCGTATGTGGTGTTGGGGTTGCACTTTATGGTGACGGTTGTTTCCCCATCGCTGGCGGAGCCGGATGACGGCGACACGCTGAGCCAGGACTCTGTTGTGCTGACACTCCAATCCTTGTTGCAAGTGAATGTCAAGCTCTGGGAGCCACCATCGCGGGTAAAAGTGTAGGAGCGAGGGCCGGATACTGAGAGCATTGGGGCCTGCTGGCAGGAAGAAACAAAAGCAAGGACACTAAAGAGCATTAAAACAAATGATACTATGTGTTTCATAATCTGTGGTATAATTCATTCTTTGCGCGTTTCGCATCCGGTCGGTCAGAAAAAGGTGTGGGCTTCCTCCGAACTCGATCCTAAGGCATCGCCAAATGCCCGCAACCTCCATCCAAGATTCTGCTCACACCTAAGGCGCGAGCTTTCACCTGATACGGTAGATTGATTCAAAATTTGGCGATTTTTAGGATCTACCCGTACAAAGCAAACGCTTTATTTCTATGTCATGTCGTCGGGATGGTTCCGTCGAACATGGCAAATATAGTTGATTATCCTTTTGCTACCAACTATCCACGACTAATAATCGCTTCTATTGCTTCGAGATAATGGCCTATGCTTGCAACATCCTCTTTCGGAATCGAAGTCAAATCTGCCAATCTTACAATAGACTGCCCCAAGGAGCTAATGTTTGTATCCGACATCCCAAGAGCAAATCCAGGTACCTTCGTTGTCTGCACAATCATACGTGCATTGTATAAATCAATATACTCGGAGTACAAGTCAAAATACCTGTGCAGTTCTTTGTTATTCCCGGTCTTAAACACCGCATCCCATCTGCTTGTTGGAATAGTTTTTCCATCTGAAAGATACGATAGCAAACAAATCTGGCGATAACTTAATCGTTCAAGCATGTTCAGAAGAAAATTGGCATGTTCGAAACTAATTGTTTCATCAAAACATAGATTAGCAAAGAAACTAGAATAAAACTCAAGTTTCTTGCTTTGGAATTCATCTCGTGCTTTTAATAGAATCCCTTCCAGAATCTCCTGTGCCTTGGGTATACCCATAGATGTAACCCCGTGATAGGATTCGTCATCTCTAGGCATTTTCCCATTATCTAACAATGATCTAATCTTCTCGATAGAACGAATAAAAACAATCTCTACTCTCTGTTGTTCGCGCTCACCCAGAGCCTTAGGCAAAAAACTTCTTGCAGCATTTGCAAGTGCAGGAGCAAACGCACTACCTACTATACCTAATATGGGATTTGCTGCACTCATCACAGCTGCAAGACTACCGACGGCGGAGTCTATAAACACCTCTCTCTTATCCTTCATGAAACGTTTTTTTAATAAAAAAAACTTAAAACACATAAAAGTACATAAGAGACTTAATTCTCTTGCGCGAAAATAGTATATTTAATCTGATTATTCATAGGTTGCTATTATGTTGTTGATAACTTTTTATACTTGCCTCGCGCTATCCTCATCAATCGGCTTCCTATCCAGGCGCGGATATAGCGCTCGGCAGTGGGGATGGTGAGGCCGATGGAAGTGGCAATCTCTTTGAAGTCTTTAGCTTCAAACTCGTCAGGGAGATTATCCCAGAAGGTTTGCAGGAGAATGGTGTCCTTGGTCTGGCCGACAGGAGTTCGGAGCATCGTTTTCTTGGTAAGCTCGCTGATGACGCGAAGCATATGCTGCTGGAGGACGGAACAGATAGTCATAGCGGTGGCGAAATCATCGGCCCGGACGTAGTGGAGAGCGGAGAAGTTGCGGTCTTCCATCATCCGGAGGGCCGTAAGAATCATGGCAATGCGAAAGATGCTCACCGCCAGACGGCGGACAGAAGCGATGGTATCGTCCCCAAAGATGGCGTAGTATTCGGTCTGGACCTGGTCGAAATGTTTGTTGAAGGCCTGGCCTTGCTCTTCCGTGAGACGAATCTTGATACGGGCGTTCTCCTGGAGTTTATGGTAGAAGGTGAGGTACTGGCCGCCAGGCACTTTAAAATGGTCATCTAGTGACTCTCCATCCCCTTCATCCAAGACATCGAGCCAGACAAGGGGTTTATCCAGACAGTAGAACAGGAAGCGGGAGAAGAGACCGTTTTCCACGCTGGTCATCAGGTTGGTGACTTGCTGGGGTGTGCCGGAGAGGATGGTGGAGATACGGGGCTGCTTGATGCAGACGTATTCTCTTTCCGTGCGGCGAAGGTAGGAGATGGGTTCGTTCTGGAAGCCCTGGCGGAGACCCTGGGAGAAGTCTCCAAAGTCCTGGCCGAAGCTGGCAGCAAGGACGTCGCCTTCGGTCTCAAAGAGGAGGCTCTGGCTGTCATTCTCATTGAGGGCTTGATAGACGGCGGTGGCGCTGCTGTTGGCTGGGATAAAGAGAAGGCGGATGGGCGGTGGTGTGGGTTCCGGGATGCCGTCTCCTTTCTTCTGGCGCCTGTATTGTTCCTTATCTACACGAAACTGCTCTTCCAGTCGATTACTCTCGGCCCTCAGCTCTTCGTGGATAGGGTCCACAATGGCACAGCAGAGAGTGAGTCGGCCTTTGCCGCTACCGGCACGGCGCCGATGCGCCTTCGCGTTGCTCAAAGTGCCCAGTCGGAGCGCAGCGACGAAATCCCTCACTCACCGTTCCGGCACGGCGCCGATGCGCCTTCGCGTTGCTCAAAGTGCCCAGTGGGAGACTATATCTAGATGCGGTGGCAGATTGAACTGTGCCTGATGAGGTTCCCCTCCAGCCTGTACCCTCCTGCCCGGAGTTCTTCCGCTGAGACAATCCGTGGAAAACCCCTGTCATCCCGCTCCTCAAGGTAAACTGGCCGGACGCTCGATACCCTGCCGGTGTAGCCCTCCGGGACCTCGAACGTCTCGCCGGAAGACACCGAGACACTTACGGCCGGGACACCAATCGCCGCCATGCCAGTCTGGTAGGTCTCGACATCTCCTACGAAGGTCCGGGAGGCAGTCTCTTTGTCTGGATGCATGAATATTGTCATGGTCGTGTCTTTTCCGCGAATATAGTCCCCGGATGTGCCAAACCAAGGCGCGACCTGGCATTGCCGAACTTGCAAAAACTCTGTATTTTTTTGGCAGCAGCGCCTCAAAACTTGCGAAGAAAGTATCCCGTTGACGGCTCCTACACCCTCTCGATTTTGACGAGCTCAATCTCGAATATCAGAGTGCTGTGGGCGGGAATGCCGTCCAGTTTCATGGACCCATATCCCCACTTGGCCGGAATGAAGACCTCGAAGATGTCGCCCTCCCGCATTCTGACCAGGGCCACCTGAAACCCCATGATGAGGTCCCGGACTGTGAACAGGGCCGGAAGCGGCTGGCCCTCAGTTGTGTCGAACACGGTGCCGTAGATAAGCCTTCCCGTGTAGTTGACATACACCACTCCAGACGGGGACGGCCTCCTGGTCCCGTGTCCCTCCTTGAGCCTCCGGTATATTACCCCGCTTTCGAGGACAACCACACCCTCTTCCTTGGCCTTCTCCGCCAGGAACGCCTCATTCGCCTCCTTGTAGGCGCAGGACTCATTCTTTTTCCTATTCCCCATGATCATCCCGTAACCTTCCACCGGACTCGCCAGCGGCCGTTCTCGTAGTCATGGCTCAGGATTTTGAACGTCCCGATCTCCGATGTTTTCCCGACATGTGCCCCGGCGCAGGCGCAGGCATCATAGTCACCGACCCGAACGATCCGGAGCGTCTCTGAAGCGTCCTCGGGTAGTTTACTGAGATCGACAATCCCGGCCGCCTCCTCACGGGGCATATACTCGATGGTCACGTCAAGGCCTCGGGCGATGACCTCGTTGACCTTGGCCTCGATTTCGCCCACCTGCTCCTCAGTGGGGCAGACGGTCAACTCGTAGTCACACTTTGATTTCTTCCGCTCGATGTGGGCGTTTCTCGACCTGGGGCAACCGAACATCTTGACCATCGTCGCGTTCAGGATATGCTCGGCCGTGTGCATTGGAGGATACTCCTCCTTGTTGTGGGCATTGATCTGGGGTTCCATGGCTTTTGTGCGAATACATTAGTTTATTTGTAAATATCCCCCATGGAAAGAGAACCCCAGGAGGGGAGTGAGGCGTCATCGACAAAGGCGTCGAGTGTCTTGGCGTGTCCGGCGATGACGCATTCCTCCAGGAACTGCCTTTCAAGCTCCCAGAGGACCATGTGATAGGCGGCCACATCGTGAGTGCGGTCTTTGAACCTGTAAATGCAGTGGGAATATCCCTTCTTGGAAAGACGTCCGGCAAGGAAGTCGCTTCCCCATATTCCTTTACCGAATATTCCGTAATGCTTATAAGCCACGGCCTTGTCGGCGGTCCCGTGGAAAAGCAGCAGGGGGCACGGAGCATCTTTGAAGTCAGGGGCTCCGCTGGTACTGATGATAGCTCCCGCGAAAGAGATCGCGCCCTTTGGCTTGAATCCTTCAGGCAGTCCGGCAGTGTTGCCGTTAGCGATGGCATGAACGGCCGCGAGGGTGATGATCGCACCCGCCGAGCTGCCCGCGAACACGATGTTGCCGGTGTCTATCCCGAGCTTATCTTTGTTCTCATCCAGGTAGGAGATCGCTGAGAAAAGATCCTCGACTCCGACCTGCTGGGAAAGCAGGAACCTGTCCACAGCCTTCAACGCGCCAGTCAGTCCCTTGCCGACTTTGTAATTCTTCATCCCCAGCCGGTAGTCTATCGTCACGACAGGGAAGCCATTGTCATTGAGGAGTTTGAACCACTTGGTCGTGAAATCGTCCTTCCTCTGTCCGCCAATGAAGCCTCCGCCAAAGAGATATACTATGGTTGGTTTCGAGACTTCTCCCGAACGAGTAGCTGCCACTTCGGAAGGGCGGAATATGTCGAGATAAAGGGAACATGTGTCCCGATGGGCGTAGCGGTATGTCTCCTGTGCCGAGAGCCCCTGGAGGGCTGCCAGCAGAAACGCAAAGAGAATAAATCCAGTCTTTTTCATAATTGATTTTTCTGTCGGGGAGCTAGCTTGTCCTCCATTGTTTATAGGGATTGAGAATAATACTGTTGCCCTCTTCCTCGGTTTGGATTTCAGGCTCTTCCTTTTTGCAGGACACAAATCCGACCGCAAGTGCCAGAGCGCAGAGTATCAAAAAAGTCCGTTTCATCTCGTCCTGTTATTATTATTTTGTCTAAATATCAGTATATTTACTGAATAAACGCAAAATTAAGAATAATTATCATTATGAGAAGATCGCTTTTATTGTTTTTCTCTCTCGCGGCTTTATTATTTGCCGGCTGCGACGGGACGGATCCAGTACAAGACACCCCGAGGATCGTCAACATTATCAATTTCATCCGTTACACCGAGCCGCGCCGTTCCGGCCCAATCCCTCAGGAAGAGGTTTTGTACCAGACGGTTGTCTCGCAAGCTCAAGACCTTCGCTCAAAAGATCTCATCGGTACGTATCTTCTTCAGTATGATGCCCTTATCTATCCGCCTTATCAGGAACTCCTGAAAGAGGAGAAAGCCCGTGGCTGCGAGATCGGAGCATGGTGGGAGATAACCCAGCCCCATATCGAGGCCGCTGGGATGACCTGGAGGGGCCGTTTCCCTTGGGACTGGCACGCCCATGTTGACTTCTCGGTCGGTTACACCCAGGCCGAGCGGGAGAAACTGGTCGATGTCTACATGGAAAAGTTCAAGGAGATCTTCGGAGAGTATCCGAAATCCGTCGGATCCTGGTTCATCGACTCGGGAACTCTGGAATATCTATACGAGAAATATTCAATCGAAGCTTCCTGCATGTGCAGGGACCAGGTCGGGACAGACGGCTACACCCTTTGGGGAGGCTACTGGAATGGTGGATTCTATCCTAGTCGCCAGAATGGCTATATGCCCGCCCAGACTGAAGAGGGCGGCATCCCGGTGCCGACCTTCAGGATGCTCGGAAGCGATCCGATCCATCAGTATGAGGCTGGAGTCGGTGGCGTTGTCCAGAGCGTCGAGACCCTCGAGCCTGCCTATGAGACCGGCGGTGGCGACCAGGAATGGGTGGACTGGTTCTTCAGGATGTTCACCAAGGAACCTCATTTGGGATATAATTACGTGCAGGTCGGCCAGGAGAACTCATTCACTTGGAACGGCATGGAGAAAGGTTTCAAGATCCAGACAACCGCTCTAAAGGAGATGGCCGCCAAAGGCGAGATCCGGCTCGAGACGCTGGTGGAGACCGGGCGCTGGTTCAAGGAGCATTACAAGGTGACTCCGCCCACGAGCGTCATCACGACCGAAGATCACAAAAGCACGGGTCTCAAGACCATGTGGTTCAACAGCCGAAACTGGAGAGCGAATCTTTTGTGGGATGCCCAGGGACTGAAATTCAGGGATATACATGTTTTCGACGAGACTCTCCGCTCCGAATACAGGGATCATCCCGACACGCTTCCGGACTTCCGTTATGAGACTCTTCCGCTTTTGGACGGCTGTCTTTGGAGCACAGCTGATAACATGGCCGGCCTGCGTTTCGTCGCTCCGGGATTCAAGGGAGGCGACCCTGTGTTCACCTCGGATAAAGACCAGACTTGCCAGACCATAACCTGGCCGTCGGCCAATGGGAAAGGGAAGTTTGTCATCAATATGACGGAGGATGGCCTCACGATTAGCTCAAAAGGTATCGCTGACTGGTGCCTGGAGATGAACTACGCTCCTGGCGTGAACCTGCCATTCGTCGCCATAACTTCTTCAGAAGTAATAGCTTCCGCTCAAGATCGGGAATATCTGATGACGCTCGGGAAAGGCTCTGCCGAGGATCTGAGAAAAGAAAACCCGGGAAAAGTCTTGCGGCTTGTCCCGAGTCATAATCAGATAGAACTGTCTTTCCAGGTTAAGGGAGTTCCGTCACAGGGAAAGTAAAATAGGTGTCCGGGAAGGGCTCGTCTTTGAGGGTGAAGTGCCACCACTCGCTGTCCAGCGGCTTGAAGCCGTGGCGCAGCATCGCGGCCCTGAGTATCATGCGGTTGCGGAACTGTTCAGCGGTGATGTTACCCTTCCCGGAATATTCCATCTTTTCGGGGTCACCTCCGAAATCGGGGTGGCTCTCATGGCCGAACCAGTCGAAGGTCCCGCCCATGTCGAGCTCTTTCTCGGTGTTCATGTCAAACAGGGTAAGATCCACCGTTGAACCCCTTGTGTGGCCGGATTTCTCCATTATGTATTCCTGCTCGAAAAGGACGGACTTGTCCAGGTTGGGGTAGAAATATTTCTTCATCCTGGTGTCTGAGACGTTGGCCGCCCAGCGAACGAAATGGTCGACAGCCATCTGCGGACGATAGGCGTCGTATATCTTAAGCCTGTAGCCCATTTTGATAACGTCGTCGCTGACAGCCTTGAGGCTGTCGGCGGCTCTTTTTGTGAGGAGGGCTGTCGGCTGGAGATATCCGTCTATCCTGTCTCCTACGAAGTTATATGTACCGTAGTACCGGATCTCAAGGATGGCGTCCGGAACCACGTCCATGATATTCACGAACTGGCTTGAATCCGCCTCCGGCGCTTTCACCGCGGTTTGTCTTGCCGATGAACATGCGGCAAGAAGGGTGACGGCCAGTAGCGTCAGCCCCTTGGTGATTATCTTGTTTTGAATCATGATTGAATGATATTACGTTTTTACTAGTTGGCGGAGACTTTCCCTCCGATTGTGAACACATGTGTTCCTGAGGTTATTTCGAAGCAGGCGGTCCGTAGTCCGTTCCGGGTGACAAAGCCTTTGAAAACCGCCCCGTCACGTTCTTCAGCCTCCATGACATCATCTCCCACCGGGAGGTAAAGTGTCGCCTTTGTGTTGGCTGGAACCGTGCAGCGGTATGAGGTCATTTTCCCCTTATCGGCTGTCCATGCGCTTTCGATGGTCCCGTAATTGGAGGTGTAACTGCCTTCAAGAGAAGTGTAGTCGCCTCCAGCTATCGGCTGCAGCACGAAATCCTTGTAACCGGCCGCTCCGTTTTGGTGGTCTGTCGTGATGCCGAGCTGGTACTCGTACATCCAGTACCCGACAGCGCCGAGAGCGAAGTGGTTGAAAGAGTTCATGCCGTTGAAGCCGGAGTTGTCGAAAGCCTTGTCGTACGAGTTCCACCTCTCCCATATTGAAGTGGCCCCTTTGGTCACCGGATATAGCCAGGAAGGGTAGTCCGAGCATGAGATCATGCGGTAAGCCTCCTCGGCGTAGCCGCCTCGGGTCAGGGCAGGGAGTATGTTCGGGGTGCCGGAGAAACCGGTGGTGATGGTCCATGGTTTCTGGTCCTTGTCTTCGGGATGGGCGACGATATCCGCGAGCAGAGCCTCGGCCCGCGCCTTGTTCTCGTCACTGAAACAATTGAAATTCAGTGGAGTGGCGTAAGAGGCTTGGGAGTTGACGATCTTTCCGTCACGGGAACGGGTTTTTCCTGTGGACGGGTCCACATAGGCCCGGTTCCAGTCGGCCTTGGCTTTTTTGTGACGCTCCCGTAGAGTGGCCGCATAGTCTTCTCTGCCGATCGCCGCCGCCATGGTGGCCGTAGCCTCGATCATATAGATGTAGATGGCGTTGTTGACGAGTTCATTGGGAGTGCGCTCATCAACAGCCAGCCAGTCGGCGAGTCCGTCAGTCTTTGAGGAAAGGTATGGATATTCCTCACTCATGCTGTAGTAGGCCATTCCGTTCAGCCAGTCCATCATGGTCTCAATATTATCCCGGACAATCTGCTTGTCGCCGTACTGGGTGAAAACCTGCCATGGCACCATGCAGACAGCAGCGCTCCAGGTGGTTCCGAAAAGGAACTCGGTTATCTCGGTCTTGCTGAATTCGGGTGAGGTGGAGCCTATCCCTCCGGCTACCTCGGTGTCGTTGCCGACACTTTGGTCGGCCCTTAGGGAGACCATCCACTGGCGATAGAAATTCTGGGTGTCGGCATTGTATATTCCTGTGCGGGTGTACGCCTGCGCGTCTCCGGTCCATCCCATCCGCTCATTCCTTTGCGGGCAGTCTGTCGGGATCGTGTAGAAATTGCCGAGCTGGCTGCGCTGGATGTTCTTGAAAAGTTGGTTGACAAGCTCGCCGGTTCTCTTGTCTGAAGTGACCGCGGTGTACTTTCCGGTCGGCTTGGGGCAGGAAGACAGTACCAATCCCTTGACGTTATCAATCGGCAGCGGACCGGTGTGGGACGGGAGGGTGATTTGAATATACTGGTAGCCTCTGTAGGTTGTCGAGGGCTGTATAGTCACTTCGCCGGAGCCGTCAGCGATGTAGACATCGAGATCCAGAGCCGCACGGTTAGTCTCGAAGAGGATATGACCTGCCACTCCGCGGCCTTTCTTGCCAAAGCTGTTGACATGCTCTTTTTTGTCACCCTTGAGTCCGGGGTAAACCTGCTCTCCATAAGCGAGGACCACCCGGTCACCTTTCTTAAGCCAACCGGCTGGGATAGTGACGGATGGCACGCCCGCCATGTTGACTCCCATGTTGTAGATCCAAGTGTGGGAATCCTCGCTGTGAACGGGCATAATCTCCTTGGCTGTAAGAACTTCCCTGACCTTTACCAGTTCGTCGTGGCGGGCCACTATGTCAAAGTCGATCCAGTCCCTTTTGCTGATCTTCTCGGCGGGGAGCCAGGCGCTGTCGTCGAATCCGGGCTCGGTCCAGCCTTTGACCTCCTTGGACGCGTCGTAATGCTCGCCCTGGAAGAAACTTCCTCCTCGTATCGGGCCGTCCTTGAATACTTTCCAGTCTCCGGTGTTGGAAACGAAAATGTCCTTTGTCCCGTCCGTGTATGTTACTACAAGGCGGGAAAGAAGGGCCTCGTGGTCCCCGAAATAGTTGTAGTTGTCAAGGCTGAAAGTCTGGTAGCCTGTGTACCAGCCAGGGGCAAGCTCGGCCCCAATGGCATTGCGCCCTACGTTGAGCATGGAGGTGACATCGTAGGCGTTGTACCCGATCACCTCCCGGTACTGGCTGTCGCCGGGCCCGAACCAGTCATCTCCCACTCTTCCTCCGTTGATGAAGAACCTGTACACACCCATGGCCGTGGCGTACAGCCGGGCTTTCCTTATGGGTTTGTCCCGCAGGGTGAATTCGGAGCGGAGCATGGTCTCGGAACCATAACTTGGATCGGCCCAGAAACGGATCACCTTGTCTGACGAATTGGTCACGGTGATCTTTTCCTGGTCAATCTCCACACCCGGTTTCCCTTCGAAGATCGAATAACCCGGGCCGTGCCTCGAATCCAGTAACACTCTGTCCTCGCTCTGGCCGGAATTGAGGATCCTGTAGCCGGAATATTCCACCTTCTGACCTGGCGCGGCAGTGAAGCCCACTGAATTGAGGTTCGGGAAGGAAACTTTGTTGCCATCGGACCCCATTCGATTGATTGTGAATGGTTTCTTCAGGCCGTTTTTGATCTCTTTCCCATCCAGGGTGAACACCAGTTCGCTGGCTGACACCCGGATTTTCAGGGAGTGGATAGCGTCCTTGCTCCTTGAGGAAAAAACTTCGGGAATATTGCCTTGCGGGTAATTGGATCCGTTGATTGTGATAGCGGGGGAGTCGGCTTTGTCTTCCTTGTAATATCCGACACGGAAAACCCTCATCTCATTCTTTCCGAAATCCACATCCACCTGGATATAGTTTTCCTTGGATTGGGTGCCATAGTCGTTAAGGAAAGCGTTCTGAAGGCGGATGTCATCGGCACCGAGGATGAGTGAGGCCACATCTCCCTTGAGCAGGGAGAAATCCGTCTCGATCTCGAACAGGGCCTCGGCCAGGGCATCCAGCCTGTACCTGCTTGTCCCGATCCATTCCGCTCCGTTCCAGGCGCTCTCCTTGGGATTCATGATGCCGGTCTCAAACCGGGTGGAGGAGTGGTATTCTTTCCCGTCCTTATCCCAGACGGTCAGATTAACGCCGTATCCATGCTCAGCCTGAAGCGACACGCCCTGATAGGGAATATCGACCGACTGGTCACTCGCCACTTTTCCGGTGTCCCATAGCTGGCTTCCATCCGATTCCTTTACAACGGTGATCCTGTAGGCTGTCTGCCTCTGGCCTCGGATGTCAGATTCCATCCGCCAGCTGAACATCGGATGCCTGTCTTCTATGGTTAAGGGCCGGTCGGAGTGCTGTACCCGGAAGTCATGAACAGATGTTCCCGCGAGGCTCGTATAGCAAGATACGAAGACACTCGCGAGAACTGACAATATATGTTTTGAAACCATTATTTCTCGACTTTGTAACTTCCCGCGCTGTAGTCCTTGGACTCTGTCTCGCCAGGGAGTGTGACGGTCGCGACCGCGCCTTCAGGGACAGTGAATTCCCAGATCCACTTGTCGCCCTCATATTTCCAGGAGCTCTTGATGGTCCCGGCGGCGGACTTGTATTCCGCATCGATGGAACCGAGCCTCTTGTCGGGAACAGGCTTCATGATGATATGCTTGAAGCCGGGGTTGGCAGGATCGGAGGCGATACCGGCGGCGGTCTCCCAGATCCACTCACAGACAGCGCCATAGGCGTAGTGGTTGAAGCTGTTCATGCCGCTGGGGCCCATGCCGGACTCAAGGGTGTAGCTGTTCCAGCGCTCCCAGATTGTGGTCGCGCCGTTGTCAACCGAGTAGAGCCAGCTGGGGTTCTTGCGCTGGAAAAGAAGGGTGTAGGCGATGTCCACCATCCCATTCTCTGTCAATGTCGCCATCAGGATCGATGTTCCGAGGAAGCCGGTCTGAAGGCAATCGCCGTGGTCCTTGAAATTCTGGCGGAGCCTGGCGATCATGTCCTCCTTGGCCTTACCCTCGACCAACCCGTTCTTAAGGGCGAAGAGGGCAGGGGTCTGCATGGTGTTGAGGATCTCGGTCTTGAAAGTACCATCAGGCTTCATGAAGGTTTCCTTCATGTACTTCTTGGCATTCTCGGCCATCGCGCGGTACTTGGCGGCGTCCCTGCCGGTGGCGGCGGCCATGTCGGCCATCATGCTGGCGTCGATAGCCCAGTAGCTGGCGCTCAGATAGTTCCAATATGTGATGGCTTCCGGACGACGTACGGTCTTGCCCTTTTTGTCGGTCATATTGATACCACCGCCACAGCTCTCGAGAGGCTCGTAGCTGAGCCAGTCTGCCCACTGGTAGTTGCCGTTCTCGTGGGCGTGTGTCTCGTGGTTGTACTTGGTGTCGTTGACATAGTTCATGAACTTGTCCATTGCGGCCCAGTTCTCGTCGACTATCGCCTTGTCAGCGAATTGTTTCCATATTGTCCATGGAACAATTATACCCGCGTCGGCCCATCCGAGGCGCATCTTCTCGTTGCCGTACTGCGCGGTAGGAGCGACTCCCGGATAGCCTCCGACCTCGCTCTGGGAATCCCTCATGTCGCGGCTCCACTTGTGGAAGAAGCCGTCCGTGTTGGCGAAGAAGGTGCCAGTCTCCGTGAAGACCTGTGTGTCAGCCATCCAGCCGAGACGCTCATTACGCTGCGGGCAGTCGGTAGGGACAGAAAGGTAATTGGATCTCTGGCCCCAGATTGTGTTGGATATCAGTTTGTTGATGAGGTCATTGCCTGTCTTGATCGTTCCGGTCTCGAGATTCTCGGCGATGGAGGTGACAGGGATTGACTCGATGGACTTGATCGTCACCTCGTCGGTGGCGGTAATGGATACGAGCCTGTAGCCGAAGAATGTCCTTACGGGGGTGAACTCGGCGAAATCCTTGGTGTCCGCGAAGGTGTAGAGAATCCTGATGTTATTGTCACCGACACGGAGGTTCCTCCTGTGGGTGCTGCCCTCGGGACCGTCCATGCCGCGGCTCTTCGCGCCATTTCCGTCATTCAGCAGCTCGGAAGGCAGGCAGTTCAGGATCGTGCCTTCCTTCGCCTTGAACACGAAGTGGGGGACTGCGGCGGCATTCTGCCCAAAGTCCACGACAAGGGTCTCGCCCGGCTTTACGGTCATCGGCTCGCCAGGAGCGAACTCTTTCTTAATTATGACCTTGCCGTAGTCCTCATCGGTATCTCCTTCGACTCCTTCCCAGACGTATGCCTTGATAGGGGAGAGGGCGATATCCTTTCGGAGATATATTTCCGCTCCTTCCGAGGGGAGAATATCTCCAGTAAACTCGTTGTTGACCTCCGGGGTGGAAAGCTTCTCGGGAGTTTCGAAGCCTTGGGGCTCCCTCGCGTCATAGTCCTCGCCGTCGAAGATGGAAGCGTGCTTCACCGGACCGGCTACACCAGCTTTCCAGTTCTTTGTGTCAGTCCCGAATAGCTTCTTTGATCCGTCGGCATAAGTCAGCTCCAGGACACCCCTGAAAGCGCATTTCTTGCCGATTACCTTGTCCATCCCGCCGGGCGTTACGATCTTGTCGGCCCACCAGCCAGGGGTGACTTGGGCGGCAAGCACATTCTCAGCTCCGGCTTTCTTGTCCAGCAGGGAAGTCACGTCGTAAGTGAAAGAACGCTTTGTTTTCGCGTAATGAGTGAATCCCGGCTTGAGGATCTCCTCGCCGACCGGAGTTCCGTTGACATAGATCTCGAACACTCCGAGTCCGGTTGTCATCCATTTGGCACTTACGACTTTGCCCTCATTCTTAAGGGTGCTGACGAACCAGCTAGCGCCGTCGGCAGAGCGGTCGTCGTCGTTTTCCATGGCGATTTGGGCGTCAGCCGCGGAAATCCATTCTGACTGGTTCCACGCCGATGAGTCCAAAGCGTCTACTTTGCTGACGGGTACTTCCTTGTTCCCGCCGCAACTTGCGGACAGCAACGCCGCGATGGCGAGAGCCGCGAGGGTTGAGAAACTTGATCTGGCATTCATAACTGTATAGGATATTGGAATTAGCGAATTAGCCCAATTACAAATTTAACAATTATTCCTTTTATCTCTATCGCTTCTTATCGGAATTATCCCTTTGTGTGTTGTAAATAAGTCAGAAAAGAACCGCAGTTGGCTTCTATCTTCTGCGGTTTTTCGTTATCTTTGTAGAAACTAAAATACGGTTATGGGGAATAGCATTAAATGCCCAATTTGTAATCAAATGGTGACGGTGAGGTCAAATGCAGTAACACCTATTGGGTTTGACCATGAGATTCAGATGGTTGTATCAGATTGTGGCCACTTGTGCGGATGTATAGATAATGCATATTACATTAACACAGTTCGCGCCTTAAACAATCTAACCAGGCAGTTGTCAGCTGAGAAGAATCGGTAATACGATTTTTCTTTAAGAAATCGTTTTGTATTTCTATATCTTGGTCTGACATATTG
>JAEEGL014540910.1_pt1 | contig 35335 bp, 29 predicted proteins | sample 9134231 | NCBI WGS metagenome assembly JAEEGL01 (sample SAMN16246548, study PRJNA631951) | gut metagenome | biome: gut microbiome; feature: rumen; material: fiber-attached | host: Bos | place: Iran: Karaj | collected 2018-10 | reverse complement strand
AGCACCACCTACGAAACCAACTGCAAGACCTGGTCTGTCAGCGATTGACTGAGCAATAAAGCCTGAAAGAATTGGAAGCATAAAGCCAAACGCTGCGCCACCAATTGTCTTGAACCAAGCAGCTACAGGTGTATTTGAACCAAAGTTGCTAGGATCAATTGAGTAATCATCAAGCAAGAATGCGATAGCGATAAGAATACCACCACCAATAACGAATGGAAGCATGTGAGATACACCATTCATAAGGTGCTTATAAAGCTGACGACCAAGTGTCTCGTTGCTATCGTCTGTTCTCTTTGTAACTGCACCAGTATGGTGATATACAGCTGCTGTATCAGCCTTTGCAAAGAGGGCATCTGGATTATGAATCGCGTCCTTTGTAGATGCAAGTACAACCTTCTTGCCATCGAAAACGCTCATATCAATGTTCTTGTCGCAAGCTACGATAACTGCATCTGCCTCAGCGATTTCAGCTGCTGTAAGAGGATCCTTAGCTCCTGCTGAGCCGTCCTTCTCTACTCTGAAACCAATGCCAAGCTCCTTTGCCTTAAGCTCAAGAGACTCAGCTGCCATAAATGTATGAGCAATACCAGTTGGGCATGCTGTAACGGCAACAATCTTCTTTCCTGAGGTAGCCTTTGCTGGAGCTGCAGCTGCTGAAGTGCTAGCGTCCTTCTCTGCCTCTTTATCATCGATAAGCTTAAGGAACTCATCTACTGACTTAGCCTCTACAAGTGTCTTGCAGAATGCCGGGTCCATGAGCATAGTCATAAGCTTTGATAAAACCTCAAGATGTGTGTCTGCGCCACCCTCTGGAGCTGCAATCATAAATAAAAGATTGCTTGGCTTACCATCAAGTGCCTTGTAATCAACGCCTGCTGGGCATGTCATCGCAACAAGACCTGCCTTTGCTACTGCTGCTGACTTTCCGTGAGGAACAGCGATTCCGTTGCCAATTGCTGTAGACCCCTTTGCCTCACGTGCAAGGATTGCCTCCTTGAAACCTGCCTCATCCTTCAAATTTCCTACAGAATTATGAAGTGCAATGAGTTGGTCGATTGCTTCATTCTGGTCTGCCAGTGCTACCTGAAGCTTGATCCCTCTAGGATCGATGAACTCTGAAATTTTCATATTCCCTCCTACAATACTTTAAATAATTTTTCTATATCAGCAGCCTTTGCGAGGCCGTCTGAAAACGCTGTTGCGGAACCTGCTGCAGTTCCCATCTTAAGTGCTGTCTCGTAGTTCTTTTCCTTCATATAACCTGCTACGAAACCTGCAACCATAGAATCTCCGGCACCAACGGAGTTTCTAACAGTTCCCTTAGGTACACCAATTCTGTAACGCTTGCCTTCTTCATCAACAAGCATAGCTCCATCTCCTGCCATAGAAATGAGTACGTTTCTAGCACCCATCTTCTGGAGCTCAAGTGCACCTTCATATATCTCATCATCGGTCGTAAGTATCTTTCCTACGATTTCGCCAAGCTCAAAATTATTTGGCTTAATAAGGAATGGATGATACTTAAGAACGTTTGTGAGCAAATCCTTTGTTGCGTCAACAACAAACTCGATTCCCTTGCCATCAAGCATAGAGAGAATTCTTTCATATACATCATCTGGAAGTGAATTTGGAATTGAACCTGCAAGGATAAGAACATCACCCTTAACAAGTTTTGAAAGCTTATCGAAGAGCTCCTTCTGAGCCTCCTCGTCAATCTTTGGTCCCTGAGCATTAATCTCAGTTTCCTCAGTGCCTTTAAGCTTGATGTTAATTCTAGAAATGCCTTCCTTCAGCTTGATAAAATCTGTATCGATACCAGCTTCCTGAACGCCCTCATCAATGGCGCGTCCTGTGAAACCAGCCACAAAACCGAGGGCTGTGCTCTTAAGGCCCAGCTCAGCTAAAACCATGGATACATTGATACCCTTTCCACCAAAATAGTATTCCTCACTGGCCGAACGGTTGGTCATACCTGGAAGTAGGTCTCCATCCATTCTTACTACGTAATCAATAGCAGGGTTAAATGTAACCGTATAAATCATTGCTTTACCTCCATAATTTAAACTCCAACAATCATTACTGTTGTATGGTTCATATATTCTTTAACGGTGAGCTTATCAGTGATTATGTTGCACTCGCCGATATTAGCAAAGGTAACCGAGTTAATCTCATCGAACTTGGTGTGATCAGCCAATACATAGGAAATGTATGAATGTCTGATGGCCTCGGTCTTAATCATTGCCTCGTCTACATCCGGGGTGGTAAAGCCTGCCTGAACAGAAATACCATTTGTACCCATAAATGCTTTTGTAAAATGATACTTGCGAATGAATTCAACACAGTCCGGACCAACCACTGCCTCTGTCTGTCTCTTGAGCCTGCCACCAATCATGATGGTCTCAAGGCCTTTTTCCATGAGGCGCTTGGCGTGAACGACACCGTTTGTAATGTACTTGGCATTGTGATTGGTAATATAATCAATCATCGCCAAGGTGGTAGTTCCTGCATCTATATATACGAAATCATTGTCGGCAATAAGCTCTGCTGCGTAGCGACTGATGTTGTCCTTTTCAGCCACGTTCTTCTGGGCCTTCATCTTAACAGCATCTTCCTTAGTGTTTACGTGCTTTGAAGTGATAGCAGTAGCTCCACCGAATACCTTAATGAGCTGACGTGAGCGATTTAACGCATTTATATCACGTCTGATAGTAGCTGCGGAAGTATCCAAAAGTTCCACAAGCTCATTTACCGAAACTGCCTTTTTTTCATTTACTATTTCAATTATTAGTGCTCGTCTTTCCTCAGTAAGCATTACTCAAATCCCCTTGAACATTTTTGCTCATATTTGATTAATATACTGAAAGAATAACACTGTTTTAAAAACTTAGCAATCATAAACAATCACAGAACGTCACAAATAATCAAATTCCGTCATTTTACACATTTTTAGGGTTTTGGTTTTGTATGTTTTGCTTAGGTTTTAGTTTTTCTCTTTCTTGTGTCTCTCCTTTTCCAAATACATTTTTTTATCAGCTTCGTCCATGCATTTACCCAGATCATTGAATTCTGAATAAATTGCAATACCAATAGAAACCTTGATTGGAATCAAGTCATTAGAAACTCGCTCATATTTTGCCAGACCAATATTAATCTCCTGACGGATGCTTTCCAGCTCAGCTTCATTCTTGTACTGGTGGAGAATTACAAACTCATCGCCACCATATCTGAATACTACACTGCTTTCAGAGGCCACGTTCCTCAGCACCTTACTGGTCTTCTTAAGAACCTCGTCACCATAATCGTGACCATACATATCATTAATCTGCTTAAACTTGTCAATATCAAGCATCATAACTGCAAAATCCGTCTTATCCTGATTGTACTGATTGAGATATTTTTCAACGATTTCCGCAAAGGCACGGCGGTTGTAGTGGCCTGTCAAAGCGTCTGTGAGAGTAAGCTTTTCAAGCTTCTCACGCTCATTTGCAATCTCGGTAACGTCCATAAAGTAGCCTAAAAGACCTACTATATTTCTATCCTTTATAAATGGACGTTTGCAGGCTACAATTTTGCGCACCTGCCCCCTGACGATACATTCGCCAGCCACATTGTCAATAACATTGCCTTCATTAATAACAGAAAGCTCATCCTGCTTGAAAGGCTCAGGGTTGATGTGCCAGCCCATATCTTCATCCGTTCTACCAAGTATTTCGTCCACAGACTGGAAGCCATAGTAATCCAGAAACATCTGGTTTGCGCCAAGGAAACGACGCTCTTTATCTTTCCAGAAAATTCCTATAGGAAGTAGCTGGATGATGTTGTCATAATTGGTATTTTCATCTGATTGCTGGAGAATGTTGCTGTTATTGTGGAAGGCGGTGTTAAATTGCCCCATATTCAGCTGTCTAGAAGTCTCATTACTTGCCTCTCCTACACAGCAAAGCAACGCCTCAGTATCCTCCAGTTTTATAATTGAAATTGTAACCAGCTTCCAGACAAATTTATTTTTTGCATCTCTTACCCTATAGAAGCCGATGCTAGCCCCTGTTGGCTCCGCGGCAATCCTCTCTTCAGCGGTATCCAAATCCATGAATTTTCTAAAGTAATATCTATCGTCAGGATGTATTTGATTTTCCGCAATATCATTGATAATCTGACGTGGCTTCATACCTGCAAAATTCACGTGTAGACGGCTGTCGTTCAGGTAAACATTCTCGAAATAATCATCATGCAAGCCATACAAATCAATACATTCGTAAAGTGCAAACATAGCACGGCTTATGGCATTTACACGCTCGTCGTAGCCTGAATCCAGGAAACGAGAAAGCAGTCTGATAGACACAATGTAAGAATCCCTATCGTTTGCTTCATCGCTGCCAATATGACGAACTCTGAGATTTACAATTCGACCACCTTCGATGAAATCCATGCTCTCTGTCTTTTTTTCAGACTTGCTGTTTTCACAAACGTCAAAGAAATGCCTGCGGGTTCCGTCCAGCTTTGTGGAATCGGAGTTAAGCATCCTTTCAACACTATCTATACCCTCGCCACCAAGGGCATCGATAGCTCTCTTAAAGCCAGAATTATAATATACAACCCTCCAGTGCTGTCTGTCGCGAATGTAAATTGCAAGTGGAAGCGGATTTTCAATAGCTGAATGGGCAATGTTTTGCAGAGGATTTTGCCTTAAAATATCTATCTGACCAATTTCCTCAAAGAATGCACGCTCCTCAGATGATTCCAAATCTCTTCCGTCGTTTCTGACACATTCCAGGCTCTGCAAATAAGGCATAGGTCGACCAATCAGGTAACCCTGAATCATTTCGCAGCCTATACTCTTTAGGAAATCATATTGCTCCTGAGTTTCAACGCCCTCCACAAGGGTGTGAATGTTCAGGTTTTTAATCATAGATACCACGTGCTTAAGAATGATTTTTCCATTATCAGTAGAATCAAACTCGCTGAGGAAATCCATGTCGATTTTTACCAGGTCAAAATCGTAATTCTTCAGGACATTAAGTGAAGAATAGCCACTTCCAAAATCGTCCATCCAAACAATATAGCCATTATCTCTGAGGGTTTTAATCTGGTCCATTATGAAATGAGGGTTGTCCATCAGGGCACTCTCAGTCACCTCAAAGTGGAACATATTCTTCGGGCAATTGTAATGAGACATCTTGGCATCGATGAACTCTGCAATGTTCATTACCTCAAAATCTATTCTGGACAGATTGATAGACACTGGCACTGCCGGCATTTTATCCCTTACATCTGAGGCAAATCTTGAGAAAACCTCCTCCATTACAAAGGCGTCAATCTTTGGAATAAGGCGGTATTCCTCCAAAACAGGAATGAACTCGTTTGGATAAACCATTCCCTTCTTAGGGTCGACCCAGCGAACTAAAGCCTCCCAGCTACAAACCTGTCCTGTGAGGGTACGAACTATCGGCTGATAGTAAACCTTTAAATATTTTTTCTCGATTGCCTCGTCCAGGCTATCAAGGATTTCCTGCTTTCTCTTTAATGAACCACCGAGCTCGTCATCATAGAAGCGGTACTCGATGTCATACTTCTTTTTTATGCTGATGCAGGCCATACGAGCTCTGTCACAGCAACGGATTACATCCTTTTCCTCGCCGTCGTAGACATAGATCCCCGCCTTAAGCTCCACATTTACAGCCTTTTGTATAAGCTTAATTCGTTCACGGATTGATTTAATTGCAGGTATGATTTGGGAAGAATTTGCGCAAACCACAAAGTGATCCCCAGAAAATCTGGCAATCAGCTGGTTGTTAAACTCGTCCTTCATGATGTAGGCGATGGAAATCAACAGCTCGTCGCCTATTTCATAGCCGTAGTTTGTGTTGAATATTTTGAAATTGTCTAGATCGAAGAAAATAAAGGTGTATTCCTGGTCGTCAGGGGAGTTGTCAATGAGCTCCTGAGCGCACTGGTAGAAAGACTGTTTATCCAACAGACCTGTTAATTCATCTCTAGTCATTCTAGGTTCTCCAAACTCATTCATCTAATTTTACCCCTATTATGTTCATTCTGAGTCTTTTCCAATTGTATCACCCAATTGTGAACAATATGTCGCAGAACTGTGGAGAAGTTTTTTCTTAGTTACTATTCACAGTTTTTCTGCAGCGTATAGGCGGCTCTGCCCTAGCGCCTGCCTCTATATAGCGATTTCGTCTGAGAGGTAACGGCCTATCTTGGCGATGAGGCAAAGGATATCTTCCTTCAGTTCTGGTGGGAAGGAGTCCAAAACTGGCGCAGTTTCAAAGCTTAGAACACCATTGAAGCCTATGTCTCGCATAGCCTTTATGAAGGCTGGCCAGTTTGTGGAGCTGGTGTTGTCTCTGGTCTTTGTGAAGGTGAAAGGCACCTGATGGAGGTCCTGAACACCGTCATTGTCGTGGAGATGAAGGACCTTGATGCGATTTCCCAAGGTGTGAAGGAAATAGTCAAAATCCAGATGAACAAGGTTTCCGTGGCCTATGTCAAAGCAGAACCCCAGGACTTCTGTTTTATACTGATTGTTGAACTGGTCGATTCTTTCTGATGCTTTCACCGGGTCGCAACCTGGGCCTTCTATGAGGTGACCGGCGCGGTTGTTGTAGAGATTTTCCATGCAGATAGTAATGTGATTTTCTGCTGCAAATGGAGCTATTTTATGGAGAAACTTAGCAGTCTCCTGCCACTCAGCTTCCTCGCTACCGAGCTTATCAGCAAGCTTAAAGCCATGGATTACTATGTTTGGGCATTCAAGGAATTTGCAAACTTCCATGCTTTTGATGGCAACCACTTTTTGCAGATAGTCATTCATAGCCTGTGGTGCGCCTGGCACATAAATCGGGTATGGCATGTGCATTTGGTTGATGCGGATGCCTGCCTCAGCTGCGGCCTGCTTGTGAGGTGTGAAGTAAGCCTGGAGCTCTTCTATGGATTTGTCAAAGAAATCGTTGATTTCTCGGGCATAAATATTTTTGTTGTAGAGATAGGCGTTCAAGCTGAAGTCGCAGCAGGTGAAGCCGACTTGTTTGAGGGTTTGGAAGCCGGCGGATGGGTTGGCATCATCTATGATATTTTTGGTTTGTACTCCGATGTCTAGCATGGTGTGTCTCCTTTACATAGGGCCACCATATAGCAGGATGTTTTACTATTTTGTAACTGATTTATGCTGTTCCTAGGTATTTAATGTGCTAATAAGTTCTAAGTTCATAAGTCTTCTTCAAAGCTCTGAACTTTTCTGCGGAACTCGCACCAGGATTTACATAAATGACTTTACATAGTGTGCTCAAACAGTCCTCGAAAAGTTCATTGAAGAATACTTATTCTCTAAGAACTTATTGCTGATTACATCAAATACCTAGGAACAGTATAAATCAATGCCACATTTAAACATCCTGCTATATGGTAGCCTGCTTACTAATCCAACTAAAAAATCTCATCGTTGAAACGTTCGATTGGGTTTGGTAGGTTCATGGCTTCCAGTTGGGCTGTGATTTCATCGTAGTACATGTTGCAGATGAAGATGGCGGTAGATGGGTCAAGGTTGCGGAGGCTTTCTGGGCTTTTGATTTCTAAGCCGTAGGCCTCCTGGCCCCACTTTGCTTTATTGTTGTCACAGGTGAAAAGCGGTGGGTAGTCCTTACCGTACTGCTCCATGTAAATTCTGCACATGTTGCCTGCTCCGAAGAGGACTCTGGATTCGTATTTGCGGATTGTGTTGTCCAGGTCTATGAGCCAACCGAAATAGTTTCCAATTTCTTTTGCATGGTTTGCTATTACTGGTCGCAAAGGCGATGGAATGGCACTAGTATTGGTATTTATATTTACTAGTATATCTCCGTTATAATTTATGCGTCGCAGAGTTTTTATGACACTCATCCAATCTATCCAACTCTTATCCTCAGAAAAATTGGAAAACGGAAGGGCCGTAGAATCCTCGGTGCCATTGTTTTCAATCAGGATAATCAGAGCCAGGTTATCCTTGAGTACTTGTATGAGTTCAGGGATACTCTGACCGCATAGGTTTGCAACTCCAGTGTCTAAGGCAAGTTTGAATACTTCCCTGCCAGCTTTTTCGTTTAGTGACTCGATGAAGTTTTTAAGCTGGTAGGCATCCGAATGGAAGCCTCTATTTTTGCTGCCGTTGTATATGTCATACTGATTTTTGACGTAGATTGATTTGTCGGTTCCTTTAAGCGATTCGGCTGCCTCCAGGTATATTCTTTCGACTTCTTCCTTGTTGAGAGATGCTTTTTTGTCCCAAAGAGGCGGCTCAACTAAAATAGCCTGGCATGATGAGTCCTTGGCTGCCTGAATGCTCTCATTAAAAAGTCTCATTAGGCCAGCCTTTGGTCTGACGCTCAGCTCTCCCTTTGTGAAATACATGGACTTGGCTAAGGTGACTTCCTGATTCTTAGCGATGGCCTTTTTGAGAAACGCTTTTGCCTCAAAATACATTGACTCATCACCATCCATAATTGCTGGTGTTTTGAATGAATTGTAATCAAGTAGATTTTCTCTTGTTATAACATTCATATGGGTTCTCCATGGGTTAGTTGTTGGTGTTTGTATTATCTTGTGTTGTAGTTCTCAACTGATGTTTCAGCTGGGTGGAGCTGATTTCCTCGGTGTATGGGAAGAAAACAAGGTCACTGCCATGTTGTCTCAAATAATCACGGGTGGCAAGCCAATATGGGTCATTTTCATAATCGCTTCCAGAAAACTGCGCGTCAAAATTATAGGTTTTATATGCGTATTCGGTGCTTGCATTATCAAGCGGAATGGTCACAGCCTCATCCACATAGCGGCATGCCTGAACTATGGCAAAACGCTGGGCAAATGGAATCATCGGGCGAGTCTTTTTATTTTTAAGGATTTGCTCGTCTGTGACAATTCCCACAATGAGGTAATCACATTGTTCCTTGGCTCTACGAAGAAGGTTCAAATGACCTATGTGGAACATATCAAAAACTCCAGCCACGTATCCCACATGATATTTCTTTGGTGGGGCATCCTTTGTAGCTGAGTCTATATGTCTTGGTGGCCTCGGGTATGTTATCCATGGACTAAATATGCCAATATGGGATACTCCCATTTCCTTTAGCTGAGCCAGTACTTCATCGTAAAATTTGATACAGATGAATACCTTGTAGCCCGATTTTTCCTTAAGAAGCTGCTCTGGTTCGTATATACGTATTCCTTCTAATTCGGTGTTCCATTTTTCTGGATTATTATCAATAATTCCTGCTATGTCATATTGGTCTTTGTACTTTTTTATAAATTTCTGCGCGTAATCACCGGAACCGAAGAGGTACATCTTTTTCCCTTCAGCATCCTTAAATATGTCGGTGAATAGCTTCTCGTATTCCTCCTGTGGATAGTCCATGCGAAAACGGTTTGTAAGTAAATTGTGGTAGTCAGGGCGATTCTGTTTCTCAAAGCCTGCAAGTTCTTTTTTGTTTACAAAGTCTGCAATGTATTTGTTGGCCTGAGTCTGGAACAGTGTCTTGTGGCGATTAAGATTGAAGTAGTCCAACAATTCCTCATACTTCATAACCTGCTGCATCTGAGGGCAGTTGTTGTATACAAATTCTAACGTACGTATAAATATGGAATTTGCGGAAAGCTGAGGCACATAGAATTCCTGGTCAAAATAAAGTGGTCCGTTTTCAGTCTCAAAACAATTGATGGAAGCCAGATCTGGGTATCCGCGTTCAAGAACCACTCCTATCGATGCCCTGTCTTCCGGGGTGCCGTAGGCAAGGTCTCTCCATTTATATAGGTCTGGGTCATCCTCCTTGCGAATCTCCCAGTAGGGATCAAACTTGGTCCAATCCACCTCATCTGGAGTCAGCTGACGGGATGAATTTTCAATGATCGTTTTTATTTCTGTAAGCTTTTGAAGGAAAGCTTCTTTGTCCGAGAATGCTAGCTGGCGCAGGTATTCTGTCTGAAGCTGTCCCTGGATGTATTCAGTAACATATCCCTCTTCTGTCACTTTTCCCTTCAGTATCGGAACATTATGCTGCGATAGGTCCTCTGCACTATCTATGATTTTTTGGATTGCATTTTCTCCAGCTTTATACATAGGCTTCTTGATAACTCGGTCCGTATATACGATAGTAGCCAATGCCCCCTCTGGTTTACGGCCTGTTTGAACTGTTATTTCCTGAGCCTTTTTAGGCTGAGTATTCTTTGTGCACTCTATCAGATAACCCTCGGCCATGTGATGCAGGAGATCATTTTTCATAAAATCGTCGTAAAGAGTCTCTTTGTATATGAGAGCGGTTTCAGCTGAATTGTAGTTCCCTACTATTCTTCCGCCAAACTGTTCATTGATCTGTTCGCCATAGGCCAGCATAATTTGCGGACTCTGAAGACTTGGAAAAACCGAGTAAAACTGATGATGTTTTAGTCCGGCGGCATTTATCATTTCCTCCAGCTCCAGCTTTGAGTAGCTGTGGCCTCCAATGACCTTCATTCTTTTTTCACCTATCTGCTGGTAATTATCTATTCCATCAAGGACATGACCAGTTGTGATATCCTTGTCACCTACAAATTGCCCTAGGTTAAAGCGGTTGAAAGCTGCGATGAGCATGGTGCCATCGTCAGCTAGGTACTTTGTGAGATTGTTAAGTAGTTGCTGAGGTTCTAAGGTACGTTCCAAGACTCCTGCAAGAATGATGTAATCATATTTGGGGCTGTCGGTCGGTTCACTCTCCACCTGAGATATATCAATCTGCTCAGCCTTTAACACCTTTTCTTCAAGCATAAAAAAGAGCGCCTTAAACACAGGGAGCCCCCCTGTGATAAAAAGCGCTCTAGAATTCTTTTTAAAATCGTACCAAGCAATAAGCCCTTGTGGTAAGGACTCTACAATGTCCGTTACCTTTTTTTTGTTCTTCATAGCTCTGGCTCCCCCTGTAGACATTTAAGAAAACAAATCATCCAGCGTTATTACCGCCTGTATATTTCCAGAGTAAGAATTGTCCACCATTCCATATGTAGTAACTAATGTTGGATAAATTGCATATTTAGTCTTCGTAGACAACTTTAAATCGGAAATTTTATTACGTATATCTGCATCTACTTTATCTGTTATAGTAAATTCTGAATTTGAGAATTTCATCTCACAAAGATTGATAACCTGATCTTTCCTTACTATCAATAAATCAATCTGTACACCAGTAATTCCCTTATCCAAATCTGGCTTACAATACCATGAATTAACCTCTGTCTGTACACCAGATATCCCCAGCTTCTGCTTCATTTGATTAATATGTTCTAAGCATACACGTTCAAACGCCAATCCCTGCCACGTATTTATGATTGGTGTATTAATCTGGTTAGTCCAGAAATGTTCATCTGTAGGATTGCCAGCAAGAAATTGATAATAAAATAATGTAAAATTATCTATCAATTGGTAAACTGCATTTTTCTTCTTCATTCCATAAGCATCATACTTCCTTATAAAACCACAGCTTTCCAACTCTTCCAATTTTGTAGTTAGCTCTCCTGAATTAGCAAGCCCTGAACTCTCTATTATTTCCTCTCTTGTCATGCCAACCTTTTTTGTCGCCAAGGCTTTTATTATCCTGATATAATTTTCATTATTTTTAAAAATGGAAGCATAAAGATATTTAAACTCATCAGCCAAAGGAGCATTTTTTGAAAAAAGAATCTTATCAATGTTTTGAGGAACACTCAGTCCTTTTTCCAAGAATCCCCAGTAGAACGGAATCCCACCAAATATCATGTAGTACTGCAATATTTGGTTTCTTGTTAATGCTAAACCTCCTGCTCTAACATATTCTTCACATTCAGCCAAAGAAAAGCTTTCTATATGTAGTTGCTCGGTTAATCTGTTATACAGTCCACCTTTGTTATGAACAACCTTAGACAGCATCCAAGATGTAGCAGATGCACATACAACCAGTACAACATCCTTTCTAGCAGATGCCCACCCATTCCAAAAGTTTTCAAGAGCAACCATCAGATCACTGTTTTGAGTGTCCATCCATGATAATTCATCTATAAAAATTATTTTTTTCTTTTCAGATGAGTCTCTAATAACATCCTTCAAATCTTCAAATGCTTCCAACCAATTTTTTCTAGTCTTTTCTGGCTTCCCACCAGCATCCTTTATAGATGCAGCAAAGGCAAAAAGTTGTTCTTTCAAGCCACCCTCAGATAGGCCAGAATGCTGGAATGTAAATCTATAATTAAATGCCTCTCTAATGAGAAATGTCTTACCTATCCTTCTTCGACCATACACGGCCACAAAATGAGAGTAATCATCCTGCATGACATTATGTAAAATATCTAATTCAGCTTTTCTTCCAACAATCATACTTTCAACTCCGCTTAATCTATAATTTTTATTATCTTTAAGCAGATTCTAATTCATTTTTTTGCGATATTCAAGTTATTTATTTGTTCAACTCCGCTTAATCTCATTATTTTTGATATATTAAGTGGATTTAAGGCAGTCTTCCTAGCGATAACATCAAATCTTCCCTATTAACCGGTTCTTTGATTTCTATGATATTGGCTTCCTCTACTCCTTCATCCATAAGTTGCTTTTTTATTTCTGGTGTACTCCTTTTTCCAGTTAGAATAAAGAAATAGTCCCGATTAATAATGTCTGTACCTGGCTTTTCTATTATATAGTCTCCAACAGCCTTCCCTATCAGCTCTGGATTGTTATCAACCACTTTTGTTATAGCGTTTTTCTCTAAGAAATCTTGGACCACTAAAACATCTCTGCCGATGCCAGCGGCACCCCAGAGGACACACTTCTTTTCTCCACATAGAAATTGTACTAATTTTTCAATTTCTTTGGCTGAGGCTATTGCTTTCTCAAGATCTAAAATATCAACAATTCCCTCGTCTATTGCTTCCAAAAACTTCTGTCTTGGCATTGGATGCAACCGCTTTGCATTCCAGAAAAATGATGAATGCATACAGGAATTGTAATAGTCCATAGCATCTGGTGCATTGAGCTTTTGTGCTATAAGCTCCGACTTAACCCAGTCAAACTCATCTCTAATACATAAATATTTACTGTCATCCTTTGAAGAGGACTTCACATTGTCCATACGATAAAGATAAATAGCCTTTGGGGCAAACTTTATCTTTCGCCCATACAGTGCACAAAGAATACTAAAGCCTGCATCCTGAAATGATGCACCAGGACTTTCGTTGCATTTAATATTATTGTTTATCAAAAATTCTCTTCGGTAAAGCCCTGTCCAAATGTGAGTATATAGATTCCGCCTATACCGAGGCTCCTGTTGCAAGTCTATTATTGTCTCACAGGCCTCAGGCGAAGCTAATTTCATTTCCAGACATTTTCTTCCTTGAGGTAAATCTGCAAACATTGCAAAATTACCTTTCACAAAATCTAATGTTTTTCCAGGTTCTGACTCTATAGCAGCCTTTAATTGTTCTAGGAAATCCGGTGCATACTCATCATCAGATTCAAGAATAGAAATGTATTCACCCTGAGCCACCTTAATCCCCACATTAATCTTGTGTCCATAGCTGGAATTGCTATCCTCAATTATTTTTATACGCGGGTCGCCTACTGCAACCTCCTGTAAAAAAGCAGCAGTATCATCGTCTCCACTAACTATAAAAAGCGCCTCAAAATCAGAAAAAGACTGCGCAAAAAGGCAGTTTTTTATCCTAGGAATATAATTTGCTGAATTGTGTGCGGGTATGATAATTGAAATAGTAGGTTTATTTTGCATTTGATTTACCAATATATATCTTGCTAGCCACAAATCAATAAGCCATCGAAATCCGGCTGAACAATCGCCTGTTCATCCCAGCCCTTTTCGATGAGTTCCTGCTTAATCTGGTCACTTGCTTCTTTATTTTTGATTGCAATTATTACGAAATCAAAAGAGTTAGGTGTCAGGTCTTCTGGATTAGATACACCATCCATCTCTTTATAATTTTTGTCCACCCATAAGAACTCACTACAATAGCTCGTTTTGGATAACTGTTCCTGATATTGCTTACCAATCTTACCTGCCCCGTAGAGAACTAGCTTAGATTGTGGAGTGACATCTGAAAAGGGAAATAGCCAAAATCTATCTGTTTCTAAAAAATACCATCTCTTTTTATGAATGGATTCATATTTATGTGCAATGTATGTTGAAGATTTTACATAGTGCATGTCCAACTGTTTTATTAAGATATCCGAATATTTCGAACGGGAAAAAACGGCATATAAATATTCATAAAACATAAATAGCTTCTCTGCATAGTCACTAGACAATACATATTTCTTATATCTAGCCTTTATTCTATGATAGTAATAAACCTTATGAGTGATATAAATTCTACTCATGTTCAATATCGCTGGATAGATTATTGCCGCATCTTCTCCATATGAAAAATGTTGGCCCTTAATAATTTCATATTGCCTAGAAATATATTCCTTTCGAAAAATCTTCATGCAAAGTGAAGGATCTATAAGCCAAACATTGAGTTTTTCCTCCCATAACATAACCGGAAAGATTTTTTCAACAATTTCATTGCCAACGTATAATCCTTCATCCACTCTATTACATATATCTAAATACTTATTATCATCGCTAATATATCGATAACAACCAAAGGTAATCATATCTGCATTATTGGATACTAATAAGTCCATTGAATCTTCGTAGGTTCTATTATCGATAAAATCATCTGAATCAACAAATGTAATATATTCTCCCCTAGCAATCCCTACTCCTGTAGTTCTTGCGGCAATCATTCCACCATTTTTCTGATGAATGACAGTAATTCTGCTATCTCTTTTAGCATATTCATCACAAATACTACCAGATGAATCTATAGAACCATCGTCAACTAGGATAATATCAAGATTTTGATAGGTTTGATTTATTACAGAATCTAGACACATCCTTAAAAAAGACTCTTCATTGTATACTGGAATAACTACTGATAATAAATCTTCCATCTTCAATCGTTTCCTTTCAACCCTTCATAACAATAAATCATCTTCTAATCTATTCCAGAACACATTTTATTTAGCTGGCATATATAATTTTATGATCACATATCCCTTTCTCTATTAACTGTTTTTTAACCTCATTCCTGACCTTTTCACTTCTAATTGCGATAACCACGTAATCAATTCCATTGTCACTGATAAAATCTGGATTCTGTATAATTCTTCCGTATTTTGATGGCATATATTCATATGCTTTATCATACCATCCCACAATATTAGCCATCTCACCCAACTTATTTATAATGTATTCTCCAAACGTTCCAGCACCATATAAAATTACCTTTTTCCCTTGTAATTGGAGTTGCGCACAATCAAAACTAAGCTTCTTTTTATCAAGACCGCATTCAGTAAATAGTGTTATGTAGTATTTATCGTAAGTATTATCATCCCAATACAATAAACTACTTTTTTCGTATATCAAGTCATCTTCATTATTTAATCTATCATATTGAGTATGCCAACCCTTTGTAATTTTTTCTTCATCACAATAGTCATTTTTTCTCTCATTAAAAATTTTTTTTGAAGCTTGTTTCAGGCTCCTCATTGGGTAATGTTTATTTAATATTTTTAATGGAAAAATTTTAGGATATACAAATTTAACCTTATGTCCTGCGGATTCTTTTAAATCTATACTTTCACACTTTTTCCAAGTTTTTAGTTGTTCAGTGTAAACAGATACTCTCATTTCATAATATGCGTTTTTATTGAATATCTCTTCATCCTTACTTGTCAACCTAAAATCAATTACTGTATTTTCAACGCAGTTATATCCCAGAGAATCGATATAACACAGTGCATCCTTTAATGTGATATTCTTCCATGGCGAAAGTCTTATCTCATCTACATCATAGTGGATATACCAATTATAATCCGTTTCCCCAGAAATCTGTTCAGTTCGTTCCAGTTGCTTATACCACTCATATTTATGTTTTTGTTTATAACCATTTACTGGAAATCTTTCGACAAACACCCTATTAGGATTATCATTTTTAATCCGACATGCAATCTCATAGCTTTCATCAGTAGACCAATTATCAACTATATAAACATCTATGTCTTGGTTTAATAAATACTGGATAGTTTGCTCTAAAATATCTGCTTCGTTATAAACGTGCATTATTGCCAAGACTCTAAAAGTCTTATTGGTCAACTCTTGTTTATATGAAAAAACAGATCCCATTAATACTATTCTCGTATCATCTGCTGCTGTAATATTGCATAAATCATAAATAATCCCTGTACACTCATCCGGAGTATCTAGTGTATTCTTTGTTTTAACAATACATACACCTTTTTTAGAAAAGCTTATTACTTCCTCCCAATTAAAATCTTCTATTGAAACAAACAAAAGTCCCTTATCATCTGCCTGTGAAATCATATCAATATACTCAATCCTAATTGCTCCACAGACATTTTCCAAGCAAGAGTCGTGTACCAAGGTATATACTTTTTCTAGGCCGGTGCAATTAATTATTCGCTCTATTAAATCAGGAATCATTCGATTTACATCTATATATTTCACTTATCATCTCCATTTGATACATTTGGGTTATATAACATATCCATGATAAAACCACATATAAGCACGCATATATTGCAAAACATCAGAACTATTTCCCCTAAGGAAGCATTTTCTTATTTCTTCATTGTCTTTATAATTTATACCATAATGCTCCTTTATTTTTGGTAACAGGGGTACAGGGATTCCCAGTTTTGCTTCATATTCAGAGTCATCTATATCATTAATATTTAGCATCTCCGCAACCTGACGGCCAATTTCCCTCATAAGATACTTAGATGGGTGTGTGCGGTCGACAAACATAGGTATCGACTTATAATTATTCAATATATACTCATAAATGCTCACATCCCAATTCTTCTGTCTATTTCTAATTTTAAAAATACATGTCTCAAATATCTCTTCAAGATTATCTGGAATATACCTATTAAAAAATTCCAAATAACTATCTATTGGTTTATTTCCAAGGGACTCGTATGCTTCATCCAAGCAATAGTCTCTAAACATTACAAAACGTTTTTCTCCAGCCTTTGTATACAGAACTTTATCCAAATTTCCTATTGTAGGAAACAAAAATTGTCCTAGTCCAGAAGCAACATTTGGAATACATATGTTATCGCCTTTTATTTTTCCAACAGTCCATTCATCTGATATATAATAACTAACTCCATTATCAGGTTTGATATCTTGATGTATATATATATCTACATTATTTAAAACAGACGCTGGAATACCATCAATATTAGTGTCTGCAGATTTTATTGGATAAATAACATAATCATTTTTAAAAGACGGACTTAGTAACAAATACTCTTCAAGTGCTAAGCCATGACAATTTGCATTTATTAACACTATTTTTTTCCTATATGAATCCTTATAGTAAAAATCTTTGAATTCTATAAGCCCATTCTCACAAAAACTTTTTCTAATTTCTTCATACTCTGTTTTAGGAACCGCTACTATTATTAATTCGCTCCCCCTGATTCTTAGCCCCTCCTCTGGGGATAACACGTCTAAACCATGAAATGATTTAATATTTCTGTCCTCATAATCAATACAAAAACTTATTTCGTTTTTCTTAAAACGATCATAGAAAAGACAGCATTCTGCATCATACCCAACTCCATACAGTATTTTATTCATATTGACCTATTCCCCTAGTTCACTTTGTGACCTTAAATACAAACTGGAAATTAGTTTCTTACTTTATCTATCAATAATTCTGTCTCAAACCCTTTATCTACTCCCTCAACCGAATATATAGAGGCTATTTTTTCAAGTAATTGATCGTGCATTTCATAAAATTTGTCTCTAACTACTCTTTGTTGCCTTGCATTCCAGAATGAATCAATGTGATATCTACACTCACTTTTCTTCAAATTAAATGATAAGACTTTATTCTCATATTTAAAAAAGGCTAAAAGATTTGTCATGCATGCTGGGTCTAATACAATATCGTACATTTCCAGGCCCTGAGCTGTAACCAGGAGTAAATATCGTTTGTCAACAACTGCATAGCCCTTATTAAAGGTTTCCTTTCTAACCTCCTGACCAGCATACTCATTACGAGAAAAAGCATACTTTCTTGTTGAGCTATATTCTTTGCCTCTTAAAAGATTATTTATTAATACTCGCAAATCCGAAGTTTGAATAACCTCATCTTTTAGCTCTGGAACGGTATCTTTTCCTTTCCATATAAACATTGGGGTACTAATCAACAAATTATTAGGCTCAATAGCATGTGTCAATCCTCCATGGAGTCCATGTCCCCAAAAGTCATCACCATGATCTCCATAGAAAACTATTACTGTGTCATCTAATCTATCTAATTCTTCTAATTTTCTAATAACATGTTCGCAAATACGGTTTAAAACATTATATCCCTCATCCAAATTAGTAAGTTCGTCTTCCCTAGAAACATCAACAACTTGGTTTTCGGCAACATTACTTATAGTTGGGACTATGTGTAGTGCGAATTTATCCTCCGTAATAGTTTTGTCTATTTCTAGTAGGTAATTATCATAATCATGTATTTCTTCAGCAGTAACATTCTGACCTAAAAAATGTCTTTTCTCGGCACCTGAAATGTCGCCACTTGAGGGATAGACAAGTACTCTAGTCATATAGCCTGCATCTATCAATTCATCAAACAAAGATTTTTCCTTAGATAGATTCTCCGGAACGTCCCCTAATGATTTACATGCCTCAAATAACAACATCGAGCCATACTGTAAATCTGATAAAACCATTAAGGTTGAAGTCGCAGTCGAATAGTAATGCGGGTAACTCACGCACCCTTGTTCAAATCGATGCAAAAATGAAAATCGCCCCGCATTCATTCTATAATTCAGCTTATTTAAACTTTCTAAATGCATGAGAATTAAGTTTTTCATATTGGCCTCATTTGCTGGTTTTCCACGAACTGATTACTTCTACTAATTCTTCAGTTCCCCTTATTTTTTCAAAGCCTTTTTCTCTTAATTGGCATTCTATTTCTTCATACCCTTTAATTGGTGTCACAATCACTAAATCCGGTCTTTCCAAACCTTCAGCATCCTCAATATGAACACTCTTAACGGGTAAATCAAAATCTTTTTTGTCCATAATCCATAGCACATTAATATTACTGTCTTTGAGCTCAGCAATCAGATGCTTGCCCATCATTCCGTATCCATAAATCCCTATGCTATTTATGTTTTTGTACGCCAAATAATCGCTTATGTATTTACCCTCTTCCCTATTACACATCCATGTATTCAAGCAATTAAAAGCAATACTTTTGTATGAATCATCCTCCATATTTTATATCTCCTGATTGTCACATTCTTACATCTATAATCAACTTTTCTCTAATAAATAATCTATCACCTGCTCTATAAAAACTATTGGGCAATTGACCTTTTCTTTTAGTATTTTTTTTATCTTTAATTTATCGTATGTTACACAGACTACTATAACATCTGCAACAGGAATATCTTCTTCTATACCGTATATGGATACATCATTATCTTTTATTGAATGATTCTTATCGATACAGTAAATAACCTCAACAGATGTGGTCTCTAGCTGTTTCTTTACATGTCTTCCAAACATCCCATATCCATACAAAGCAACTTTTTTAAACTTATAATCTATAAAATATTCTTCTAAACATCTACCTTTCTCTATTAATTCCATCCATTTATCATAAAGAATCCAATAGCCCTTGTATTTCTGAATTTTTTTAGAAAGCATATCATTATCAGCATCTATTGTTTCTTGATCACAAACTGGAGCATATATATAATCATCACTAGCTTTTTTTAAAGCATTAAGATATTCATATCCATACTTTTCATCGGGTTCTAAATACATCCCTTCTCCCCACTCATTCCAAGCGTTTACAAATACAAAATCCTTTTCGTTTTTTGCGCTTAGTGATATAACTGACAGCATTTGTTTATAAAAAATCTCTGGTGTGAGATTGGTAACAATACAAGAGTTTTCAGCTTTACGAGGCGAATTATCAAATCCAACTACGCCACATAAATATTTAACACTATCTTTTTTACTAATTATTTTCTTGCTTAACTCCTCTCCATCAATATTAAGAACACTATAGTCTGACTCCTTTTTATGAAAAAAATAGTCAACAGACTCCCTTGGTTCTATTGATAAAACAGCATCTAAGACTCCATCCGGATTAATACTATTTCCTATAAAATAAATTCCATCGAATCCTTTTGTTTTTGCGCATTCATTCCAAACTTCCACCATTTCATGAAGACAATAGATATCCTCTGGTTTATATATATGGAAAATAGGTTTGTTATCCTTTTTTATATATCGACAATCTTCAAAAAAAGGCAACAGATAATCAAAATGGTCAAGCCAATCTTTCTCTGTGCCATATCCTTGCTCCAACAAGATACCTTGTTTGTTTTCCCTTATTTCTTCACTCTCATATATATCTGCCCACGCATTTCCTCCTCTTATATTGCTCCAAGATGTCACCCAACTTTCATTAGCCCAGGAAAAGCAAAATGGCATATCGATATCTTTCCATTTTAGGAGATTTTCAGCAGGGCGTTCTAAAATTTTCCTACCATGTTTAAAGTAATAATGATATATACATTGCCCATACACACCAAACTGTTTCATCAATTCAGCCTGCCATAGCATGGTCTCCCTATCTAGTAAATCATAATAATTATCGTTTAGGGGTGAGTGAGGTTGATAATGCCCCTCAAATAATGGTTTTGCGTTACGTACGGCAGTCCATTCCGTAAACCCATCTCCCCACCATAAATCGTTTTCTTTTACTCTATGAAATTGTGGTAGATAAAAGGTTATAATTTGTGGTTTCAATTATTATCTCCCAACAATGTGATGTATAATTATTTATATGAATCCTGCTCTGCAGTAGGTATATAACATGTGTTAATATTATTTCCGCCTCTACAAAAGCGACACATATCTAAATACCCTTTATCAGAGAAGCCCATGTAATACACATAAAATTTTCTCTTTCCACTCACGCCCTCGAGCTCTGACAATTCCAAATAATCCTTTTGTCCAACATTAAATCCTTTGTTTTCTGACACAGACCTTGCCATTACACAATAGTAAAATCTACTCCCTCTAATCTCGTGGCATTCTGTATGACAACTATCGAATGTATTGATTAGTTCATCTTCATTATTACCTCTATCATATTCGCCAAAACCATAGTCTATCCATTGTGTTTCCTAAGAACCAAGATTGAATAAAATATTCTCATTTCCTAGCATATTAGTAAGATTATTCTCTATACGTGGAATAGTTGCAGCGTAATTTGAAATAAAAAGGTAACATTATTTTCTCTGCAGACGCTTCTCAGTTTTGCCGAAGGTAGTATTGTCCCATTAGTTGTAATAGAAAAAGTCGCAATTTTATCCCTATAATTGTTCCCAATGTATTCCACTACCTCTGGTAATTCCTTATAAAGCAATGGCTCTCCGCCTATCAAAACAAATTCGCCGCAATAATCTACCAACTAAAAAACTCATCACATGTTCTTTTTACTTCATCTATTGATAAATCTACACAATCTGAAGAAACCATATTGCAACCATGAGCACATTTTTTACATTTACGAGTACATCTTTCTGTTAGGCTAATTTGAACCAATGGGATATATAGTCTGTTATTGTATGTAATTTCAGCTAATGCCAATAAATCACGTTCTTCAATCACATAATCTCCCCCATTTTGTAAGCCTACCGAATGAACCTGATTGATTATTTGTTCAATAAACTTCTCCCCAACTGAAATTATAAGAAAATCTTCGCTATGATGGCTATAAAACTCATTAAATGAAATTACAGGCACTCCTTCTATTGTAGTACCGTGTTTACACTCATCGTTGTCAATATAGCCTTTCATCTCAAAAGAAGACTTCTCTAAAAGAAGTTTCTTTTTTTTGCCCAATCTTTCCTGCCCCAAACAACCAGATTCCTTTTTGTATCTTTTGTATTGCTTCATAATACTTGATAAATAGCTCTTCGATTACATTTTGACCTTCTTGTAATTTCATAATGTTCACCTATATGGTCACTATTATTTCCTTCTTTATTCCATGGGCAACTAAATCTTCTGTAATCTGTTGCTGGACTTCTTTTGCCAACACCGCGATTACAATATAATCCACTTTTGAGGAATACACTTCTTCAGGGCTTGAAACCGCCTTATTATCAATAGTCTCCCAATCTTTATCTACCCAAAGTATCTTCTTACAATAGGAGAGCCTTGTCAGTTGATTGAAAAAATCGCTACCAACTTTACCGGCTCCATACAAAGCAATATCTCTTTTAACTGGCACCTTATCAAAAGGAAATAAGAATTTTATAAATTCGTCTTCATACTCCCACAAACAGCGTCTTTCTCTGAGCAACGTTAAATAAACTTGTTCTATTTGTCTGCTGATAAACTCATCCTGTGGCAAATTTTTTCGTAATAAATCATACAAGAAATACAATTTATCAAAATAATCTTTCTGTGCAATGTATGGAGCAATATCATTTCCTTTTCTTTGTCTATGCATGTAATATATTATGTCCGATATAGCTATAGACTCTGAATAGAATACACACGGATAAAGCAATACCATATCATCACCTATGTCAAGATTACACTTATTCATACATTGTGATATTTTAAAAAGTAACTCTCTCTTTATAACTTTGACGCACAAGGAAGGGTCTAAACCAGGCTTTCCCTTCTTACTATCCCAAATCATTGATGGTACTATAGAATTAATTATTTTTTCCCGATTGTAAATACCAGCATTGTAATTGCATATTTCATTAACACTATATGATTCATTAAAATATCTCGAAATTCCAAAACATATAATATCTATATTTTGTTCCATGTACCTATCTGCATACTCAAACGACTTATTATCAACAAAATCATCTGCATCTACAAAAGTTACATATTTTGATGAACAATAATTTATACCTTCGATTCTAGCGATTAGAGTTCCTTCATGTTTTTTATGTACTGCTTTTACTCTTTTATCAACTATTTCCCATTCATCACATATCTTAGCACTTGTATCGGTAGATCCATCATCGACTAATACAAGTTCAATGTCTTTCTTTGTTTGGTTTAAAATACTACTTATACAATCATACAAATATTTTTCTTTATTATATACAGGCACAATAATTGATAATTTCATAATAACCCTTCCCTACTGATTTGGTATCGCATACATGACTGTATCACCCCATGAAAAGAAATGGTGTTCAAACTCAAAATGGTACTCTGAACATATTTCAAGTACTTTTAATGGCAACCTCCATATATCACTCCTTTTGTGATACACACTCAAGGCCAGCACCGGTCTATCACGTTTAATCGTAGCCCTTCCACCTTCAAGTGCTTGTTCCTCAAATCCCTCAATATCCATTTTTATAAATCCAACTTTATTATTTTTTACATGGTCATCTATTGTAACCGTGTCGACTAATATATGACCCATTGCGTCAATTCTAGACCCCGTTCCATCCTCTTTGAACCTCACAGTCGCCACCTCAGAAGACACCGCATATGGAAATAATTCGACCTGATCATATAAATATTTAAGGTTATCCCTGCATATTTTGAAGCTAGCTGGATCTGGTTCAAAAGCATTTACTTTAAACCCCGAATATTTATAGTGATTAATAGCTCGTATTGTATCATTCCCATCATAGCATCCTATATCCAAAAACATACCATCGCAATTAGTGATTCCCTCCAAACACCTCTCATCAAAATATATCTCACCGCACCATTTTGAAAAGTAGTCTGATAATAAAATAATGTTTTCTTTATTTACTCCCTGAGAAATAAGTTCGTCCATCACTTCTTTATAACCATTTTTTATCGAGATAATTATTCTTATGTTCTCTCTGTTTATATTCTGAATATGTTGTGTACCAAAAATAGGTATATTATCTATATATCCTGTTCTCTCCTTATCTATAAAGCCAAGCCATTCCTTGTCATAAAAGATATTTTTTAATTCTCTGCCACGTTTTCCTGCACCATAAATATAAAGATTGCCATCTAGACGACTTATAAAATCTTTAGTAATATTCTTAGTTCTTATCATATCCCAAAGAAACTTCTCGTCCATTGTAAATGAATACATTAAACGGTCTGTGAATACTAATTTGGAACGAGGATGATGTATTTTTGTATATATTTTTTCTATTTCTTTTATGTTAGGTAATATTTCCTCTTCGCCGCTAATCTCACATGGAAAGTAATCACTCATTTTATAATCTCTCCTTCATTTTCTATTATAATTGCTAAAAATATCTACCTATAAATAACTTTCTACCTCTAAATATCTTTTTTTTAATACATCACTCTTTTGTTTATCAACCCAAGATTCACAATAATGATGGATTCCACACGTATTCTTGGTTAATCTTTCACCCCAATATGGCGAGCCTTTTGGATCAAGTAAATCACTTGGAAAAACATACATCTCTTCAACTTTTTGGAGCGTATTATCACATATTAACCCATTTTCACATAATACTTTAGTTTGATAGTTAGGGGATGGCGTTAAATTCTCATTTCCATCTTTTAAAAATTCAATATTATTATAAAATTCCAAAAGTTTTCTAATTATCCCTAGATTTGCCTTTGCTCCAAAACCTAATCCTAAAGCCACAAAAAAATTTCGTTGAAATCCAGCAAATGCTTTGTACTGTAGTAAATCATCAAGTGTTTTTATTAACTCTACATCCGTATCTAAATATATTCCTCCATATCTATACACGACATCTAATCTAGCATAGTCTGGCACAAATCCCCATTTCTTACGCTCATATGCTTGCAGCATATATTTATTTTTCGTAATATCATAATTGTCTTCTGTCCACTTTTTTATTTCATAATTAGGACAATACTTATACCAACTATCGATACAACGTTTATTCTCATCTGGTATTTCTCCCTTTCCAAACCAAAACCAGTGAATAACTTTTGGGATTTGCTCACCAATACTACTCTGTGGAAATGAATAATTTTCCACTCGCTGGGACATTACTGGATACAAATAACATAGCTGAAATTTCAAAGATGGCAAAGTATCTAATTGTTCCATTAGGCTTTTGCAATACATCGATGTTATTAAAATACATGTGTCTCCATTGATATATTTATAAACATCATTTATATAACTAACTGGTATGCCATTTTGCAATTTTCTTTTGGGAGCATTATCAAAAACTCTAATTACTCTTGATTTTACGCTCTCATCAGTATACTCAATAAAGGCATCAAATAGAGTTCCTGCACCTATACATAATATTTTTTTTCCTGCGGATTCACTTCTAAACTTCGAAAACGTAACATCTCTATAAATCATTTGTTTCTTCCCAATGCACTATTTTTGGATAGCTGGCGCAATTTTTCTGGAGTTTATAGATGAACCATTACAATAATTACATGCATTGATAGGTTCATCTTTTGTTAGGAAATTTGCTACTTCTTCTCTTTTTTCCTTCGTTCCTTCAAATGTTTGAAAATCTACAATCTCCCCCGCGTTATTATTGAAAAATCCCAGCTGTTCTCCATGAGCTGCTCTTGGACATCTGTATAATTTCCCACGATAAAACGTTAAGCAATTAGCCATCACACATGATGAATAGATTTTTTCAACAACATTCCTCGAGTAATTTCTATATGAAACATCTCCAATATCGTTCCATAGCTCATAATCATGAATGTAGTGTTTTATACCCTGTTCATTAAATAAGTCATCTAACATATTTAATTTTTTACTAACATCTCCATAATTAGACATATGTACAGAAATTTTCTCATGCTTTAGTGACCTCACAACTTCTTTATTTGGAACTATAGTAGAGTTTGTATATATAGTAATTCGCTTTATTTTTGAATTCTTAGCATAACAATCTAACAATCTATTTATATCCCTTACTATAAATGGCTCTCCTCCTAAAATGCGGAGTTCTAAAACGTTATCAACACAAGAGAGCAACCTATTAAAAGTTTCTATACAATTATCTATATCAAGATTATCTGGATGAGAATAATATTGCATTAAATTAGCACAATCCTTGCAACACAAGGTACATCTTTCTGTTATAACAATTTCTATATGGTTAATTATTATTTTATCTTTGAAGTTTTCCTCAACAACATTATGATATTTCTCTGGGTTATTTTTCTCATCTCTTGCATATTCCGATAAAACATTTTCATTTACTGGCACATGCATTAAATCTTCCATATCATAAATATGGTTCATACCAATGGATTGACAATATGCCAAAATATCATAAAAATAGTTCAAGGAGGCTATAATTACTATGTCATCTATATGCTTACACAACGCATCTGGGGCTATACACTCTATTCCAAGATACGTTTTTTTCTCAAAATCCCTGTCTACAAAGAAGTCAACCTTTATTCCTATGGTCTCCAATGCAAGTTTTGCTATAGCTCCATAATTACCGGCACCATATATCAGGATTTTTCTGTTTTTGATATCTATTTCCTTATTAAAGCTACTTGTTATTTTCAAAGATGTACCCCTTTTTCTATTCAATATATCTTTGTTCTATTACTTTTATCTGTTCATTCAAGTTATATCCTGCATTTGTTATAGAATCATATTGATTTAATCTATTATTTCTATCCATATTTTTCTTAATAGCCTCTTTCCATGCTATAAAATTATCATTCACCCAAAAAACTCCTTCAGTTACCTCAGCATCCCTTGGTATTGTTTCATTGAGCAAACATCTTAACCCCGCACATTGAGCCTCTATTGCAACTATACCTAGCCCCTCAAATCTACTTGTCAATGTGAACAAATCAAAGGCCTGATAAAGCTCATTAGTATCATATCTCCTGCCTAAAAATTCAATACGTTCTTCAATACCTAGATTACCTGCCAAATTTATGAGTTTTTCTCTGTCAGGACCATCTCCAACTATAATTAGTTTAAATTTATTGTTTTTACCAACAGAATCCGCATATGCCTTAATCAATAGCTCCTGATTTTTTTGATAACATAACCTCCCCACATTACCTATTACAAACTCATCTTCTGCTATACCTAATTCTTTGCGTTTTTGTTCTCTAACTGATGGATTATATATAAATCGATCTACATCAATTGCATTATGCATTATTTTAATTTTATCCCTAGATATCTGTGGACCGAATAACCAATCAGCTGCCATTTTAGAACATGCCCAAAAGTCTGTTGCTAAATCTTCTGTAAACTCTTCTTTTACTCTATTGTGTATATCGGTTTCTTTTTTTCTTTCCTCATCATCATTGTTATCACATCTTGTACTATGAGAATGTACAATAACCTTTTTTATCCCTCTTTCTTTGCATATTTCCTCTACAGTAAAGTCTTTCCACTGCTTCGTATGTAAATGCACTACATCATATCCATTGTCTAAAATAGCATTAAATTCCTTCCTAAACTGTTCCTTATCCTTAGACGGGTAGCAAGATAAATAAAAGATTTTCGCACCAGTCAGCTCTATCTCTTCCGAAAAATCAATTTGAGAACTCATAGTCGCAAAGTCACACTCAAACTTTGATTTATCCATCTTGTACCAATTATCAAGCGCATAATGTGTTATCCCACCATATGAATTTGCTATTGGAAATTGAAGGATTCTAATCTTTTTCATATAAAAAACTCCTCATGAAAGCTTTATACTTTACATGAGGAGTAATCATCCTTATTTTGATTTTTCTTGTACTAATTTTACAAACTCATTTATATAAAAACCCAAGCGCCACGTAGAAAATCTCTAGCTTTATCAAGCCATCCTAGAATAATGAAATTAGTGTTTCTACGCCGCTTTTTCATAATCAAGGATAGTTACATCCTGAAGATTCTCTTCAAACTGCTTAGTTATTTTTTCTAACTGAAGAACGACATCCCCTGAAAAATGAATTTCACTGCATTCATGACACTTAAAACAAGGAATATTGCGTATTACTAACACACCAGATTTCAATTCAATAGTCTCTGTGGTTTTGCTTTCATATAACTCTTGGCCACATCTAATACACTTCATGCCTATTTTCCTCTCTTTCTGTATTTGAAATCACTTGACCATCTTTCCATACATGGTATATACGCAGTAATCACATATATAACAAATTCATCTTTACTGACTACGATATGTATGGCCCTACCTAAAGCGTCTTTACCCAAAATCAAACAACTTGGCATGGGAAAATCATCTTCATATTGCTCGATGATGTCACCAGATTCAACAGCGCTTATAATATCTGAAAGCGATAATCCCCGTTCTTTCAATCTCTCTTTTGCATGCATAGTAATCAAATAATTCTGTGCATAATTAATCGCTTGAAATTCTTCAATTTTGTACATCAATCTCTCCTTTTATTATAGAATCTATTATTTTACTCATCAAGGAGAAATCTCATGCTGTGCTCATCACATCGCACACCTCCCTGCATATCATTTTTCAAATACGCAAAAAGACAGTACGATACATAGATACTCTAATTCAAGAGCTTGAAGAACTACTTACTGCTGATTATAGTCCATAACTCATCCCTGTTAACTGCAAAACATCAAAAATTGTGGGTATTGTGACCGAAACGGTCCTGATGCCTGATTGCATATCTGAAATTCAGGAATGATTATAGCATGCGTTATTTTTCATGTAAAGTATAAAGTTTTCAATCTGCAATATAACTCTGCAAGCGACTCTACAGCCTCATTTCTTTCAGTATCTTCTCCGCTACTTGCTCACTTGCCTGACCATCAAAAACTAGGCCTATTTTTCTATGAAAATTATCCAGATCCTCGATGTATAATGTCTCGTCAAACATCTGGATATTTTTCTCCATCATGTCATTATCTGTTGCCACGCTAAATGGAAATTCCCAATTTTCCTCAGGGAAAATGTCTGAATTACACTTAATATCATCCAATGGATCTGTGGCCATATTCCAATATAGTGAGCCTCTGTCCTTCTCATACTTCCCAATGTCATCCGCATAGATAAACACAGGCATTTTTGCAAACCCAGCTTCAAAACAAGCACTAGAATAATCTGTTATATATGCATCCATGGCAGCCATGATGTCATACAAATCGTCAGCCTTGCTCTCGTTAATAATTCGACCAGCCAAATCAGAATTATCATAATCATCAAAAGCTGCTGCAAGCTGAGGATGAACCCTAATACATAGGTACCACTCACCACTAAACTTGGCCTTTAAGTTATCTAATAACCTTCCAAAATCAAGAGACCATTCTTCCGAATATACAAATCTCTTTCCGTCCTTTGCTCCCTCTCGAAATGTCGGAGCAAACATAACTATTTTTGCATCCTCAGGTAGTCCTTTTTTTCTCCTGTATATCTTCTTTTTTTCAGTCCTATCTCCATACAGTACATCACATCTAGGGGCTCCTGTCTTCAGATAATGTCCATCATAAATAAATCCTTTAGGACTTGCCATTTCGCAGAACTTAGAGTCAATAACTAGGTCATTTATCATATCTGAATCGTTCTTACTTACTAAATATGCCATTTTTGAAAAGCCAGTTCCACGCCATAGACCTAGTGACTTAATACTCAGCGTATAATGATTCGTATTTACGTAATATTGTCCTTTTCTCTTTACAGTCCCATATGGTTTTCTGTAATTATCAATCCACACTTTTGATCTAGTCAGCCAATATGCTCTCGACCAAGCGGTGTTAGGAACCTTTTTTATATAATCTGGGAATAATTTATCTTCATAAATATTCTTATTTAGAAACCATACGATTTTTATTTCAGGATTTTTCTTGTGTAATGCCTCTACTATATATTTATGATTACATCCAAACCCGTTTCTTCCTTCAAAGGAACAAACACTGACCAGCTTGTTATCTATAGGAAACACTCTACATATGTAAAAAGCTAATCCATTTAGAAAAGCTTTTAATTTTCTATAAAAGATATAATATGTTTCCTTCATCACCCAAACTCTTCTTTTGCTATTGCAACCAAGCTTTCAGGGATATTCTTTTCTGCATACTGGTAATCTTCTAAAAAATCTACTTCTCCCCAAAAGTCACCATCAGTTGGAATTGGTCTAACATCTAGTTTTCCCTCATCTAATACCTCCTGGATTGCAGCTTCAAAATATGAATTAAATCTTTTTTCTTTCAATACCTCTTTAGCAGCTTTTTTTATTGAATCTAAACTGTTCTTCCCTAACTTAGCTATTCCAATAAATTCGCCATCCCCTTCTGCTAAATCAATTCCCTTATCTATTTCAGTTATCTTATCACCGACAATCTTTACCTTCATAGCCTCTTCGTCACATTGTTTGTAATCTATTGGTAAAACAATGTCTCCTTCAGCCATTAAAAGACGATTCATTATATTTGGATCACATATTGTATCTGCATGTAAATATACAGTATCAGTTAATCCCAATTTGTCTTGAGCAATATAAAAACTTCCTAAAACATTTGCCATTTCAAAAAAGGGATTGAAAACACATTTTATTCCATCGATTCTTTTTTCCAGTTCCTCGTATGCTTCACACATATAGCCAGTTACAATAAAAATATCTTTTATTCCAAAATGGTGAAGTAGCGCTATATTGTACTCAATTAACTTTATTCCTTTTATTTCTAAAAAAGCTTTTGGCTTATCATTTGTTAAATTTCCAAGTCTACTGCCTTTACCTGCAGCCATTATAATAGCCTGCATTTTATTCCCCCTGTCAATCTAATGCATCTTTATAAATCTTTTCCAATATACCTTCTTTACTACCTAAAGGGTCATTCTTTATATTTCCAGAAACCATCTGTGCTAATTCGATTTCATCTACCTGAATAACGCCTAAATCTCTGATACTCTGATTAGTATGAATTTTATTTATAAAATCTTCTATTTTCCCCTTCGCATCTACGGCATCATTAACATTCTTATATCCCAATAGTTCAAGAGCTCTTTTAACTTTAACTGGGGATACTTCATACTCATTTATTATCCAACTTGGATATAAAACCATAAGGCCTGCTCCGTGACTGGAATCTGATAGTGCTCCAATAGGATACTGCATTCTATGTGGCAAACCTGTACCCACATTTTTTAAATTTAATCCCATCAGCATGCTGGCAAAAGACATTTTCTTTCTTGCCTCTTGATTATCTGAATCAGCTATAAGTTTTGGAAGATACTCTCCAACAATCCTGATAGCTTCTTCTGAAAGCAATTCTGAATAAATATTTGATTTAACTGCAACATAACTTTCTACAGCATGTGCAAGTACATCAAAACCTGTCTCTGCTGTAATTTTTTTAGGAACCGAATATGTATATGTAGGATCAACGATAGCAACATCAGGAATAAGACCAGCACCTCTTATCCCGCCTTTTACACCAGTAGCTCTACTAGATACTATAGCGGCCTTGCTCAACTCGCTTCCAGTTCCTGCCGTTGTTGGAATTGCTACAAGCTTACATTTTCTATATTTTTGCTCTTCTCCTTCTAAAAATATCTCTTTAATCCCAATCTCACTACTCAGACCAATTGCAACTGCTTTTGCTGCATCAATTCCACTACCTCCACCAAAACCTATAACGGAATCAATATTAAATTCTCTTGCAAAGTCTATTGCTTCAGCAATTTCATCGATATCAGGATTAGCACTAACCTTAGTCCATTTACTTATAGTTATGTTAGGGACTATCTCTTTTATGACATTAATTAATTGATCAATATATCCATTTCTTTCTAAACTTCGTCCTGTTGATACCACAAGAACAGAGTCGCCCAAAACATCCTTTTGTTGAGTCAGTGCTTCTTTAACAATACCTTCTCCAAAATATACTTTTGTGTCTAAATCAAAAGAAAAACAATCCATCTACAAATTCTCTATCCTTACTGATTTTGTGTTAAGCACATCATTAACTAACTTCATTCTTTTCTCGTATAGTGGCTCCAAATTCTTATATGTCTCTTTGAACAATTCGTATATACAATCGTATTTTTTATGAAGCTCTTTATTTGGATTTATAATCATTCTTATATTGGTGAAGGCATCTATCGCTTTCTCCATAGAAGCAAAAACTTTTTGACCATATAGCACCATCATGGCGGCTCCTGAAGATGTTGTCTCAAATTCTGATAGTACGTATACTTCCTTCCCCAGGATGTCCGCCTTAATCTGTGATATCAAATTTATTCTAGCCATTCCACCCGATAGCCTTACCGAAGTAATTTCCTGTCCAGTAGCCTGTGTTATAGCGTCTGCCATACTTCTGCTTATAAAACCTGTACTTTCAAAAACCGCTCTTGTCATATCCTTTCTAGTATGTAATCTTTCAATTCCAAAGAATACGCCCCTTGCATTATCATTCCACAAAGGCATTCTCTCACCCAACAGATATGGCAAAAAAATCAATCCCTTTGCACCAATATCAGATTCTGATGCATCCTTTTCCATAATTTCATAAGGATACTCTTCTTTCTCGTAGTAGCATTGTTTAACCCATTCAATCAAACCTCCGCCCATATTGTTTGAGCCACCAGCAATGTTGTATTCACCCTGTGAAAAATACGAATTATATATCTTTTCGCTGCTTATATTGTTTGAATTTGTTATTGCTCTAAAAACAGTCACTGTGCCAGAAACGTCACTGGCCTCGCCTATCTTGCTTGCACCACTACCTACAAAAGAACAAATTGCATCATAAGAGCTAATTATCGTCTTTACGTTTTTATCAGCTCCTATCAGGGAAGCTACATCTTCTTTTAATGTTCCAACTTCTGTTCCTGACTCTACTACCTTTGGAAGCTTATCAACTCGTAAATCCAATTTTCCCAATAGTTCCTCGGGATATCTCTTTTTATTCAAACTATAATGAAATTTAGTTGCATTTAATGTGTCTGTAACTATTTCTCCAGATAACTTGTATATGAGATAGTCATTAGGCGAAAGAAAATAATTAGTCTTTGAATATACGATTGGTCTGTTCTCTTTCATCCACAGGATTTTAGGAAGCATTAAACTACATGACATATCTATTCCAGTATCCATTTTTACTGGAGAAAATTCTTTCAATCCCTTAATATAATCCGACTCTTTGTCAGCTCGTTTATCAGAAACCATTATTGCGTTACAAAGAGCATTACCATCTTTATCAACACATACCAAACAAGACGCCGAAGTTGTTACCGTAATGTAATCTATTTTGCAACTAAAAGCATCACGAATTGCCCTTCTCATTACAGAAATAGCGCTTTCCCACCATTCATTAGGGTTTTGTTCGACTTTGTAATCATTAATGATTGTTCTTATCGGTTCTGCCGCACTTCCCAACTTATGACCTTTATCATCAAATATAATTGCACGAATACTTTTTAGGCCCATATTAATTACTAATACATTTGCCATTTAATTACCTCTCGATACAATAAAAAACGCTCCACACCATCCGATGTGAAGCGTACTTCCTACTATATTACTTTCATAACTCCCCATCGACCATTTTATTCAAGTATACTCCCACGCTAGTACCCAGAATAGTAAAATTCCACGGCTACTATTTATGTGTATATTATAAAGAAATGGGCGATTATTTACAATACAATTGGGTGTTAGGACACGGAATTGTCACACATATCCACTGCAGGGTCACCTTACCCTACAATCTCCTCATACCTCTCGCTCACCTTACCCCAATCAAGCACCTCAAAGAATGCCTTGATATAATCTGGTCGGAGGTTCTTGTATTTCAAATAGTATGCGTGCTCCCAAACGTCAAGCGCTAGAATAGGAGTCATGCCTGTGCCCTCTGAGATTGGGTTGTCCTGGTTGCCAGTCTTTGAAACTGCAAGCTTGCCTGATTTATCTGTAGAAAGCCAAGCCCAACCCGAACCGAACTGTGTGGTGGCAGCTGTGGTGAGCTGCTCCTTTAATGCGTCAAGGCTACCGAAGGTCTTGTCGATTTTCTCAGCAAGTTTTCCTGTAGGAGCCTTAGCTGGATTTGGTGAAAACATCTCAAAATAAAGGTTGTGATTGTAGTATCCCCCACCATGATTTTTAAGAGCCTGACGGAGTGCTGGCTCCTCAACCTTGTCCAAGTTAACCAGCAATTCTTCGGCTGAAAGATTTGCCATGCCAGCCTTCTCAGCCAACTCGTTGAAAGTCTTGGTGTAGGTGGCGTGGTGCTTGCCATGGTGGGTCTCAACCGTAAGCTGGTCGATATATGGCTCCAAGTCTCCCGTTCCATATGGTAATTTGATCTGTTCGTACATAACTTATTTCTCCTTTCGAAATATTCCCCAATATTTTTCATAAGTGTATTATAACGCCTTTACTCTTTATTTTCAGAAATTTCTTGATTCTTCCAAATTACTATACCTAAACTGTACCGCCAGGAGTTCACTTCCATACCAACAATCAACACATAAAAAGAGCACACCCCAAAGAGCGTGCTCAATTGCTATTCATTATTCATACTCCAATCATCTAAGCATAAGCATCAAATCTGCTTCCAGCCATATTGTAACTGTTGCCACGGCCGTTCATGCCATAGCTAGTGTTGTTCAAAAACTTGGCTGCTATGTCGTTGTAGTCGCTGGCAGTCTGTAGGTTGCGTTTCTGGATAGCTACTGGATCCATGACCTGCTGTGCTTCGTCCTGCACCGGCGCAACCTGGGCATTAGGATACTGGACAGGCGGTGTACCATTGACCCCAGCCGTCTGCTTGGTGGACTCTGCATTGTACACGTCAGAAAAACCTGCTGCGTTATCGACAGCATAGTTCATCGGCTGAATGTTTGCAACCGGGCTATATGTACTTAATCCACTAATAGGTGCAATAGCCATAGACAACCTCCATAGGATAGTACATTCATACTAGCATGTTTAAGTTGTCCTGTACCAAAATACACAAAGTTTAAAGAATAAAATCTCAGAATAGACACAAAGCAACAAGGTGGCTGTTTTGTGGTGATAAAATATTTGCAACATATATATTATATTGTGTAAAATTCAATATTATAATTAATAAGAGTATTTTTCACAATCAACATTCACCAATTTGACTTCTGTTTCCGTATCATTCACGAAGTTTGTCAACCTAGTTGTCAGTAAATCTTGAAAATTGATAGTTACTATATTTCATCTGACCCGAGTCATCCCAGGTCAGTAATGAATGTTGTTTATGATACCTGCTGAATAGTTTCATTGTTTGCAGATTCAACCTT
>JAEEGL010079246.1_pt1 | contig 35342 bp, 32 predicted proteins | sample 9134231 | NCBI WGS metagenome assembly JAEEGL01 (sample SAMN16246548, study PRJNA631951) | gut metagenome | biome: gut microbiome; feature: rumen; material: fiber-attached | host: Bos | place: Iran: Karaj | collected 2018-10 | reverse complement strand
TCTACCAGGTCTCGAAGGGGCTCAGATTTGAATATGACCAGGTGACCCACTCTTTTGTAAAGATTGAATTTGAAGGCGAGCCCGTTGATGATGAGCGCATCTACACGGTAGGCCTGCAGGATTTCCATTATAAAAACCTTAAGGATTCATTTGACCTTGAATTTGAGGATATTGAGAAGAATCATCCACAGCGGAATATAGCCAGCTCCTGTGTGCAGGTACTCGAAGAATCCCTGCAACGCGGCCAGCACCAGAATGCCCGCTTAGAGGGGCGCATGGTGATACACATGACTGAGGAGACTATAGAGAAGTATAAGCAGCTGCATCCGTGAATAAAAAAAGGTGCCTGTCACCATGAACAAATTGTGAACGTGTTCACATTTTGTTCATGGTGACAGGCACCGTATTTTAGATTTCTTCTGCACTCCGGCTGACACCTACGATGAGCTGGGGGCCATCTTTTTCCTGAACCATGCCGGCGCGCAGGGTGATGCGCACGGGTTCACCGTTTAGCATCAGGCGGTAACGAATCTTGAATACGCCGCCGTCTTTAGTCCTGCTAAGTATCTTCTCTTTTGTAAGTTCGCGGAGCAGATAATCCAGATCGTCAGGATAAACTACGTCGCGGCTGTCGCAGATGGAATCCGCATAGAAATCCACGCCCGCTCTGGAAGTGTGCAGATCTGAATACTCCCTGGTAGCACTGTACTGTATGTAATTGCCGCTTTCCGGATCCACGGTATAGATGGCAATAAAGCCTCCGATAAGAGCCGATATCCTGGAATAGGTGGTCTGCTCTTCCTTGAGGCGCTCTATAGCTTCCTGCTGGCGCATCTGGGCATCCACGTTGTTAACACCTATGATGATGTGGCTGTCGTCCTTATTCATGCGGACCGCCTTCATATTTACATAGGTCGGCGTATCATTGATCATCAGGCGGTAGGTATAAACATAAGCTCCCTGCCCGTCTATCATCTTAAGGACCTTTTCCTTGGTGAAATCCGCGATAAAAGCCTCCCTGTCGGATTCATAGATAAACTCCGCAGCATCCCTGCGGCTGGCATTAAAGAAATCATCTCCGTGACGCTCTAAGGACAGGCCGTGAGTCGAATCATTGGAATACTCCACAAACTCTTCAGTGTCCAGATCCACATAATAAAGATACAGATAATCGGACGAAAGCGCCTGCGCCACGTGGGCGTAGCTTAACTGCTCTTCCTTTTCTTCGGTGATATCCAGCACTGCCACTGCGAACGCGGATACGCCGGTCACCGGATTATCAGCCACTTTCTTTATCATGGACTGTATGATGAAGCCGTCGGGCATCTTCTCTTCAAGGAATACCGTGTGCTCTCCCTTCCTGCAGCGCTCAATGGCATCGACAAAATCGCTTCCCGGGCCGGCATTCCTGAGTTCATAAGCCTCCGTACTTCCCGGATTGTCTATTCCGAAATATCTTTTCATGAACTCACGATAGGATTTATTGCAGCGGATAACCGTTAAGGTCTTATCATCACATTCAACGATCGAGATGGGGAAAGTATCAAAATGATGCCTGGAGGTCACATTCTCCTCCGCGGAGATGGAGCCCAGATCGTACATATTGACTGAACCGACTTTGCGGTAATACTCAGCCGCGTCGGGATCCTCAAAGCCCACTCCCGTGCCCTTCTTAAAGCGGTCCCATATTTCCTCAACAGGTATGGGTTTGCAGAAATGATAGCCCTGAAGCTTTGTACAGCCGATCTCACCTAAAAAGTCGGCCTGCTCTGCGGTCTCCACGCCTTCGCAGACAGTCTCGATGCCCAGGCTCTGGGCCATACGCATAAGCTCGGTAAGTATCACCCTGGATTTGGGCGAAGTATCAAACTGGCGCATGAAACGCATGTCAAATTTGATCAGGTCAAACTGCATCTCCTGCAGCAGATCCAGCGAAGAATATCCGCTTCCGAAATCATCCATCCATACCTTAAAGCCCAGGGCCTGGAAACGCTCCACCTGCGCTTTCATAAATTCGAAGTTCTCTCCCACCACGCTTTCGGTGATCTCGATGGTTATCAGATCGCGGGAAACGCCTGCAGTGGTCACACGGTAATCTATCTCTTCAACAATATCGCAGCATTCGAAATCCGTCCTGGAAAGGTTGACGGAGACGGGAACCACGTTGATCCCCATAGCCTTCTGCTTTTTAATGCGCTCCAGAATGATATCAACTATATGCAGATCCACCTTATAGATAAGTCTGGTATCCTCAAGTATGGGGATGAAATCCGCAGGCGATAACATACCTTTGACCGGATCGAACCATCTTGCCAACGCCTCTTCATCGCAGACCTTTCTGTTGGTGGCGCGGACGATGGGCTGGTAGAAAGCCTTGACCCAGTTATTACTGATAGCCTTGTCCAGATTATCAACAATATACTGCCTGTTGATCTCACGGGAGAGCATCTTATTATCGTAATAATTATAGATCGAATTTACATTATCCTTCTTTACATTGCTGGCGTATTTTGCACGGTCGCAGGCCAGTGAGACTTCCACAAGGCCCATGGAATCAAGATATACACCGGCTCTTACAGGAAGGGATTTTCCGTTATTTATGCGCTTTGTTTCCACAAAGAGCCTTTTGAGCTTCTGCTCCAGGCCCTCTGCCTCGGTATACAGTGCAAAGTGATCCTGGCCGAAACGGCTGCAGTTTTCTTCGCCGAAAGTTCCGGAAAGAAGCGCTGCGAATTCCTTTATGAGCTCATCGCCCTCGGCAAAGCCATAGCGTTTATTGAAATAACGCAGACCGCTCAGATTAATGAAAACAAGGGCCGAAGGGATCTCGCGTTCATGCATGCTCTTGCGGCCTATCTCTGCCAGCTTGAAGAAATAGGTCATGCTGGGAAGGCCGGTAAGATGATCGTAATTCATCTCGCGGAAGATGCTGCGCTCGCGGAACTTCTCGTCCAGCTCCTCCTCATTGGAGCAGTTGAGCCTGGCCTCATCTATGCGTTCGGGATTCTGCTCGTAGAAGATGCGCTTGTCTTCGTACATATTCTCGTCCGCACGGCGCAGGGCGATACGCACATTACGGCTGTCGTCTTCCACTGCCCCGCCGATTGCAAATACTACATTTCCGTATTTTTCACAGGCTGACCTTATCTTTGCTATCTTGTCATTCAGGCCTTCTTCATCAATATCGGTAAGGATGATCGCAAACTCATCGCCGCCGGCACGGTAAATATCCTTTTCGTCGAAGACTTCCCTTAAGGCGTTGGCCGCATTCTTAAGCAGACGGTCTCCGGCGCTGTGGCCCTCCAGATCGTTCACCGCTTTAAGGCCATTGACATCAGTGAAGATAACGCCCACAGTGCCCTTGTTCTTGTCATCGCCGTGGCAGAGACTGTCAACGTAGTTGTTCATCTCGTTACGGTTCATTACACCGGTGAGGAGATCTTTTGAACTGAGTGTACGCAGACGGTCCAGCAGCAGGTAATTACCCAGCTCCGAACCTACGATAAAGGTGGTGATATCAAGGGTTTCCTTGATCCTGCCGGCGCGCTCCGGGTCGAAATTCAGCGCCCAGATATAAGCAAGTAGCTGGTCTCCGGATCTTAACGGGAATAAAACTATATTATAGGCACCTGCGGCGGTGAGGGATTCGTACCAGACGGGATTCCTCTCCTTAACCACCTCCATATCCTGCTCATTCTTGGCGATGAGGCAGTTGCTGCCGGCGATGGTCGGGCCCCATGATTCAACGATATCATAGAAATCATCATTCACATAATGCTCCATGGGAAGGAGCTTCGTGCCGGGAGCAAAAGCCTCACCAAGCACGCGGCAGGAGCGCTCGTACTCATTGGTTAGCAGGATGCAGCAATGCTCCGCGTCGCAGAGCTCGCGTATGCCCACAAGCACGTCCTTCATAGCAGCCTTAAAATCATTGGCGCCGCGCAGGCGGATACAGGTATCCAGAACGGAGGAGGCTATCTCCGATGAGATATTCGACATGTTCTCCGTATCAGCCACCTGGTTTATCTCCATGATATACATGCAGTAGGCCAGATCTTCACGGTCGGATTCAAGGGGGATGAACATCATATTGAAATAAACTTCCGCCCTGTCCGGACGGACATAAGAATGAATGCATTGCTTTTTGTACGCAGAACGGTAGCATGCATCCTCGAAATTAAGATCCCTGCCCAGATAATCAGTATATTCTGAATTGGGCACGAACTTCTTATAGTTCATATCGATCGCCGCCATCGGTACTTCGACACTGGCGATATAGGCTTTGTTGCCGGTAACTATACGGAATTTCCCGTATTTTCCGTCAGGGAAAATCTCTACAGAAACCACGCAGCTCATCGCTGTCATCCCATCGACTATGGCCTGATAATCCATGCGGTAACCCTCGCTTTCTCAAAAGCTGATACGTAGTAATATGATAACATAGATTGGGGAATAAGGGAACTAAAAGATCCTTCGCTCAGGATGACAGGGGAAGCTTCGCTCAGGATGACAGGGGAAGCTTCGCTCAGGATGACAGGGGAAGCTTCGCTCAGGATGACAGGGGAAGCTTCGCTCAGGATGACAGTCACCCCGGGGTTACTGAATAAGGATATATGGCACGATTGCTTCTCTCACGTTCTTCTTACACCCTTTAAATTTAACGGTGCCGTCTTCGCTGATATGCCACTCGTCCATACTTAGGGTGACTTCTGTCCTGGGATAATCTCTAACTATATTATTTCCCATATAATACCTGCGCAAAACAGAACCATCTTCAACCTCAACAAGATATTCTCCAATACATTGATCCTCCGGATAAGCAGCTGCATACCTTCCTTCTTCAATAGTTGCATCTTCGGGCAAACCGGCAACCGATAAAGTTTTATCCTTCAAATGGTCCTTAAATATACCATAGAACCAAAGATCCTCTTCCGGCATGTTCAGTATCTCATCTTCGGTAAGATCTATATCCATCATGCTTTCAGGACCGTCATATCCCAAAGAAACAGCTTTTAAAAGCGGTCCGGGACTATAGCGGTCAAATAATTCACAGCATAAATACGGATTTCCGTTTTTCATCACTTCATAATTATGCCAATCTGATAAAATATAATATATATCATTTCCGTCTGTATATTTAGAAAAGAACTCTCCGAAAAATCCGGCCGGATCTTCCACTTCCGGAATATTTAGTTTTTCTGCAATTTCGTCAATTCCCATAGGCACCATGGATTCATAATCATTAAAAAACACCGCCTCCCATCCACCGGTACTGTATCCTTCGGTATCTATGTCCGCAACCACTAAAGCCCCCTGACCGTATTCAAGCCCGGGGATATCGCCATGAGCCTCTACGCGATCTGATACATCATAAAGCTTATCCTTTCCCTTAATAACATAAAATTCCCAATCAGACTCATCGGACAACACGATATATGCTCCCTGATCAACATTGTTAAATGGAATATTACATCCCGCCAGTAATGCTCCGAATGCAAAACATGTTATTATGCTCAAGAGCGATCTGTTCCTTTTCATATAGTTTTTCTCCCTCTGTTCATATTTTGTTCATGGTGCCTGTCACCGTGAACGGATTGTGAACGTGTTCATATTTTATTAACGGTGACAGGCACCCGGTTTTTATGGCGTGGTGGTCCATTTTTTATCCCAGATCTCGATGGTGCGGTTCATGATGTTTTCTTTTTTCAGATAGAAGAAGCAGATTGCTGCCAGAATGTAACAAAGGAGCAGGTTCACCCATGAGCCGGCGTCGACTGCCGCTACCATCACGCCGCCTTCCGTGGCGTCAAGCGCTGAAAAAGCGATGATATCATGCAGGATGTGTATCACAATTGCCGGTATGATATTTCCGGAGCAGACATAAAGCATGGCAAAGCAAAAGCCTGTGGCTATGCTGCTTGCCACCTGCATGACGGTTGCTCCTGGATCAGCTCCCACGAACAGGTTTGGGATATGAAGCATGGCAAAGATCACGGAAGTCACTATCATCGATGTGATGATCATGCGGGGCGTGCGCTTCTTTCTGAAGAGCAGCATCAGGATGAAGCCCCTGATCATCGTCTCTTCCATAAAGCCAGCCGACACGGCGTTGTTGATATCGGCAAGTTTGGGAAAGCCGTACCTGTCGCCGGATATGACGATGCCCAACGTGACCGAAAGGATCCAGTAAACAATATACATTATGGTTACTGTGACTGCGCCTTTTATATCGCCGCCCAGCCAGAGCCCTTTAGTCTCGCCCCGGAACCAAAACATAAAAAGCAGGGTCGTGATGATAAACGCTGTCAGGATGGCCGGTCCGCTACACAGATCTGCCGGCAGGAAAGCCTCAAATACCAGGTCTGCAATGGACATGATGATAAAGAAAAGGGCAACGAATATCCCGGTCGCCAGAATGCTGCCGAATATGGGGAGCTTATCAAGTATCTTGTGGGTGCGTGGGTTATTATCTTTCATAGGCGGTTATTACTGACCTCCTTTAATTATGTTTTTATAATTCTCCACAAGTGTCCCTGCAGGTAATCCCTCTTCCTGTTAACGGTGACAGGCACTGTAAACGGATTGTTAACGTGTTCACAATTTGTTAATGGTGCCTGTCACCATGAATAAATTGTGAACGTATTCATATTTTGTTCATGGTGACAGGCACCTTAAGTGATTTATACTGTTGTACGAAGGCCTTCAGCAGTTCGCGGTCCTGAGCAGAGTACATCCGGAATTCCACGATCTTAATGCATTCCAGGGAGGATCCGCCTGATGAAGACATATCATAATTGATCTCGTAATACCAGGGGCAGTAATCGGTCACAAAATCATTGCTCTCCTTCCGGTTTGAAAGGTCTGCGATATTATTCTCTAAAATATAGGCTTCAAAGCGCTCTACAGCTTCCGTCGAAACCGGATAGACCGTCCTGGCCAGCGGATCATTGCAATCTTCGCGGTCGGCGCAGGTTATTATCCAGTCGCCTTTTTCGGTCATTCTTAATTCTTCTCTGTGGATGGCGCCGCGCATATCACAGTATCCCGGGCAGTAAATGAAAGACCGGAACATTCCCGGATAGATTTTCTTATTTGGTTTCAGAAATGATAACAGGCTCATGATCGTTCGCTCCCCCTGTCTTTTAGTATACTCCATGAGTATACTTATAGGCAACCGTTTTCTTAATACTTTATTCACATTTCATTCATATTTTATTCATGGTGACAGGCACCGTTAACGGATTGTGAACGTGTTCATATTTTGTTCATGGTGACAGGCACCGTTAAGGGGCACCGTTAAGGGCACCGTTTTTTATTCGGCGCGGAGGGCGTCGATGGGATTAAGCTCGGAGGCGCGTTTGGCGGGGAACCAGCCGAATATGATGCCGACGCCGGCGGAAAAGCCCACACCAAGGGCGATGGCGGAAAAAGATATGGAAAACTCCGCCTGCATGATGGCGGAGGCAACATAAGCTATGGTCATGCCAAGGGCTATGCCCATAAGGCCGCCTATCACGGAAAGCACTATCGATTCGATAAGGAACTGAAGCTGTATACGGGAAGGCGCAGCTCCCAGAGCCTTGCGAAGGCCTATCTCCTTAGTCCGTTCGCTTACCGATACCAGCATCATGTTCATGATGCCTATCCCGCCTACCAGAAGCGATATGGATGCTATACCGCCAAGCAGGCCGCTCATAAGCCCTTCCACCTGGTCCATCATGCTTCCCAGGGATTCCATATTGATCACGCTGAAATAATCTTCGTCCTCGTTATACATGTTCATAAGGGCGCTGCGCAGGCCACTCTCCACTATGGAGGTATCCGCACCTTCCTCGATATACACGTCCATATTATAGATGCGCGTCTTACCTGTCATGGACAGGACATTCTTATAAGGCACAAGTATGGTCCCGTCCAGCCGGCTGGTATCTGTCATATAACTCATCAGGGAATCATCTTTCTTTGCAACTCCTACTATGGTATACCTCACTCCGTTTATCAGGATCCGGTTCCCCAGCACGTTCCTTCCCAGGAGCGCATTCCTGATATAATCCTCGTCCACTATACATACATATGAGCTTCCACCCATATCTGCAGCCGTGAACGCCCTGCCGGCTGCCACACAGTCCGGATTCTGCAGGAAATACAGATCCGAGCGGCCCTGTACCCTGGTCTTTGAATAAACTTCTTTGTGGGCAACCGTAGCCGTGATCTGCTCTGCGGTAGGGGAAACACCCTTTACTCCTTCCACCCGGTCAAGGATCTTTATGTCATTATCGGTGAGTCCGTCCTTTGTAGCAGACGAATAGGCATTGATAGTGAGCATATCTGCGCCAAGGCCCGACAGGCTGCCCATTACGGTTCCCGATACTATCTGGACAATAGTTATAAGGCCTATAACAGCACCTACGCCTATCACGATCCCGAGCATGGTAAGAAAAGAGCGCATCTTATTCGCCCTTATATTCTGAAGCGACATTATGAAGCTTTGTTTTATTATCGCCAGATTATTCATGTATCCTTAATCCGCCCTCAATGCGTCTATGGGATTCAGTTCGGAAGCCCGTTTTGCGGGAACCCAGCCGAATACTATACCCACAGCAGCCGAAAAACCTACGCCCATGGCAATGGCCGAAAACGATATCACAAAATCCGCTTTCATTATCGCTGAAGCTATAAGGGCTATGCCAAGCCCCAGGCCTATACCTATAAGTCCTCCCATACCGGAGAGCACAACTGCCTCGATAAGGAACTGCAGCTGTATACGGGAAGGCTCCGCTCCCAGTGCTTTACGAAGACCTATCTCTTTGGTCCGTTCGCTTACCGATACCAGCATCATGTTCATGATCCCTATACCGCCTACCAGCAGGGATATAGAGGCTATACCGCCCATCAGGGCACTAAGCAGGCCTTTGACCTGGTCCATCATAGTATTTAAGGATTGCAGGTTGATCACGTCAAAAGAATCCTTATCACCGTTATACATATTTGAAAGCGCACTGCGCAGGCTGCTCTCAACCATGCCTATATCATAGCCTTCCTTAACATATACCTCCGCATTGTAGATTATCTTCTTTCCTTCCATGGAAAGCACGTTTTTGAAAGGCACCAGAACAGCCCCCTCCAATGCATTCGCACTGGTCATATAGCTCAGCAGTGATTCGTCATTCTTAGCAATACCCACTATGGTATACTCAACGCCTCTTATCAGTATCTTTCCACCAAGTACCTGTTTACCTAAAAGCGCTTTCTTTATAAAGCTTTCTTCCACTATGCATATATTTGTGTTACCGTTCATGTCGGATTCGGTAAATCCCCTTCCCGACGTGACCGTATCGGGATTCTGTCTGAAATAGATATCAGATACTCCCCTTAGCCTGATCTTCTTATACTCCTCTTTATCTACTACAATAGTTGCGGACTGGCTGGCAACCGGCGCCACCCCCAGCACTCCGTCAATTGCAGAAAGCTGTTTTACATCATTTTCGGTAAGCCCCATCTTGGTAGCGGAAACATAGCCATATATAGTAAGCTTCCCGGCGCCCAGTCCGGACAGATTGCCCATCACGGCACCCGTCACAATATGCACGATGGTAACCAGGCCTATGACCGATCCGACGCCTATTACAATTCCCAGCATGGTAAGAAAAGAGCGCATCTTATTCGCCCTTATATTCTGAAGTGACATTATGAAGCTTTGTTTTATAATAGCCAGATTATTCATTGATACCTGTTATGATAGCGGGATCATGCATCCCCAAGCTCCCCTTCACTGATATTGCCGTCCAGGATACGCACTATACGCGTAGCATGGGAAGCGATCTTCGGATCGTGGGTTATCATGATTATCGTACGCCCTTCATTGTTGAGTTCATGGAAAAGCTCCATCACCTGGGCACCGGTCTTCTGGTCCAGGGCTCCCGTAGGCTCATCTGCAAGAAGTATGGTGGGATTAGTGGCGATGGCGCGGGCTATGGCAACACGCTGCTGCTGGCCGCCGGAAAGCTGGTTGGGCATGTGATGCATTTTATCTTCAAGCCCTACCTTGATAAGCATCTCTTCCACCCTGGTACGCCTCTCCTTTTCCGGCATGTTCGCATAGATAAGGGGCAGTTCCACATTCTGATAAGCATCCTGCCTCTGCAGCAGATGGAAGGACTGGAAGATAAAACCAATCTCAACGCTTCTGATCCGTGCCAGGGAGGTCTGGTCCTCATCTGCAATGAGATTTCCGTGAAGATAATATTTGCCGTCGGTAGGCACATCCAGGCAGCCGATTATATTCATCAAAGTGGACTTGCCTGAACCCGAAGGTCCAAGTATCGCAAGGAACTCGCCCCGGTTGACAGTCAGGTCGATACCCTTTAAGACCACGGAGGTTTCCTCTCCCATCTGGTATTCTTTTGTAATGCCCTCCATGCGGAGGATTTCTTCGTCTAACATATAACAGCCTCTTATCACATTCCCATAAGTGAATCTCGCATCTCAGTCAGTGACTGAGGCATGTACATGATTGTCTCACCTATGCTCACTCCTTTTTTAACCTCTATATATGTACCGTCGGTAGCGCCGCATTCAATGTCCCGTTCTTCAAAAGATTTACCGTCAGCTCCGATCACCTGGACGTATGAAGTTCCGTCAGATCTGACCTGTACCGCACGTGAGGGGATCGCCGTAACCTGGTGAAGATCATTTATCATGAGCCTGACTTCTACGCTCATTCCTCCGCGCACATCTCCGTCGGCATCAAATTCAACCTCTGCCTCAAAATAGCTCACGCCGTTCTCAACCGTCGCGGTACGCGCTATCTTCGTGATCTTCCCCTTATAGTCTTTTTCCAGAGCATTCAGGGTTATCTCCACTTCGTCCCCTTCTTTACTGGATTCCAGATCGTATTCGTTGATGCGGATATCGATCTTCATCCTGCCGTAATCGGTAATGACTGCGACGGGCATACCTGCTGTAGCCATATCACCTTCCTTTAGCTTTATGGAAGTGACTATACCGTCCATCGGAGCTTTGACCGTACAGTCTTCAAGCTGCTGATAGAGCTTTTTAAGCTGCAGGTCGTTTACCGCAGTACTGGAGCCGGCAAGAGCCTGCTCATACTGGGTCTTATATGTAGCCAATGTTTCATTAACGGTGGCACGGGTAGAATTAAGTGAAGATAATGCCGCGGTATAAGAATTCTGCGCAGAAACCAGCTGGTCGTAATATCCGCTTATGGCTATATCCTCGCTGCGTCTGGCTTCATCTGCATTCCATCTGGCCTGTTCGTATGCTACCAGCGCGATCTGAAGTGCATGTTCCGCCTGCTCATAAGCCTGTTTAGCCCTGAATTCCTCTTCTTCTCCCACTGCGATCTTACAGTTATGATCCGCGGTCTCGAATGACACCTGTGCCTGCCGTACCTGCTCGTAAGAACTGCTTACCTGAGTGTCCGCCGCAACTATGCCCTGAGCGTTTCCTGCCGCATTTACGCTCACTTCACGGTCATAATTCCGCTGTGCGATATTAAGCTGGTTCTCCGCATTTGCCAGAGTCTGCTGCGCCGCTATGAGCTGGCTGTTGGTACCGTTATTGATGGCATTGCGGTAATTATCATAATTTGCCTTGGCCTGGGCAACACTCAGATCTGTACTTGCCGCATTTACCGACATGGAGGTTTCAAGCTGCACTATCTGTTCATTTATGGAAGATGTATCAAGCTTAAGGATCGCATCACCCTTTTTTACTTCCGCGCCTTCCTGTACAGCAAAGCTTTCAACCTTAATCCCGTTTACATCTGAGTAAACGTTCTGTTCGTTGACCGCCGTAACTATGCCTGTAAAACTGTGGTAGGTACGTATATCCCTTGCCTTTACTTCCTCACGGATCATTGTTGCATTTGCGCTCTTCTTTGCACAGGCAAACATAAGAATGATAAGTACTACGATTATGCCGAAGATGATAAGAAATCTTTTAAGTTTGGATTTTTTCTTCTTTGTTTTCATAAACACTTCTCCGTATTTTTATTCACTATAATTATATTCATTTTGAAATAATATGAAACAGTTCGTTTATGCTTCTCTCCTCTGCTTCGGAGAAAGTGAAAAGCTTTTAGTGGCGATATAAGCCAGGCTATCCCGCCCAAAAGCAAACAGACGAATGCCGGAAAACGTGTTTTCTTATGCTAAGACAGTTCATCATCACTTCTGTTCATGTGGTCTGACCTTCACCACGTGCCAGAAGAGCCTCCAATTCGGCAATACGTTTGTTACGGGCTTCAAGCTCTTTTTCATGTTGCGCCAACGCCTCATCTTTCTCTGCTAACGCTCTGTCCTTTTCTGCTATTATAGCAGCGTCTTCCTCATGTGCTTCCCTGCGGATGCGCTCAGATTCGGTTTCAAATGCTGTTCCTCCCATAATCTTTACTGCCTCCTTCCCCGCTCCGTTTCCATCCGTGATATGCAGTACTATGGTGTTCACAAAGCTTCCCAGATCAGTAAACTCATCCCCGGTCAGCTTCTTCTCCCGATGCAATTCTATCATTTTATCACGAAAATAGGCAAGGTCTTCCAATACCTTTTGATAATTATTCTCCGTAGTCAACTCATACTCATATCTTGCGGCATAAAACGGAATAAAAGCATAGAGTTTCTTTTCAATGATCTCTTCTTTACTCAGATCAGAAAGAAATACATTTTTTTCTTTCCATGTCACTTGTTGTCCATCAGGGAATGCATATGTTATATTCGTATAACGTGGTGTCTTATCAGATGGCTTGATATATATTACTGTAAAATGAGGAATATTCAGAGTAACGTGTTCCTGACTCCCAAGCGCACGATCCCGCGCTGCTATAAAGGTATATTCCGCTATACGAATAGCCATATGTTCGTCATCATAAGCCTGCACCTCCATCAGATAATAGTCATTTCCAATTTTTAAGACGCAGTCGCTGTCCCTGTCATCGATTTTTGCTGCCCCTTCTTCTCCTTTGGAGACCAAGACACTTCTTGTCGGAAGTAATTCGACATATGCATCCATCGGATAATTCTTATGAAAGCAGTCATTGATCACTGCTATCAGTAATCGTTTATGTTTAGTCTTAATGGTCTGAAATGTGCTGTCATAATCCCGTGTTTTTTTCATCAGATCTCTTAATCTCCTTCCTGCCTATACGTCAATATCATTGTTTGAATTTCCCTATTTTTGTATATATACTATTTTACGGATTTCGCCACCAATAAAAAATCATCTTATTTTACTTTCTTTATCTGCTCTTCCCGAAGTTTTCCGATAGCCTGTGCATAACCAAGGATACGGGCCTGCATCGCTGCATCACAGGAGTTATAAGTCTCCAGCAAAGCACCTGCATCTGTCCTTGTATCCACCGCTATTATCGAAGCAGGATTGCTGCGCGTACCGTGTGTTTCGACCCCACTCAAAAGCCACTCCGGTGTAACGTTCAGTACTTTGCATATTATCAATATTTTCTCCGCCGTAGGATTGGTCTTTTTCTTCTTCCAATCACTTACAGTTGTCTCCGGAATCCCGGTACGCTTAGCAAATTCCTTCTGCGTCATATTCAGTTCTGATAATTTGTCAAATATACGATCTCTTATTGTCATTATCTTTCCTCGCAGATCAATTCACTATGTTTAGCAGCTCATCTATTTTATTTTCCAAATCATGCGGGTTTTGAATATATGCCGCTTTAATATATACTATTTTACGGATTTTACTGCAAATTAAATTTCATGTCAATCCTTTCAGACAATTGTTCACAATTTGTTAACGGTGACAGGCACCATTTTTTTATGGGGTGATCACGATATCCATCGTTCCGTCATCGTAGAAGATTGCAGTCATTGGAAGCCACGAATACCATTCCGCGATGGCGGAGCTTTCGAACTGATACTTATCGCGGTAGTGGTCTGTTCTTAAGGTTCTTTGAAAATGATCCGCTGCCAGGCATAATTCGCTGTTATTTAACAGGAATTTACCATCTCCGTCGCCCCTTGCAGGAATGATATCCCGGACATCGGGAATATACTCACAGCCCACAACGCCCGGGAGTTCCCGGTAATGGGCTTCCAGAGCAGCATTGATATATAAGGCCTTCATATCGATGTCATCTTCGGAATACATGCTGCAGCATATGGCCCGGGCATCCGATACAACATCTTTCACATAGTCACATATTTGATCCGATAACGTCCGGTCTTCCGTAAGACCATATTTTCGCTTTTTCTGACCCCATTTTTCAAAGGTATCGATGCGCGCTGCTGTACGCTCCGGCGTTTCTACCAGCTTCCTGCCCCAGATCCTGTAAGCCACGGCAATCATAATGCAGAGCGCCGCAGCCAGCAGCAGCCATATTATGGCTTTACTGTGGTTCTGATACAGCCATAAGCAAAAGCTGACGCCCGACACCAGTATAGGAACCCCATAGATGAACAGCCTCCAGATAAAGACATAGGCTATCGCCTCTCCTATCTTGTCTAATCCGCCTTCAGGTCCTTTGGATACGCCTATAAATGCATAAAGCAGCCAGCCTGCAAATATCCATACCAGGGATACTCCCAGAATTATCAGCAGTTTTGTATCTGTTATACAATACACGGGTCATCTCCTCACTGTCCCCGGTAAATTTCTGTGCGTTGAGCATAAGATGGGACATATTGCTCCCGTTAATTATATAATATCCAATTATTCCTTACAAGAACAATACTCTTCAAGAGTATTCCACAGCCTGCATGAAATTTCAGATCTCTGCTTCAAAACCTGCACGCAGCAACAAGCATTTTATTGAATTTATATTCAATATTTGTAAATAGGTGTTGTCACTTTGCATAAAGTGATGTAATATTTTCATGTACGCTGACGTTTGTTCCGGTCGTAATCAGCTTTCAGGAGGGGCATATGCAATCAGATTTAGTCATTAAAGAAAACGAATTGATCGATCCTTCGAACTACCCGGAAGACCAGCGCGGATTGGTCGAGGATTTTAATGCACGCATACGTCGTCTGACCGGTATCATAACCGGGATCGGTAAAGAATATCATACGATCTGGGTCATTAACGCCAACACAAAGAAGATGTATCTGTACCGTTCCACCGGCGAAAACACCAATCATTATGCCGTAGAGCTGGGATTTCGTTTTGACAATTACGACCGTTTTATTGAGGAATATGTAGACCGCTGCGTGGTAAGCAGCATTGAAAGTGTCCAGAGGGATGTGAAACTGGATGTCGTGTTCTCACGTATCAAAGACGGGGAACTGTTTACCCTTGATTATATGCGTCTGGCTGATGACGGAAATATGTCCTATCACCAGATGGCTTTCGCTCTGGCCGGGCAACCGGGAGAAACCGATAATTTCATTCTGGATTTCAGGGATATCGACAAGTCTATACGCAAGCACATTTCCGATAAGCGTTATTTAAGGGAACAGCTGGATATCGTAGAGACCTTAAGCCGCGATTACTACAATATCTTCAAGATCAATCCCCGGACAGGTGATGTGGTGATCCTTAAGCTTGACGGCTATGTTACAAAAGGTATGGAGGGTGCAGGTGAAAAGGTATATTCCTACGATGTGCTCTATAAACAGTGTGTGAAGGATCGTGTGTATTCCGAGGATCAGGAGTGGATGTATGATGCCATATCCCTGAAGACGATCAACAGCAAGCTTGCCGACAATCCGGAATATGTTTCCAGTTACCGTGTAACAGATAAAGGCGAGGTACATTATTACCAGTTCACATATATCATGATCAACGCCAATATCCCGGGCAGCGATATGCTTGCCGGGTTTAAGAATGTAGACGACATCGTGGCCTCGGCAAAGGAACGGCAGGATCTTGAAATCCTGGCTACCACCGATATCATGACAGGCATCTTAAATCGCGGCACCGGCGAACAAAAGGTGATCAGCGCCATGGCAAACGGCCGGACCGGAATGCTCTGCATCCTGGATGTTGACAGGTTTAAGGATATCAACGATGACTACGGTCATAATATAGGCGATAAGGTGATCCGCGGGATTGCGGATGCTTTAAAACAGGTTTTCCGCAATGCGGATATCATCTTCCGTCCGGGTGGGGATGAGTACGCCCTGTATGTTATGGATCTGATGGATGAAACGGCCGCTAAGGAGCTGATGAATCGCTTCTTTAATGAGATTTCCCTGATGAAGATCCCGGAGCTTGATGGCAGACAGATCTGCGTCAGCGCCGGTGCTGCGTTCTTTAAAAAGGGCGATAACCTCTCCTTCGAGGACCTTTATAAACTGGCCGACAGCGGTGTCTATGCCGGCAAGAAGATCAGTGGCTGCACTCTGAATTTCTGATCTCTGATGATAGGCGGACTGCAGGCACCTTTTATGTATATCGCTTGTATTGGCCGGATTTAAGGTTCTCCTTTGCGGCCGGGCATTCCCCCCTTACAGCGGCGCTTTTGCACCAATAATACGCCTCATCTTCATCCTCTGCGGTTCCTTTTCCGTAATAATATAATTCACTTAAGTAATACATGGCATCGGCATCGCCGTCCAGAGCCGCTTTTTTCAGTCCGGGAAACGCCTTTTTATACCATTTTTCAGCAGCGTCTTTATTCTGGGTAACCCCTACTCCCTCTTCCAGAATCAAACCATACATATACATCCCTTTATGATCGCCTGCTTCTGCAGCCTTTTTAGACCAGGCGGCACACTTAGCCTCATCCTTCGGAAAGCCAAAATCACCGCTTGCATATCCTATGGTAATAATAAACATAGCCTTTACATTTCCCGCCACCGCCGACTTTCTTAACCATGCTGCCCCGGTTTTTATGGCTTCATCTCCATACAATCCACCGCTCAGTAACATTCCGTAAAAAAACATTGCCGCCGCTGAACCACCCTCCGACTTTTCCTTAAACCACTGAATTTCCCTTTTCATCCCGGCCTTATCGTCAATTACATCTAGAAGTATTTCCCCGTATCGGTCCATCGCCTTTTCATTGCCTTTATCCGCCGACTTTTTGAACCATTCCGCAGCCTGCCTGATATCTTTTTCAATCCCGTGTCCGTGGAACAGGCTTTCACCGTACAGATAAGCTCCATTTTGATTTCCGGCATCAGCTGCCTTTTTCAGCCATTTTGCCGCTTCCCTGTAATCCTGTTTAACGCCGGTCCCGTTATATAAACATTCGCCATAACAATACATAGCGGACGGACACCCCAGCTCAGCCGATCTTTTATACCACTTTGCCCCCTCCCCGGGATTTTTTGTCACTCCTCCATGCCCATAAAAACAATACGCCCCATAATTTTTCATGGCAGCCTTTTCCCCGAGATCTGCCGCTTTTTTATACCACCCGGCAGCTTCATTCTTATTCTGTGCCACACCATCTCCGCCACCACAACGTATACCATATAAGTTCATGGCTTCCGGATTTCCAAGCTCTGCAGCTTTCTTAAGCCATTTTGCTCCCAAAGCTCTGTCCGGACAATTTGCGCCATATCGCACCATTGCTCCCACATGACCGGACCCTGCTGCTGTCTTCAACCATTTCAGTTTTTCTTCGGAACTGCCAGTGTATTTAGCGTATTCAAACATGGCATCAACACATCTGGTCTCTGCCCCTTTTTTCAGCCATTTAAGCCCTGCGTCCCTGTCTTTTTTTATCTTAATCCCATGCATAAGACGGTATCCGTACTCATACATGGCATCATCGTTTCCGAGCTTTGCCGCCTTTAAAAGCCATGAAGCTGCTTCACCATCAGCTGTACAGTAAGCCAGAAGATTGGCGGCACAACTATCTCCGTTTCCGGCGTCCCGTTTAAGTTTATCAATAATATCGTCATCAAGCCCGCTTCGGAGATCATTAACAGTAAGTGCTTTTATCTTATCTATAACAGAAGCTGTTCCTCCCATATCACTCGTCCTCCATATCGAGATTCCTTCTTATTTCGCTCATATCCGGCTCCTTATAGGGCTTTATGGTAAAGATCTCATCTATCCCGTTGGTATAGCAGGCTGTACCTTCCATCATCTGCCCGGTCTTTATACTTGCCGCTCCGTCTATGCCGTCAAAGAGCCGCTGGGCATCTTCCGACTTTATGTTATAAACGATCTTGTGTTCAAAGAACTGGGCGAAATTTCTGATCCCATACCCATCGCTGCAATCCCTGATGGCCTTGTAGGTCTGTGAGGTCACAATAAAGAATATACCGTAATTCCATCCGTCCTTCAGGAGCATCCTGAGTTCTTCGCAAAGAGGCTTGTGCGGAAATGCTTTTTCTTCCGGACCCTTCGGTGCACTGTCCGTAAGTCCCAGTATGCTGTCGATCTCGCTGACAAAACTCCCCGAATTACTTCCCTTCTCCTCCGGCAGCTCCTCCTCCGGTTCTTCCCCCGTAAGGATATTTATAAATACCGAAAGCCTCTGCAGGTTACGTACTATGAATACTGTATTGTCCTCGCACTCTTCACCGGCTTTTCTCCTTATATAGCTTTCGTACAGCTTACGTATGAAGCCTTTAAGCTCTTCCTCGTTATTTGCCCGTTTAAACCACGCAGAACTGTCCTCCGACTCCAGCAGCTCATATACCTCTGCCGTCCCGTCAAGCGATCTTCTTTTTCCTATATTCTCACCATCTGCGCATAAAACCTCGGTATCTCCACAAATCAACGCTCCAAAAAGGCATCCATAGATAAGCCGCCTTTCAAGCAGCTCATCCCTTTCCCTGTCGTCGTGCCCGCATATGAGAAGATTGTAGTTATCTCCGCTGCAGGGTGTCAGACTTAAGGGGGGTGCTATCTTTACCGGCTTACCGAGAAAATATTTACATTCATCCCCATCCCAATGATCCAGAACATCAGCAAGTGAATATTCCATTTTCTCATCAAATATCTGTTTATCGACCGGATAGCCTTCCCACCGGGAATTGATCTCCTCAAGAGCCTCATCCTTTTCTTTGCACATTAAGACCGTGAAGGCTTCCTCTGCCCCCATTCCGGGACTGTCCGTGATCACGGCAGCTCCCTTTTGGTCAGTCTTCATCTCAAGGAGCTTCGTTGTATCATTGGTCTTAAACAGCCTGTAAGTATCACCCGGCTCCCAGTTAAGTCCTATTCGGATGTTCATCTGGTCAATGATACCGTCAAGTCCGGAACTACGTAGCGACTGCGATGCCATGATAAGATGGATCCCGTAGGAACGTCCCTGCTTTGCGATATTTTCCGCAAGATGTATACAGTGCTCCGCGGTATTCCTGTTATCGTTCGTATCAAACAGCACCTGGAACTCATCTATAACGCATATGATATGCGGCATATGCCCGGCAGCCTTTTCATTGTATTCCCTTATCCCCGAAACCCCGGCTTCCTTGAACTGTCCGCTTCTCTTTTTTATCTCCGAATCCAGCTTAACGAGTATGCTCTCACCGAATTCCTGACGGTTACTGATTGCCAGAAGCTTTATATGCGGGGTATAGAATTCCTCATAGATCTGGAATTCCGTTCCCTGCTTAAAATCCATGAGGTACAGCTGCAGCTGCTCAGGACTGTACAATTTCATTGCATTTAAAATTATGGTATGCAGAAGGACGGATTTTCCCGAACCGGTTGTACCGAGTATAAGCGCATGATACGCCTTGTCCGTCAGATTAACGGATACAACGGTCTTATCTTCCCTTATCCCTATAGGGATCTCGATCACGCTGCCGTCCCCTCCCTTTCCTAATCCGGCAAGTTCTTCAAAATCCGGTTTCATATTAAGCCGGTAATTTAACAATGCCAGCTCGACCATGCATTGTGCTCTCTTTTTCTCATATTCATCTTTATCAAGAATATTATCCAAAAGGCTCTGCTGCTTCCAGATCTCGTCTATCCTTTTTTGGATCCTTTCGTTTTCTGTCATAATCCCCTTCCTTTGCCCCGGTTCCATGGAGCCGGTCCTGCTTCTTAAAACCTCACGTTGTTATATTCTTCAAGTGCCTCTATCAGTTCATGAAGTGCCGGCCGTACGTCCTCAAGCACTGAAACCGGCTCTGTTGTGAGCCGCGCTATCTCCATCATAAGCTCACGGTAGCTTTCAGCCTGCGGATCGTCCCATCCGCTTAAACTGTCGAGCTTTCGTCTGATCCCGTTCCCGATCTGGTCAAGCTCATCCGCAGCTTTCTTTATATCCGAATCCATTGCACGGATAATATCCGGCGATGCTTTTATAGCCATGATGCTCTCCTCCTTATCACAGTTTTACAGCCTCGTAGCGCTTAACCTCTTCCAGCAGTTTATCAAGCTTGGCATAGCATGTTTCAAGCTCTTTTACCGGTTCCCTCAGTGCCGCCACGCATTGCCCCACAAGCTCACCCAGATCATCATATTTACTGTCCTGCCAGCCCGTCCCGGCTTTTTCATAATCCATCTCAAGTACGATCGAAGCCTCCTCAAGTTTCCTGACCGCAAGACGGCAGATTGCCTTGGCCCGCTCTATCTCTTCACTGTTATTTACAGAAACACTTTCTGCCATATGATCTCCTTTCCCTGTCAGATCAGGTTCGTATTTTCGTACCTGTTTACCGCTTCAATACACTCTTCAAGCGAATGAATTATACGCTCCGCCGAATCGATCTCATCATTCTTATACTGCTCAACAGCCTCGCGATACCTGTCCGCATCAGCCAAAAGCCTTTCATATGCATTCCTTAACTCCCCAAGATTCCATTCCATCTGCCGCTTCTGCCCTTCAAGTCCCTTTGCGCGCTGATCAGCTGAATACGCCTGTCCTTCCGCAGTCTGGGCAGCGTTTAGACTTACCGATATACTATTGATCGTATCAAGGGCCTGCAGCTCTGAGCCGGCATATTTCAGGCTCTCTGCCTGGGACTTTGCCCGATTGCGATACCCATTGGCGCAGCCCCCGAGATTTCGGGCTTCTTTCTCTGCCGCGGCGATCTCATTCTCAATTTTCATGATCATGGCCTCCGCATCCCGGATCTTCATATCCGCATCTCTGAGTATATCCGAAAGATCCATGTCCTTCAACGCATCTTCAGCACAGTCACTAATAACATTGATATATTTTCTTACCGCATCTTCCGCACCGTAAAGTGCCTCTGCGCTTACTTCTGCATAATCATACATATCTTCCTACCCCGCCGAATCCATAAAACTGCTGTACATACTTTCAAAACTGCGACAGCTTTCATCCAAAGCAGCCGCAGCTTTTCTTAGTCTTTCGCCGTCACTTCCCAAATTATCAACAGCTTCACAAAATTCGCTGTACTTTCTGTCATCCCAGCCATAATCTCTCCCTGCAGCCTTCGCCTCAAGGGCAGCACTGTATGAGCATTCGATCAATTCTTCGCATTTTCTCTCAAACATTTCCTCTCCATTCCGGTTTTAGTTCAAAATCGATAACAGGCACTTTTTATTGTTTTGCCAGCGCAGCATTCTTATACGCTTCATCATCTGTCACTTCTTTAATCATTTTCAAGAAGTCCGGAAAAATGATCTCCTGTTTCTCGTCCCGGAGTTCTATCTCAACTATCGCTTTATCCTTCCAGAAAGGATATACATCTATCTCAAAATACTGCCCTTCATAAGTAAGGCAATACCTGTCTTTCCGTATCGGATGCATTGATGTATCCGCATCCATCAATAATTTGAGGTACTCCTTCTGGGTAAGCCTCTTTTCTATCTCGATCCTTTTTTCGCCGGATAATCTGCGTTTTGTAGTTTTGAAATAGACATAGTTGCCGTCCGCTCCACGCTGCCGCACACGTACTTCTTTATTATCATCAGATTTAAGATAAGTCTGGATTATTTCAACTTTACTGCATGACGGGTTGCTCTCCAATAATTCTATATCCGGATATTCTATAAGGTATTTTCTCTCTATTTCATAAGGCTCCGGTTCCCCCAGGAAAGCTGAGATCTCTGCGATCAGCTTCTTCATTTTGTTTTCGAAATCGGAATCATTACCTATTATACGAAAATGGGGATGTCCTGTCCATGCAGCTATCAGCTTATCATCAAGTTCCGCCGCTTTTTTGATCCCCTCAGTACGTGATGTATTATTTTCGGTTGTATAATATTTCTCTGCACCTTTTGCCGCTGTAACAAGATGAAATACCGCATCATAATGATCACGCAATTCCACAGGATTAGATCCTGTGTGCTTAAGCACTTTATCAAATTCTTCCTCCGTCATATATGCCTTATTATCAATTGCGCCTCTGTCACATACTATAAGTATTTTTTTCGCCTTCATACTTTCAGCAGCCCGCATGAACATTTCTTCTTTCTTAAGCTGCAATTCCATCTGGCACTTTTGATAATCCAGATTTGTCCCGCAGGTCCAGGGAGCCACTCCCCCTGAAATAAACTCTGTTGCCGTCTCAGGTATAAAGAGAACGGTATACCCTTTCTCTGAAAAAGTCTTCTGTATCCAGCTCATTGCTGTTGTTTTACCGGCACAAGGTCCACCGGTTATTACGATTTTTGTGATGTTCATAAGTTCTCTGTTCCTCCAATGATTAAGCTTTATCCCTTTTTAACAAGGGTCCCTCGACTGCTTTGTAGTTTTCGTGCCATTTATCAAATTCAGCTTTCACGCGCCTATATTCATTAACATCCACTACCCTTTTCCGAATAGCTTGCAAAGAAGCATCTTCTTCGCTACTGTATATATACAATAATGCATAAGCCCTATACAACTAAGTAAGCTTTCTAACATTGTCAGAGAGTTCTTAACACTCCCTTTTTACTATAACATATCTATACTTATCAAATATGATTTTCATATTCTAAATGAATTATCTTTTTATCAGCCGAAACAGCCTTTTTATATTATCCTTAAATATAATAATGTTTATTATTGCACTTACAGAAAAAACAATTAGCATCACCTTTACAGAAATAAGCATCCATTCTATATATGTATTACAAACAGTAACAAATCCCTTAGTTAAGAAAAATGAGATAATCGCAACAAACGTATCAACAATTATATAAGTCACAAAATATTTAATAGGTCGATTTATGATATTTTTCTTCAAATACCAAACAAAATAGCATGTATGATATATCATCGCTATCAATGTTCCAAGAGCAGCACCATTCAATCCATAATTGAAAACAAGCAATACAGTAACTACAATATTTAATACAGCGGATATGTATGCCCCGTTCTGAGTTTCCTTAAAATGACCAGCCGCCTTAATTATCCTAAAATATGGTATGCGAAGGCATTGAAATCCATAAGCCGTCACAAGCAAAACTCCAAATATCGGGGTTATATAATTTGCATCAGTAATTCCTCTCGTATACACTGCAACAAAAGGTACTATCATTATCGCAGATATAGTGAATACAACAGTTACTCCAAAATGAGTAAGCCACTCTATTGCACCAAATACTTCTGATAATTTTTTATTTTCACCATTAGCAATCATATTTCCAAATAATGATTCAACACCTGTCGCCGCTGTCATTATTATTTGTTCCACTCCATATGTGACATTATAATAAACAGAATATATGGATACATTTTCTATTGCTGAGAATAATGTTAAAACAGCAACATCTATATTTTGGCAAATCACCGCCGCAAAATGCTGTGAAAATCCATTCCATTTTTGCTTAATTGGTTCTCCAACCAATTCTATTCTTTTATTGATATCATAATGCCTATGAACATATACCATTTGTCCTATTGGTCTTATAACATAAACCATGGTAGTCATCAATTTGACCACATGAATTGATGCGCCTAATCGAATTAGCGTAATTGCTAAAACGGTATTCAATAAAACAGTTCCTATCTGTAACCCTAATTGTACATATGCCTTCTGATCTGAATTCAATAATAATTGATATGTCATACCAAAAAGATACTGAATCAAATTACTTATGGAAATAATAATGAGTAATGATATGGTGTACCATCTTCCATAATCCACCATCAAAGGGAAAAAAACACACAATAGAATAATATATCCAATAAAAATATACGCCAGTTTACAAAAAAAACGCTCCGACGACATTATAATACGGCTTATTTCATCATTGTTTTTCTCAGCTAATGGTTTATATAAGTTTGCTTGGACAACAGCCCCCACACCCATATCAAGTAATGCTATAAAACTCAAATAAAAAGTAATTGAAGATACTAAACCATTTACTGAAGATCCATAATACAGAAGAAAATACCTAGGTAAAATAAAACCGCATATTACCGTTATAAGTTGTTTAAAAACTCCTGTTACTGTATTTAATAATAGTTTTTTCCTTCTTGACATAATCAAATCATCCATTTAGCGTTTTTTCTTTATATTTCAAATTTAGTCCCCTTAAGCAGAGTTCTCTATGAGCTTCGCAATCAAGATAGTTTACTAATCTTATAGTTTCATTTATTCCATATACACAAGATAGATTATTTTTGAGTATTCTTCCCTTAGAGATTTTGTTTAATAATCTATATAGAATTAATTTTTTACCCGAAAAGGCAGCCAAATAGAATTCTGCTTGTGATTCAGCATATGTATTGTATTGTTTTTCAACAAACCCTTTCTCCATTATTTGATTTGATCGTTCTTCAAATTCTTCAATTATACTCTTCTTACTACTGTTATCTGCCAAACGCACTTTACTGCCCATTTTAATGACTGGAATATATGAAATAGACATATTTTCATCAAGCTTTATTAATAGTCCAGTTTTCCAATGTTCATCATTACTATTATCAAACAAAAAATTGCCCTGTCCATATACAATTGTCCCTTTTTGGTATTTTTCTTCACATCCAATACAATGGCTATGCTGACATATAACCAAGTCCGCTCCTTTATCTACAAACCTCCTACATATTCGCTGTAGATTGGGGCTTGGATATCTATAATGCTCCTTGCCACCATGATATAAAACTATCACATAATCTGTTTCGTTTTTTAATTTATTTACATGATCATATACAAAAAGAGGATCAAACGGATTTGCTCCCGGCGTGCTATCTCCTGCTATAGAAAACTCATGTTCTGCACATGCATAAAATCCTATACGTTTATTCAAAAAATTCAGAAAATAAGATTTCGATGCTTCTTCCAGATTTATACCAGCACCAATATATTTTATCCCCGCTTCACGTAAAACCTCTATTGTAGTAATCAGCCCTTGTTCTCCTTGATCAAGTATATGATTATTGGCAAGTGTAAAAAGATTAATATCCATCTCTCTAAGACCGTTTACTGTATTAATCGCAGCTGCTAAGCAAGGACCATATTTAATTATAGGCATTATTTCGTCTGTCAATGGAGTTTCCAGATTGAACACACGATAATATGCATTTTTAACAATTTTTTTAAGGTCTTCTCCTAATAATTCTGCTATATTTTTATTTACAAATAAATCCTCATTACTTTGTGTCGGTACTATGTCCCCACCGATAATTATATATTCGTAATTCATCTGTAAAACTCTCCTGCTATTATAATATTGAACCCTTATTAAATCTTCGCAATATATTAGACCGATTCCTTGTTTTTTTATTCTAATTAGTTATTTGGTAAATAAGCGTTGGCAACCATACTGTTATTATCTTGTTATTAATATAGTATTCCGTGCTACTTAATCTTTTCTGCTATAATAAACCATCTCTGTTTTATTGCGTGAGGTTTTTCTATAAAAATTTTATATACTCGAGATGAATTCAAATTAAAAACCTTTTTTTGTATTGAAGATAATAATTCAGCTATTTTTCTCATGAATCCGATCTCTATTGGCTATCGTCAAATCAATCTTGTCTCCCAATATACTATTATATTCACTAGGGAAAAACTCCTCAGTACCCGATCCATGGTAAAATGTTAATTCGCCAAAATATATACGCTTCCCAACAATATAAAAATCCGTTCTAATAAATGGAGGATTTCCCAATATCTTTGATAACTTTTTAGACAATTCCAAGAGTTCATTCAGGCATTCCGGTTTTTTTACTCTGTTTGAATTTCCAATTGCATAGCAAGTAGTAAATTGCAGATTATTCCAATACTGATCAAAAAAAAGTCTATGATGATCTGTAAATCTGTCATAATCCACTTGGATACAGTATGGTACTCCCCCAAACAAAAATACTTTATAATCATTTACGTCCAATTTGTCACATTCAGAAATGTATTCTTCGGCTATGATTTGAGGATGTATATTCTTATATGGCCATTCCCTCAAAAAATAAAAAAAATTCTTTTTCAGTCGTCTCGACAGGAATTTCCTTGCTTTTTTTATGTCAAAATTACGTTTATCTCTACATATAATAACTCCACCCGAATCGTGCGTCGTTTTTAGCACAAACTTGTCAGGCAGTTTTTGAAAATCAACATCCTTGGCATGTGACCATACGCCTAGCGTTGGGATGATATATTCATCTCCAATACTTTTGCCAACCAATTCCTTTACCATATATTTATCAGCACATTGGGTATAAATATCTTTTCTATCATGGATTTTTAACCACTGCATCTTCTGATTAAAATTATGAGGTTCCTCCAAATCCAAATCTTCCTTTGTTATTGCTTTATATATCCTTTTTAGATATTCATCATCAGGCCATGCTTTATAACATCCTCTACCAGCAAAGAAAAGGAATCTATAATCTCTATTATTAATTATACTAAATATTTTATGTAAAAAACTCATTTATGCTATCTCACTTTCATCTTTAGAGTATAATTCTATGTAACATTTACCAGTTTAAACGCCATTTATTGTTTTCGTTGGTATTCGTCAATATTATATATACAAAATTAAAGATTACAATTTTCGGCAAATCATAATATGTAACCATAAAAAAGTCAGATACTATAAAAATAATAGTTGTTATTATGGCAAGCTTTATTTCTGGACTTTTCAGTTGTTTACTTCCAAACAAATGTTTTATTGAATCAACATATGGTAAATAAAAAAGGATGAATCCTATTATTCCAACATTAGCCAACATTTCTATATAATTTGAATGTGAATATATGCCATATATATTAAGCAATTCATAGTTAGCTATTCCGACTCCTTTTATTGGATGTTGCTTAAATAACTCTATTCCAAATTCAACAAGATTACTTCTTATAATATCGCTTGCATTATATGTTGTTTTTCCTAAAAAAGCCTCAATAAACTCTTGAGTCCTTTTCCCAATAATCGCATAAAAATATGCATTATTAAATATGATATATAATAATGTAATCGAAGCAAAAAAAAGAATAAAAGACCTGACCAAATATTTAATAGAAAATCTCTTATTCCAAAAAGCTGTTAATATTAAAAATACTACTATATCAATCAATATTTTTTTACTTCCTGACAATAACGAAGTTCCCATGCATACAATGGATAAAATAAAGCAATATTTCTTTTTTGTCACCTCATACAGATATGAAAAGCATATCCCCGAAAAAACTAGTGCTAACCCCACATCATTTATATTAAATCCTTCAAGAAACAACCGTGTCGTAAGAGTCCTTATATTCGTTGTAGTCAATATTTTTGCAACTAATAATACTCCTGCAGACGCAAATGCAACAATACATATCTTTATCCTATTTATCGTGTCTCCCAAGTATTGTATGAACAGAAAAAGTATTATATAGTTAAAAAAAAGATTTTTTATTACATCTATCCTTGGCGTAGAGACTGACCATGTCAGCGATAACGCTCCCCATACCAAAAACAAAAGAATGTTTACTATGTTTTTATAAAAAATAATTCGTCTTCTTAATATAACAACAGCCGTCAAAGATACTACAATGACCACCCTCAGCAGATTATAAGTAGTCGCATTATCTTTTTCATTGCTAACCAAATAAATAATCCATATAAACAAAAAAGATACAATATCTAAAGGTTCTGTTTTTGATTCTTTCAAAACGGATACCATAACAATCATCCTCTATGTTTTAAATGGCGTATAAATCTTGGATTTCGATTTATATTATTTCCCAAAATATGTATTAGCGATCTATCAAAATCATTCTTCCACATTATAAATGGTAAACTTATTTGATCCCGCGTGGGATATTTTTCATATTCGCGTAACCAATACCCCATAAGTTCAGTTACGTATTTTACTCTCTTTCTAACAATTATTGTATTTTCATATAGTCCAAAGTGTGAAGGAAATCCAAGCTCTTTATATTCCCTTATTTGTTTATCCAATAATTCTTTATCTGCTTTTTTCTGATTAATTACAGCTATTCCTTCATTATATATACAATCTCTTTCATTATGAAAATGAAGTCCCAAACAACAGTTTCCCATTTCTTCAATAGTTTTCCTTACACCTCCTACAATCTGTATCGTACCATCAATATAAATAGTCCAATCATAATGAGGCAAGTATACATCCGGTCGCATTTTTATAATTCTATTGATCATAAATGGCGACTTATCTATAAGGTCTTCCATTTCACAAATATCAATCTTCTTCCATATAGAATCCTCTTTTATACTTTGATCCGTAAACATATAATAATCAACATTTTCTTCCTCTACTATAGGCTCCTTAATATCATCATATTTTCCGACTATGCATGAATATACTGCAACTCGACACAATTCACTAGTTTTCGATTGTAAATCAACGTTTCTATTCTCGTACGTCTCATTTCCTTCTGTACATAAAAGTGATCTATTCAGTCTTCTGTCCTTAAACATTCTACATATTTGCTTAATGTCATATGACTTAACTGTATTTTTAATTCTTTCTTTTCTTAGAAAACTTTGATATTCTTCCGAATACAATAATTCTTGATATCTTCTATTCATCTCAATAGCTTCATATTCATTTATCCTATTCATTTTAAACTATAACAAGATTATCTTGTAATAACCCTGCTTCCTCCATTCTTAGATATGGAAACCACTTATTAGGCACAACGCCACAAACACAATCAGAAAGCAAATAGCCCCAATACGAAAAAGTGCTATTTGATAGTATATGATATTTGCATTCTCTTAATAGCTCCAATTGTGCGACCGCACTAAATTGTGGAATAAAAACAAAACTATATTCTTCAAATGCACTTAGAATATCCTTTGCTTTTTCAATATCATCACTGAATACAAACACATCCTTATCAAATGCCTCTAAATATTCCAAAGCTCTTTTATAATATGCATGATCACATATTCCTTTCCCTAATACAGCATAGTCATCACCACACCTAATACTTAAAGCTATCCTAGTCGAGGATTTTCTTATGATATTTTTATACTGTTTCACTTCTTCAGGCAAATTCGAAATATTAAGTATCCCACCAAAAAAATGAATAATATCTGCGATATTCACTACATCTTGAAAATAACCAGATATGATCAATCTATCATTCTTTACAGCATTCTCTATATACACAGCATGATTATGCGTAATGACATAACCCCATTCATAAAATAATTTACATCTATTATCTATATAACGATGACTCATCAAAAACACTAATCCTCTGATTTTGCTAAATATGAAATATAATGTTTCATATTTATTATCTCTTTTTGATGATTCTTTATATGTTACATTGGGCAATTCATAATTGCTTAATTCCGATGATCTAATCTTGTGTTTTTGATAGTAGCTTTCATCTATCTCAATAACATCATAATTGTATTTTATAAATACTTTATATGCATAAGCAAGTTGCCATAATTGATTTCCTAATCCACCAGACAGTTTTAAACATATTTTTCTCAATTATCTCCACCCTTACTAATTTTCCTATACTTTATTAATTGCCAAAAATACCCTAATATTGGTTTTATTAAAAATGGGTATGCAATTGGATAAACTTTTAGCAGCTTAAAATCATCATGCATTACTGATATTCCTTCTATTCTAGATTTAAGCGATCTTCTTGTAAAGCATTTATAATCTTGTCGATAGTAATACAGAGGCTCGTTTAAATTTATTCCCTTATATCCAAAAGCATATAAACGTGCGAACAAATCATAGTCCTCTATTCGCCTAGTTTTTTTTCTAACTGCATATCCATCAACACTTTTTAAACATTTAGTCCTAAATAACGTTGCCGGATGGTTATGCGGTATTCCCGTCAAAAACGTCCACTTGTTGGGTAATTCTTTTTTTCGTGACATCACCTCTTTTCTATCACCTGGCTTATCATGAAAAACGCTCATTGAACTACTGATCATAGAATACCCTTCTCTTTTTTCCAACTCATAAACTAGACGCTCGATCCTATTAGGATAGCTGACGTCATCGACATCTTGGATTGCAATATATTCGCCTTCTGCAATTTCGATGCACTTATTACGAGCCGCACCCGAATAATTATTCTTATCCGAAAAAAGATACTTTATTCTTTTATCATTTTCTGCCCACCATTTGATCTTTTCTCTACTAGAATCTGTTGATTTATCATCACAGATAATTATTTCTATATTTGTATATGTCTGGTTAACAAGAGATAGCAAACATTGATCTATATATTTTTCGCCGTTATAACAAGCAATGATGATTGATACCAAACAATTTCCTTGCGAAGACATTTAATCTCTATTCCTTTAATATTTCCTTTTTATAGATAACCCGATGATGAATCAACTTTATAAATGGCAAATCCTGTTACGCATCTTAACAGCTTTACGGCATCTCCTTTAGAACCAACACTACAATTCACCATAAACAGTGTAGATAACCCGATTTACAGCTGTCTTATCGAAATTCTTTATTTTTTCTATGTTATGGGCACTTATAATCTTTTTATCAGCATTTAACAAATATTTTATAGCAGATTTTATTTCATCTATTGACGTTGGTTCAAATAGTCCCTCATTATTATCAACTAGATCCCTATTCCCCCGAATATTACCAGCAGCCACCGGAAGGCCAGTAGCCATTGCTTCCATAAGGCTTACATTCAAACCCTCGCGTATACTTGGTAGCACATATACATCCGCAGCTTTATAAAAGTCTGCAACATCATTTCTATAACCCATTAGCCGAAGGTCAACCGAATTATCTTTGGCAGCTTTTTCCAACTCATATTTTTTTTCACCCTTGCCAACAATAACATAGACAAGACCAAGCTCTTTAATAGCCTTTATCACGGATATGTGATTCTTATTTTCATTCAATTCTCCAACTGATAGTATCATCGTTTTAGAATCTAATAATCCCAGTTCGGTTCTTATCTTTTCTCTTCCATCATTACCTGGTGCAAATATCTTAGTATCTACGCCTATACCGGGAACGTATACGGTCTTCTTAGCATGAAACTTTTCCGACGCTCGCTTATAATCCTCCTTATTGATTGTGATTAGCACATCAGTATATCTGCTAAACCATTTTTCAATAGGGTAAAATACAATCCAATTCTTAAGTGGCGCTCCGTCATAAAAATGGAAACCATGAGCTGTGTAGATTACTCTTGTTCCCTTTTTCCTTTCAGACTTAGCCGCCTGTCTACATATAACTCCTCCAATAGGGCTATGGCAATGTATTAAGCTATACTTCTCTGTTGTAATTAGGTGTTTTACCTGTCTATATGCATTTATAATTGCTCTGAAATTCAACGATCGTGGAATTGCAATATCATATACACCTACCCCCATATCATATAGACGTTTTTTTAGTTCCTTACAACGTTCCGTTGTTATATTTCCCGGATGTGTAAAATCAGCAACCACATCTACCTTATAGCCCAGTTCAATAAGTATTTTGATATTCGGGATATTAAATTGATCTATCATCGACGCTACAGAAGCTAACTGTAAAGCTTTTTTTTGTATCATCAGTGTTACCCTTCTGTCCTTTGAATAGATGTTCTTAAATCATATATCTGATACTTGAAATCATACTGCGAAAGATCCTGCGCATAAGATAGATTTCCAAATGCCTTATTAGCCAATCCGCGTGCCTTTCCAGGTATAACTATTGCGAATCTAACGACCACATTCCAGACCTTAGACACTGCTATTTTGTGGTTACAAACCTCAGCAATTAGCTTAACCATTTCAGACGTTCTTGTATATTCCGCATTCTGCGGCCAAAATACTCCGCCCTCACCTCTGATCATAACCTGTGCCAAAAATTCACAGAGATTCTCTATATAAAGCATACTTCTCTCATTATTTACATCCGGAAAGATTGGCAGCTTCTTAGCCATCTTTGCCAGTGTCGGATAATTCCCCTTACTCCCTTTTCCATATATCATCGGAGGCCTAAGAACTGTTACTATGTAATCATCGCCTTCTAATTCTCTTACACCTTTATCAGCCTGCCATTTACTATCCCCATAAAAGTTTGATGGTGATGGTTCTGTATCCTTACTAATTCTTTTAGTTTTACCATATGGAGCAGAATCTCCGTATATGATAGCCGAACTCATAAATACAAACTGTCCAACGCCATCATTTTTTGCCTTTTTGCATGTTTCTATAGCCAGATCAGTATTGACCACATAATATTTCTTCTTCGTTTCTTCTGAAACATTACCAACATCAACATGTGCTAAGCCAGCAACATGATAGACAATATCATATCCGCTAAAGTCTTTTGTCCTCCAGCTCCCATCAACCATATCTATAGTTTCAATAGATAACTGATCACTATAACGTTCCGTTACATACTTCTCAAAACTTGTACCTATATATGAGTTAGCTCCTGTTATAAGAACCTTTTTCATTACTCATGTACCTCAACCAGATTACCGTCCGGATCTTTAATGTAACAATACTTAACTCCGTTCCAATCTGTACCTATCTCTCCAACATTTATTCCAAGCTTTTCAAGGCAGCCTGCTGTATATACGATGTCATCTGTTTTTAAGGCAAAATGTCTTATGCCCATCGGTTCGTCATTACCATAAGCTTTAACAGGATGTCGGGAATCTACGAATATCTCTAGTTGCATTCCATATCCATCCAATAGTATTACTATATCGTTATTTCTTTGTTTTCTATAGTATTCCGTAAAACCAAGTTTTTTATAGAATTCAACACATGCTTCATTACTTACAAGTAGCGATACATGATGTATAGCTGAAAACATTGCATTCTCCATATTCATTATAAATATGCCTCAAGTTCTTTAGGTATTTCAGGTATACCTTTCAGTTTCTTCCAACTTTTACTCTTTGGATTGAGAACCACTTCCACTGTCATAAATATCAAGCGGAAATACATCAAAATATTCCTATGCTTGGAATACCATACTTCCAGCGCTCCTTTGTAAGGCATTATCACATCATAATAAAACTTATCCCTGTCTTTATAGTTGGCAAAAGATTGAAGAATCTGCTCCTCACTTCGAAATACTATCGGGCCGATGCCGGATAAACCGGGTCGATTCATACTAAGGCATTCTTTTACTTCATCAGAATACTGATCATATTGCTTTTTTACCTGAGGACGGTACCCTATCACGCTCATCTCACCAGTAAATATATTTATCAGTTGCGGGAGCTCATTTATCTTGGTTTTTCTTAAGAACTTCCCCATAGGCAACATTCGCGGATCATTCTTACTGGTATAAAGACCACCGGCCATGTTCGGTGAATTACGAAGCATAGTAGCAAATTTCCATAATTTAAAAGGCTTGCCATCTTTACCGATTCTTTCCTGGCCATAGAATATATCATGCTCCCCAGTAAGCTTAAGACCTATCATGATGGGTATCATGAAGGGAAATAGGATTATTATTGCTATTGTTGAAAAAAGTATATCGAAAAATCTGGTCATATCTTTTATCACAACATTGTAAAGCACAATACCGATTAACGCTCCCACAGCATTATGCAACATATCATCAAACTCAAACATTCCTCTGTGAAGGAGCAACTGGCTTAACTCTATCAGTACGGAAAAAGCTACTGCAAATGTCTCTCCCTTCCACTTCCATATGCAACCGGCCAGGTAGCCGATGGGTATGAACACTATTATATTAGCGATTATCTGCAGTCCAAGACTGTCCCATTCCTTCCAGGACCAGAAAAGTTGCAGCCGATACGTGGCCTCCGGAGTTACCGGCCTGTGCAGTACCGCCATTGCATACATTATAAAGCAATATGCTGCCAGCAGGCTTATACTAAGCTTCTTTTTCCGGATCCATACTAAAATGCCGATAATTAAGGTAATGGCATAGTATATAAACGGAAAGTTGAAAACAAATCTTACATAGCTTATAAAACACACCTCCGTATACAGTAATTGGGGTTTAAATTTCAATCAAACTTAGGTTTTGTGGCACAATGTCGTTCTGTCAAGATTCTTCGCTTCGCTCAGAATGACAGGTAAGGTAGCTCAGAATGACAAGAAGGAAGCTCCAAATGACAGGGAGAGTCACCCCTCATCCTCCTTAACACGATTCTGCATTTCTTTGATCTTCTCTTCCGTAAACCCTTCCGTACTCTCTTTCCTGAACAGTATCTTAACTGTTTCAAGCATTATTTCCAGATCCATCATCAGCGTATAATTCATTATATATAACAGGTCCAGCTTAAGCTTGTCCAAAGGCTGTGTATTATACTTTCCGTAAACTTGGGCATATCCGGTAAGGCCTCCCCTTACCATCCCGCGAAGCATAAACTCCGGTATTTCCTTAGTATACTTCTCGACATGCTCCACACGTTCCGGTCTGGGGCCTACTATGCTCATGTCTCCCTTTATAATATTAATAAGCTGGGGCAGTTCATCCAGGCGGGTTGTTCTTATAAACCTTCCCACCTTAGTTACACGCGGGTCGTTCTTTTCTGCAGGATGGGGCTTATTGTCTTTTTCCGCTTCCACTATCATGGAACGGAATTTAAGAATCATAAACCGTCTGTTATGCAGGGTGCAACGCTCCTGCTTAAATATCACGGGCCCGCCGTCCTCCAGCTTAATGGCTATAGCTATTATCAGCATAAAAGGACTGAATATGATAAGCGCTATAATACTAAGGAAAATATCAATTAAGCGCTTAACTGCTCCACGGAATTTACCTATCCCCATGTTACGGTTAAGAAACAGGGGCGTATCCAGGAGGTTGAGCTCTTCTGCGCCACGTACTATAATGTCGGAAATTTTGGGAATGAAATACGCTCTTTTCTGATGCTCAAGACATGTTTTTAAGATTGAGTTCTTAGCTTCGGCCGGTATATCACCAACCAGCACAGCATCTACATTATTTATCTTTTGGATCAGCTCTTCATCATCTATCTTGTAATAAACACTTTCCTTAATAGAGGCTTCTGGCATAATGGTGGGTGCCTAGCCAGCCCTCTGATGTACATTTACAATTGAAAAACCACCTGTGTCTCTGTTAGAGTATTAGTGACCAAACCAAAACTCAAAAGGAGTACCCACAGATGGTTTCAGCTAATAC
>JAEEGL010056002.1_pt1 | contig 35342 bp, 26 predicted proteins | sample 9134231 | NCBI WGS metagenome assembly JAEEGL01 (sample SAMN16246548, study PRJNA631951) | gut metagenome | biome: gut microbiome; feature: rumen; material: fiber-attached | host: Bos | place: Iran: Karaj | collected 2018-10 | reverse complement strand
AGAACGTTACCAGCACCTACAGATGGCAATTGATCTTTATCACCAACAAAGATAACCCTAGCATCTTTCTTTAGAGCAAGAAGAAGTGAGTGCATAACAAATACGTCACACATTGATACTTCATCAACAATTATTACATCCTCATCTAAATCTTCTGTTTCGTTATAGACAAATTTTGAAGACTCATCATTTAGAGCTAAACGAAGCGCTCTATGAATTGTAGATGATGGCATTCCTGTTGATTCACTTAACCTTTTTGCTGCTCTTCCTGTTGGCGCACAAAGTTTGTATGATTTTCCAAGTTTATTAAGCATTGAAATGATTGCTTTAATGATTGTTGTTTTACCTGTTCCAGGACCACCTGTAACAACTGAAACACCATACATAAGAGAGTTTTTAATCGCCTCAATTTGTTTTTCATCGAGAGCAATTTTATGAATCTCTTGATACTCTTTTATATTCTCATCAATATCCATAAGGATATTGTTTGATGTCGCGTTCATTAGTTGAATTAACTTTTTAGCAATCTCTTTTTCCTTGTGATATAAGATATAAGACATAACAACTTTTCTTTCAAACTTTTCAAAAATTATTATTCTTCCAAGTCTTTCGCAAGTTGATATACTTGTCTCTACTAAATCAATATGTTCTTGTGGATTTAAAGTTAAAAGAGATATAGTTTCTGATACTAAATCATCATAAAAAAGATATGTGTGTCCCTTTTGATTTGCAACCTCTGTAAGGATGTAAGTAATAGCGGCAATTACTCTTTCGCTACTATTTAAAGGAATACCCATTTTAACAGCAATAGCATCTGCTGTTTTAAAACCTATACCATCAATATCTTCAATTATTTTATAAGGATTTTGCTCAAGTATTGCTCTTGTTTGATTGCCATATGCCATATATAACTTTGTAGCCATAGACACAGTTATATCAAACGCTTGCAAGTACATTATTAAGTCTCTCATATCAGACAAAGAGACGAATTTTTCTACTATTTCTTTTGCTTTTTTAATACTGATACCTTTAACGGTAGAAAGCGCTTTAGGATCAGATGCTAAGACTTCAAAAGTCTTATCTTTAAATGTTTCTACAATTCTTGTAGCAATAGTTAATTTTATCCCTGGGAATATACCACTAGATAAAAATTGAATCATGGAAGTAATAGTTGCTGGGAATTTAACAATTACAGAACTTACTTCAAATTGTTCCCCATATTTTTGGTTATACTTATATTCACCTTCCATTACTAATTTTTCGCCTGGGTTTATATCAGGAAAAGCACCAACGCAAAATACTGGTGCTAATCCTGTATCTACCATAACTACTGTATAGCAATTTTCTAGGTTTCTAAATTTAACGTCTAAAACTTCCCCTTCTAATCTCAAACTAAACCTCTTGTATTGCCTTTAATAAAGCATCAACTTTATCTGTCTTTTCCCAAGTTAGATTTGCATCTTCCTTACCGAAATGACCATAGTTTGTTGAAGCTGCGAATTGTGGAGTTCTTAAGTTTAGATTCTCGATAATTGCAAGTGGTCTAAAGTCAAAGACTTTAGCAAGTGCCTTTGAAATCTTTTCTTCGCTATATTTTCCAGTTCCAAAAGTATGAACTTGTAAAGCAACCGGGTGAGCAACACCAATAGCGTAAGCGATGTCTAATTGACACTTATCTGCAAGACCTGCAGCAACAACATTCTTACATACATATCTTGCCATATAAGCTGCTGATCTATCAACCTTTGTTGGATCCTTACCAGAGAAAGCACCGCCACCGTGAGGAGCATAACCACCGTATGTATCTACGATAATCTTTCTACCTGTTAAGCCGCTATCGCCATGTGGTCCACCAACAACGAATCTACCTGTTGGGTTGATATAGAACTTTGTATCTTCCTTTAATAATTCCTTTGGAATTACTGCATCGATAACATACTTCTTTATATCTTTTCTTAATGTTTCCAAATCTACTGTTTCATCATGTTGAGCAGAAACTACAACAGCATCAACAGCATATGGAGTATCATCATGATATTCAACTGTTACTTGAGCTTTGCCATCTGGTCTTAAATACTTTAGAGTTCCGTTCTTTCTAACTTCTGTTAACTTTCTTGTTAACTTATGAGCTAAAGAAATTGGCATTGGCATTAACTCTTTTGTTTCTTTGCAAGCAAAACCAAATACCATACCTTGGTCACCTGCACCTGTTAAATCATACTTGTCTGTGCTTGAATTCTCTCTAATTTCAATACCAGCATCAACACCTCGTGCGATATCTGGAGATTGAGTATCAAGTCTTACCATAACTTCACAAGTATTACCATCAAATCCCTTCTCTTCTGCATCGTATCCAATATCTAGAATTGCCTTTCTTGCAACAGCTTCATAATCAACTTTAGCTTTAGTTGTTATTTCTCCTGTTAATAAAGCGAATCCTGTATTACATACTGTCTCAAGAGCTACTCTTGAGTTAGGGTCTTGTTTAATAAGTTCATCAAGTACTGAGTCTGAGATTTTATCGCAAACTTTGTCTGGATGTCCTTCTGTTACACTTTCACTTGTAAATAAGTGTTTATACATTTTATTATCCTCCAAAAAATAAGGTCACTACTTAGCAAAGATAGTGACCTTACAGAAATTCTATCTTTCAAGTAAACTTGCGGGATTTAGCACCTTTCGAGAGGTTGCTGTGTCTTCATAGGGCCCGACCCCTCCAACACTCTTTATAGAAATCTACTATATACAGTTGTAATTGATTTATTAGTCTTCGTTTTCTACTGCAAACTTAGTATCTAAGTTTTCTTCCTTAATGACATTCATTTCAGAAGCCTTATTTACAGTGATAACGTTTTCATAAATCTTTGTACCAGTACCAGCAGGAATTAACTTACCGATAATGACATTTTCCTTTAAGCCTTGTAAGTGATCTACCTTACCCTTCATAGCTGCATCAGCAAGAACTCTAGCTGTTTCTTGGAATGAAGCTGCAGATAAGAATGAATCAACAGCAAGAGAAGACTTAGTAATACCTTGAAGTATTCTAGCACCTAATGCTGGTTCGCCACCTTCAGCAAGAACCTTTTGGTTAGCTTCTTGAAGAACTCTTTCGTCAACAACATCGCCAAGAAGTAAGTTTGTTGAACCAACAGCTGTAATTCTTACTCTTCTTAACATTTGTCTTACGATGATTTCCAAGTGCTTTTCATTGATTTCAGCATTTGAAGATTCATATGTCTTCTTAACTTCATCAATAATATACTCTTGAACAGCAGCAGGTCCCTTTGTTCTTAGTAAGTCTTGAGGATAGATACTACCTAATGTGATTCTATCACCAGCAGCAATCTTTTCACCTGTCTTTACGCAAATCTTCTTATTGTAATCGATAGGATATTCTCTCTTATCTTCCTTACCTGTGAACTTATCTACACCAGTAACTGTAACAATTCTTACGCCTGAAGAATTTTCTTCTACGCTTACAACACCATCAATATCTGAGATAGTAGCTTGACCCTTTGGTCTTCTAACTTCGAATAATTCTTGTACACGAGGAAGACCGTTTGTAATATCGCCAGATGTAGCAACACCACCAGTGTGGAATGTTCTCATTGTTAACTGTGTTCCTGGTTCACCGATTGATTGAGCAGCGATGATACCAACAGCTTCACCAACCTTAACGATGTTACCAGAAGCCATGTTCTTACCATAACACTTAGCGCATACGCCATTCTTAGCTTTACATGAGATAATAGCTCTGATTGTAATTTCTTGCATACCAGACTTATCAATAGCCTTAGCTTGATCTGGAGTAATCATTTGACCAGCAGCTACAAGAACTTCTCCTGTGAATGGATCAACTACATCATTGATAACGAATCTACCATCAATCTTATCGATAAAGTTCTTACCAGCCTTATCGTTAAGTACGATTTCTTCTTCCTTACCTTCCTTCATTACTTGAACACGACCAACTTTTGCATTGTATAGGTTCTTAACGTCTTCAGCTGTGATAACACGACCCTTTGTAATTACGGCCTTGCCTGTAGACTTATCTAAACAATCAAGAGCAGCCTTGCATCCAAGAACTGACTTAGAGAATGTAATATAGTCATTATTCTTAACAACTGTACCCTTAACATCTCCACAATCTTGTTCGTATACAACAACATGGTGACATACATCAACAAGACGACGTGTTAAGTAACCAGAGTCAGCAGTCTTTAACGCTGTATCAGCCATACCCTTACGTCCACCGTGAGCTGAAATAAAGTATTCCAATACTGATAGACCTTCACGGTATGATGACTTAATTGGAAGCTCAATATCTTTACCTGATGTAGAAGCAACGATACCTCTCATACCACACAATTGTGAAATCTGACCGATACCACCACGGGCACCTGAGTTAGCCATCATCCAAATTGGGTTATAGAAGTCTGATGTCTTACCTTGCTTTTCAAGGATGTTAGATACTTCTGTCTTAGCAGCAGTCCAAGCCTTAATTGTTTCTTGGTATCTGTTGCTTTCTGTTGTAAGACCCTTTCTGCTTGCTCTTTCAATATCGATAACTTTCTTTTGAGCAATATCAAGGAACTTTTGCTTTTCTTGTGGTACATGCATATCGAAGATAGATGCTGTGATAGCACCAACTGTTGAATACTTGTAACCTAAAGCCTTAATCTTATCTAGAACTACAGCAGTTTCTGTAGCACCTTTCTTTGCGAATACTCTATCAACGATTCTTGATAAATCTTTCTTAGCAACGATGCTGTTGATTTCTAAGTCTAGGTAGCTTAGAGGATCAGCTGGATCTCTCTTTTGTAAACCTAAATCTTGAGGAATAGCACTGTTGAAGATTAACTTACCAACAGATGTTGTGATTCTCTTTGAATATTCTTTTCCATCGATAACCTTAGAAACTCTAACTTCAATTTCCTTTTGTAGAGAAATTTGCTTTGTTTGATAAGCCATTAAAGCTTCATCTGGGTTTCTGAATACTCTTCTATCTAAAGTTCTCTTTGCAGGATCCTCTGGCATTGTTAAATAGTAACAACCGATAACGATATCTTGTGATGGAGAAACGACTGGCTTACCATCAGACAACTTCAAGATATTATTTGTTGAAAGCATTAAGAATCTAGCTTCTGCTCTAGCTTCTAGTGATAATGGTACGTGAACAGCCATTTGGTCACCATCGAAGTCGGCGTTGAACGCTGTACATACAAGTGGGTGTAACTTAATAGCTCTACCATCAACTAATACTGGTTCGAAAGCTTGGATTGATAATCTGTGTAATGAAGGAGCACGGTTTAATAAAACTGGGTGATCTTTAATTACATCTTCAAGGATATCCCATACATATGATGTTGGGTTATCGATGATTCTCTTAGCGCTCTTAACGTTTGAAGCATACTCTTGTTCAACAAGTTCCTTAATAACGAATGGTTTGAATAATTCGATAGCCATTTCCTTTGGAAGACCGCATTGGTACATCTTTAATTCTGGACCAACGACGATAACTGAACGTCCTGAATAGTCAACACGCTTACCAAGTAAGTTTTGACGGAAACGTCCTTGCTTACCCTTTAATAATTCAGTTAATGACTTAACCTTTCTGTTATTAGTTGTTACAGCCTTACCACGACGACCGTTATCGATTAATGCGTCAACAGCTTCTTGTAACATTCTCTTTTCATTTCTAATGATAATGTCTGGAGAGCCGATTTCTAGCATCTTCTTTAGACGGTTATTTCTCATGATAACTCTTCTATATAGATCATTTAGATCTGAAGCTGCATATCTACCACCATCAAGTGCAACCATTGGTCTTAAATCTGGTGGAAGAACTGGAAGAACATCTAGAACCATCCATTGTGGCTTATTATCTGATGTTCTGAAAGCTTGAACTACTTCAAGTCTCTTTGCAGCTCTTGTCTTAATTGGGCTACCGTCTTTTGCTTCAGCGATAGTCTTATTTAAGTCTTCGTATTCCTTTTCTAGGTCAACATCTGCTAATAATCTCTTAATAGCAGCACCACCCATTCCTACTTCGAATGCGTTTGAACCAAACTTATCTACTGCTTCAAGATATTCTCTATCATCAATGATTTGCTTGTATTCGAAATCTGATTGACCTTTATCAAGAACAACATATTTATTGTAATAAACTACTAGTTCAAGTTCCTTTAGAGGAATGTCTAGTAACATACTAATTCTATAAGGAGCACCCTTTAAGAACCAAATATGAGTAACTGGGCAAGCAAGTTCAATGTGACCCATTCTCTCACGTCTTACTTTAGATCTAACGACATCAACACCGCACTTATCGCAAGTGATACCCTTAGCTCTTGTCTTCTTATACTTACCACAGGCACATTCGAAATCCTTTACTGGTCCGAAAATTCTTTCGCAGAATAAGCCATCTTTCTCTGGCTTTGTAGATCTGTAGTTAATAGTCTCTGATTTTGTAACTTCACCATGAGACCAGCTTCTAATTGTTTCAGGAGAAGCGATTCCTATTTTAATAGAACTAAAATTATTTACGTCTGCCATAGTTAATCTCCTTATTCCTTATCGTCGAAGTTGAAAGAGAATGCATCGCTATCATCTTCGTCTTTACCTAGAAGGTCAATTGAAGCGCCATCGTTGTCAACTGATAAATCATCAAATGAGATTCCTAATCCGTCATCTTCATCATCTCTATCAGTGCCTAAATTGCTAATATCAATTTCTTCTGTTGTACCTGGGATATTTTCTGTTGAGAATGTATCTCCAGATGTATTATGAGCACCTGTACGGAATGTATCCATATCGCTGTAGTCTCTAATACCTACTTCTTCGTTCTTATCGTTTAGAATCTTAATATCTAATCCTAGAGATTGGAATTCCTTAATCAATACCTTGAATGCTTCTGGAGTTCCTGGTTCTGTGATTGGAGTACCATGTACGATAGATTCGAAGCACTTTGATCTACCATTTACGTCATCTGACTTGATAGTTAATACTTCTTGTAGGATATGAGCAGCACCATAAGCTTCTAGAGCCCAAATTTCCATTTCACCGAAACGTTGTCCACCGAATTGAGCCTTACCACCTAGAGGTTGTTGTGTAACTAAGCTGTATGGACCTGTAGATCTAGCGTGCATCTTTTCGTCAACCATGTGACATAGTTTTAACATGTACATGTAACCAACTGTAACTGGGTTTTCGAAAGCTTCACCTGTTCTACCATCATATACTGTGAACTTACCATTTTCTGGTAAACCGTTTTCTTTGAATAATGCCTTAATATCTGCTTCTGTAGCTCCATCGAATACTGGAGTAGCAACCTTAAGACCTAACTTCTTAGCAACATAACCTAAGTGAACTTCTAAGACTTGTCCGATGTTCATACGTGATGGCACGCCTAGTGGGTTTAACACGATTTGTAATCTTGTACCATCTGCTAAGAATGGCATATCTTCTCTTGGTAATACTCTTGAAATAACACCCTTGTTACCATGACGTCCTGACATCTTATCGCCGACACCGATCTTACGCTTTTGAGCAACATAAACTCTAACAAGCTTGTTTACACCAGCTCCGATATCGTCTTTGTTCTTCTTTGTAAATACCTTAACGTCGATAACAACGCCTGATTGTCCGTGTGGTAATCTTAGAGATGTATCTCTAACTTCCTTACCTTTTTCACCGAATACGGCTCTTAGTAATCTTTCTTGAGGAGTTAATTCAACTTCACCCTTTGGAGTTGTTCTACCAACAAGGATATCCTTTGAGTTAACTTCAGCACCGATACGAACGATACCATCTTCATCTAGGTTCTTTAATGCTTCATCACCAAGACCAGGAATATCTCTTGTGATTTGTTCATCACCAAGTCTATTGATGCTCTTAGCAGAAACTTCGAACTTTTCAATATGGATAGATGTGAATACGTCATCCTTAACTAAGTCTTCGTTAATTAGGATAGCGTCTTCGTAGTTGTAACCTTCCCATGACATGTAACCGATAAGAATGTTACGTCCTAATGATAATTCGCCGTTTTGTGTAGCTGGACCATCAGCAATAACCATACCCTTAAGAACTTTTTGTCCCTTATCTACGATAGGCTTTTGTGTGATACATGTACCAGCATTTGATCTTTCAAACTTTTGTAGATTGTAAACGTCTTCACCAGCTGTTGTTGTTACAACGATTTGCTTAGCATCAACGCTCTTTACGATACCATCGTTCTTAGCAATAACTAGAACACCGCTATCGTAAGCAATCTTATGTTCAATACCTGTAGCGATCATTGGAGCTTCTGGTTTTAATAGAGGTACAGCTTGACGTTGCATGTTAGAACCCATTAGGGCACGAGCTGTATCATCATTCTCAAGGAATGGGATTAAAGCTGAAGCTACTGAGATTAATTGCTTTGGAGATACATCCATGTAATCAACCTTTGACTTGTCAACTTCACGAATATCTTCCTTAATACGACACATTACACGATCTGATACGAATGAACCATCTTCGTTTAATGGAGTATTAGCTTGAGCTACTGTATATAAATCTTCTTCATCTGCTTGTAGATATCTAACTTCATCAGTAACGATGCACTTTTCTTTATCAACCTTTCTATATGGAGCTTCAAGGAATCCATACTTGTTGATTCTTGCATAAGATGCTAAAGATGAAATCAAACCAATGTTTTGACCTTCTGGAGTTTCGATAGGACATAGACGACCATAGTGAGTATGGTTAATATCTCTTACTTCGAAACCAGCTCTTTCTCTATTTAAACCACCAGGTCCTAAAGCTGATAACTTTCTCTTGTTTGTTAATTCAGCGATTGGGTTATGGTGGTCCATGAATTGAGATAATTGAGATGTAGCAAAGAATTCTTTGATTACAGCTGCAACTGGCTTAACATTGATGAATGATTGAATCTTGCATTCATCGCTATCTTGAGTTCTTGACATGTTTTCCTTGATTTGTTTATCAAGTCTTGCCATACCAATACGGAATTGATTTTGTAATAATTCACCAACGCAACGAACACGTCTGTTAGCTAAGTGGTCGATGATATCTGTTGTTCCAACACCATGGCTTAAACCTAAGTTGTTGTTGAATGAAGCTAAAATATCTTCAACTGTTAAGTGCTTAACAACTAACTTTTCAACGATATCGTCTGTATCTGAAACGATGTAGTTTTCTAAGTCTTTAGCTGACTTCTTTTCAGCAAGAAGAGCATCTAAAACTGGCTTGTAAACTAATTGATCATCGTATTCTGAGTTAGCACCGAATAATTTATCTAAGATCTTTTGAGAGAACTTACCTTGAGTTAAGATGTTAACTGTGTTGTTACCCATAACCTTAACTGGTTGTTCATCCTTACCCTTTACTGTAACTACATTGATGCCAGCATTTTGGATAGCCTTAGCTGTATCAATATCAAGAAGCTTACCCTTTTCTGCTACAACTTCACCATCAGCTGTAATAGCATCTTCTGCAAGTTCAAGACCAGCAATTCTGTAAGCAAGAGATAACTTCTTGTTAACTTTATATCTACCAACTCTCATTAAGTCGTACTTTCTATCATCAAAGAATAAACCTTCGATTAAGTGCTTAATACCTTCTTCAGTTGGTGTTTCACCTGGACGTTGACGTCTGTATAATTCTTCCTTAGCAGCATCAACATTATCGATAGGATCCTTGTCGATTGTGTTTAATAAAAGCTTTTCGTTACCGAATAATTCTACTAATTCTTCGTTTGTACCTTTCTCTAATAAAGCACGGATAAGAACTGTAGCTGGGAATTTACGCTTTCTATCTACAGAAACTGAGATAACATCATGTTGATCTTGGTGGAAGTCAATCCATGCACCTCTTTGTGGCATGATTTGTGTGTCATATCTTTCAACACCAGTCTTTGCGTCCTTTTCGCTTGTGTTATAAACACTTGGGCTTCTTACTAATTGGCTTACAACTACACGTTCTGCGCCATTGATAATGAATGAACCACTTTCAGAAATTAGAGGAATATCTCCCATGAAAACTTCTTCTTCGATCATTTCATTTGTTTCTTTACGTACCAATCTAATCTTAACTTTTAGAGGTACTGTGTAAGAACGGTCACCATCTTTACATTCTTTGATTGTGTACTTTGGAGTGCTATCTAAGCTGAAACCTAAATAGTGCAATTCAAATCTACCAACTCTGTCTGTAACTGGTGAGAAATCATCCAAAACTTCTTGGATACCTGTTGTAACGAATTCTTTGTATGAATTCATTTGAGCTTCAAGCAAATAAGGCATATCTAGAACTTCTTTGATCTTAGAGAAAGAACTTCTTTCTGTTGTGCCATATTTAACTTTATGAGTCCTTTTTGTAAGGATTGTATCTTGAGGCATGTCGTCCCCTCCTTTAATAATTTTCCAGTTTTAACATCAACTTGAGCATCATTTTCATAAAAACGCGAAAATACGCCCATAAAATAGTCGTGCGTAAATAAATATACAGTTGCGCGCTTAATACGTCAAGAAAAATTTTAAAGTTTTTAGAAATTTCTCAAAATTCCTATTTTTAATTGTAAATTTTATGTAAATTCTTATTTTTGGCAATTATCTTTGTAAATTTTATGTAAATTTTGACTATTTTTCTCTCACGTGTGTGGGTACTGTAATATTGACTTAATAATATTTAAATATTAAAATATATCGTATGAGATTAGACAAGTTTTTAAAGGTTTCTAGAATAATTAAACGTAGAACTATCGCAAACGAAGCATGCGATTCAGCCCGTGTAGAACTTAACGGAAGAGCAGCAAAAGCTGGTGCTCAAGTTAAGGTCGGAGATATTGTTACACTGCACTTTGGTGATAACAATTTCAAGTTCAAAATCCTTAATGTTCAAGAGACTGTTAAAAAACAAGATACCGCTGAAATGTATGAGGTAATTATTGATGAAAATTAGTGTTATTATTGCATGCGGTGGAACAGGTTCTAGAACAGGACTTCAATATAACAAATTAAAGTTTGACATCGGCGGAATGCCTATTATTCAAAAAACCATCTCTGCTTTTTCAAGAGATGATATCTCATCCATTATTCTTGCTGTAAATAGACAAGATTTAGAATGGTTTAACGAATTAGTTTCATCTCTACACAACGAAAACATAAAAGTTTGTCTTGGCGGTTTAGATAGACAAGAAAGTATTTTCAATGCCCTACAAATGGTAGACGAAGATACAGACCTTGTTATGATTCACGATGGAGCTAGACCATTTGTATCTCAAAAAATTATCGACGAAGCAATTGAAGGAGCTATAAAAAGAGGCACAGCTGTTGCTTGCATAGACGAAACAGATTCCCTAAGACAATTTAGCGAATTTGGCTCAACTCCGGTAGATAGGAAAGAATACGTAAGAGTACAAACACCTCAAGTATTTAGATATGATCAAATTCTAAAAGCATATAAGATGGCTAAAGCTAATTTTGGTCAATTCACTGACGATGCCTCTTTATATCAAGAATATATAGGTGATGTATATATAACACGTGGCTCTCCTGCAAATATTAAGATTACAACAAAGGAAGATATTGCAAAATTTATCCCTCAAGATTTCTTTGTAGGTGTAGGCTGGGATACACATGAACTTGTAGAAGGAAGAAAACTAATACTTGGCGGTGTTACAATTCCTCACACAAAAGGATTGCTTGGTCACTCTGATGCGGATGTTTTAACTCACGCTATTATGGATGCCCTATTATCTGCATCACACAATAAAGATATCGGACAATTATTCCCAGACACAGATGATAGATATAAAGGAATATCTTCTATACTACTTCTTAAAGAAGTTGTTATAATGATAAAAGATCAAGGATATACAATAAACAATGTTTCAGCTGTCATTATGGCACAAAAACCAAAGATGGCTTCATACATCCCTCTAATACAAGTATCACTTGCAGAAGCAATGGGTATTGATGAAAGCAAAGTTTGTGTATCTGCAACAACAACAGAAAAATTAGGCCTAGTTGGCCACGAAGAAGCAATTAGTTCAAACGCTTATGTTTCTCTATACAAAAAGGAAGTATAATTTATGGAACAAGAAAAAGAAGTAACAAAATCAGATATTACAACAACTGATGCGATTTATATTATATTCGCAGTTATAATGGCATTCTTATTTATTTCAATTGCCGTTGTTTCTGTTTTACTTCTAATTAGCGCTTTTATGGCAATGGGACAAGCTGGAGATTTAGCTTCAACAGGAAAAATAATAGTGCTAGCAATTCTTGTTATTCTTTGCGTAGCACTATTTATATATTTAGATTATTTAATTATTACAACAGTTATTAAAAGCGCCAAAAAATATCTTGCTGAAAGAAAAGAAGCTTTAAGCAAAATAGAATCTAAAAACAATTAATTCTTTATATTGTCAAAAGATAAAGGAAGTAATTCTTCTAATAAATATTCTTTTTGATTAACATCATCTGCAAGAATAATCTTAAAATCACTATCACAGAATTCGCTCATAACTTGTCTACACATACCACAAGGGCTTGTTAATTCAAGTTTATCTTTGCCGCCTACAATTGCTATTGCCTCAAATTCATATTCACCTTCTGATACCGCTTTAAATATTGCTGTTCTTTCTGCACAGTTTGTAGCACCGTAAGATATATTCTCTATATTACAGCCAGTATAAATCTTGCCATCCTTACATAAAAGCGCAGCACCAACTTTAAATTCCGAATATGGAGCGTAAGCATTCTCTCTAGCTTTCTTTGCCTTATTAATTAATTCCGTATACATTTAATCCCCCAAAAGTCTTTTCTTTAAGACCTCTACACTATCTATTATATCAGCATTCTCTAGCACTTCTAATGTTGATTTATCCCTAAATCCCCACGAAACAAGAATAGACTTTACTCCTGCATTTTTCGCTGTATAATAATCTACATCAGAATCTCCTATATAAACGCACGCGCCTTTATCTATATTTGATTCTTTAATAATATAATTAACTAAGTCTGGGTTTGGTTTTACTTCCATACCCTCTTTATGACCTACAGCAATATCTATTAATCCTTTGAAATAAATATCTGCCAATCTCTTAACAGCTTCATCATTTTTATTTGAAACAATACCGGTTTTTATTCCATTGTCTTTTAATTCCTTAAGCATATCTATAATGCCAGGAAATGCATGAGTATTATCATTGCAATGAATTGTATAATGCTCTTTAAACACTTCGTATACTTTTTGAATAGTATCTTTGTTTGTTCCTGAAGGGACTGCTCTTTTTATTAGATTCATTACACCATTTCCAATGAAAGATCTCACTTCTTCAATCGTTCTTTTTGGAAAAGAAAAATACTCTAGCGCATAGTTTGTGCTATTTTTTAAATCTTCCAATGTATATAGTAGTGTTCCATCTAAATCAAATATTGCAATTTTTATCATACGAATATTATATTCCTTTTTATCGGCTCTTTTAAATCATTTTTGTTTTTTATATAATAAAACTAAAGTTGGCTATGGAGGAAAACATGAAGTACATTTTTGTATGTAATAAAAACGCAGGACAAAGACAAGCGACATCTTTAATCAAGGATCAAATCCAAAAATTAAACAGTCCGATTGAATATGAGATTTACGAAACCAAAGCTCCTCTTGATGCCACTAGATTCGTATCAGAATATTGTGATACACATAAAGATGAGGAGACATGTTTTGTTGCTTGCGGCGGAGATGAAACAATAAACGAGGTTGCCTCAGGAATCGTTAATAAGAAGAATAAGTCTATTGCACCATTTGCATGTGGAAGCGGCAATGATTTAATAAAGTACTATAAAGGAAAAGATTTCCTATCTCTAGACAAGATTGTTAATGGCACAAATAAAGTTATAGATATATTGCAAGTAACAAATCTTGTTACTAATAAAATTAGATATTCAATTAATGTATGCAACCTTGGTTTATCCGCTGTTGTTTGCTCAAAAGCAAATAAATTAAAAGATAAAGGAAAAACAAACGCATACAATAAAGCTCTTATTCACGGCATCATCCATGGAATGAGAAATAAAATTGATATAGAAGTAGATGGAGAAAAGCTTACAAACGGCGAACTGCTAATTTGTGATTTAGCAAATCATCATTATGTTGGCGGCAAGTATTTTAGTGCCCCAAATGCTTTATGTGATGATGGCCTTATCGATGTTAATTTGTTCTTGCCAGTTCCTCTACTAAAATTTGCAAAATGTTTGCCAAAATACGAGAAAGGACAACATCCAGAAGCAGCTCCAAAGATCTTAGGAGATGGAAAGTTTATTTATAAGAAAGCTAAAGAATGCCATGCGTATTCAACAGTAAAACCATTTGAATTATGTTTAGATGGAGAAATGTTTGAAGGCAGCGATTTTAGCATAAAAATTTTGCCAAAAAGCATTAATTTTATAGTTCCTAATGATTAGTGCTTGACATAAAAAACTAATAGGTGTTAGTATAAATGCAACATATATAAAACCTTTGATTAAGAAAAGTAATTCTAACAAAAGTCAAATAGAGAGCTTCGGACGGTGGAATCGTAGCAGATAAGTAGTAGAACGAAATGGACTTATGAGGGCGACTAATAATCGACGGAATCATAACCGTATAAAAGATGACTTGTATGATTGTACAATGGAGCGAAAGAGGATACAAACGTATCAATTTGGGTGGCACCGCGAAAGTAATTCGTCCCAAGAGTGGAAGATTTCCCTCTTGGGATTTTTTATTTGTAAAAAACTTTTATAAAGGAGATATATATTATGAAAAAGACTTTAATTATCATCGCTTGCATCGTTTTAGTTGCAGCATTAACTACAGCTTGCTTCATGGGCTGTTCAGAAGAAGATAACAGACCAATCATTGGTATTATTCAATTCGGCGACCATGGTTCTCTAAACAACTGCCATAACGGAATCCTTTTAGGATTAAAAGAAGGTGGAATCAATCTTGATGATTACAAGATCGAATATGTTGTTAGCAACTTCTCAGGCGAAGTTTCTAATGCACAAGCTAAAACACTAGTAAACAAGAATGCCTCAATCATTATTGCAATCGCTACACCATCTGCTATTGCAGCTGCAACACAAGCTGCAGGAACAGAAATTCCAGTTGTATACGATGCCGTTTCTGACGTTAGCACATTAGCTAATTTCGAAAACATCACAGGTGTTTGCGACTTATGTCCATTTGAAGATCAATTAGCATTAGTAACATCATTTATGGGAAAATCAAATTTAAAGATTGGCGTTTTAATGTCAACAGAAGAAGATTCTGATGCTCTTCAATTAACAACATTACAACAAGCTGCTACAGCATACACAGGAATGGAAATTAAGACAAGAACTATTGCTGATATTACAACAGTTACAACAGCTACTCAAGCATTAATTGACGAAGGAGTTGACTGCTTTGTTAATTTATTAGACAATACTATTGTTGGTAAACTTCAAGAAATTCTTGGTGTTACAAACGCTGCAAACATCCCTGTATTCGGAAGCGAAATTGAACAAGTTAAGGATGGATGTTTAGCATCTGCTTCTATCGACTACATAACAGTTGGTAAACTTGCAGGTAATCAAGCAGCTAAAATCTTAAAAGGCACTGCAGCATCTAAAGTAGCTCCTGAAACAATGCAAGGACATTCAACTCCTTACTATAACGAAACTGTTGCTACAGCATTAAACATTGCAGTTCCTACATATGAAGGATTAACAAAGGTAAGCGCTTAATAATTATGTCATTGTTTTTTAATACAACAGTATCTGGAATACAACTTGGATTGTGCTATGCAATAGTAGCATTCGGAATGTATATAGCATACTCAATCCTAGACTTCCCAGATTTGTCTACTGATGGAACTTTCCCACTTGGAGGTGTTATTGGAACCATTCTTTTATATAGAGCTGGTGTTCATCCAATAATTGCCCTAATGGGAGGTTTTGTTGCTGGTTCTGTTTTCGGTGCATTAACTGGAATCTTACATGTTAAATTCAAGATTAGTAAATTGCTATCCGGAATTATTGTAATGACAGCTCTATTGTCAATCACACTAGCATTAACAACACTATTAACACAAACAGAATACACTGTATCCAACTATTCATACATTGCTCATGGAATTAACGGATTATTCAATAGTGGTGTTAATAAGACAAATCCATATTTAGTTATTGTTATCTTACTTGCACTTGTTATTGTTATTAAAATTCTTCTTGACTTATTCTTCAAGAGCAAAGCAGGAATGATGTTAATTGCAACAGGTAATAATGAAACATTAATAACTTCTCTAGGAAAAGATGTTGGATTCTATAAGATTCTAGGCTTATCTATTGCAAATGGTCTTGTTGGTTTTGCAGGTGCATTATATGCACAAATGACAATGAACTATGATAACACTTCAGGAACTGGTAAAGTTGTACTTGCCCTAGCTTCTGTTATTATAGGTCTTGCTATTTTCTCAAAAGCAAAATTTGTTAAACCTACTACAGCAGTTATTGTTGGTGCATTAATATATGCTTTAGCTCTTAACTACTTCACTTTAGTAGACAAGAACGGAACATATCTAAAGTTAATGAATGCAGTAGCATTTGCCCTAATTCTTATTATTAACAACTTAGTTAAAAAGCAAAGAATTAAGAAAAAGAAGATATCACCAAAGACACCTACAAACATTGATGATCAAGTTATGAATATCCTTTCATTGCCAGATAAGCAAGAAACTATTGAAGATGTTCCAGTAACAGAGGAGGCGCAATCATGATAGAACTTATAGATATATCTAAGAAATTTAACGCCCATACTGTTAATGAAACTACAGTATTTAGTGACTTTAATTTCACAGTAGAAAAAGGTCAATTCATCTCTGTTATTGGCTCTAATGGTTCAGGTAAAACTACACTTTTAAACATCACTGCTGGATCAATTCTTCCAGATGTCGGTAAAGTAGTATTAAACGGAAAAGATATTACAACTCAACCAGAGTTTATAAGAGCTAGAAGATTTGGTCGCGTATTCCAAGACCCATCTAAGGGTGTTGCGTCTAACATGACAATTATGGAAAATCTTTCTCTTGCAGACAACAAAGGTAAGATGTTTGGATTAACACGCGGTGTATCTAAAAAGAAATTCCAAGAGTACCAAGACATGGTAGCATCAATTGGATTAGGCCTTGAAGATAAGATGCATGTAAAGATGGGTGCCCTATCAGGCGGACAAAGACAATCTGTTTCCCTTCTTATGGCAACAATGACCCCAATAGATATTTTATTACTTGATGAACATACTGCAGCTCTAGATCCTAAAACTGCCGAAGTCGTAATGCAACTTACAAACAAAATTATAAAGGAAAAGAATCTAACTGCTCTAATGGTAACTCATAACCTAAGATATGCCCTAGAATACGGCAATCGTATTGTTATGATGCACCAAGGCCATATCGTTTTAGACAAAAAGGATAAAGAAAAAGAAAAACTTGTTGTCGATGACGTATTAAACTTATTCAACAATATAAGTATCGAAGTTGGTAATTAATAGTTTTTATAAATAAAAAAATACGAGTGTTCTCAGATAGGGGAACACTCTTTTTTTTTAAGCTTTTATTCTCTCTGCTTTATTTCCAAAATACCCTAGCGACAACTCAATAATAAGCAATACTATTATCAATACAACATTAACTACGATGTTGGTCATATTTATATAAGTCTCCATCAGCATAAAGCACGAGATAAGCAAAACATAACTATTAAGTAACACAAACTTTGTTTTTCTATTAGCTAAAACGATTGATATTATAGAAAATAATACTATTCCTATTGAATAAATCAATATCGCAATAAATCGATTGTATTCCATATATTTAGGATACCGTTGAAGAGTTGTATATGGACCATAATATACATACAAAACACAGGCCAAAATAACACATCCAAGTAATACTCTTTCAAATATTATAAAAGCCCTACTATTTATGACTTCTTTTCCTTCCAAGAATGCCTGTTTAATTTGTTCCCTATTATAGATATTAAAACCCACATATAAAGCAACTGCAATACTTTTCAAAATAATAAATGCTATATAACTTGAGTTAATAAAAATCAACACATCTACTAGTACAGCAAACAAATACAATGCAGATCCAATATATGCCTTTTTATCTGAATTATTAGATAGCGAAACAACAAACTGAAACGGAAAACACACTAGAAGTAGAGCCATAAATACTATTACGCAAATCGCATAACTATATGACACTAATGGATATCTAGATGTATCTAAGGAACCTAAAGAGAATTGTAAAACCCAATACAAGTCAAATACTAAGCTGCAACTTAATAAAACAAGCTCTAGTATTTTTATAATTTCAAAACGATTCTTATTAGTCATAATTCTTGCCCCTCTATTCTTCTTTTCTTTATTCTAGGTTGTTTAAGAATCAATCTTATCAAATATATTATACAACGAATTAAACAATTATTAAATACTGCGACTATTTCATTGATACAAAGCTGTGATCAATATTTATAACAGCACTACAATTAGGATATTTATCTTTTAAAACCTTACTTATTCTTGCTTTAATTATATTTTCATCTTTTTCATATTCATGAGGTATTACACAGTCAAAAACAACATTTGTGTTATTCTCGCCTTTCACTATTCTTAAATCATGAATAGACAATCCATCTCTTATCTTAGACACTTCTTGTTGAAGGTATTGTCTTAATTCTCCAACAAGTTCTTCAGAGGTCGAAATTGGGTCATAATGGATAACCATATGAATATGATCGTTTTCTAAAAAATCTCTTTCTATGGAGTCTATTATCTCGTGACATTCCAAAACATTCTCTTCAGCGCTCATCTCAACATGCACAGAAGCAAAACAATGATTAGGACCATAATCATGAACCATTAAATCATGAGTTCCTAAAACCTTATCATAAGACATAATCTTCTTCTGAATTGAATCAACAAGTTCTTGTGATGGAGCTGCCCCAAGAAGAGATGAAGTAATATCGATAATAAGTTTTATTCCACTATATACAACAAAGATAGATACGGCAGTTCCTAAACAACCATCCAAGTTATATCCTGTCTTATAAGATATAATTGCACCTATCAAAACTATTGATGTAGCAATTGAATCAGAAATACTATCTACAATTGTTGCTTTAATAGTTTTAGATTGCACTTTCTTGTTAACAATGAAATTAAATATTGCCATACCTATCTTTACTAAGATAGATAAAGCAAGAATTATAAATAATATTATTGAATATTCTGTTTCTTGTGGAGTTACAATCTTTTTAATACTTGTCTTCAATAATTCAACGCCAGCAGCAAGCACAATAAACGATACTGTAAAACCAGATATATACTCATATCTAGCATGACCAAAAGGATGTCCATCATCAGCAGGTTTTGAAGATAATTTAAAACCTATAAAACTTACAACACTTGAAACTGCATCTGAAAAATTATTAATAGAATCAGCAACAATAGAAATAGCACCCGAAATTAGACCGATAACAAGTTTTGCTGTAGCAACTAATATGTTACAAACAATTCCAACAAAACCTGTTAGTTTTCCAAGTCTATTTCTTTCTTGCTCCATAATTCACCTTAGTAATATTATAGCGCTATTATGCGAAGATGATACCCTCTGCCATTAAAACGCATAATACTAAATAAGAAATATATAATCCCATCATCGTAATACCTTGCCATCTTCTGAACTTTTTGAAGATTAATGCAGGAATAAATGCAACAGCACTTATAGCTAAGCAGAATGGGAAATCTAAATATCTTGCTTGTAGAGAAACAGAAAGACCTGTTAATCCTAAACTTGCAGAAATGATTGCACAAATTGGTAAAATCAAACAAATATCTATTAAGTTTGCACCAACAATATTTCCAGCAGACAAATCTGCATTCTTCTTTACTAAAGCTGTAATTGTTGTAACAAGTTCTGGAAGTGATGTTCCAATAGCAACTATTGTAACTGCGATAACACCATCAGATATGCCCATCATTTGAGCTAATTCTTTAGCGTAATCAACAAGTAAATCTGAGCCAACAACGATTGCTGTAATACCAACTATAAACTTAACAACATTAGTAATAATTGTCTTTGAATCTTTTTGAGGAGCTTCGTCTTCCTCGTCTTTTGGAATTTCCAATCCTTCAGCCTTAGCCTTTTCTTGTAAGGATTTCTTAGATAGCATGTCTTTCTTGCCTTGCTTTAAATTATCTACCATAAATACAAGTAGAGGTATAAACATCAAGATAGATAACCAAGGATTTAATACTCCGCTTGCAGATAAACCAAATAATAAAGCAATTGCCCCAATTAAAAGGCAAGATCTTAACATATACTCATTTCTATTAATAACAAATGGGGAGAATGTTAGTGTTAAAGCTAAAATAAGACCGGTATTTGCAGTAACAGAACCAATTGCATTACCTACAGCAATACCTGCAGATTCTACACCTTCTGAAGCAGCAATACTTGAAACGATCAATTCTGGAAGTGTCGTTACTAAAGAAACTAAAGTAGCTCCAATAATGAAATTAGGAATCTTTGTAATCTTTGCTATCCAAATAACAGCATCAACGAACCAATCGCCACCTTTAACGATTAAGATTAAACCTACAATAATACAACAAATAACAGGAATATAAGCATCCATAATGTAACTCCTTCCTACCAAGCATAAACCAAGAAACTCGATAGCAAATAATTTTGCCATCCAAGTCTCGCTATTTAATGTAGTCCAGGTTACCCGGGTTTGTTGAATCTACCGCACTTTCTATAAAACAAAAATGCCAGCTACTCCCTTAGAATTATGATAATTATAACATAGTTATGTTGTTTGTCAAACTTAACGCCCAAAACATTGTCTTATTTGATATAATATATATGTTATGAGAGAATTATTATATACTGATTCAAAAGAAATTCGTTTAGACAGTTTTCTTGAAGAGAAATTCCCTTCTTTAACTTTTAGCAAATTAAATCAATATCTTAGAGAAAACAAGATTAAAGTAAATAAAAAGAAAGTTCCGCTATCTACACGTTTACATAGTGGAGATATTGTTTATTTATATATCTTAGACGATGTTTTAGATAAAACAGTTTCAATTGCTCTTGATGTTGTTTATGAAGACAGCAATATCCTTATTGTAAATAAACCAGCAGGGTTAATTGTTCAAGATGAGAATAATCCAGATAGCGATTCTTTATTAAATCGTGCAAAGGCATATTTAAAATCTAGAGATGATGAATATAAAGATTTAGTTCTTTGTCATAGATTAGATACAGGAACATCAGGCATTGTTATTCTTGCTAAGAATGAGGATGCAGAAAACACAATTACTACCCTTATTAGATTACACAAGATTCAAAAGGAATATAGATGTATAACATATGGCATTCCAAAAGAAAGAGAAGGAACAATTGATAATTATCTATTAAAGGATTCTAAAACTGGGCAAGTAAAACAATATGCTCACGAAAAAGAAGGAGCAAAAAGAGCTGTTAGCGAATATTACGTAGCTAATACTAACAATGAATATGCTCTTATTAATGTCAAACTTCTAACAGGAAGAACTCACCAAATTAGAGTTCATATGGTAGGCCTTCATTGCCCTATTGTTGGAGACAGTAAATACGGCAACAACCTAGTAAATAGAAAGACAAAACAAAAGCGTCAATTATTATGTGCATATAAGATCAAATTCCCTTATATGGACGGCAAGTATTCGAATATTTCTAACAAAGAATTCACTATTAAAATACCAGATAATTTTGCTGCATTTATGGCAATGTAAAATTTTCGAAAGCGCACTTGAATAAAAATTCTATTATGTTATAATAGCAACTGTGCGAAAAATTATAAGAGGTGGAAAATGGTATACGACGTAGTAATTATTGGTGGTGGTATAGGCGGTTTAATGACAGCTTATAGACTAACAAAAGAGAACCCTAATATGTCTATTTGTGTAATAGATAAAGGTAAGGCCATTACAAAAAGAAAATGCCCTCTAGCTAATCATATGGTAGACCACTGCATTAAGTGTCCACAATGTGCAATTATGGAAGGTATCGGAGGAGCTGGCGCGTTCTCTGATGGTAAGTTTAACATCACTACAGAATATGGTGGTTGGTTACAAGAATATATTGGAGATGCAAAAACTCTTAAATATATCAACCAGGTATCAGATATTTTAAATGAATTTGGTGCAACACAAAAGTTATATGCACCATCAGACGAAATCAAAAGAGAATGCTTAAAATACGATCTTCATTTATTACAAGCAACAGTTAAGCATTTAGGAACAGATGGCAACTATAAAGTTATGTCTTCCCTAATGGATTTCTTAAATGAAAGAGTTACTGTAATAACAGAAGATACAGTTATAGATATCTTAATTAACCAAAAGAAAGTAGTTTGCCAAAAAGGCGGAGATATTGAATATAAGGATTTAGTTATCGCTGTTGGTAGATCAGGTTCTGAATGGTTTGGCGAATGGTGCGTTAAGAACAATCTTAAAGTATCTAACAACCAAGTTGACCTTGGTGTAAGAGTAGAACTTCCAAGAATTATTTGGGAAGATATCTCAGCAAAGATTTATGAACCTAAGATTTCTTATAGAACACAATGCCATGGTGACTCAACAAGAACATTCTGTTTCAACTCAGGCGGTGAAGTAGTTATTGAGAATAATGATGGTTTATTAACAGTTAACGGACACGCTAACTCTAACCCAGAATTAAAGACTCAAAACTCTAACTTCTCAGTTCTATCTACAATTAGATTTACACAACCATTTAATAAGCCTATTACTTATGCTAAACATATTTGTAAGCTTGCAAACATGATTGCTGGCGGTGGTGTTATCGTTCAAAGATTTGGCGATCTAGTAAATGGTAAGAGAACAAACGAACATAGATTAAAGCAATCTAGAGTAAGACCTACACTTGAAGGTGCTGTTGCAGGTGATTTATCTTTATGTCTTCCAAAGAGACAATTAGATAACATTATCGAAACAATGTATGCATTAGATAAGATTGCTCCAGGAACTGCAAATTACGATACACTTCTATATGGTGTTGAAGCTAAGTTCTATTCTATCAAGCCAGAATTTATGGATGACAATTTCCAAATGTTACCAAATATCTATGCAATTGGTGATGGTGCTGGTATCACAAGAGGACTTGCTCAAGCTGGGGCAAACGGTTTATATGTTGCAGATGCAATTTTAAATGCATCAAAAGAATAATCATAAATAATTGTATTTTTTAATCCCAACTTCGGTTGGGATTTTTTTATTAAAATAACAAAAAAAATAGAGGTCGAATTTTACTTCGACCTCAAACTATTTCTTAAAGAATTACTACTAAGCTTTCTTTTCGTCTTTCTTTTCTGGCTTTTCAACTTCGCCCATCATACCTACTAAGTTTGCTTGTCCTTGAACAGCCTTGATAGATAAATCGATAGAATCGAAGATAGCTTGCTTAATATCAGCTTCCTTAACGCCTAAGCCCTTTGTTTCTGTTGGATCAATGAATAAGTTGTAATCCATTGTGTATGGTAATTGGAATGGATCCATACCTGATTCAATACCTCTCTTGTCATAATCCTTTTGAACAGAACCCATACCTAACTTCATCATCCATGGAGCGATAGAGATAACCTTTCTTCCCTTCATTCCTCTTGCATCGTAAACGATAGCTAAGAATTGCTTCCATGTTAAGTTGTACATACCGATAGGAATAGCTCTAAATCCGTAACCTGGCTTTTGAACGGCAGCACCAGCTAAAGCTTGTCCTACTTGATTACATGTTAACATAGCTGTACCACCAGCTGGATACATTGTGAATGGAAGATTATCCATACGAGCTAATTGATCGATAAGAATTGTCCAAACTGGTCTTCTGCCTGGTTGAACACCGAAGATGTATGGAAGTTCTAGAACTGAAGCGCTGAATGTATCGTCGCAGAACTTTTCAACAATCTTTTCTTGTTCGATTCTTGATCTGATGTATGGGTTATGAGATAAGAACTCTTCACCTGTATACTTAATCTTTTGCTTTGGATTTGCTGGGTTCTTTGCTAAACCAGCAGCTAACTTGTACATATATGAGAAATATGATCCGCAAACAACTGCATTCTTAACACCAACTTTCTTACAAATTGGTAATAATCTCTCAAGTGGATCATTGTTAAACTTCTTGTATACTTCGTATACAGGAGGTGGGCATTCCTTTCTTTCGTCAACACCTGCAGCGTACATAAATACGTCACAGCCCTTTAACATTTCTTCAACTTCTGCATCTGAGCACTTGTTGATGTCTTTGAACTCTAATTCCATTTCCTTTGGAATTGGTGCGCCTTGTGGTAGAGGTGGTAATGCAACACTCTTAACTTGGTGACCCATTTTGATTAATTCAATAGCAGCTTCACAACCTAATAGGCCTGTTCCACCGATCATAAAAATCTTCATAGTAAAATCTCCTTTGAATGATATAGTTTTATTTATAAACCTTAACCATTATAGCATAATTATTAGAATAATAAAGTATTTTTTTACGCATATTATACAATTAAATAAACGCTATATTGATACATATATTACCGAAATACTATATAATCCATAAAATTATAAAAATTTATATGGACAAAACAGACTGTGACACCCCATATTACCAACAAGTCACACCTTATAACACACTGCGACCATCGCAATTGTAGAGGTTATTGCAAGTGATTAGACAGTTAATATATTAACTGCATATCGATTCACACATAGACCAAATCATACATATAAAATATATTGATATAATCAATAGATTTAAAATATTAGAAATAAAATTATCCATAAATGGTTATTATATTTTGCCACAAAACCGCCCATTTTTTACACCATAAAAAAATATCTTAAAAATCCATATTTTCTCCTATTTTTGATTTCCCTTTAATTATTATTTATGTTATACTATCACCGAAATTAAACAGGAGGAGTTTTTAGGATGCATTATATATATAATACTCAAGGTAAAGTTTGCCCTTCTGAAATCTCTTTCGATTTAACCGACAATATCGTTACTAACATTTCCTTTAAGGGTGGTTGCAATGGCAATCTAAAAGCTATTTCAAAATTACTAGAAGGAATGGATGCTGATACAATTGTTGCAAAACTTGCAGGAAACACATGTGGATTTAAAAAGACATCATGCGCTGACCAATTAACAATTGCTATCAGAAAAGCTCAACAAGAAAAATAATAAATTTTAAGAGGATATAGAAATGAAAAATTCAGAAAAATGGAACGAATTTAGCGGCTCTCTTTGGAGAGAGGAAGTTAACGTAAGAGACTTCATTCAAAACAACTATACTCCATATGATGGAGATGAATCTTTCCTAGCTGGACCTACAGAGGCCACACAAAAATTATATGATAAGTTACAAAAGTTACAAAAAGAAGAAAGAGCTAAAGGTGGCGTTTTAGAATGCGATACAGAAATCGTATCTTCTATCACATCACACAAGCCTGGCTATATTGATGAATCATTAAAGGATTTAGAAAAGGTTGTAGGTTTACAAACAGACAAGCCTTTAAAGAGAGCTTTCATGCCATTCGGTGGTATTAAGATGGCTGAAGAAGCTGCTTCTTTATATGGATACACACCAAATCCAGAATTCCACAAGATCTTTACAGAATATCATAAGACACATAACCAAGGTGTTTATGATGCATATACACCAGAAATGAGACTTGCAAGAAAAGCTCACATCATCACAGGTCTTCCAGATACATACGGACGTGGAAGAATCGTTGGCGACTACCGTCGTGTTGCTCTATATGGTATTGATAACCTTATCGCTGAAAAGCAAAAGGATTTCAACAACATCGGTGATGGAACAATGACTGATGATGTTATCAGACTAAGAGAAGAAGTTTCAGATCAAATCAAGGCTTTAAAGGCTATGAAGGTTATGGCTGCTTCTTATGGTTTTGATATTTCTCAACCAGCTACAAACGCTAAGGAAGCTTTCCAATGGTTATACTTCGGTTACCTAGCAGCTATTAAGACACAAAACGGTGCAGCAATGAGCGTTGGTAGAATTTCAACATTCCTTGATATTTATATTCAAAAGGATTTAGAGAAAGGCATTTTAACAGAATCAGAAGCTCAAGAATTAGTTGACCATATGGTTATGAAATTCAGAATGGTTAAGTTCGCTCGTATCACATCATACAACGAATTATTCTCAGGCGACCCAGTATGGGCAACACTAGAAGTTGCTGGTATGGGACAAGATGGACGTTCAATGGTTACAAAGAACGACTTCAGATTCTTACACACATTAGAAAACATGGGACCAAGCCCAGAACCAAACTTAACAGTTTTATATACAAAGAGATTACCAGAAGCTTTCAGAAAGTACTCTGCTCACATCTCTATCACAACAAGCTCAATTCAATATGAGAATGATGATGTTATGAGACCAGTATGGTCAGATGATTACTCAATCTGCTGCTGCGTATCTGCTACACAAACTGGTAAGGAAATGCAATTCTTCGGCGCTAGAGCTAACCTAGCTAAGGCATTATTATATGCTATCAACGGCGGTAAGGATGAAGGTTTAATCCCAGGAACTCAAGTTGGTCCAGAATATGCTCCAATCACATCTGAGTACTTAAATTATGATGAAGTTATGCATAAGTATTTATTACAATTAGACTGGTTAGCTGGTTTATATGTAAATATCTTAAACTTAATCCACTATATGCATGATAAATATTACTATGAAGCTGCTGAACTTGCTCTTATCGATACAGACGTTAAGAGAACATTCGCAACAGGTATCGCTGGATTCTCTCACGTAGTAGACTCTTTATCTGCTATCAAGTATGCTAAGGTTAAGGTTGTTCGTGACGAAGCTACAGGTCTTGCATCTGATTTCGTTATTGAAGGAGACTTCCCTAAGTATGGTAACGATGATGACAGAGCTGATAAGATCGCTGTTGATCTATTAAAGACATTCATCGATATGGTTAAGAAGCATCATACATACAGAAATGCAGAACCAACAACTTCTATCTTAACAATTACTTCAAACGTAGTTTACGGAAAGGCTACAGGTGCTCTTCCAGATGGTAGAAAGGCTAAGGCTCCATTTGCTCCAGGTGCAAACCCAGCTTACGGTGCTGAACAAAATGGTTTATTAGCTTCATTAAACTCAGTAGCTAAGTTACCATATACATGGGCATTAGATGGTATTTCTAATACTCAAACAATCAACCCAAGTGCTTTAGGTCATGATGCTCAAGAAAGAGTTAACAACCTAGTATCAGTTATGGATGGTTACTTCGCACAAGGAGCTCACCACCTAAACGTTAACGTATTTGGTACAGAAAAATTAATCGATGCTATGGAACATCCAGAAAAGGAAGAATATCAAAACTTCACTATCCGTGTATCTGGATATGCTGTTAAGTTCATCGATTTAACACGTGAACAACAATTAGATGTTATCTCACGTACATGCCATGCAAAACTATAAAGGTTACGTAAATAGTTTAGAAACATTTGGTTTAGTAGATGGCCCTGGAGTTAGATTCGTAGTCTTCCTTCAGGGCTGCTTTATGCGCTGCAAATATTGCCATAATCCAGAAACTTGGAAGTTACAAGAAGACTGCCAAGAATGGGATGCGCAATCGCTTTTTAATAAAGCTTATAGATATAGAACATATTGGGGAGACCATGGAGAAAAAGGCGGAATCACTGTAAGTGGTGGCGAACCATTACTTCAAATGGATTTCCTAATTGAATTCTTTACTCTTTGCAAACAAAAAGGAGTATCAACAACAATAGATACTGCAGGACAACCTTTTAATAGAGATCCTGAATGGCTTGCAAAGTTTGACAAACTACTTTCCCTAACAGATTATATAATGCTTGATTTAAAGGCATTTAATAAGGATCTGCACAAGAAAGTAACTGGATGGGAAAATGACAACATCTTAGATATGGCTAAGTATGTTTCAGATAAAGGTGTAAAGCTTTGGATTAGACACGTTCTTGTTCCAGGCCTTACTGACCAAGAAGATGAACTTGTTAATATGAAGGAATTTATATCTACACTAAAGACAGTAGAAAGAGTTGAAATTCTTCCATACCATACTCTAGGTTTAGTAAAATGGATGAACTTGAATATTTATTATCCATTACAAGACACACCTACTCCTACAGAAGAAGAAGTAGAAAGAGCTAAAAAACTTATAGGTGCTTTTGTTAAATAGAATTACTTAGAAAATAATTATTGGCGAGATGTTTATCATCCCGCCAATTTTGTTTTAAGATAACATTATTATTGCTAAAGAACAATAAATCATTAAAGATAGCGCATCTACAATAGTAGTAATAAATGGTGATGCAACTACGGCTGGGTCTAGTTTTAATGCCTTTGCTACAAGTGGCAATATACTGCCAACTAGCTTTGCAACAATAACTGTAATAAATAACGCAACAGAAACAACCAAACATCTTAGAGGCTCATAGTCACTATATCCAAATAGCAAGTTGTCTATAAGCATTAATTTTGCAAAACATGCTACTGCAAGTGTTAAACCAATAAATAAAGATACCCTTAATTCTTTCCAAATTACTTTAAATATATCTTTTACTTCTAGCTCATTTAATGCAAGAGATCTGATTACAGTAACTGATGCTTGAGAACCAGCGTTACCGCCCGTATCCATCATCATAGGAATACATGCAAATAGAACTGTTGATATAGCATTTAATCTAGCTTCAAATGTATTAAGTATTAATCCAGTAAATGTAGCACTTACCATAAGAACCATAAGCCAAGGGATTCTATTTTTCCAAATCTCAAATACACTTCTTTTAATATAAGGCTTATCTGAACTTGTAACACCGGACATCTTAGCGATATCTTCTGAGTTCTCTGCTTGTAATACGTCCATGGCATCGTCAACTGTTACAATACCAACAAGACGCTTTTCATCATCTACGATAGGAATAGCTAAGAAACCATATTCAGCAATCTTTCTTGCAACAACTTCCTTATCGTCTGTAGTATTTGCATAGATAACGTTTGTTGTCATTATATCCTTAATCAATGCATCTCTATCTGCAAGCATTAAGTCTTTAGCTGTTACAAAACCAATTAGTTTATTATCTTCATCTACGATGTAACAAGTATAGATTGTTTCCTTATCTATAGCGTTTTTCTTAATCTTATAGAATGCTGTATCTACTGTCATATCTGCACGTAGATATACATATTCCATAGTCATGATAGAACCAGCAGAATCCTTAGGATATTTTAGAATATCATTAATATAACCTCTTGTCTTATCATCGCTTTGAGCAAGTAATCTCTTTACGATATTAGAAGGCATCTCCTCAATTAAGTCTGCAGCATCATCGATGAATAATTCATCCATCAAACTCTTTAATTCCAAGTCAGTGAATTTTTGGATCAATTCTTCTTGCTTATCTGAATCAAGTTCTACAAATGTTTCTGCAGATAAATCTTTAGGAAGAAGTCTAAATAATAAAGGAAGATCTTCTATAGGAAGCGCTGAGAATATTTCAGCAAGGTCTGTTGGATACTCTGCCGCCAAAATAGGCTTTAGAATGGAAAATTTCTTTTCCTTCAAAAGAATACTAATCTCGTCCTCTTCTACCAATTTTAGGGCTGTATCGTTAGGCAAGTTCTCAACTAAAGTAACAGTATCCTGAGGAGTCATCTCCTCCATTACTGCTTTTAATTTATCTTGCTTAATCTCATCGATAATTCTTTGTTGATTCTCTTTATCTAATTTGCCAATGCAATCTGCTAGAACCTTATTATCTAGTTCATTACAAAACGGAATTAGAGTGTCATCATCAAGGCTGATTAATACATCAACCATATCCGCAATAGGCATTTCATACGCCATACGTGCAGCTTCTAAGAACTCTCTGTTCTTTAGTAATTCTAAGATTGTTTGCTTCATTATCTTGAATGAGTCTAAATAATTAATGTAAATAAAGGAATAATATTAAAAAGCACGAGCCATTAATACGATTCCTAATCTACTTCGCGGATTATCCATCTGACTCGTACCTCCTTGATTTTTTTCACTTAAAGGATAGCCTCATATATTCTATATGTCAAGCATTTAACCGCATTTGGAAGAATTCATAAAAACAAAAACGCAGACCCCTTTTTTAGAGATCTGCGTCATTCATACGATAATACTTTTTATTTATTATTTAATTGATAATTTAAATAAGCAAGTGATAAAGCAAGGTTTTCTTGTTGCAAAACAATATGATTTGGAACGATTAATGCAGTTGGAGCGAAATTCCAAATTGCTTCTATTCCGCTTTGAAGCATTTTATCGCATACTTCTTGAGCTGCAAACTTAGGAACTGTAATAATACCTAATCTAATATTATTTAATAGACAGAACTCCTTAAATTTGCTCATAGGCATAATCTTCTTATCCCCAACACTTTCTTCCTTTTCTATTTGAGAATCAAATGCTGCAACGATTTGAAGACCATACTTCTCAAATCCAGAGTAGTTCAATAAAGCTCTTCCTAATCTACCTGCACCAACAATTACTGCAGAATTAATCTTATCAACACCTAATGTTTCTTCAAGCATTGAAATCAACTCTTTAGTGTTGTAACCAACCTTAGGTTTACCCTTACCACTAACTGCGCTTAAATCTTTTCTAACTTGAACTTCACCAAGTTCTAATGCCTTTGAGATTGTTGTCGCAGATATAGTAGGCATTTCATCTTCGATAGACTTAAGATATTTTAAATATCTTGGTAATCTGCCCAAAGTTGCTTTCATTATTTGTGTTGCCATACTCACCCTTTACTAATATCTTTATTTATTACTTAAGTATTCATCAATTGCCTTAGCAGCAGTCTTACCAGCGCCCATAGCTGAAATAACAGTAGCAGCACCAGTAACAGCATCACCACCAGCATATACAGCTTCACGAGATGTCAATCCGCCTTCTGTTACGATAATACCACCATGGCTGTTAATATCTAGACCTGGAGTAGTATTCTTGATAAGTGGATTTGGTGATGTACCAATAGCCATAATTACTACATTAACATCTAATTCATATTCAGAGCCCTCAATAGCAACTGGTCTTCTTCTGCCCTTAGCATCTGGTTCGCCAAGTCCCATCTTTTGAACCTTCATTCCTGTAACAAATCCATTTCTTGGGTCTCTCTTATCTTCAGGATTATTGAAGCCTAAAATTTCAACTGGATTTCTTAATAATTGGAAATCGATTCCTTCTTCCATTGCGTGTTCAACTTCTTCCTTTCTTGCTGGAAGTTCTTCCATTGAACGACGATATACAATGTATACCTTTTCTGCGCCTAAACGAAGCGCTGTTCTTGCAGCGTCCATAGCAACGTTACCGCCACCAACAACTGCAACCTTGCCACCCTTCATAATAGGAGTAGCTGAATCTTCTTTATAAGCTTTCATTAAATTACTTCTTGTTAAGAATTCATTTGCTGAATAAACACCCTTATATGATTCACCAGGAATATTCATAAAGTTTGGAAGTCCTGCACCAGAACCGATAAATACAGCTTCATATCCCTTTTCGAATAATTCGTCAACTGTTAATGTTTTACCGATTACAACGTTTGTTTCAACGTCTACGCCTAACTTCTTTAATCCTTCAACTTCCTTAGCAACGATAGTCTTTGGTAATCTGAATTCTGGAATACCATAAACAAGAACACCACCTGCTGTGTGTAAAGCTTCAAAGATTGAAACTTTATATCCCTTCTTAGCTAAGTCGCCTGCACATGTTAATCCTGAAGGACCAGAACCAACAACTGCTACCTTATGGCCATTTGGAGCTGGGATTTCTGTAGGACCGTCAGAATGAGCATTATGCCAATCTGCAACGAATCTTTCAAGTCTACCAATACCAACTGGTTCAAACTTAATACCTAATGTACATTTGCTTTCGCATTGGCTCTCTTGTGGACAAACACGACCGCAAACTGCAGGAAGTGATGAAGTTTGAGAAATAACTTGATAAGCACCTTCCCAATCTTTTTCTTTCATTTTTGAAATGAAATCTGGGATAGCAATATTTACAGGACAACCTTGTACACAAGGTCTATTTTTACAATTTAAACAACGTGTAGCTTCTTCAAAAGCAATATCTTCTGTGTAACCTAAAGCAACTTCCTTAAAGTTATGAGCTCTAACTTGAGGTTCTTGTGTAGGCATTTCATGTTTCTTTGGATTTATAGCCATCTTAGTTTCCTCCTTAAGCCTTCTTGAATAGGTTGCATGCTTCTTCATAAGCATGACGTTCGAAATCGAAATATGTTCTACCACGAGACATAGCTTCGTCGAAATCTACTTCATATCCGTTGAAATCTGGACCATCTACACAAGCGAACTTAGTAACCTTCTTACCATCTTGGTTAAGTGTTAATCTACATCCACCGCACATACCTGTACCATCAATCATAATTGGGTTCATAGAAACAGTAACAGGAACACCATATTCCTTAGCTGTTAATACCACGAATTTCATCATGATAAGTGGTCCGATTGTGATGATTTCATCAAACTTTTCACCAGCATCTAACATTTCCTTTAGAGGAACTGTTACATTACCTTGTCTTGCGTATGATCCATCATCTGTCATTACATGTAATTTGTTAGAACAAGCTCTGAATTCATCTTCAAGAATTAATAAATCTTTATTTCTGAAACCGATAATACTTGTAACTTCTGCACCAAGTCTATGGAATTCTTGAGCTACAGGCATAGCAATAGCACAACCTACGCCACCACCTACGATACAAACTTTCTTAATACCTTCAGTTCTTGTAGCTTGACCTAGAGGTCCTACGAAATCTTGGATGTATTCTCCAGCTTCTTTATGTTGAAGCTTTTCTGTTGTACCACCAACGATTTGGAAAATAATCTTAACTGTACCATCTTCCTTGTTTGTGCCAGCAACTGTTAAAGGAATTCTCTCACCTTCCTCATCAACACGTAAAATGATAAATTGACCAGGTAGAGCTTTAGCAGCAACTAGTGGTGCTTCAATTTCCATTTGTACAACTGTTGGATTTAGAACTTTCTTTCTAACAATCTTATACATATTGTTCTCCTTATTAAAAATAATTTATCGCTAAAAAGGCATCTATATAAATATATTTATATAAATGCATAAAATTATTGTAACACAAATAGCTACTATTGGTATATCGATAATTGTAAAATCGATAAATTAAGTATCGATAAAGAATATATTCATTAAATATGCATAAAAAAATAGTTCGCAATGATTATTTACTATCTTTGCGAACCATATATTCTTACTTTATATTCTCTTCAATCTTTTCCCTCAGTTTTTTATATACATTAGATTCTCTTACAAGTTGCCATAGCGCAGCACTTGTCGCATTAAGCATATAAATATCGTCCTTATTATCTTTAGAATACTGCATCCAATACTCTTCCTTCTCTAATTGCTTTATATCGATGTAATGAAGCGTATTATCACTCTCTTCATTAGCCTTCATTTTATTTGTAACATTCTCATCATCAATAATCATCAAAAAGCACATTTCATGACGTAAACTAACAAGACTTAGTGCTGTACCAACAAAATGAATGCTATTATTTATATCTATAGATTTAAATACTTCATGATTGTATACATCTTCAGGAGAGTGATTAATAACACCAGAATAATCTTTCTCACCAAAACATTCTTCTAAAAACTCTCTAAGTAAGCCCTTTGTTATTGAAGCATTTGCGTATTGTGAATCAAAATCTAATCCTGCATCTAAAGAACTAAATCCACCTGATGGAACAAATTGAATAAAACCAGCTTTAGCATCAACATCAGCACTTCTTCTAATACGCAATGCATCGTAACTGTCACTTCTGTTTTTGCAAAGAACCATCATAGAAACACTTAAAAGAGAATTACGTCCTACACCACTTGAAAAGATTTCTGCTTCATTGTTAAATGCGTCGTGTATTTTTTTTCTTTGAGGCAATAATTCTAACACTTCATTAATCTTCTTATCTTTAAGATTCTTGTTTAATTTCTTATTCTTATATAATTTATAAAGTTCATATTCAAGAATATTTGATTCATAAACATTTTGAAGATAAACACCTGTTTTAGCCTTGATATAAAAATTATTCTCATAGTCTATACTCTCTAGCATATACCCAAGATTATATGGATAATGAATCTTTGATTTAACCAGTCTATAATATGCTCTTTGATCCTTATCTGCGCCTTTCTTTATTTCTTTCAATTTTTCCTTATCAAACGAATTATATGTAACGTCTTCTTTTTTAAATAAATCTTTAAATGGAGGCTTAATATCTAAATCAGGAGTATTAAAGCACAATGCTTCATATTTATAATCAAAGTCTTTTAAACCAGCCTCATTACATTTAATTTTACGAGGGTCATTTTTATATCTTTCGTTAAAAACATTGATAATAGGTTTATAAATCTTATTTAAAACCTTATATTGCCATTCTAAATACTCTTTTGTGCTTACTGTCTTGTTATATTTCTCTAATTTCTTGTTATGGAAATATCTAAATATTTTATTTTTACAACAATTCTTTGTATCTTCGTATAATTTCTTTAAAACATCCCAGTTCTTTTTTCCTTCTACAAAAAATGTAAGAACAGCTAATGCTATAAGAATTATTAGAGGAACTGTACCAAACACAAGAACAATACTTTCTTTCATAAAAACTCCCTAAAAATTATTTAAACTATATTCAGTATAACATATGAAAAATAAGTAAAAAAGACGCCCATTAGATAAAAATAATCATATTCGCAATAGAAATTCGCAATAATTGCGATTTAATATTACAAATAATTGCAATAATTGCGATTTAACATTGCAAACAAAGCAAATCCGACATAACAAACAAAAGTCAGGCATTAAACCTGACTTGATTTGGCTTAGGACTAGCTAATTATTTGGAAATAATTCTTATCTCTTTTTAAATAATAACAAATTAGGATTTTTACCTCCTTCTTCGTATGTACATACTAAGATAAAATCAGCATTGGCAACAACACCATAACAAAATTCATCACTTTCAAGTTGTGTTCCTAAATATGTTATTTGATCATTTAAAAATTTTGCTTTAATTCCGCTTGGAAGTGGATATTCTAAATTTACATAAGAACCTATTAATGCGTTTATGCTTTCAACTTTAGGCATT
>JAEEGL014930278.1_pt1 | contig 35345 bp, 27 predicted proteins | sample 9134231 | NCBI WGS metagenome assembly JAEEGL01 (sample SAMN16246548, study PRJNA631951) | gut metagenome | biome: gut microbiome; feature: rumen; material: fiber-attached | host: Bos | place: Iran: Karaj | collected 2018-10 | reverse complement strand
TAGAGGTATATAATATGAATGCGGAAAAGTTAAAAGATATAAGATTTATCGTTTTATTCCTGGTAATCATTGTTATAGCATTTGCCTATTTAACACAAGCTTCGTTAGCTAAATATAGAAAACATACAGAAGGAAATGTGGAAGGAACAATTGCTCATTGGAATATAAAACTGAATGGTGAAAATATCCATCGTACAATGACTAATACTATAACTCCTACTCTTGTAAATAATCAATATACTAAAGATGGTGTTATAGCTCCAGGAACTCAAGGATATTTTGATCTAGAAATAGATGCGACAGATGTAGATGTTGATTTCACTTATACAATTTTATTTGAAAGTTTAGATAATCTAGAAGATATACGAGTTACATCATATCAAATTGGTGGAAATACATATACTGTAGATGGTGAATTAACTGGTACAATTACTCATAATACAGGACCAACAACTATTAGATTCAATATGGAATGGTATGATGGTGATGATAATACCATGGATAATTCAATGGACACAGAAACAGCTAAGAACTATTCGGCAGCCGATGTTAAAGTAACAATTAACTTTGTACAAGTAACATAAAAGAGATTGATTAACAATCTCTTTTTTATTAGTTTAATTAATTTCATTGACCAAATATAGAACAATAAGCTCTACCATCATCCCAAATAGTACAACGATCTCCAGAATAAGGCCATGTTCCTACATATCCATTTGCATATACATCTATTAATAAATTAATTGATGTATCCTGACAACTATATGCATTACTGCGATCTTCACAACTGGTACTAGAAGCTCTTATATTAAAGGCGTTTTGTAAAACACTTTTGTTTGACTCATAATATGGACTGTCATCATTATAGAGCTCTGTATCTGAATTATAAGTAGCTCCACCGCCTCTTAAATAATGAACATTATCTCTATAGATAAAGCCAAGATATGCTTCTTTTACAACATTATTAATCGTTACGTATTTAAAAAAATAAGGTCCCGTAAAAGAAGCAATTGCATCATTATAATTATCATATGTTGTTATACCATTTGGAATTTCTTGCCCTATATTAATCACCTGTGGATAAATATTGGCAGCATAAACAATAACTGGTGTTGGTTCTGGTTTTAGAACAGCATCTGGTGTCGGCTGTTTATGTGGTATTTCTGTTCTAAAATTATGAGTTTGCTGAATATTTGGTAAATCTCCTGGTTCAAGATCTATTTTATATCCAATATGTACTACATAGGTTTCTTTATCTCCGGCAGTCAACAAATGATTAGGAGCTATTTCTACTCCATCCGAATATTTTATATAATACTCTAAATAATTTGGTAAATTACTTATTGGTTGCCCATCTATTGTAGAATTAACTGCTTCTATCATACCATCTAATGTTCCAGCATTTTTTACATCAACCGTAAACTCATAAAATTCTCCTGGATTATTCAAAGTTATTTCATATGATATTGAATCCCCATTAACATTTATAGTAGGAGCAATATCTGGAGTAACACTTCCTGATTTTACTTGAATATTTTCAAAATGGATATCCCATGTTGCCTTTTTTATATTAGCTATTCCATTTATATTCAAGTTTGTCGTTAAATAAGCATAACCAACTCCCATTAATACAAAAATAGCTATTAATATAAATTTAACTCTATCACCCTTGGTTGCTCTCATATCATCACCTATTATAATTATAACATAAAAAAAGATTGCTTTTAGCAATCTTTTTATAATACTTCGACATCTTTATCTTTCTTAGAAACTTTCTTTTTAGGTTCTTTTTCTTCTTCTGTTTCATCATACTTTAATGTAACAATGAATTGATAAACTTGATAAATAAAGATTATCATTATTGGTAATAATACCAAGAATAAGAAGCCCATTCTAGATTCTAATATATCAAATACTTTTCCCCAACCTTTATAAGTTGTTGTATATTTACCTAATACACGTGTTGAATTAATACTAGGCTTTTCAGCATTATTTGTTCTATAAATAACAATATCATCCATGTCTTCTTTTTCTACTACAGCAGCTTTATTTATATAATATTCAGTGTTTGCTGGTACGTAGTAATAAATAATATCATTTTCTTTAATATCATCACTATATTTTACTAAGAACAAATCTCCTTGTTTTACACTATCTAAGTGTTTAGCAACTACTTTATCAACAGTTACCATTGTATAATTACCAAATTGTGTAAAACCATATTTATTTCTACATAAAATACATGAAGTAATAAATATTACATAGACAATTATAAGTAATTCTAGAACTCCCCAAATAAAACTTAACGCTTTTTTCATATTATCACCTACTCAAAATAATATCATAATTATTTTTATAATTCAATTATTGTGTAACTGGTTTAGTTACAATAACATATTCAAAATCCGAATCTACTAAATAATCACCATCATATAATTCAAATATAACTCTGTATGTTCCACTAGTTAAAGTATCAGCCAGTTCAAATTCAAAGCTTTCTTCCTCTTGTGGATTAAGTGAAAGTAATTTTTCATCTGCCATTCCACTTAAACTAGTTTTAAATAAGCTATTGAATGGTACAGTGGTAAATTCAGTAGTTGTATCAGTATCGATATTTCTCTTCATAACTTTAACACGTAAATTAGGATCAGCGACGACGCTCATAATCTTAACATCGTAAGTATTAATTTTTGTTTTATCCTCATTATATGAGGTTAATCCATCAACAACTTTCGAAGTATCATGCGTTTCTACTTTAATAGCATTTTCATCTCCTACTACCGTTAATGGAACTTCGAGTGTATGACTTCGTTCTGGATTAGAATTATGCAGACCATCCGATGAGGCGAATAATACTATTCTTAATGTATATTCTCCAGGATGGAGATTAGTATCAGTAAGTAATTCTACTGGCCTATTAAGGTTAGATACTTTTCCTGCCAAATTAATTCTCCATACTCCGTCACTATCAGCGAAGTAATAATTATTATTAATTCTAATAGTTGTACCAGTAAGAACACTCGAACTTACTTGAGAACCACTAGAATCTATTAATGAAACATTTATACCCATTGGGCTTGATTCATAGTTAGTATCAATAATACTAGAACGATTATCATTTTCTTCATATCCGACACTTGTAATGTAACCAAATTGACTTGTTCTATTTTGGTATAAGTAACCATCAAAGTTATCTAATCTTCCTAATAATACGGTATTACCACTATCATATAAATTATATTTCATTAATTCTTGACGAATACCTAATACTGTTATCAAGCTTCGATCATCACTATTACGAAGTTCGAATAACATACTATTATCTTCATGAGTACCCGTCTGAGCAGTTTCTTTAAAATCAATAATAAACATAAATTCTTCTATTGTTCTATTATGTGTCGCATCCCAATATTGGGAGTTTGCCGTAGTATCATTATATTTATTATTAGTACTTGTACTACCCATTTTCATAAACTTATCCAGTTTGTACGTGACTTCATTATCATACTGCAGCTGTGTCACTCCAGCATTATAATCTGCTTGTGTAACAGTATAATAATAGAATTCTGGATTAGTATCATTAATACCATAATCAATCATAGTAATTTGTGTTCCAACAGGTAAGACATATCCTGTAACTAAGCAATGATAATAATCACCATTTAATCCATATATATCTTTCTTTTCATCGGCTGTTGCGAACAATGAGAAATATGTACTAAATTGACTCTGGTTAGTAATATTAACAGTACTAGCTGTCGGCATTTCATATTTCTTACCATAAGAAATTGAAGCATCATAACTATCTCCATAGTCATATTCACGAGCTACTAAATCAATAGTTATAGTAACCAGTGTTATCTTATACTCAATAGCATTCAAAGGTTCAGCAGCCTCTAAAGCGATAACTACTGTACCTAATTCTTGTTCCAACGTAATATTTTTAGCATGGTAGAAATAGAACATTAGCGATGGTGATAAAGCTTGAGAGTCAGTCTTATATTCATCATCACCAGTAAACTCTCCATTACCATTACTTAAATATTTAGTAGTCTTATAACTTGTCCACTCATGTGTCTCACTCTTCATGGCAAGACCAAGTGTTCTATTAGCTTCTTCTTCAGTCTCAGTTAATTTAGGAACATATAATGGATCTACTAATTCAATCTCTGGTGCAAGACCTTCACTATTGAATCCTTTTACCGTAAATGTCGTATCTCCATTAGAGAAGTCCATCATTGATAACTCATGAGTTCCTAGAGAAGAATATCTAGAAGCAGTTAGTGTAAAGTTATAATTAATAGCATATTGACCAATTATCCAACGATAACCATTCTCACCAATTTCACTAGGTTTTACATAATCAGTATGAATTTGTGTATACTCGTCATTTAGATAATTAGAATAGAATCCATTAATTGTAATATCGTGATTAGCTAAATGTCTTCCTAATACATACGAACCACCTAAAATCAAGTCAGATGCATCAGCAGCACTTCCATTACCTAAGCTTGGATCATACATACCATATTGTAATCCACCACCAGCGTATGAATTATACATTCCAAAGAAAGTCATTCCTGTAACTTTACCATACTCAGTAGCTTGTGGATTAGTTGTAACATTAAGGTTATTATCAGGAATCATATAAATACGATTATCTACATTTTGATAAGTAGTTTCTCCAGCTGTATTTATTGTAACTTTGGCTGGAACTAATGTTCCTCCAACATCTACTCCTGAATATAACTCTTTTAATAAGTTAGCATTTTTCTTTAATAATAATGTTGTATTATTCTTAATAATCAATTTATTAACTTGATTGAATGTATATTTAATTTCTGCATAGTCATTAGTTGAGTCTTCAATTCCAGCTAATTCAATATATGAATTATCTATAGTTAAAGTTCCAGTTCTTTGAACAGAAATATTTCTACTTACATTCTCACGAGTACCTAATTTCTTAATAGTAATATTAGAATCTCCACGTGAAGTTGAAGCGTTACCTGAACCAAAGATAGAGCCTTCTAGTTTAAACATATGACTATGTTCTGGATAATTACTTCCATCTATAACAATATCAATAGAATCGGTAACAGAAATGAAGTTCCAGTCATATGTCTCTGATCCAGAAGCATTAGATTCTCCTCCACCAAAGACAGTTCCATGAATATGGATATCCGCTTCTTCTAAATCACTATTATTAACAGCACTACTTCCAATATTTACTTTAGTTTTACCATAAACAACCGAGGTATTAGCTCCACCGTAAACATTTCCATAGATTTCTCCACCAACTATGTTTACAGTTGCGATTGAAGTGTTAGTTCCAACTGCTCCTGTTGCAGCAGCATTTCCTCCACCAAAGACTGAGCCATTTGGTGTTTGAGTACTACTACTTCCAACTACTGTATCTCCATCAATATTAATTAATGTATTTCCATAGACGATAGCAGATGCACCATTACCTCCGGCATAAGCTGATCCTCCAATAGTTGTATCAGTAACATAAACTGCTGTATTACCCTGAACTGCTCCTTGATTTCCTCCTCCATATAGGTTTGTAGGAATATTAGCATTATCAACATCAAGATAAGTATTTCCAGTTACTTCAGCTGCATTTCCTCCTCCATAAATATTTTGAATTGTACCGGTATTAATTCTTACATTGGTTGAACCTACAGGAGCTTGATTTCCTCCTCCATATAGGTTAGTAATATTACTTTGTGTAACAATAACATTAGTTTGATCAACTTTTCCTCCTAAGTTGTTTCCACCATAGACATCAGTAACATTAAGAGTATTAGTTCCACCAATTGTTACATTACTTGTAGTAACATTTCCAGTTTCATTAGATCCTCCATAGACAGAAGTAACATCTCCTCCAGTTACTCTAACATTTGTTGTTGTTGCTCCTACTTGGTTTCCACCACCATATACTTCAGTTATTTCTCCGTCACTTATTAAAACGTTTGTTGTTGTTGTAGTTCCACCTTTATTATTGGCACCAAATACTTTTGTAATCTCTCCATCATAAACTTTTACATCAGTAACAGCTACATCTCCTGTCGCGTTAGATCCACCATAAATATTTGTAATTTCTCCATCATTTACAGTAACATTAGCTTTTGTAGTAACTCCGGCATTGTTACCTCCACCGAAGACATTTGTTATAGTTCCATCATCAACCAAAACATTGGTTGTTGCGGCATTGGCTTGATTTCCTCCACCAAAGACATTTGTTATACTTCCAGAGACAATATTAACATTTGTTGTTCCAGCAGTAGCTTGGTTTCCTCCTCCAAAGACACAACCACTCGTTGTAGTTGAAGTTGTAATATCACTTCCAGTTAATGTTCCACCATTAACAGTAACATTTGTCGTTGTTGTAGTTCCTCCTAAGTTGTTTCCACCATAAATATTAGTAGCACTACCAGATGTAAATGTAACATTTGTTGTTGTAACTGTTCCACTTTCATTAGATCCACCATATAAGCTTCCAGTCAATGTAGATCCTTGTAAATATATATTAGTAGTATTTTGGCCTGTTTGATTACCTCCACCATAAGCACTACCTATGGTACCTCCGTTTAGGTATACAGTATCATTATTTCCAGGACGACCCGCTTGATCGTTTCCTCCAAAGACATTACTAATATTACCACCATCTATAGTAACAGTAATATTACCATATTCTTTTGGAGTAAAACTATTGTTTCCAACAGTTCCACCTTGACCTCCACCAAAGACATTTCCTTTTATAGTACCATTATTAACATCTACAGTTATTGTCTTAGTATTAGCACTTCCGTTTTCATTGTATCCGTTAACCGTACCGAAAGCAGAACCACCATAAACACTACCCTCAATAGTTGGAGCGCTAGATGTATCTCCAATATTAACGGCAGCATTACCAACTACATAAGTTCCATAGTTAGTACCGCTTGTATAACCACCTTCACCTCCGCCATAGACGTTGGTTTTTACAGTTCCTCCTAGAATAGTTACATTAGAATTGCCGGTAACACGACCTCTATTTCTAGAACCTCCAAATATAGAAGTATCAACAGTTCCACCATTCATAACTATATTAGAATTTCCAGCTACTGTAACACTGGTATTATTATTATTCATTCTACCAATACCATTGTTATTTCCACCACCGTAAACTGAACCATAAATGTGGCCACCATTAATATTAATATATGTATTAGTTGATCCACTATCAGCCGAAGCAATACCAAAGTTACCTCCACCATAAACATTATTATGGATGGTAGCTGTTTCTCCTATGACAATACGGCTATTATTAACAGCACCAATATTTTGATAAGTTGTACTTGTACTATTACGTCCATTACCAGCACCAAATATAGAACCTACTTCTGCTCCCCATAGAGTATTATTCAAAGAAGTATTTCCAATTTCAGCAGCTCCTCCACAATATATGAATGAATTACCAGTTAAAGTACCTTGGCCATTTGAACCATCATGTCCATTTGAACCTCCGAACACTGAATAATTTACTGTTCCGCCAGTAACATTAATTATACGATTACCATACGTTTCAGTTAGGGCCGCTCCACCGAATATAGCATCGACTTCTCCGCCCTTCATATTAATATAAATAGAATTATAATTAGTCATTGCACTAGTCATTAACGGTCCACCATTGACATTGAATATATCTCCACCTTCAATAGTCAAAATTGCCGGAGAAGCAATAGATCCTCCAGAAAGACCACCGGCATAAATACCAGAAGCTGCTTGTGAAGTAGAAGTTCCAATTGTTCCACTCTTAACGGTAGCATTCATAAATGGTTCTGTATATGAAGTAGAAGTAACGGTACCGCCATGAGTTCCAGCAATATTGTAATAAACTTCTAAATTACTATTATTATTATCAATACGATCAATATCGCTACCATAAATAGCAATACCTCTTACTCTAACATTATTATTGTTACTCGTTGTACTAACAGCACTTATAGAATTGTAATATCCCGATTCTACAATAAAACTATATTTAGTTGGACTAGTATTTGATCCAGTAGATGACGCATTTCCACCAACTACACCATTAGCTGAGAAATAATTTACTGTTTGAGGATTCCACCAACTACCATCTGATCCAGTTGTATGTCCTATTCCTCTACCAATTTTTAGATTATAATAATTCCCCATTATAGTATTTCTTGTACTATCAGATGGTCCACTATTAGAACCACTATATACACTAGAATCAAGAACAACGTACTCTATTCTTAAATCAGCACCTGCCCTAATATATCTATTATTAGCACCTAACGATATTTCAACATCACTATTATCATTACCATTATTTATACCTGTAACAGTAACTGGCCTTGTATTATTAAATCCATTAATATCCGAAGTTAAATAAGCTATATTAGTATCTCTTGTTACTAAATAGAAATATCTTGTATAAGTATCAGGATCTAATACTTCTGTTGGAGAATATTGAACTAATTGATAATAAGTAGTTCTACCATTACCAGTACCACTAGTTAATAATTCTCCAGAACTATTATAATATCCTGCTAAAGATCCAGTTGGTTGAGATGACTTAAAGTATCCTGCAAGACTATCACCGTTTTGCATAAAACTAATAACATCTCTTCTCTTTGCTGGAACTATATAAGAAGTCATAGCACCATTTAATAATTCATATAGACTTTGTCCTTGTACTAAATTATTTACATTGACTTGCATGTAATAAGTACAAGTTCTTGCTATATAACTACCTCCAACGAAAGGAGCAGTACATCTTCCATAACTTAAATCAGTACCATTAGCATCAAGAGCTCCATATGGATAACTAACAGATGGATTACTAGCATTAGCAGTAATTGTTCTTTGTTCATATAATGTTGGAACATCAAACCATTCATGTACTCCTGTACCAACAGGTTGCATTCCAACAGATTTTAAACTATTACTTGTTGGACTACTAGCAACAGTTGCTTCAGTCCAAGAAGCATACATTGTAATATTAATTTCACTAGCTGCCGGAACTTTAACATATCTAGTATAAGTATCAGAATCTAAAGAAACAACAGCTCCTGAATAATCAGTAACCCAACCATTAAAGGCTCTATTATCAGGTCTATCAGCATATGGATTATCAATTAACGGTATTGTTACATATCCATCTACAATAGGATAATACTTGTAATAAATAATATCACTATATTGTTCAGATAAAGAAACATATCCAACAGTAGTACTATTAGTATTAATCTCACTACCCTTATAAGCAATATATACTTTAGCTAAACTACTATTAGCAATATATTTACCATTACTATTTCCATCAGGCCAACTACCATTAGATCTTTCAGTATAATTAAGTCCTGTATAATAATTTAAATCACTTGTTAAATCATTAACATAAATAGTATTACCTGATTTACCACTATCATGTAATGTAATAGCTGGTGATTTAACAATTGAAAAACCAAACCCATGTACAACAGGAACATCATTGTTAACAACTATATCAGTATTAACAGTAGACTCCTCTACTTCTTTTTTCTTTAAAATTAGCTTATCTTCTTCTACAACAAATTCATAATCTTCATCTTCTAATTTTTTAGCTATTTCTACTAATTCAGAAGTATTATTAACTATCTCTTCTTTAGCTTCTTTATTACTTTCAATATAACTATTTATATCATTAATAAGTAATAATCCACTTTCATAATAACTATAAATATTAGTCATTTTACCATCTGTTTTATAACTGATTCTAGCTAAATCTTCTTTATATTCACTTACTAAACTAGCATGTAAATAAATATTATTAACTTCACTCTTTTCATCTACTTCTGTTATAAATCCACTAATTCTATTAGTATCTTGTTTACTACTCTTAGTTAAATTAATTTTACTATTATTAATAATAATATTATTAATTTTAGTTTCTTTAATACTAGTAGATAGAATACCCATAATTATAGGATTTTCAGTTTCTGGAACTATTTCTACTCCATCAAAATTAATATTCTTAATCTCAGCTTTTTCAGTATTAACAAGTAATGAAAAATAATCAATATTTTCAATACTCTTACCAATTAATTTTAAATTACTTATTTTATAACCATTACCATCTAAATAACCATTGAATTTATTTTCTAAATCTCCAATACTTTCAAAATCTTTATAATCTAAATCAATATTATTAGAAAGAGCATAATACTTATCTTTATATCTTTCATTTTCTTCTTCTATTACTTTTTTAAAGTAAGCAAGTTCTGCTCCATTAGAAATTGTATATGGGTTTTCTTCAGTACCATTACCACCATAGAATTTAGTTGCAACACTTACTCCATCCCATTTAACTTCTTCTGCAACACTCCTGCTTCCAGTTAGAACACTATACAACGAAAAAAAAGCTATTAGTATAACTAAAGCACTACTTAAATAAATGATAAGTTTTCTTTTATTCGTAGTAGTATTCATATTAATTCCTTTCCTAGTTATTTACATAGCTTTTTATTTTAACCATTCTTTCTATCTTTTCTAATTCAAATACATTTTTATTATCATATTTTGCAGATACTTTTTTCATAAAACTAATTAAACTCTTAATTTGTTTTATTTGATAACTATCTTTCTTACTTATATATCTAAAATATCCATCTTTATCTACTTGGATTTTGTATTTCATAATTTTAAATACCCCATCAAAGAATTCCAAGTCATTATAAAGTATTGCAAAGAATAATATTTTTAAGAATATATATATTGGCATATCATAAATCTTATTACGAAGATTCTCATATAAACCAACTTTTTCTAAATCATAATCAAATATTTCTTTAAATGTAGGATGTTCCATCATATCAATTAATTCATTTTGATCATTAATCAATAATACATTAGCCATCTTAAAGACATATTGATATCTATTTAACCATTTCTTATTAATTCTAGATTTATTTAATTTATCGTTCTTAACTCTAAGTAAGTTAACTACTTGTTCAAGTAATTCCTCTTCTCTAGCCTTACTATCATTAGTTTTAGTAATAATATTATTGTTATCTACATCTAACACTTCAACTACTTCAAGTAATTCAACATCTTCTTCTTTTTTCTCTTCTTTTTCAATGTCTATTTCCATATTTCTTAATTCTTCTAATGGAATAGTAACTGTAAGACCAGTAGATTTATCAATTACTTCAGCGTTCTTCTTAAATACACCCTCAGGTACATTATTCTTATCATTAACAATATACTTTTTAACTACTTTATCAAAATTAACAAGTGCTAAGAAGATAAAGAGAATAATGAATATAGCAATTGTCTTAAGTATAAATGTTGGGCTTACTACTAAGCATACTTTACCAACGACACTTTTCTTAAGAATAGGATCATCTTCACTATTATTAACATCGCCCTTAGTAATAATCTTGTTGCCCATTACTTCCATTACTCTATGAGTAACCATGGCCCCAGATTCATCTTTAAAAGTAACTATGTCATCTTTCTTAACCTCATCAGTTATTTTTACTAAAATAATATCATTAACTTCTATAGTTCCAGACATAGATCCAGTTGATACTACAAAGTAAGTATAACCAAATACATTAGCATAATCTTTCTTTAATATATCAGTCATTAAAAATGTATATAAACATAATGACACCAATAAGATTAATAGTACATAAGCAACTTTTTTTAGAACGTTTTTAATCTTATTCATCTGTTTCACCACACTATCTATTCTTCTATTAAACATTATAACACAGTAAATAGTAAAATTCTATATTTTTAAACAAAAAAAAGCCTTTTTCAAGGCTTAAATTATTTCAATATCTTCCACTCTTTGTAAGTTTGAAAATTTACACATAAAATCTATATCTATAAAGGAAATATTACTGTCTTCCACATTGTAAACAAACCTAATATAGTTAACAACTTCACGTATAACATCAATATTATCACTAATTAATTCTTCTGCTGTAATATTTAATCCTAATAATTTATATTTATCAGCAATAATAGTACTAATATCATAGTCAACTACAGCATTAATTTTTCTTAAAAACTCATTACTTGGATTATATAAAAACATAAAATAACGTTTAAATTCTCCATCTAAATGGAAAGCTTCATCTTCGCTAAGATTATCTATAAACATCTTTTCCAAGTAATCATAGCATAAGAAACTCTTAGCAAATAAATCATATATGGAGCAAGCTTCACTAAGTTTATCAATAACACTATAAACTTCTAAGTCCTTTAATTCTCCATATAATTTATTAAGATTATTAATTTGTTCATTCATTTTCATCTTACAGATCTTTTGTTTTTCCCTATTTTCTTTAGCTAAGAATCCAATACCTAAACTCTTTAAATAATCTTTATAAATTTTTTCTCTATTTCCTTCTTCTTTTGCTATTTCTTTTAATTTAGCATTATATTGAGGAACGAAAGTACTTCTTTCATTGAATTTTTTGATTAAATCCTTAATAAGAAATTCATAATGATAATATTCTTTCATTTCACTGATAGCATCACTTAATTCAATAATAGATTTCTTAAATTTAGCTTTTTCTTCATCTCCTAAAGCAGCATAATTTCCTGCAAGTTGATCAAAGTTTTTAACTCTTAAAGGAGCATTATCTAAGTAATCAATAATATTTTTTCTTTTATCTAAGAAAATATTAGTATTAGTAAATTCATCCTTTAATTCAGCTTCATTATTACGTTCACGTACCGCAACGTAATCTAAAACTACTTTCTTACTATCAGTATTAAATCTAGTTAATTCTTTTGTTTTTAATTCAGTAACAAAAGTATCAATATTTTTCTTATATTTAGTAAGAATAAATTCTAAATTCATTCTTAAATGAGTAATAATATCAGGACATTCATAAAATATTTTTTGGAATGTTTCTGATGTATTAGTCTTCTCAAAATAGCTCTTCATAAAGATTTCAGTAAACATAGAATACTTAAAATCTTCAATAGTTAAAGTAATATTAGCAGCACTCATTCTCTTAAAATATTCATCAATATATTCATTTAAAGAATTTAAGGAAATTCCTTCTTTTAATTTAGACAAAAGAGAAGAAAAACCTAATAAATAATCATTATCAATATATTCGCTACTAAGTTCTATTAAATCTTCATATTTCTTTAAACCTTCTCTATTTTGAGACAATTCAAAACTCTTATCTTTAGGCATCAAATTGTTAAAACGCTTTTCCATTTCATCATAAAGCATTCCACCATATGATTTAAAGATATTTATTTGTTTTTTAATATAATTATTTCTATCATTAATTGCTTTTTTATGGTACTTTTCTTTTATTTTTTTAGTACCTTCATCAGTTTCTAAAGGGAATTTCTCTATATGATCTCTGTCAATATCTATCTCACTATAGATTTTATCTTTTAATATGTCACTCATTTTCTTCACTCGTCTCTTGTTTTTCTTCAGTTTCTTCTTCCATGATATTACTATTTAAATACTTGATGTGGCTTATAACATCTTCATATAATTTAACAATATCATCATTATTAATTTCATTCATATATTTATCCTCCCTTAGAATAAAAAGCCTTCAAATGAAGGCTTATCATACATTTATATTAAATTTAAGCTCTGTCTAAGATACTAAATTGTAAGTTATAACTTAAATCACTACCTGAAGCATTATCTTCACAGTCGAAATCTTGTCCTTCAATCCACATATAAATTCTAACTTTAGTAACACCAGCATTTAATGAGAATGCTTGAACGAAAGCATCAGCACCGATTCCAGCAGAACCAGTCTTAATTTGAGGTGTAACTAAACCAAACTTAGCAGAATCATGACTATTTAATGCAATGTTATCACTAGCATCCATAGCAGCTTTAACACCATAGTAATTAGCTATAGCTTGTGAAGCTGTAATTCCTTCACCATAAACGTCTCTGGCATGTGCAATAGCACTTGCAGTATGGGCATTATTATTTGGTTCCCAGAAAATAGGTGTCTCTGGTGTATGTACACCTTGAATAGTAGATAATGAAGCTGAAGCATCACTAGTACCTTCTTTAATAAATGCTACACGAGCAGAATTTTCAATACCTTTAGATGTAGTCTTTGCAGTAACTTTTGAATTATTTGTTAAGTAAATTGGATTACTTTCAGTAATCTTAAAGAATAAATCAAATGCTACAAAGTCTCCTGAACTACTAGTAGTTTCAGTTTCAGTACTCTTAACAGCAGTTAAAACGTTGATACCACTAGTACCAGCAACCACTTCTCCACGATACATATCCATATATCCAGTACTACTATTAGTTGCACCAATAGTACTTACAGGTACCATAGTACCAGGAACTTGGTTAACTGCTCCAGAATATGTACTATTAGCAGCTAAAATTTCATCTTTTGAAATATATGGTTTCCAGTTAGATCCATCAACAGATAATTGTAAACCATTAGCAGCAGCAACATTGATATCGATTTGTTCTACAGTAACAGTTTTGTTTGATGTAAACCATGCATAAGTACTTGCAGTTAAAACAATTCCTACAAATAGGATCATTAATAACCCAAGTAATATTTTCTTTTTCTTTTTCTTTTCTTTACGATTATAACTCATAAAATTCACTCCTCATTACTTTTTCTTTTTATAGACATGTTCTTCGGTAAAGTCCATATGCATTTTAATCTCTCCACCGATTAAATCATTTTTGCATTCTGGATCATCACCCTCAATCCAAATTACCACTGTATAATGGTCCTTAGATTTAGGCTTAAATTTTTTTCTTTGTTCTAAAACCATAATAGATTTAGAATAAAATTTCTTTGTGTCAGGCTCAGCTTTTCCAGTTACTTTACTTTTTTTCGCATATACAGTTGGTTTCCCATTAAGATAAATCATTACACGAATTGCCTCATCAACATTTCTTACCGTGTCATCAAGATCAACTTCATACCAATAATTAACTTCTTCTTTACCAGAATTAACTACATAGAATGAATATGCAATATAATTTTCTCCATTATGAGAACCGTCTTTTTCAGTATCTAGTTTATCAGGTAACCATTTAATAGATATATTATCCATATAATCAATGGTTTCTGCTGTAAGCTTTCTAGTTTTTTCTCCAATCTTACCAGTTTCCGATAAATAGACACTCTTTTGACTTTGCATTTGCTTATCTAGAGTAACAGTAAACCTACCACCATCATATACAATGTATAAAAACAAATACAAAAGAGAAATTAAAATAAGTAACAATAAGAATACTATCTTAACTATTCTTACAAAAAGCTTATGCTTATAGACCTTTTTAGCACTTACTTCTACTTCATTTTTCATTCTTATCACCACTTGTCTTTACAATTGTTTAACTAAGCCACCTTTCCTACTATGTCTATTTAATTATAACTAGATTTTTTTCATTTTGCAATATTATTAAAAAAAAAAGATAATTTTCTTTAAAAACTAAGAAAAACTATCGTGTCAATTGACATTTTTTGAATATTATGATACAATTTGAAACGTTTGTGGGGGCAATAGTTGGCAATTACCTTTAACTTTTAAACTTTTTCAAATAATGAATCCTTATACCAAACTTTATCCAACTAAGCATCCAATAAACAAAATAAAACATCAATGTTGATGTTTTTTATTTTGTAATAAGATCACATTTAGTGATTTGTATATAACTACTAACTATAGTTTCACAATACTTGGTTAATGATTCATAATCATATTCCTTCTTTAGAAGTATTTCATAAGTATTATCTTCTTTATTATATTCATAAGCTTCAGCAAAATCGCTTAATATTGTTAAAGCTTTCTTTTGCGTAGTATCTTTCTTAAAAGTAATTACTGCTCTATCATTTAGAAAAGAAATACCATTTTCTTCAGTATATTCATCTACTACTTCGTTTGAACCTTCTCCTCTTTCATATTCTCTATATATTTGTTCATCCAATGCATCAATATCAACAGCTTCAGGTGGTGGAGCTTCCCTATCAACTTTAATGGCAACAGCAAAAACAACCACTACAAGTACAGCTAATGATATAAATAGTCCAGTAAACATCATTTTATATTTAATATGTTCTTCCATATTATCACCAATTATAATGTATCACAAAAAAAGAACTTTTTAAAGTTCATTACTATTTTTCTACTAATTATGTTATAATATTTACAGATGCCTCCATGGCGGAATTGGTAGACGCGGTAGACTCAAAATCTACTTCTAGCAATAGAGTTCCGGTTCAAGTCCGGATGGAGGCACCATAATAAAAAATAAAGAACTACGTTTGTAGTTCTTTTTATTTTTTCTTTTTCTTCTTTTCAATACCAGAACGATCTATTACTAATAAGTCTTTCTTAAACTTTTTCATATTTTCAATTAATTCATCACTAATATCATTATTAACAAATAATGAGAAAGAAAAATCAGAAAATATCACGGTATTAAATCTTCCCTTTACAACTAGACATACTTGATCCCAAGTAAATCCGCATATATAGCCCTTATCACTAATATCAATTATTCCATCTTCATCACATAATACTTTTCCATATCTGTTCTTTTTCAATCCTAGATATCTTAAGACAAATAATAGATACATAAATAAAATAGCTATTGTGACTGATACAGCAAATATTAAGAAAAATAATACTATAGCATCCAAATTATTTTTATAAGCAAATAAATCAAACACTAATAAAACACCTAATACAACTAAAGCACTGTATAATATTTTATTCCAATCAAAATAATTTGCTTTTTCATTTTCTAATAATTTATCACGTGAAGCTAAAATATTTCTTAATTCCATATAATCTCTAAAATTATGAAATTTAATCTTATAATTTGTTTTCACATATACCAACCTCTATTCTAATTTAATTATATCATTTATTTAATATAAGTCTACTATTTTATTCGTGATAATTAGCTCCATATAAATCTTTTTCTTCATTATCTTCTTTTAATACAAAATCATCCATTTTAGGTAAATCTTCTATTTGAGCTAATCCAAAGTAATCTAAAAATTCAGATGTTGTCTTATAAAGGATAGGCCTTCCAGGAAGATCACTTCTACCCACTTCTTTTACAAAGCCTTTTGCTACTAATTTACGAATTAATTGACTACTACCAACTCCACGTATTTTATCTACTTCTACTCTAGTAATTGGTTCATTATAAGCAATGATTGCTAAAACCTCTAGAGCTGCTTGACTAAGTGTATTAGTAAGTGGATTCTCTATTAACTTTTGATAATACTCTCTATGTTCATACTTAGTAGTTAATTTAAATCTATTACCTAGAAAATCTACTCTAAGTCCCCTATCTTCTTTTTGATAATCTTCTTTTAATTCTAGAATTAGTTGTTTAGCTTCTTCTAATTCTATATCTAAAACATCTTCTATTTGTTCAAATGTTAGACCATCTTCTCCTACAACAAATAAAAGACCTTCTAAAACTGCTTTCTTCATCCTACACCGCCTCAACTGTTATATCTGAAAAAGTTTCTTCTTGTACTAATTTAATTTCTCTATTCTTAGCCATTTCAAGTACTGCTAAGAATGTTGCTACTACATATTCTTTTGTAACAATAGGAAATAATTCAAAAAAACTAACTTTCTTTTTCTTCCTTAATATATTTTTTATATCACGACGTCTAGTTACAATACTTATTTCTTTTACTGTTACTTTTGTTTTTAATGGCTTATTATCATTTTTTCTTTCTAAATATCTTTTAAAAGCTTCAACTAAGTCATCTAAAGTAACATCAGATTTTATTTCATGCACTTCATCAATATAATTATTTATACTCTCTGGAGTCTTAGTAAATATTTCACTTCTCTTTTCTTCTTTTTGCTTTAATACATTAGTTATCTCTTTATAAGCTTGATATTCAAGTAAACGACTAACTAGTTCATCTCTTGGATCCACTTCTTCCTCTTCAGCTTCTAATGTCTGTCTTGGAAGTAGTAATTTAGATTTAATCTCTAATAATTCTGAAGCTAATACTAAATATTCTGATGCTATCTCTAAATTCATCTTTTCTTGTTCATTAAGATACTTCATATATTGATCAGTAATTTTATCTATTTCAATATCCATAATATCCATTTTAGCTTCTTTTATTAAATGTAATAGTAAGTCTAATGGACCTTCAAAATCATTTATTCTGAACTCTACATTCATATACTTCACTCCGAACTATTAAAATTATAACATAAAGAAAAAGAATAGTAAAAACTATTCTTTTAACAACCTTCATAAGGGGTATAATCAGCTGAAGCACTAGCTCCAAATGTTTCAAAAGTACTTCCACGAATATAAGTTGCATAACAACTAACTGTTCTGGTTTGACCATAAACTCCCCAAGTTTCTCCAGAATTACCACAATACCAACCAGGACCATTAAGCCTACAACTTCCATCAGTTGCTGCAAAGTCACTATCTTGTATGAAAGAATTCCAGAAGTGACCACCAGTAACTTGAATCCAACATTCCCAATGAATATTAGAAGATCCACTTACTTGATAAAGTTGTATCCAAACTCTAAATGACGATGGTATAGATGTTGTTGTTTCCCATCCTTCTACTGTTCTAGTTCCAATACACGGATTAGTTATAGAACAAGTTAATGACTTTGATGTAGTTCCATCGGCAAAAGTGTGATTATTATCTGAGTTTACCGTTACAACATGAGCTCCTACACTAGATGCCGTATTATTAGAGTATGTAACATAAGAACCACCGCTTGCTAATGTTTTATTACTGCCATTATATGTTAAACCAGAATTACAACTTCCAGTAGTAGCCGTATTAGCTTTAGCAATACTACAACCTATAGTCTTATTAGCAGTTGTTCCATCACTCCATTGATAATTAGCTGCTGGAGATAAACTCACCGTAACATTATGAGCTCCAGCATTTGTTGCTGTATTATTACTAAATGTAAATCCTGTTCCAGCGGCATTTGTTAGTGTTTGACTACTACCAGTATAAACCAAACCTGTTTTACAATACGTATTAGTTGGAATAGGAATACTCTTTTTATTTAATGTTGCAGCTCCTGATGCAGCAGCATTACCATTTCCAGCAGTATCAGTAAAGGTATTAGCTTTAATTGTAAGAGTACCATTTCCAGTACCACTAGTTGCTTTAGCAGTTACTGTATAACTAAATCCATTAGTAACAGCAGTTGGTCCAGATACATTAGTAACTGTTATCTTATCTCCTGTAAAATCATTATTCGTTAAATTCTTTGTTGATATCTTACTAAGTTGATCTGTACAAGTTACAGTATAAGTTCCAGTCGAATCATATGTAATAGCTCCATTTGCTGTTATGGTACAAGCCGGCTTAGTTTTATCAACTTTAAATGTATTGCTACATTCTCCTTCATTTCCAGCTGCATCTTGTGTATAACCATGATATGTAACACTGGCAGTATCTCCTTGAGTAGCAGTAGTTGTGTTATTGTAATCTTTTGTTCCGGTTGTATTTAACCCCTTAGAACTAATAGGACTACCATAATCACCAGTAGGTGTATTTAAAGTAACAGTAACATCCTTCTCTTTCCACCATTTACTGCTACTATTATATGTACCATTTAAATTAAAACTACAAGTTGGATTAGTTCTATCTAAATAAAAATGTTCATCTTTTTGACAAGTATTGGTATTTACGTTACCAGCGGCATCTTTAAGATTTCTTATTTGAACATAAACAAGGCCTTCTTTTAATTTACCATTTTGCATTTTATCTACAGGAATAGTTATTGTCTTGTTTGTAGCACTTGAAACTCCTGTAACATTTCGTAATAGTTCATAAGAACCATTTTTTCCTGTATAAGATACATATATTTGATAACTAGATAAATCATCCAAAGCATCAGCATATTTCATCGTAAGAGTTAAATCTCTAGTGGCTCCTCCATTCGGAACATTAGCACTAACAGTTATTTGATTACACTTTGGTGCTTCATGATCAAATCTAAATGGACCGGCAGTTACAATATCGGTTTTACTATTGTTAACTATATTTTGGACCTTAACAGGTTTAACATGAATCCACCAATCTTCGTTAGCTTCATTACTAGGAGATACTCCAGGATTAGCAATAGCAGAAGAAACTAACACAACAGGATCACCATTAGTTTTCTTATATCTATTATTATATTTATAATTTTTACTAAAAGTAGCTGGTGGAGTAGAACTCTTAGTCCAAACATAATCAACTTCTTGATTAGCTGTAAATCCATATTGATCTCTTAATTTAATATAAACTGTTTTGTTTTTTGAAGAATTATTGGTATCAGAACCTTGTTGATTAGAACCATTAATATTAGTAGAATTATTACTCTCAATGAATATCTCAGGATTACCATCGCTATTAACACAATCAACAGCAGCTGACATATCATCTTCATAAGTAACTGTCTTTGAATTCATACAATATAAATAAGAAGCATATTGATATTCACTATTAAACTTCTTAATTAATACAAAAGAATTACGAAAATCAATATTACAAGAAATATCTTTTAAAGAAATATCTTTAGCTAATTTTTTACCTATTAAATCTTTAATAGTAACTTGTTCACAACCAAGAGGTAATTGACCAAATAAATCATCACTATAAGAATCAATATATAATTTACCACTTGTATTCACTGATTTTTTATAAGATTCATATTGAGCAGCAGAATTCTTAGCCTGAAAAGCACGTAAAGTTGGAATAGATATTACTGTAAGTATGGCAAGAATACTAATAGCTACTAATAATTCTACTAATGTAAATCCTTTATTCTTCATAAACATCACTTCTACCCTATTCTAAAAAAATTATAACATAAAAAAAAGAATAGTAAAAACTATTCTTATCTTATTTTTTCATGTTTTTCATCTAGACTATCTATAGCAGCATCTATTTCATAAATATCAATATCACTATCATTATATAATGCATACATTACATCCCAATAATTATCAAATCTATTATTAGTATCATTATCTAATAAAGCAATATCTTCTAAAGTTGTATTATTATAATATTCCCAACTTTCAGCCTCTTCATTCCAAATAATAGCCAAATCATCATCAGAAATATCATAAGCTTCCATTGCATTTTCTCTAATACTTTCTACTTCAGCTTGACATAATCTATCAGTCTTAGAAACATTAACAACAAAACAAGTATTATCCTTATCCTCAATTGCTTTATAAGTATCTAAAATAGTAATAGGTAATTCACTATAATAATCAAATCTAGTAGCAATATCATCATCTCTTGTTATTCTAATTAATTGATCATCTTTTCCAACTAATCTAATTCTATTACCATTATTTAATTCAATATTTCCATCTGAATCATATTGATAAAAATCACTTACATATTTTTCATTTAATTTAGGTGTTACTAAAAAAGAATATAAATATGTTGGACTTAAATGTGTAACATATTCATCACATAAACTTTTACCAACTTGATAACAAGTATCATAGTTACCATTATCATAATTCTCAATGTATGAACATACTTCACTATAAGTATATATCATTGCATCATCTATATATTTATAGTTCTCTTCTGATGTTTCAATACCTAAATCTTTCATTTGATAACTTACTTCACCATCACTATATAATTTTTCAAAGTTTTCTTTTGATATCATTAATTTATTGTATACATCTTCATTTACAATATCATAGAAATCTTCTGCATCAATATTAGTAATATTCATCTCTTCAGAATCATCAGTAGTATCAATAACTTCTTCACTAGTAGTCTTAGGTTCTACATCAGTATTAACAGTTCCTACAATATGACCACTTTTACTTCCGGCTAAAAATATTCCTCCAGCAGTTACTGCTCCGGCAAGAAAAGCTATTATTACATAATTTCCTACTTTAGAAATAGTCTTTTTCTTCTTTGTATTATTAGCATCATTATTATCAGCCATAATCAATACCCCCACTCAATATATGTGCACAAATTATACCATATTTTGCTTGTTTTGTCAATGTGATATAATGTTTCTAGGTGGTAATATGAAACGTTTTAATATGAAAGATGAATCATTTATTTGTGAGCATTGTAATAAAGAAGTTAATGAATTAAACTATAGCGCTAGAGATCATTGTCCATACTGTTTATATTCAAAACATGTAGATATAAATCCTGGAGATAGATTAAATACTTGTAAAGGATTATTAAAGCCTATAGAGATAGAAAAATATAAAGATACATATAAAATAATATATAAATGTGAAAAATGTGGAGAATTACATAAAAATATTATTGCTAAAGACGATGATATGAATAAACTAATAGAAATATCAACTAAACAATAAAAAGCCTAGATAAACATATATCTAGGCTTTTCATATTTATTTGTGTATTTTTTATCTTCAATGTACTTATCTACAAGTACAACTCTTTCATCTTCTAAACTCTTTTTAACATCAATAATTCTTTGATTTCTAGAACCTCTAAAATATAGATCTAAACTTTTTTCTTCAATCTTAAATTTACCATCTACTAGGATATCGACCTCTTCTAGTAATGCTTTGGCTTTTGGATTAAGAATAAGTTTCTCATAAGTAAAACCAGTATAACACCATACATTTAATCCCATAGCATGAGCAGCTTTGGCTATTTCTAAACAAGCTTCTGGCTGACATAATGGGTCACCTCCTGACAATGTTATACCATCTTGGTTTTTAAGAGTTTTTAATTCCTCTATAATATAGTCTACATCTACTAGGGCTCCACCATTAAAATCATGCGTTTCAGGATTATGACAACCTGGACAAGCATGAGGACATCCTTGAGTCCAAAGGACTGTACGGATTCCTTCCCCATCTACAATTGAATCAGGTTGTAAATCAGCTGCTAAACGAATCTTCATCTTATTTTGCTTCTTTGCAAAGATCCTCAGCACCACTGTGTTTTACACGATCTTTTTCTTCGGCTCTTTTACCATTATTGAATCTAGAAACATCTCCTGCAAGATATCCTGTTACTCTTCTAATTCTTTCGAATTTTTCTCCTTCTCCAACGATTTTTTCCATTTTATTTCCTCCTCTTAATTTTATTCTTTATAATTATCTACCACAGCACTCTGGAGTAGTAATTTTCTCAATTGGAATTCCTTCAAATTCTTTACGTCCACATCCTGGACAAACATCGCCTATAACTCCTACATATCCACAAACAGGGTCTCTATCTACTGGATGGTTAACTGCACCATATCCAACTCCTGCTTCTTTCATTGTACGAATTACACTTTCAAATGCATCTACATTTGATGCTGTATCTCCATCTAATTCAATATAAGAGATATGTCCTCCATTAGTAAATTCATGATAAGGTGCTTCAGTATAAATCTTATCGTGAATACTTGTCTTGTAATAAACTGGTACATGGAATGAGTTAGTATAGTACTCTCTATCAGTAACTCCTTTAATCTTTCCATAGATAGCTCTATCTATACCAGTAAATCTACCAGATAAACCTTCTGCAGGTGTAGCTAAACAAGTAAAGTTAAGTTTATACTTTTTAGCATTATCATCAATTCTCTTTCTGAAGAATTTAATAATTTCAAGTCCAAGTTTTTGACTTTCTTCACTTTCACCATGATGTTTACCTGTAAGAGCTTTTAAACACTCAGCAAGGCCTATAAATCCTGTTGATAGTGAACCATGTTTCCACACTTTTCTAAGTCTATCTGTTGGTTTTAACTTCTCTCCATCAGTCCAAATACCTTGTCCTAATAGGAATGGGAAGTTATAACAACGTTTATTACATTGAACTTCAAATCTTTCTAATAATTGATCTCTAACTTTATCAATCATTTCTCCAAGTTCCTTATAGAAACCTTTCATATCTGCTTTTTCTCTTTCTCCTAAGCAAATACCATATTTAATTCCAAGTCTAACTAGATTAATAGTAGTAAATGAAATATTTCCACGTCCAGTAACTATTTGATTATTTGGACTAGTAACATCAGCAACTACTCTAGTACGACATCCCATATAAGCAACTTCAGTATTATGATCTTCTGGCTTATAGAATGCTTTATTAAATGGAGCATCTATAAAGGCAAAGTTAGGGAATAATCTTTTAGCACTAACTTGGCATGCTAATCTAAATAAATCATAATTTGGATCTTCCTTATTATAATTAATTCCTTCTTTTACTTTGAAGATAGATACTGGGAATATAGGAGTTTCTCCATGTCCTAATCCTCTATCTGTTGAAAGTAAGAAGTTTTTAATAACCATTCTACCTTCAGGAGAAGTATCAGTACCAAAGTTAACTGATGAGAATGGCACTTGTGCTCCAGCACGAGAATGCATTGTATTTAAATTATGAATAAATGCTTCCATTGCTTGTTGTGTAGCACGATCAGTTTTTTGCATAGCTTTATCATATGATTTCTTAAATATTTCTTGAATTCTTTCGCTTCCCCTTTGATAATCAGAAAAATCTTCAATATTTAATTCAATACTTTCTACTTTATCAATCTCACGAATAATTCTATCTATATTTATGACAGGAAGGAATCCTTCCAAATCTAAGAAATCATAAATAGTTTGTTTAAATTGCTTCTTAAAAGTCTTTAAAACTCCAGGAGCTAAGTAAAAATCTAACATTGGTATAGATTGTCCACCATGTTGATCATTTTGATTAGCTTGAATAGCAATACAAGCTAATGATGAATAAGTACTAATATCTTGTGGAGGTCTAATATAACCATGTCCAGTATCAAATCCATTTCTAAATAATCTTTCTAGATCTATTTGACAACAAGTAGTAGTACCCATTGCTAGGAAATCCATATCATGGATATGAATATATCCTTCATCATGCATTTTAGCAAACTCAGGCTTCATTAAATAAGCCTTAGCAAATTCTTTAGATACAGTAGCGCCATATTGAAGCATAGTTCCCATAGGACTATTTCCATCAATATTAGCATTTTCTCTTTTAGCATCTTCTTCATTAGCACTCTTTAATCCTAAGTTCTCTAATGATTTTAAGAATTTATGAGTTTTCTTGTCATCGAAGAAACTTTGACGCGATTGATTTCTTCTTTCACGATATTCAGAGAAAGATTTATAAACATCTTCATAACCTTTACTAGAAAGTTCTTCTTCAATCATATCTTGAATTTCTTCTATTTGAATTCTATCTTTATCTTTTGCTTCTTTTTCTATCTTCTTTAATACTCCTTGAAATACTTTTTGTACATCTTGAGAAGAGTATTTTTTTTCTTTTTCTGATTCATCATCATCTACTTCTACACTATCGAACCCTTTTTTTATTGCTAAAGCGATTTTTTTTGCATCAAAATCAACTTTTTTACCATTTCTTTTAATAACTGTTAGGTTTTCTAAAACATCACTTACTTCTACCATTTTGCATACCTCATTTCTTTCTCTTTCTAATTTCATTTTAGGTACTATTTTTTTAAAAAGCAACACCTATTTTTATCACTTTTTTTGGCTAATTTTAGGAAACCATTGATATATAAAGAAACCATTAAAAAAACTTTTTTGTTCGATTTACGTAACTTGACATTTTTATTTTTTGGAAAAATCGTTTTTCTTGATTTTTTGATTTTTTTATTTTTTTAAAAATATAATTTCCTTATTTTTCAACGATTTTTAAAAATAATATTTTTTGTTTTTTGAAAAAATATAAAAAACGGTTTTTCTATTTTTTTGATTTTTCCATTTTTTTAAATTTTATCAGTGCTTCCAAAGCCACCTTTTCTAACGCCTTTAGCGCGGTCTCCATCAACCACTAAATATTTAGCAAATACTCCTTGGCCAATGGCCTCTCCTTTTTTAATAATTATGTCCTCATCTTTGACATTATAGAAAGCAAACATTATGTGCCCATCATTGTCATCATTAGAGTAATAATCACTATCTACCACTCCTACACTGTTGGCAAGGACAAGACCCTTCTTTTTAGGATTAGAACTCCTATTATATAGATATAACACTTCATCATCTTCCATATAAGCTTTTAATCCTGTAGGAATAAAAGTAGGTACACTACCCTTCGCTGGAACAACTGTATCTTCTGCGCATTCTATATCATATCCAGCAGAATGAGCTGTCTTTCTAATTGGTAAATTAATATCTTTATCTTCATAGCCTTTAGCTACTTCAAATCCTCTACTTCTCATTTTTTCCTCCATAATCTTTTTATTATCAATATATAGTATTTTCTTTTTGCCCTTTAAACTCTTTTTAACATCTATAATACACTGATTACTACTACCTACATAATGTAAGTTAATATCCGCTAATTTAAGCATAAACTTTCCATCTAACAAAACATCTATATTTTTTAAGATAGTATCTAAGTTCTTATCTTTTTTCTTTTCTTGACATAAATCTTCCCAAGTATATCCAGTATATGACCATATACTCTTATTGGGATATTTTTCTCTAATCTCAGTTACTAACTTAGCTATTGCTTCCCTATTACCAATATATAGGGGATCTCCTCCTGATAAAGTAATACCACTACACCAATCCTTTTCTAAGTCATTAAATATCTCTTCCTTAGCTAATTCATCAAAGTCTAATCCGTCTTTAGGATTCCAAGTAATAGGGTTTTGACAATTCTTGCAATGATGTGAACAACCACTTACCCAAAGAACTACTCTAAGCCCTTCACCATTAAGCATATCTGCATGAGTAATATTATGATATTTCACTACATTGACTTCCTTTCACTAATCTCTTTCATCTTCGCATCACTTAACATTGTATCTCCATGTACTCTTGAATAAGAAAGATATCCATTCATACGATCAATCTTAGTTAAATCATGACTACCACATTCTGGGCAAACATCCATTTCTAATTCTTCATGTCCACAATTATTACAATAAGCAAGAGATAAGTTAACTCCTTCATAGAAGCCCATATCCATAGCTCGTTCAACATAAGTTAAAATAGCTTCAGTGTTATAACTTAGATTATATCTAACATATTGGATTCTTCCACCTTTAGATAGTTCCCAAAATCTATTCTCTAAATCTTGTTTTTCTATACCATTAATATCTTCCCAAACTCCACAATGGAAACTATTAGAAACATATTCACGAGAACTAACTCCTTCAATTACTCCATATTTCTTTCTAAATTGTTTAATTTGAAGACCACATAAATTTTCTGCTGGAGTACCATATATAGCATATAATATATTATCCTTATATTTATATTCTAAAGTTTTATCATTAATATACTTTAAAACTTCTCTTGCAAATTCTCCGTCTTCAACAATACTTTTACCATTATAAAGTACTTGTAATTCATTTAATGCAGTGATTCCATAACTAGCTGTACAAGACTTCATTAACGGACGTATTTCTTCTTCTGGATCAAGATTTCCTCCGTAGAAACCACCTTGACAATAAGCAAGTGGATTAGTAGATGCTTTTCTCTTAGCTAAATAATTATAAGTACGTATATGTATCTTTCTAATCATTTCTAAGTAATAATCTAATACTTCATAAAAATCTTTTTGTTCCTCTCTGGCTTTAGCAAGAATCATTGGTAAATGTAGGGATATAGCTCCTATATTAAATCTACCAATAAATACAGGTTTATCCTTATCATCCGCTGGATCCATTCCACCTCTCTCATACCAAGGAGAAAGGAATGCTCTACATCCCATAGGAGAAACTACTCTTTTATATTTTTTATACATTTCGCAAACATAACCTTCTCCAGTTAAAGACAAGTAATCTGGATACATTGCTTTCTTACTACATTCAATGGCGCATAAGAATAAGTCTCTCATTTTACCACCTTTACCATGTAACTTCTTATCAAATAAGAAGACTAGTTTAGGAAATAAAGTTGGTCTTTTATAACCTTTCTTACCTTGACCATTACCATGTACATTTAACATAACTTCACTAATCATCTTAGCAAACTTGTCGGTATCAATACCAAAAGTAAATGTAACAAAAGGATAATCTCCTCTACTACTAGATACAGTATTAAGCTTATATTCAATACCTTGATATCCTTGTTCACATTCACGTGCTAATTTTTTCCAAGCATATTCCTCTGCTTCTTCTATATATTCTTTTCCTTTAATTTCTAAATATTCTTTTTTATATTTATCATATGACTTTTTAGCATATTTCTTTAATGTAGTATCTATCTCTGGTACCGTAAATCCTCCATATTGCATAGCCGTAGTATTTACAATAACATCTCCTACGACATTAAAAGCTGTCCCTAAAGTTTTTGGTTCTGTATACCAAATATTGCTCATTTCAAAACCATCTTTTAAAACATTAGCCATATCAAACAAACAACAATTCATTGTATCTCTACGAGCACTCATATCATGAATATAAATATATCCATCTTTACAAGCTTCAATTTCAGCACTAGTTAAGAAAAACTTTTTATATAATTCTTTATTCAAACTATTATAAATTAAACATCTCTGTGTAGTAACTAGAGCTGAATCCATATTAGAACATTCTTTATCACCAATATAAGTAATAATTTGAGCATCTTTATATACTTTGTCTAAAACATGAATAATATCTCTTTTATAATCCCTATATTCACGATAACTTTTCGCAACCAAAGGATTAATCATCTCCAAAGCTGCTTCAGTACAACTATGTACTTGATCAACACTAGGATTAGTAGTTTGACTATTAAGTAACTCTAATACTTTATCAACAACTTGATCTTTAGCTTCTTCAGTAAGTTCAACCATTACTCTTTCGGCACTAGTAGTAATAGCTCTCTTAATACGCATAGGATCAAATTTCTCTAAGTTGCCATTTTTCTTAACTACATATATCTCCTTCATAATCTATTTTCCTCCTACCATGAATACCATTTTAAAATATAATGTAAAAAATAGTGTGTTGCATTTGCAACACATTTAAAAACTTGTTATAATGTTAATGTAAGGAGGCTCTAAAATGCATATAAATCAAAGGTTTTTACCATTAAAAAATAATTTGTCAAACTGTGTAAATATTAAAAATGTTACCTATTATGACAATGAATTAATAACTAGTTTTAACACTAATAAAAAGTTAATATATTACATAAACCATGGCAAAGCACTAATCATGAAAAATGACATAGATGGCAATAAAGTAATGCTTAGGGATTTAAAAGAAAATGATATATTCTCAAGTATGTTCTATAAAAATTTTGATGATGAAATATATGTAGTAAGTAACAGCAATATAACAGAGATTGCTGTAATCGATTATTCCAAGATAATAAAAGGTTGTCCAAATAATTGCCCTTTTCATAATAGATTAGTTTTATCTTTATATGAATTATTAGTAAAAGATAATCGTGAACAAAATGAAAAAATAGAAATGATGTCTAAAAGAAGTGTTAGAGAAAGAATAATGTGTTTCCTTAAGAAAAGAGCAAACGAAAACAATGTGTTTAAAGTAACTACTTCATATAAAGCTATAGCAGAATACATTAATGTAGATAGATCTAATTTTATGAGAGAACTAAATAAAATGGAACAAGAAAATTTAATAAAAAAAGAAGGTAGAACAATCTACCTTTATATATAAATCTACGCCGCTGCTGGAGCACAGGATGAACTATAATCAGTTACAGTACACCATCCAAAAGCAGCTTCTCCATCTGTAGTAACACTAGCATCAATCCCAATATTACCACCTGAACACAGCAGCCTTTTTAATCCATATGTTTCAACATATTCGCTACAATTACTTTCTCCATAGAGACTTTTTAAAACAGCTTTATTACTTTCATAATATATACTATCATTATTGTAGAATCCTGTTTCATGATCAATTGTTGCTCCCCCACCTTTTAAATAATAGTAATTATTATTATTAAAAAGTCCAACATCAGCACTTTTAATTACACCATTAACAACATTATATTTAATAAATGTATGATCATTTCCAGAATAAGCTGCTTCAGTTAAACTTTCTGTATATCCATAAACGTTTGCAATTGGTTCATTAATGGGAACTCTATGTTGTTGATATCCATAAAAAGTTCCATTAAGTTTAGGAAAGCTAGTTTGAACAGCTCCCAATGTAATAGTAAAGTTAATATTTTCATCTTCTGTTGGATAATATTCAGGAGAAGTTTCTAGATATTCAACTATTACTCTAAGCTTATGTGTTTCACCAGAATATAAATAACTAGTTGACCAGCCATCAGTTGGATAAATTCTATAATAAAGGTATCTGGATTGTTCTTCTGTCAATTGTGGAGAAGTATTTATATTACCTATTTGAGAATCTAAAGTTCCTGCATTTACTAAATCTACTGTAAACTCATAAAAGTCTCCTGGGTTTTCTAAAACGGCACTAAAATTAATTGTTGTTTGATTACTAATTATAGGCGTTTCTGCTGCGACACTCCCATCCTTTACTTGAATATTTTCAAAATGAACATCCCATCTAGCACTCTTTACATTACTTGTTCCATCTATACTTAAATTAGTAGTTAAATATGAATAAACTAATCCAAAACTTCCAAGCAACAGAAAAAGGAACAATACGAAGAATGTTCTTTTGTAATTATACTTCATTCTTTTTCCGAATTTCCTTTTTAGTTTACTCATAGACTACCTCTATTATCATTTTAACACTAATAGTATTATTAAACAACAAACAACAAAAAAAAGAGACGTTTGTCTCTTATTTATCAAGTAAGCTTAAACTTACTTTTTCTTTTTCTAAATTAATCTCATCCACATAACAATCTACTATATCACCAACACTAAACAAGTCGCTTGGATGTTTAATATACTGATTTGATAACTTACTAATATGAGCAAGTCCATCATTATGAAGACCAATATCTATAAATAATCCAAAGTCTACTACATTTCTTACAGTACCTTGTAATTTCATACCAATAGTTAAATCTTTTATATCTAATACATCACTTTTAAGTATTGGTTGTGGATATTCATCTCTTGGATCTAAATTAGGTTTCTTTAAACTACTAATTACATCTTCTAATGTATAAATATCTGTATTTAATTCTTTACTCATAGTTTCTACATTTACTTTATTTAATTTATCAATTAAGTCATTCGTTCCTACTTCATTAATATTACTATTAACTTTATCAAGTAGTTTTAAAGCAATATCATAGCTTTCAGGATGAATTGCAGTTCTATCTAATATATTATCTCCATCTACTATTCTTAAGAATCCAATTGCTTGTTCATAAGCTTTATCACCAAGTAATTTTTCCTTTTTTATTTCATCTCTACTAGTAATTTTTCCAATCTTTTCTCTATATTCAATTATTTTATCAATAGCTTTTTTAGTAATACCTGAAACATATTTAAGTAATGAAGAAGATGCAGTATTAATATTTACTCCAACGCTATTAACACATTTCTCTACTACGAAGTCTAAGTTTTTAGAAAGTTTAGATTGACTAACATCATGTTGATATAAACCTACTCCTATACCTTCAGGTGGAATCTTAACAAGTTCTGATAAAGGATCTTGTAATCTTCTTCCAATACTAACAGCACTTCTTTTTTCTACTGCTAAATCAGGAAATTCTTCTATAGCTAAATTGCTTGCTGAATAAATTGATGCTCCTGCTTCACTTACAATTACATATTTGCAAGGAAGATTATATTCTTTAATCATTTCAGCACATAACTTTTCTGATTCACGAGAAGCAGTACCATTACCAATCGCTATAATATCAACATTATACTTCTTTATTAACTGAGATACTATCTCTTTACTCATCTTAATATTTTTCTCTTCATTACCCTTTAAAAATGGCTTTACAACAGTACTATCTAAATACTTACCATTCTTATCAACTACAGCTAACTTACAACCATTAACATATCCAGGATCAAAAGCTAAAACTACCTGTTCTTTCATTGGAGGAGTTAAAAGTAAAGCCTCTAAGTTTTTTCCAAAATTTTCAATTGCTGCTTCTTCACCTTTCTCAGTTAAATCACTTCTAATTTCCCTTTCAACTGATGGTGCAATTAATCTCTTATAAGAATCTTCTATAGCTTCAATTACATAATCTTTTACAAAACTCTTATCATTTTTAATTAATTTCTTCTCTAAATAATTAAGAATCTCATCTTTAGAAACATCAATACTAACATTAAGTATTTTCTCTGCTTCTCCTCTATTTAAAGCAAGTATTCTATGAGGCTTAATATATTTAACTGGCTCACTATATTCATAATACATTTCATAGACTTTTCCTTCATCTTTAGCATCTTTCTTTATTTTAGAAGAAATAATCCCAGTTTTATAAAAATAACTTCTAATATATTTTCTGAAACTCGCATTATCACTTATCCATTCAGCAATAATATATTTAGCACCAGTAATAGCTTCTTCAGTATTCTTAACAGTTTCATTAATAAACTTACTACATAAACTATCAACATCACCATTCATTGGAAAAGCCATAATCATTTTAGCTAAAAGCTCTAATCCTGCTTTAATAGCTTCAGTTGCTTTTGTCTTTTTCTTCTCTTTATATGGTCTATATAAATCTTCTACTTCAATAAGCTTAGTACAATTCATAATAGAATTTTTTAACTCATCAGTAAGTAATCCTTTTTCATCTATTAATCTAATTACATCTTCTTTTCTTTTTAATAAATTAACTTGATATTCATAAACATCCCCTATTTTTTTAATAGCTTCTTCATCTAGTGCTCCCGTTGCTTCTTTTCTATATCTAGCAATAAAAGGAATAGTATTACCTTCACTTAATAAATCAAGTACTACACTTACTTGTTTAGTAGTAATATCTAAATCCTTAGCAATTTCATTTATAATCATTTCATTCATATAAAAACCTCCATCATGCAAAGTCTATTATAACATAAAAAAAGATATAGTTTAATAACCATACCTTACTATTTCAAATGTTGTATTTTTACTTAATCCCCAGCCTCTAGCATCAGCTTCACTGGCAAATAATAAATCAAACATATATCTTCTTCCAATACCAATGTCTCCTCCACGATCTAATACTATTGCATAGAAAGGAACTCCAGCATTAGAATTAACTACTCTAATTATTGTTCCAAAAGGTAAACTTCTATCTCCAGCAACAATACGGATTTTACCATAAGTAGCATCAGTATAATATATGTTACCATTACGAGCATTCCATCCAGCAGCTAATCCTCCAGAACAACCTCTACAATCAGGTCCATAACCACTCATAGTTCCGACTAATGTATTTTTAACATCTGTTAAGCCACCTTCAGCAGCTCTAAATTGGAAACTATCAACAGTTACTACCTTCTTAGGTTCTGGAGCTTTAACACCTTCAGTCGCGCGTAATTGAATTAAACTATCTTTACTCAACTCAATACTATTAACTTGCTTTGTTTTCATATTCATTGCTGTAGTAGTCTTAGTAGGTCCTATAATTAACAAAGTCATTATCAAAGCACTAAGTATAAAAGTAATTCCATAAAACGCATATTTCATAAAAAAACTCCTCACTGACATTATATCAAATCAGTGAGAAGTTTACAATATTTTAACTTTCTTGTCTAGAACATTGATATCCATTCTGTTTCATTTCTTTTTCTAATGTATCCATATCTTGATCTAATTTATATTCTGGATAAGTTCCTCCTGCTTCCGTATATGCTGAAGTTATTGCTTCAACATCAATTTCTGCTAAATTAATTTTTTGTACTTTAGTAATAGTCGTATTATCATAAGTACACTCTACAGAAACGCCTTTAAGACTAGCAGTATGTTCTTTTAACAACTTACATTTTTCATTTAAGTCATCTAATGTTGCAGCATCTAAATTACGGTCTCCTTTAGTAGCAAGTGTTTGAGTTAAAGATTTTAACTTATTATCATTCATTAAAAATATATATTCATAATCCATATTTAAGTTTTCTGTATTAGTCTTTAATTCACAAATTAACTTACCATTAACAATTTTAGGAGCTTCATCATATCCTCCACCTTTATAAGTTGAGATAAATTGTTGTATATCTGGTAAAAATATAACAAAAGCAATTAAAATAGCAAAAAACATAAATAATAAGAAAGATTTAAATTTACTATTAGGTTTATATTCTTCATTAGCTTTCTTTATAAATTCTTCCTTCTTTTGTTTTCTTCTAGCATCGCTTTCTTCTTGCATTTGTTGGATAGATTTACCATAGCCTTTATCTTTTCTTTCACTAATACCAGCCATTTCAGCTCTAGATACATCTCCTCCCGTAGCATCTTTAGGTTCACTACTAGGTGGAACAGCAACTAATCCAGCTGAAGGAGTACTAGCGTTAGTAGCAACTTGTCTAGTATTATCTAATTCCTCTGTTGGTTGTGGATTACCAGTAGTTTGTTCTTCTGGTTTTGTATCTACAGGTGTCATAACAGGTTCATTAGCTTCAGTAACAGTTGTATTTGGTTGATTATTTTCATTATTCACACTTATCAACTCCTTATTCTAAATAGATTATAACATAATTTATTAGCGTAAACTAGTAATTTTTTCTTGGAAGTTATCGCCCTTTACTACATAGCTTCCACTAACTAACATATCAGCATACTTACACTTGTCTTTAGTTTTATCATTAACTCCACCATCGACACTAATTACAGCCGGAATATTATAAGTATTTAATAACTCTTTTACTTCTTTTAATCTATCTTCTGTATCAGTTATAAATTCTTGCCCACCTTCTCCAGGAAAAACACTCATAACTAATACCATATCTATATATGGTAAATATGGTATTAAACTATTAATCTTAGTATCAGGATTAATAGCTAAACCACATTTAATAGAAAATGATTTAATAAGTTCTAAATCTTTCATTATATCTTCTTCTATCTCTACATGTATACTAATATATTCAGTATTTAATTCAGCATACAAAGGTATATATTTAGATGGATCTTCTACCATTAAATGAACATCTAATCTTTTAGAAGTATAATCATTAATATGTCTCATTTCTCTAAAAGGCATAGTTTTATTCTTAACAAACTTACCATCCATTATATCGACATGTATATAATCAACATCAGTATTGTTTAATAAATCTAAATCTTTAGGTATATTTTTACTACTTAGGAATGATACTCCTACTTTTTTCATATTATCTCCTCCCCAAGGAAAGCTAGATAATTTTTATATCTACTCTCTAATATATTATTCTCAAGAACTGCCTCTTTTACTCGGCATTCTTTTTCTTTTGTATGCATACAATCTTTAAAAGGACAAGGATAATTTCTAAATTCTCTAAAAGCATTTCTTATTTCTTCTTTACTAAC
>JAEEGL012112815.1_pt1 | contig 35345 bp, 34 predicted proteins | sample 9134231 | NCBI WGS metagenome assembly JAEEGL01 (sample SAMN16246548, study PRJNA631951) | gut metagenome | biome: gut microbiome; feature: rumen; material: fiber-attached | host: Bos | place: Iran: Karaj | collected 2018-10 | reverse complement strand
GGTTGAAATAGCATATGAAAATATATCTATGACAACAAGTTATGAAGAAGCAGCAAAGGATGCGGATTTGATTATCGAAGCAATCGCTGAAGATCCAAATCAAAAAATTCCATTTTATCAGGAATTATCAAAACATATGCCTGAAAAAACAATTTTAGTTACAAATTCATCTACAATGCTTCCTAGTACATTTGCAGAATATACTGGTAGACCTAACAAGTACTTGGCATTACACTTTGCAAATGAAATATGGAGAAATAATACTGCAGAGGTAATGGGTCACGAAGGAACGGAACAAAAGTACTATGATGAAGTAGTTAAATTTGCAGAAGATATTAATATGGTTCCGTTACAACTTAAGAAAGAACAACCAGGATATATATTAAATTCTATGTTGGTTCCATTTTTAAGTGCAGCTGAAGCGTTGTATGCAAATGATGTGGCTGATCCTGAAACGATAGATTTAACCTGGAAATTAGCTACAGGGGCGCCTAATGGACCATTTAGGATTTTAGATGTTGTCGGTTTAACAACAGCATATAATATTGTAATAATGAATCCCGAAGCAAAAGATCCAAATTCAACTCCGGGAAAAATAGCAGCAAAATTAAAGGAAAAGATAGATCAAGGAAAAACTGGAATTAATGCAGGAGAGGGTTTCTACAAATATAATTAAATAAAATTTTAAACTATTTTTATTTTTTTATTAAACTTTTCTCTTTTTTAAATTTAATTCTATTTTTCCTATTTTTCATAAATAATTTAAAAAAGAGGGGATATTATGACTAAACGAGTAAAATTACTTTTTGATAATAATTTTGAAAATGAGGAACGTGAAGTAATAGACAAATTAATTCAATTACAAGAAGCTTTAATGTTTAAAGATATAGATAAATTAGATGAACTTTTTGATGATTCTTTTGTATTAATTAGAGGTTCAGGAAGAAAAGAATCTAAAACTGAATTTTTAACAGATATATCAGATGATGTGTTACATTATAGGGAATCAAAAATAGAAGTACCTTCAATTAAAATTAAAGGGGATAAAGCATCAATTATTACAATAGTTGATCTTCGTACTTGTTTATTAGGAGTTCAAAGTATTTGGAATTTAGATTCTAAATTTGGGCTAAAGAAAATAGATGGTGATTGGTACTTTGTAAAATGGGATACATCTTACACACCAAAAGAACATGAAAATTAATTCTTTTTTTTATTTTTATTTTATCAATTCATTAAAATTCTTTTAAAAAGAATAAAATGAGTATATATATTTTTTTTAAGATTTAATCATAGTTAAAATCATTTTGAATTTTGTTTTTGCATGAAGTGCATGAGGAACATTTGCAGGCATAATAATCATATCACCTTTGTTTAATGTAAATTCTTCACCATCAATTGTTAATTGAAGTGTTCCATCAATAACTTGTACCATCGCATCAAAAGGTGCACTATGTTCTGATAAACCTTCATTTTCATCAAAAGCAAATATTGTAACGGTACCTGTTTCTTTGTTAAGTATTTCTGTACTGACAACAGATTTTTCTTGATAGTCTATTAAAGTTTCAAAATTTATTATTTCTGATGTATTTAAACTCATTTTTTCACCAAATTGATTAATATTCTAATTTTTTAATATCAAGAGTTATATATTTTTGTTACTCTAAAAGTAACTAATTTTTGATTCATCTATTTCTGATAAGTTATGCCCTTCTGGTTTACTACTGGCAATTCCTAATGATAATATTCCTACAACACGATATTTGCTATCCATTGAAAAAATTTCTTTAATTACTTCTTCTGATTTTTTATTGTCTGCGGAAAATCTTAGATGTGATTGACACCAACAACTTCCAATATCTAATTCATTTGCCATTAAATCCATGTATGCTAAAGCTATTGATGAGTCTTCAATCCAAGTATCTGCTTTTTCAGAATCAGCAAAAACAACTATTGCAGTATTTGCATTTTCAAGCATTGATGAACCAGATGCTTTTGATTTGGATAATTTTTCTAAAATTTCTTTATCTTTAACAACATAAAATTCACAAGGTTTTCTATTTCTACTTGTAGGAGCCAGTAATCCTGCTTGTAATATTTTTTCTATTTTATTTTCAGGAATTTCTTCATCAGTATAAGTTCTTACACTTCTTCTTTTTAATATTATTTCTAATAATGACATATTTTTACTTCCTTATTTTGTTTTTAAATTATTTCTTAATTTAATTTAATGTTTGAATGATGGGATCATATTCTTTTCCAAATTTTTTCAGTAGGTTCATTTCTTTCTTTATTAGAATTTATTTTTTAACAGCTATCTAAAATATGATATAATTTTCTATTAGTAATTATATTTAATTAATTAAATACAATTTTTTATAGTAATTTTAAGATGGATTATCAACAAAAATTTATCGGAAAAAATATTTTCTAAAATATATGAAAAATCAATATGATATGATATTTTTATAAAATAATTTGTATACTTCTATAATTTGATTTGTAATAATATTCTAAATATTCTAATATTAAAATAAGTGAATATTGTTAATTAAATTAAAAAATAATCTATAAAAATATTATATTATTTATTTTTTTTATTCTATTTTTTTCAAAACATTTATATATGATAATTATCATATAAGGAAGTAGGAAGCATATTTCCGATATGAAAAATATAATTTAATTAAAGCTTATGCGGAATATGATAATTCTTTAATAATAAATAATTAGGGTGAATTTTTATGTCAATAGAAGATGATAAAATAGATGAAATAATTAAACAGGTAGATCAATTTGGTTATAAATTTTTAAGATTACAATTTTCTGATATTCATGGTATTCCAAAAAGTATGGCTGTATCATTGAAAAAACCTGATGATGTTGAAGATATAATTAAAGATGGATTGTTATTTGACGGTTCTTCAGTACCTGGATTTACTGAAATAAACAATAGTGATTTAGCATTAAAACCAGATATTAGTACATTTTCTTCATTACCTTGGAGACCAGAAGATAAAGGAACTTGTAGATTCATATGTGATGTTTACAATACTGATGGAACACATTTTGAAGGAGATCCAAGAGGTGTATTAAAAAAATCATTGAAAAAAGCTGAGGAAAGAGGATATCAATTTAATATGGGTCCTGAACCGGAATTTTTCATCATTGATAAAGATGAAAAGGGTAATTATAAACCGGCAGATGAAGCAGATTATTTTGATGTTGAACCATTAGACCATGGAACTGATATAAGAAGAGAGATTGTTTTAGGGCTCGAAAAATTAGATTTCAACATAGAAGTTAGTCATCATGAAGTTGCTCCGGGACAACATGAAATTGATTTCAGATTTGCAGATGCATTAAAAACTGCTGATGCTGTAATTACTTTTAAACAAGCTATTAAAGCATTAGTTCATAATTTAGGATATAAAGTAACTTTCATGCCAAAACCATTCTTGGGTGTTAATGGAAGTGGAATGCATTGTAATCAGAGCTTATTTAAGGATGGAAAAAATATTTTCTATGATCCTGATACTGAAACTCAGTTATCTCAAGAGGCATTGTATTTTATTGGTGGGTTATTAAAACATGCTCCAGCATTATCTGCAATTTTATCTCCTACTGTAAATTCATATAAACGTTTAGTGCCTGGATACGAAGCACCATGTTACATTGCTTATGGTCTTAAAAATAGGTCAACATTATTGAGGATTCCTGCTTCAAGAGGTATAGGAACAAGAATTGAATGTCGATCTGCTGATCCTTCATGTAATCCTTACTTGGCATTTGCAGTATTGTTAGAAGCTGGTTTGGATGGTATGGATAATAAAATGGATCCTGGAGAACCAACAGAATTCAATGCATTTGAACATACTCCTGAAGAATTGGCTGAAAAAGGTATTAAAACATTACCAACAAGTTTATGGGAAGCTTATCATGAATTAGAAAATGATGATATTGTAAGAAATGCTTTAGGTGATTTCGTATACAATCAATTCTACAATATTAAACGTCAGGAATGGGATGATTATAGAATACAGGTATTTGATTATGAGCGTGAAAGATACTTAAATATATAACATTAGTAAATTCTTCATACTTTAAATGTTTTTTAAAGGAAAAAAAAGGGGTGATTAATAATGTGATTAAAAGTTCAATTTAAATTAAATATTTAAATTCTCCTCTAATCACCCCTAAAACATTATCTCTCTTAACCTCCCTTTTTTTAACTTTTTAATATATAAAATAAGAGTTAAGAGTTATATATAATTTTAATTATTATTTCTATTTTAAGTATTATTTTTTTTTAAAAAAAGTTATTGAGAAGTAAATTAATTCTTCTCTCTTTGGCGTTGAAATGGTTAATTCATGCTTTTACCGTACCAATGGTACTCCAGTAATATGGGATGCTTCCATTGTTAAGGCTACTAAATCTTCTTTCTCTAATTTTTCAATATCTGTATTTCCTGCTTGCTGAGTTAACATTTTTGCTTCTTCGGTCATTACTTTAATGTAATTTGCAACTTGTTCTCCACCTCTAACAGGATCCAATCTTCGTCTAAATAATCGATTTTGAGTTGCTATTCCTTTAGGGCATGTTCCTTTACTACATCCCTGACATACTTTACAACCTAATGAGATTAAAGCTGCTGTTCCAATATATGCTGCATCTGCACCCAATGCTATTGCTTTAGCTACATCAGCTCCGGAACGTATACCTCCTGCAGCTACAAGACTTACTTCTTCTCTAAGGTTTATATCTCTAAGAGCATTATCTGCTTCTAATATTGCTTGTATTGTAGGAATTCCAGAGTGTTCAGTAACTACTTCCGGACCAGCACCGGTACCTCCCTGCATACCATCAACAACAATTATATCTGCTCCTGCTTTGGCAGCAATTTTAACATCTTCCTTAACTCTACCTGATGTGAATTTTACCATAATAGGTATCTTCCAATCTGTTATTTCACGTAATTGATTAATTTTCATACCTAAATCTTCAGGACCTACTATATCCATATGTCTTGCAGGGCTTAAAGCATTAGTTCCTTGAGGTATATTCCTAATTTTTGCCACTTCTGCTGTAACTTTTTCAGCAAGTAAATGTCCTCCCATTCCGGCTTTTGAACCTTGTCCTATTTTTATTTCTATTGCATCTGCATTATTCAGGTAATTTGCTGAAACTCCAAATCTTCCTGAAGCATATTGAGCAATTAATTTGTCTGCAAAATGTCTTTCTTCAGGTAGCATTCCACCTTCACCAGTATTTGTTATAGTTCCGGCAAGTGTTGATCCTCTGGCTAATGCTATCTTTGCTTCTTTACTAATAGCTCCAAATGACATAGCTCCAATCATAATAGGCGTTGAAATTTTTATAGGATTTTCTGCAAACCTATCTCCTAATGTTACTTCTGAGTTACATGGTTCCCTGTATTTATCGATAGGTGGTCTTGATACTTGAGCAGGTAATATTGTTAAATCATCAAATGATGGAACATGACGTGTTGCACCACATCCTCTTACTTTGTAAGAACCTTCTATGGATTTTCTTTTAATTTCCAACATGGTATAATTTGACCAGATTCCTCTGTGTTCATCAGGTAATGGTGTTACATATATTGCATTATTTGGACACATTTCTTCACAAATTTTACAGCCAACACAGTTTTCTTGATGAACTGGTTGTGGTTCATCATTAATTATTTCATATACCCCATGTGGACAATTACTATAACAGCTATAACAATTTTTACATAAAGATTTTTTAGGATTGTCACATAAATACCAACAACATCCTGGTCTATCGTTATTTCGTTTACATATTTCTGATTTTCTGTTAACGTCAAATGGCATTTAAATCACATCCTTTTTTAATTGTTTTAAAGGTTTAAATACTGGACAAACAGAATACTTTGTTCCTGAAGCTTTAACTATTTCATCGATATCTTTTGTAAGTTTTGCTACAGGTTTCCAATCTAAATCCTCTTTTTTATCAACGATTAATGTTTCAGTCACTATCTTATTTGAAATAAGATAATCCAGTATTGTAGTTACCACAACTCCATCCTGGCCTCTATTATGTTTTAATGATTTTACAGTTAAAATTTTCCTATAATCACCAATTTTTTTACTAATATCATTTCTAAGATTGATAGGGACAAATGTTCTTGGACAAACTGTAAAACACATATGACAATCATCAGGACATTTTTTTCGTTTTTTACGTGGTTTTGTATTCTTGATTAAAATGTAGTCTTCAGGACATACATATTCGCAGGCTCCACAGAGTACACAAGCTCCAACATTGATTACATTTGCTCTTAAATCATCAAAGTTTGATTCAGAATTCTCTTCTAAGATATTTTCATCTGTTTTATCTCTTTGGTATAATACAGGACGTGCTTTTGATTCTCTTTCATTTATATTTTCAAGATTTTCTTTGGCTTTATTTGAAGCTATTCTCTCCAAAAGTTTCAATTGTGAAGGAGTTAATTCTTTTGCCTTAAGATATTTTTGTTTTATAGCATCTTCTATAATTTTTTCTCCTTTCTCAGTTCTGATAATTACTGTTGACCATCCATTTTCTGAACCAATAGAACCTACAGATACATCAGATGTTTCTGAAGTTAATTCTACACAAATATTACAGTTTTTTCTAACTACTGTCTTAGCTTTAGATAATGATATTTTTATTTGTTCACCATTTTTTAAGTTAAAAAATGCATATCCTTTTTCAATTCTGAATTTTTCAATATCATTCATTGTCAAATCAATACTTTCCAATAGTTTTGTAAAGTATAAGTATGAAAAGTTTTCCATACAGAATAAACCTATTTTAAAATATATTGGTGTTTCAGTGTAGTGTTGTATTTTTGATGCTGCCATTATTCCACAAGGAGTTCCTACCATAGCTATTTTATGTTCTGTCATTGTTTTCACCACATTAATTCCTGTTTGGAGTTGTTTGTAATTTTTTTGAAATTGGTATAATCAACATCTGTAATTTCAAATCCATATTTTGTTAATATTCTTTTCAATTCTTTTTGATCTTCTAAAGTGGTTTGTTCCATTTGTGCATGTTTTCCCAAACTTTTAACTTCTCCAAGCACATATATTGTACCTCTCATAATAGATTCACCAGCATCATCTGTCACATTTCCGAGTACTATCAAACGACCACCCATCATCAATAAACCAGTCATGTAACCACTATTTCCACCAATAATAACTGTTCCACCTTTCATGATTTCTCCAGTACGTGAACCTGTATCACCTTTCACAACAACGGTTCCACCATAAATTCCTTGACCTGCTCCATCACCAGTTCCTCCTTCGATAATTAATTCACCACAAGTCATATTATCTCCGGCAAACCATCCTGCGTTTTGTTTAACATGTATTTTTGGACCATCAACCATTGTTCCAACAAAATATCCTGCAGAACCATCAATTTCTATTTCAACTGATTCTGTTAGGCCTGCAGCTATATTATGGTTTGATTGTGGATTTTTAATAATTAATTTATCGTAATTTACTGCATGTTCTTTAATTGAACGATTCAATTCTTTTTCTTCCATATTTTTTGCATCTATTATATACTTTCTCACTTTTATTCCCTTCTTATAATGTATATGATCTAGTTTCTCCGGGTGCGATTTGTTCCACATGATCTGTATCCAACACATCCTGCAGTGACATTTCTTCGGAAGCTATTGCAAAAATGTCATCATTTTCTGCCATTACTCCCGGTCTAAGTCCAAGTTTATCTTTTGCAATTCCAATTCCATCAGGTGTTCCTACAAGTATGGAAAATGGACCATCCAAATCTTTTACAGCTTCTTCTAATACTTCTTCGAGTTTATATCCTTGGTTTAATTTATCTGCAATATAATGTACAATACATTCTGTGTCGTTTAATGTTTCGAAGATATGTCCCTTTCTTTCTAGAGGATCCCGAATTTTCCAGTAATTTGTTATTTGTCCATTATGTACTACAGTAATGTCTGGTCTAATATAACTTTGATAAGGATGTGCATGGTATCTGTCTATTCCACTTTCGGTAGCAAACCTAGTATGGCCTATTCCATGAGTTCCAGTTCTTTTTGTAACATTATATCTTTTTGCAATGTCTTTTACTTTACCGATGTCCTTTATCATTTCAAATGAATGTGAACCGTTAAGTACTTGTACATCATCAAGTTCATCTAAATTACGGATTAAAGGTTTTAACATTGAGTAATTATTTAGACTTATTTCGCAACGGTAAACATTATATTTTTCATCAGATTTGATTAATTCTTCCTGAAATATTGAGCTAATTTCTGTAAGTGTTGTTTTTACTTGGTTTAATGCTTCAGAATTATCTTTAATTTCAATGTTTAATTGATAATTATTTTCAGGTAAATTTAATCCTCCGTATATTGCAAATCCTGCTGAATCCGGTCCTCTGTGTTGTAAAGATTCAAGCATTGAAGTTAATGATTTGCCGACTTTATGTGTTTTTTTATCTTTATATATTATTCCTGCAATTCCACACATTTGATTACCTCATTATAAAATTTATATAGGAAGTCTTCTTCCGACTACCTTTTATGAAGATTCTATTTAAGAATTATTATCAATAAAAATTTTTCATATATTTATAAGTTGTTCCATTTCTTATTATAACAATAATTATGGAATTTTAAATAAGAATTATTATTTATTAATTTCTTTATTTTTTTTCAAAAGTTTTTCCTTTTAAAAGAAAACAAAAACATTATCTCTGTTATTATATTTGTTAATATGATATATATAAAATATGGTAATGTATAATTTAGTATTTAAATAAAATAAAAATCATTTTAAAAAAACTCTAAAAATTATTATTAAAATATAAAAATATTGAGTAAATTATAAAATTTTGAACATTGTATAAATAAAAAACCTATGATGTTTAATGTGAAAATAATTTCATGTTTGATGTTTTTTCATTATTTGGTTTGATTAAAATGACATTTTTTTTTTAAAAAAAGAAATAGTTAATCTACTCCTCCTTCTACTCTAAACTGTTCATATAAGGACTTGTAGTAACCATTACTTATCTGTATTAATTCGTTATGTTTTCCTTCTTCAATTATTTTACCATCATCCATAACAAGTATTTTGTCTGCATTTTTGATGGTTGATAATCTATGAGCTATAATAAAACTTGTTTTATTTTCCATTAGTTTGTCCATTGCTTCTTGTATTAATTTTTCTGTTCTTGTATCAACACTTGAAGTAGCTTCATCCAATATAAGTATTTTTTTGTTAGCTAATACTGTTCTTGCAATTGTTAATAATTGTTTTTGTCCTATGGAAATATTATCAGTATCTTCATTTAATACAGTATTATATCCCTCAGGTAATTGTTTTATAAAATGATCAGAATATGCTATTTTAGATGCTTCTATAACTTCTTCATCAGTAGCTTTTAAATTTCCATATCTAATATTTTCCATTATTGTGTCACTGAATAACCATGTATCTTGTAAAACCATACCTACCATTGATCTTAAACTGTTTTTATCATATTCATTAATGTTTACTCCATCAATTTTTATATCACCACTTTTTATATCATAAAATCTCATGAGCAATTTAATGATTGTTGATTTTCCTGCTCCAGTATGTCCAACTATAGCTACTTTTTCACCTTTATTTGCAGTAAAGGATAAATCTTTTATTACATCATTTTCATCATATCCAAATCTAACATGTTCAAATGTAATTTTGTCTTCAATATCTGTAATTCCTTTAATTGATAAGTTTTCTTCATTTTCAATTTCTAAGAACTCAAATATTCTTTCTGTTGCAGCTAATGCTGTCTGTACTATGTTCATTACTCTTGTAATCTGTTGAATTGGGTGAGTGAAATTTTGTATGTATTGGAAGAATGCTAATATATCACCCACAGTTATTGCCTTTTCCAGTACAAAAAATGCTCCAAGAACTGCTATTGCTACATAAGATAAATTTGATATAAAATTCATTATAGGACCCATTAAACTGGAATAGAATTGGGATTTCCACTCATGTGAGTACCATTTATCATTATCTTCTTTAAACTGTTTAAATGATTCTTCTTCCTGGTTAAATGCACGTATAATGTTTTGACCTGTAAATGTTTCTTCAATTTGTGAGTTAACACTACCCTTGTATTTTAGTTGATATTGATAAAATTTTTGTGAACGTTTAACTACAATACTTATAACAATAAAAGATATTGGAACAAGTATTACAGTTACTAATGTCATCCAAAGGTTAATGGTTAACATCATTACAAACACCCCTACAAGAGTAATGATTGCTGTCATAAATTGTAGGAAAGTTGAAGTAATTCCTGTTTGTAATGAATCCACATCATTTGTAACTCTTGAAAGAATGTCTCCTCTTTTATTTTTATCAAATTCCTCCATGGCCAGCATATTTACTTTGTCAATAAGTTGTTTTCTTAATTTATAACTGATATCTGTTGATATCTGAGTTAAGAACCAACTTTGTAAATATGTGAATACTGCACTAACGACATATAATACTGTTGCAACTAATAATAAGAAATATAAACTTTCAAAGTCAATACTTCCTGTATGGTTCATTATTTGTGTTATTCCATCATATATGATTGTTGTAGCTCGTCCTATTAATAAAGGACTTATCACGGTAAATAATGTACTAATTACAGCACAAATAAATGTCATTGATAATTTTAGTTTATAATCTTTTAATAAAGACAATACTTGTTTAATGGATTTTTTTGTATTGTTGGGCTTTGATACTTCTCTCCTATCTTTTCTCATAATGAACCACCCATATTTTCAAGTTGTGAAGATAAAATTTCTTTATATAATGAACATCTTTCTTTTAATTCATTATGAGTACCTTTATCAATTATTTTTCCATCGTCTAATACTATTATTTCATCAGCAAATTTAATTGTACTTATTCTTTGGGATACTAATAAAACAGAACTGCCTTCTGTGATTTCTTTAAGTTTTTCACGTATTTTCTTTTCTGTTGACACATCTAATGCGGAGAAACAATCATCAAAAAGATAAAAGCTATGTTTACCTATAATTGTTCTTGCTATGGACAATCTTTGTTTTTGACCTCCTGAGAAATTTGAACCACCCTGAGATACTTCACTTTCAAGATCTTTTATAAATTCATCTGCTTGAGCATTTTTTATAGCCTCAAACATTTCAGTATCATTCGCTTCATTTTTCCCTTTCCTTAAATTAGATCTAACAGTACCTGAGAATAATACTGCTTGTTGAGGTGCTAACGAAATCTTATTTCTCAAATTCTTTAAGTTAAACTCTTTAATGTTAATGTTATTAAGTAGTATTTCACCTGATGTAACATCCTGTAATCTAGGAATAAGATTTAATATTGTTGATTTACCACTACCTGTACCTCCTATGATGGCTGTAGTTTTTCCAGGTTCTAACTTGAAATTAATATTGTTCAAAGTTTTTCTTTCAGCTCCAGGATAAGTAAAAGAAACATTTTTAAATTCAATCACATCTTTTAATGATTCATCTTTGACTGTTCCATCAGTAATACTTATCTCTGTACTAAGAACTTCTTCTATACGATTAATGGATACAAATAATCTTGGAAGCATAATTACAAATCCTCCAATCATAATAAAAGATGCAACCATTTGGGTGGAATATTGTGTAAATGCAATAATGTCTCCTGTAAGTAATGTTCCATTTAACACATCAAAACTTCCAAAGTATAATATTAATACTATCATTAAGTTCATTATAAGATTCATTGATGGGATTAAAATGAACATGGTTCTATAAACTTTTAGATTCACTCTAACATATTCCCGATTATAAAAATCAAAACGTTCTTTTTCATATTCCTGTCTAACAAAAGCTTTAATAACTGGAATACCTAATAATATTTCTCGGGATACCCTATTTATTTGATCAACAATTTCCTGTGTTTTTTTGAAATACGGAAGAACGGTACTAATCACACTAACTAATAATATGGCTACAGAAATAAATGCTACAAATATTATCCAAGATAGATTGGATCCTATTTCAAATACTCTAATAATACTACCTATTGCTAATATAGGAGCGAAGAGTAAAGTTCTAAACATTATTCCAATAACATGCTGGATTTGATTTATATCATTTGTTGAACGTGTAATTAATGAAGCTTTAGAAAATTGATTTAGTTCGTGATTTGAAAAGTTTAATATTTTTTCAAATATTTTTTCCCGTAAATCTCTTGCATATGAACTGGATACTTTACTTGATATATAAGAAACGATTACTGTAGCAAATACGGATATTGTTACCATCAGCATCATGTTTAAACCAATGGATGAAATAAGATTAAAATCCGTATTTTGAATACCATTATTTACAATATCTGCAGTATATGAAGGGAGTGTTAAATCACAGTAAACTTCTATGATTAAAAAAAGCATCATCAGTACCAGTAGGGGAACTTTATCTTTCATTATCTTTAATATGTTCTTCATTTTCATTCTCCTTTTTTTGAAAAGTCAAGAGAATTTCATCCCTCATTTTTGTTGATTTCTTTTTAAATAAGTATTTTCTCTTCAAATTTTCTTGTAATTTTGGTTACATTAGTTTCACTAAAAAAATAAATGTTTTCTATTCGTTTATCTAAACTTTTCACTTGTTTTAATATTTTTCTTTACATTAATTCTTAAAAAAGTTTATAATTACTTGTTTATGTATATTTTTTTAAAAAATAATATAAATATTTAATATAAAAAAAAGAAAAAGAATTAATTCATTCTCAAGTCTAATAATTCCTTAAGTTCTCTAATATTCATTTCAGTGATGAATTTTTCACCAGTACCTACAGTAATATTAGCCAGTTCTTCTTTATCATGAATCATCGTGTTAATCTGTTCCTCAAAAGTACCCTTGGTAATGAACCTATAAACCATAACATTTTCATCTTGGCCAATACGATATGCTCTATCTGTAGCTTGATTTTCAACAGCAGGATTCCACCATAAGTCATAATGTATGACATTTGTTGCTGCTGTAAGATTTAAACCGGTACCTCCAGCTTTCAGTGATAAAATAAATATCTTATTTTGAGAATTATTTTGGAATTTGTCAATCAATTCGTCACGTTTCATACGAGAAAGAGAACCATGTAAAAATAATACTTCTGTATTAAATTTTTCTTCTATTAGTTCTTTCATAATCTCTCCCATTTTAACGTATTGTGTGAATATTAATACTTTCTCATCGGATTCAACAATATTTTCAATCATATTGATTAATACTTCCATCTTTCCGGAATCTTTTATTTTTGCTTTATTGGCCTTAGTAAAGTGTGAAGGATGATTACAAATTTGTTTTAATGAATTGATAAGTTTAAGTACCAACCCTTTTCTTTTCATACCTTCATTTGCTTCAACTTCTTCCATAGTGGAGTTTAAAACTTCCTGGTATAATGAACTTTGATTAGCAGTTAAATTACAGTAAATATCATTTGTCATTTTGTCAGGTAAATCTTCAATAACATTTTTATCGCTTTTCACTCTTCTTAATATAAATGGTTCAGTTATAAGTTTAAAATTATTTAAAATATCAACACTCCTTTCTTTTTCGATAGGGATAATATAATTTTTTCTAAATTTCTTTAAACTAGTTAAATAACCTTTATTAATAAAATCAAATATGCTCCAATATTCAGATAATCGATTTTCTACAGGAGTACCACTTAAAGCGATTCTATGTTTGGATTTAATAGATTTTATGGATTTACTTTGTTTAGTGGTTGGATTTTTTATGTTTTGTGCTTCATCAACAACACTTAAAAACCATTTTCTTTCTTTGAATTTTTCTTCGTCTCGTCTAATTACACCATATGACGTTAAATAAATATCATAATCCTCTTTTGGGAATTTTCTATTTTGTCCATGATAAATATAAGATGTTAATGTCGGAGTAAATTTTTTAATTTCTTCCTGCCAATTTGTTAGTAAACTTGTAGGTGCAATAATCAATACTTTGTCCTTTTTTAGTAATCCTTCATTTTTAAGATATAATATAGTGGTTAAAACCTGTAATGTTTTTCCTAAACCCATATCATCAGCTAATATTGATCCAAAACCTGTTTTAATATTTTGTACTAACCATGAATAACCAGTTTTCTGATATTTTCTTAAAGTTGCATTTAATTCCTTTGGTATTTCAATTTCATCCTTTTCTTTAATTTTTGTTACCATTTGCATTAGTTCATTATCTATATTAACTTCTGCACCATTTACTTCTCCACTTAAAGTAGCTTTTAATAATTCATGTCTATTAAGTTTTTCAGGTAATTTGTCGATTTGTTTAATTAATGATTTAGTATCTTCTTCATCTAAAATTACATAATCATTTGCTAATTTTACAAGTCCCTGAGATTTCACGGATAACTTTTTAAATTCATTAATATCATATTTTTTATCACCTATTGCAACTTTCCAATCAAATTTAGTAATATCTTTAAATGTAAGATATCCTTTTTCATTTTTAGTACCTGCAATATCTAATACTAATTTAGGTTTAAACGCTCTTTGAAGATTTTTTGGAAGTATTAAATTAATTCCAATTATTTCAAATAAAGGTAATATGTTGATAAAAAACTTTGAAAAATCATCTAAATTGAATTCCAGGTTTTTATTAATGTCAATTGATTTATGAAGTTCTGGAAATATCTCATTGATAAGATAGGTATCACTGATTAATTGGACTTTCAAATTATTGTCTGTTGTTTCTTTTATCACATTATGGATTGGTGTTATTTCACCATCACCAACTCTAACTTGAACACTTACATCAAACATTGCATATTCTTCATTTATCACTAGGAATAATTCATAATCTCTGGAATTTAAAATAAATTTGGATAACCATTGATTTATCAAGTTCTCATAATTATTTTCATTAAGACTATCAAATTTTTGACCATTAAAGAAAAATAATTGTACTATTGAATTATCATATGTTTTTTTAAATGTTTTTGTAGCACCAAATACTAAATATTTTTCAAAAAATCCTTTAACAAATAAGCTTACAGCAGAAATTATTTGATCTTTTCTGGATAATTCTTGATTATTAAATGTAATCAAATCATCGGGACATGAAACTGATAACTTATTTATTATTTCCATAATATTATTGTTAAAGACTGCAGGAATCCATCTTATATAATAAACATCTTCACTCTCAAAAAATTCCGGTATTAATGCATGTTTTTTAATTAATTCTATTGTAAATTGATATATATCATAGAATACTCTGATATTTTTATTAAATTTAGAAATATTACTTTCACCAATTTCTGTAAAAAATGAAAATAACATTTTTTCAGATTTTTCATTTTTAAATGATAATTCAGTGCCCGTTTCAATTTTATCAATTTTGTATTCATTATTTAGGTTAATAGTGAAATTGTCCCATTGGTTAGGTTTATTCCATCTTTCTAAAAATATGTTTTCTAACCATTCTTCTAATTCATCATCTCCTTTCTCAAATATTTTTGTTTTTTCTTTTTCAAAAGGGATGTATGGATTATATGTATTATTTAAATTTCGTGTGTATTCGTCAATATCTTTCTTTGCAAAACGTTCCATTGAACTATAAACACTTTTCAATATGTTTTTAAAATCTTTTTCATAAAATAAAGGTTTTTCATTTAAAAGAGTGAATATTAAATTCATTAAATCAGGAATATTCGTGAAATCTATTGAATCCTTTTCAATATTTTTGTCAACATCTTCATTAATAAACAAATCATTTATATTTTTAATGTTGCTGCTTGTAGAATTATAATCCAATAACTCAAGTAAATCACATCCCTGGAGTTTAAATATGTTGAAAGGATCCTTATCTACTTCGTGAGTGATAATATATATCAATGCAGCAACATGTTTACAGATATGTGCATAATCTGGACAATTACAAAATGGGGTAATATCTTTAGCATTTTTTGGGAAAACTTGTATATTTTTTTCTGTTAGCTCTTCATATAGTTCTCTAGGAAGTTCGTGATTAAGTAAAGAAGATAAAATTGATTCAGAAGAATTAATTGTTTTTAATATTTCCTTTTTTTCATTTTGATTAAAGGTTCTAAATAGAACGCCTGTATCATAAAAATCATTGTATTTTCCAGAAACTTTTGCACCAACATAATTGTCTTCGATATTTATATCATATACTTTTCCTGAATTAGCATATGTCTTTCCACGTGGAATTCTATTTGTAAAATCAACACTATTTAAAGCATTCATCCAACTATTACCCCACCAAGTTATTCCATATTTCATAATTAAATTTTTGATTGTTTTCCTTTAAATTTTTTTTACTATTAAATAAAAATTTTTTAATAATAACTCTAATTAATTATTTTTAGAAGAAATGGTGATTATAGCGTTTAGTAATTATTGAAGTTCTCAATAAGTTTAACATTATTTTTTTTTGAAAAGATTAATTTTTTTTACATGATGCTGAAAAATGGTTCATACTTTATAAATATGTCTAAAAATTTGTTCTTTTAGAAAAATATGGGGGTGAAGTGATAATATCTTTTTAAGTTAAATTTATAAGGAAATTAATTTAAAATAAGTTAATTGCTTTGATTTTTATAATTTTGTTATTAATTAAAGAGATTGTAGTAAAAATTGAAACCTAATAATTTTTAGAAATTAAGTTTAAAATATATAATTTTTTTACTATCTCCTTAAAGAAAAACATTTAACTTAAGTTGAGGTCTATTCTTTTTAACAGTTTTTGTTGTTCTAATTTAATTTCTTTAATTTTTTGTTCAATATCATTTATTTCTTTAATTGTTTCTTGAATGTTGATTTTTTCTTTTTCTTCGTAAGTATTTACATATCTTTTAATATTTAGATTGAAGTCATTTTTTTTAATTTCATTTATGTCTGCAAAATGGGAATATTTTTCAATTTCTTCTTTTTTCTTGTATGTTTGTACTATTTTATTTATATCTTCTTTTCTTAATTTATTTAAATGAGAACTATTATCATATTCATTAGAAGCATCAATAAATAAGATTCCATCTTCTTTATTCCTATTTTTCTTAAGAATTATTATACATGTGGGAATGTTCTTGTTGAATGTTTTTTCGGGTAATCCAATAATAGCATCAATGTAATTTTTTTCTTTTAAGAAAGTTTTTCTAATATCTTTTTCGGCATTTGATCTAAAAAGAACTCCTTGTGACATTATCACAGCCATTATCCCATCTTCCTTTAGTGGATATATCATGGTTTCAATAAATGCATAATCTGCTTTAGATTTTGGAGGTAATTTTTTGTAAGTATTAAAACGTTCATCTTTTAATAATTCTTCATGTGCCTCCCATTTTTTTAAGAATGGGGGGTGTGAAATTACTACATCTATTGGTGGTATATCTCTTCTTGAAGTAGTTGAGTCTTCATTATATATTTCAAAGTTATTTGGATTAATACCATGCATAATTAGATTCATTCTAGCTAAATTAAAATTATTTCTATTAATTTCTTGACCAAAATAGTTTTTTACATTAACTTCTTCTTTTAAAATCATTAATGTTGAACAGGAACCACAAGTAGCATCGTATACATTATCAATTGTGTTTTTTTCTATTGAAACTAATTTACTTAGTAATATGGATATTTCATTAGGGGTATATGATTTTTTTAAAAAGAATTCCATTAAATAATTTAATTCATCGTAAGTTTTACTGTTAAATTCCAATTTATTAATATTTTTGAGGATTGATTCAAATAAGTTTTTAATTTCATCATTTACATGTATATTTTCAAAGTTCACAAAATCAAATATATCATTTAAACTTTCTTTTTGGAATTCAACATGTTTGATAGCATAATCTAATTTTTTCAAGATTCCTTCTTCTGAAATAATACTTTGATATAAATAGTCAGGTTTTATAAAATATCCTAAATTCTGTAAAGATTCTTTTTTAATTGTTTTTCCATAAAAAGCAATGTTTTCTTCTTCAAATGCTTCTTTGTAATTTATATTAAATTTAAATAATTTTTTATTGTTTTCTTTTTCTATCTTTTCTGATAAGTATTTGAAGAAAATTGCCCCTATTATGTTGTGTTGGAATCTTTCATATTCTATATGTCCTTTTAATTTCTCAGAAGATTCAAGTAGTATTTGATTAATTTTCACCATTATCATTTTCTCCAAATATTATTTCTTCTAATAAATCTTTTTCTAAATTTAATTCTTTTTCAATCATTTCTTTTTTTTCTTTGTGTGTTAAGATAAGTTTTTTATAAATATCTTCATTCTTTTCATTTGTTAAAATAATATCGAAATCTTTGATATTACCTATATTAATTACTTTAACACTTGTTTCATCTGCAAATTGATAAATCTGTTTTTTAATATATTCACTGTTTAGATAAAAATTAATTATCTCCGGCGAATATTTTTCATAAACTTTTATAATTGCATAATTTGATGTTGTTGTTATATTATTTTCATTAAATTCTATGATTCTGGAGGTGTAGGGTGGTGTTAATTTTAGGATAATATTTCCTTTTTTAAGTAAATATTTTTCATCGATTTTTTTATCTGTATTTATTTTATTTAGTTTATTTTGGTTAATTTTATAATTATTTTCATTATTTAAAGTAATTATCTTATATTCAAATTTGTTTTCTTTATCTTTAAAAGATGATTTTCTCAATCCACTATGTACTTCTGCTATCTTTTTAAGTTTAATTCTTTTAATGTCAATACTTCCTTACTATTTAATACTATTAAAATATCTATTCTTTTATTTAATAATTTTTTTCTATAAAAATAGATAAAAGTTTCATATTTTTTTATGAAAAATTTATTATATTTTTTTTTACTATATTTTTTTATGAAAAGTATATATAAGACAAAAACCAAATAAACTATTAGGTAAATTATTTTTTTTAAGATTAATATTATATACTTTTTATATTAAAAGAGGTGAATAAAATGTCTCATAAAGAAGAACATGCTTGTTGTAAAGGAAAAAATCATGGGCATTCTGGAGAAGAATGTTGTAATGATAAAAATGAGAAAAAATGTGACAAACATGAAAATAAAAAAAATTGTGAGATGAAACAAAGATGTTGTCATAGAAGAAGACAAGGAATGCATTTAAGAATTAAAAATCTTTAATATGTATTCTAATCTTTTTTAAATGTCTTGATTTATTTACTTTTTTTAATATTTTTAGATAATTATTGTTCTATTTTTAGTGATTATTATTTTTCCATAGTTTTTCTTTTCTAATTAGTTCTGTAAAACAAATACATCCGAATCCTTTATCATATTGATTTATATTCTCTTTTTTGTCTTTGTTATCAATACAAATAGCTCCTAATTCTTCACAAATTGTTGGAATATTAAATTTTCTTATACTTAAATTTCTATTGGAGGTGGATTGAAATTCATCTTGAGTAACGATACATAAATCATGATGATACGCGTAAGTAATTAAGTATGGATCAGCATCATTTGGGTTTTCTATTTCATAAGTATTAAAATATTCGGGTTGTTTGGATTTAAGTATATTATAAGTGGTTACAATTTCATTAGTGATACTTTCTTTGAAGATATCTTCATATTCTTTACAGAAAAAGTCATCGTCTAATTCATTTTTAACTTTATCAATGGAGATGGCGTTTCCGTTTTCGATTAATTTTATGAAATTTTCAAAATGTACTGGAAAGCAGGATTGATCGTATTGTTGTCCACTTTGAAATCTAACAAAGATGTTGGTGTCAATCAAATATTTTGGATTATTCATCGTCTTCCTCCATTTATTTTTTCAATTACAAATGGAATTGCCATATAAGGTACTCCCAGTTCATTAGATAAATCTAAATCATTAATAAGTTCTTCATCATAGGCTTCTAACAATAATTCAATAAATAAATGTCCGTTTTGGTTAACGTTTTTTGATGCAATAGTTTTAAAACGTTGTTGTTTGCTTCTTTTTCTCTTTTTAGGAGTATTTTTAGTAGTATCTGCTTCTTTTTCAACACTTTTTTCTTCAGATTTTTTATCATCTTTATTGTATACTCGTTTAACTAGTTGTTCTTCCATTTCTTCTTCTGATAAAATATTTAAGTTTTTTAATCTATACAATATTGTTTCCATGTTTGCATTATATCTGGTTGATACTATCCTTATAATAGAATTTACATTGCTTATTTTAATATTTTTGATTTCTTTAGATGGCATTAAGATTTCTGAAGCAATTGAATTACATAACTCTTCTTCTTTTTCTCTATTATAATCTCCACTAATTCCATCTTTACCAAGTAATAAATGAGCATATTCATTAAACAATGAAAATATTTTCTCTTTGTCTGAATTTCTATTGTTAATTCCAATAAGAGGTAACTGTCTATTATTGAAAGCATATCCTTTTATATCATCTGGCTTAATATTGTAAAATTTAAAAATTAATATATTCAATGATTCAAATTCTCTAATCCACTGGTTAATATTATAATTATTTAATTTAACAGCATTCACATCTAAAGAATCTTTAATAATATTAATTATTTCAGTTTTATTTGGAGCTTTTTCTTGATAATATTCAAATTCTACGTTTTTATTAAGTTTTTCAGCTATATCTACTAAAAAAGCTCTTTTACGTTTTGCATGTTTTATTTCTTTTAAAATATCTGGATTTGATAGAATTCGTTTATCATTCATTGTCCTATAATCTTTAATATATTGTTCTATTTTAGGGGGTGTTGTGTTATTTAAAAATAATAAAGGACTAACATCATAAAGATTGGCTAATTTGTTGATGTTTTTATATGTTAGTAGTCCTGTTGATTCCCATTCTTTAAGAGTTGATTCTTTAATCTTTAACTTTTTACTAGCTGATTCTGTACTAAAGTTAAGAGATTTTCTGGACCAGATTATCCATTCGGGATTAACTTTAATGCTTTGTGACATATTTAATTTCACATCCTTAAAATAAATAGAACTATATTATATAAAAAAGTATGTAATTGGATGTATTTAATTTTTTTTTAGATACAATGAGTTAAGTATAGAAGAAATATTTATACTTCATTTATTATATGATATTTTTTTAAAATAAATTTTAAAATTATAATATATGGTTATTAACAAAGAATTAATTAAAGATATTGTATTTTTTTAAAGGGTGATATATTGAAACATTTGATTATTGATAATGAGAAATGTATTGGCTGTAGTTTATGTAAACAAGTTTGTATACGTGACAATATTGAGATAGTTGATAATAAAGCAGTTGATTTGGAAAACAATTGTTTTGATTGTGGACAATGTTCAACATTATGTCCTACAAATGCAATTAAAATTAAAGCATATGCTGGTCAAGAAGATAGGATAATGGATTATGATCCGGATAATATTCCGGTAAATTATGAAGATTTATTACAATTTTATAAGCAACGAAGAACATGCAGGTGGTTTAAGGACGAAAAAATATCTCATCAATCTATAGAAAAATTGATGGAAGCTGCATATTATAGTCCTAATCGACAAAATATTCAGGATGTGGAGTTTGCACTTGTTGAAGATAAATTAGATGAATTTATTGATCATGTTTACAATATTATTAAAGCTAAAGAGGATGAGTGCTTTAGAATTGAACAAGTTGGAGCTTATTTAAACGATGTTAATAGAAATCCAAAAAGACATCCCTTATTATGGGAAGGACAACAATTACTGTTAGCATTTTCAGAAAATAAGACTGATGCAGTAATAGCTATGACACGTTTAGAATTGTTGGCATATACATTAGGTTTTGGTGGATTTCATTCATTATTCATAGGTATGGCTGAAGAAATTGATAATGATAAATTAATGGAATTTTTCCCGGAAATTGATTCTAATAAACATATGTATGCAGCTTTTGTTATAGGAATTCCAAGATTAAAATATAGAAGAACCAGACCTCATAAAGAAATAAAATTAACAATTAAATAATTTTTTTTTAATATGATGATGATATATATTATTAAGTGATTATAAAAAATTTTTAGGGTTGTTTTAAAAATGAAAACGATAGTTGTAAATGCTAGTCCACGTAAGAATTGGAATACAGCAAAACTTATGAAACAAGCACAAAAAGGTGCTGAATCAGTAGGAGCAGAAACAGAGTATATTGATTTGTATGATTTGGATTTTACAGGTTGTCGAAGTTGTTTAATATGTAAAATGAAAGATAAGGAACGTTGTAAATGTTTCTGGAAAGATGATTTATCACCACTTATTGGAAAGATATATGAAGCAGATACCTTGCTCATAGGTATTCCTATTTATATGGGAGAACCTGCAAGTCAGTATAAAGCGTTTATTGAACGGTTAATATTTGTTGCATTATCTTATGATGGTGGAAATTACTTTGAAGGTAAAATTAATGTTGGATTAATATATACAATGAATGCGCCTAAAGAATATTATGAAAGTGATTATAAAGATAAATTTGCCAGTTTTGAAGGTTTATTCAACTTTTTAAATGGTAAAGTAGAGATATATCCGTCATGTAATACATTACAGGTAAATGATTATAGTAAATACAATATGGGAATATTTGATGAGGAAAATAAAATAAAATCTAACAATGAACAGTTCCCTATTGATTTAGAAGAAGCTTTTAAAATGGGAGCTAATTTAAGTTCAGAATAATAAGAATAATGTAAATATTTTATAACAATATTAAAACAAAAAAATGGATGAGTAACAATTTACTCTCCATATAAACTATATTTTATAATTCTATCTGATATTTTATCAATTATACCTGCAGGTATTTTGGTTTGTACTACTTTTAATGGTATTTGTTTTCCTGTTAAACTATATGTTCCCATATGCACGATGTTTTCTTGAAAAGTTGATGTTCCTTTTTCTTCATTTAATCTGGCTGTCCTAATTTGATTGCTTGTCAATGCCTTAATGTATAATTGCATTTTCTTGTTATCCATTTTAATTACAATTTTTCTAGGGATTAAGCATCCAATCTTTTCTTCACTTGTCACATAATCAACAAAGTCCAGATTTGTATCTAATACTTCTTTATGATTAGTACTATTGTCTTTAACAAATTCCTTATTTGATTCTATTATTTTTCCATCACGTACTGTTATTATTCTGTCTGCTTGATTGGCAACTGTAGGATCATGGGTTACTACTATTAAGGTTACATTACATTCTTTATGTAGTTTTTTTAGCAGATTCATTATTTTCTGACTTGTTTTCGTATCTAAAGCTCCTGTGGGTTCATCTGCTATTATGATTGATGGTTCATTTACCAATGCTCTTGCTATTGCAACACGTTGTCTTTGACCACCAGACATCTTTGTAGGATTTTGATGAATCTTATCTTCTAAACCAACACTTTTAAGTAATTCTATAGCTTTATTTTCACTAGTTTTATTAACTCTTAAGTGTTTTCCAATAAGAGGGATTTGAACGTTTTCAAGTACACTAAGATTTGGAATTAAATTATGTAACTGGAAAATAAATCCAATTTTTTGACTGCGAAACTTAGATAAGTTCTCTCTGGAATTGTTTAAATCTATACCATCAACTGTTATACTACCACTATCGGGAATATCCAGTGCTCCAATCATATTGAGAAGTGTTGATTTACCACTACCCGATGGACCAATTATAGATACAAATTCTCCTTTTCGAATATCCAGGTTAATTCCATTCAATGCCTTTGTTTCACCATTATCATAGAATTTCTTTAAGTTTCTAATACTTACAATATTTGACATAGGAAACCCTCTATTCGTATCTTAATGCTTCTGTCGGTGATAATCTTGAAGCTTTAATGGCCGGATATAAACCACCAATAATACCTACGCTTAATGCTACTAAAAATGCTTTGATGAATATGTTAATATTATATATTATTGTCATATTGTCTCCGTTCAGTTTAAATAGTATGAAAACAGCCAGTACTCCTAAAATTGATCCAATTATTCCGGATATTATAGTCAGAACTATTGATTCACCCATTATCATAGAAAGGATTCTTTTTTTACTCCATCCTACTGACTTTAAAACACCTATTTCACGTGTTCTTTCAAAAACTGTCATCATCATAGTATTTATAACACCCAAACCACCAATTATTATAGCTAATGCTTCAATAGCAGTAGTTGCTGAATTAATCATACCGAGGGTATCATCGATAGTTTGAGTCATTTCTTCAGCTGTAATTGTTCTTAATGTATCGTTATATTCATTTTTGATTTTATCGTTTACTGTAGTTAAATTAGCATCTTTTTTTATCTTAATGGATATGCTTGAAATTTTTTCTTCATTATCTGTTAAATTCTGTAATTTGCTTAAACCAGTATACATTGCAGAGTCATAGAAGATTGAACCAGTTTCATAAATACCAGTAATTTTAAATTCTTTTCCATATACGTCTACTTTGTCGCCTATTGTATAGTTTTCTTCTTCGGCCAGACTTTTTCCGACAATCAATTCATTTTCATTTTCATTAAATACACTACCATTTATATTGTTTATACCAACAATAGATAGATCATCGGTTTTTGCACCATACAGACTAAAACCGTATCTACTGGAATCACTCTTTTTTGATGTATCAATTACAGTACTTTCAAGCATCCCCGCAGTTTTTTCAACTCCATCAACTTTAGATAATTCTTCAACATAACTCTCATTAAGATTACCTGAAGATGACGCTAGGGAACTACCTATTTTGGTGGCTGTAATCTCTGCAGATCCTTCTTTTAATGTTGTTTCTGTTGAATCTTCAAGTGATACAGTTATTAATCCCAATGCTACTATTGTAGCAATACCTATAGCTATTCCTATTATTGCAAGTAAACTTCGGGTCTTATTTCTAAATGGATTTTTAAGAATTAATTTAAAGTAATTCATATTGCACCTTTTTCTTGTAAGTAATGGAAAATTAACAATATTCTCCATATTCACATCCGGTATTTTCTATTTTAACATGATCTATTAATGTTCCATCTTTTTTATATAATTTTATTTCACCATAACCGGTTCCACCATTCCATAGACGATTATGTAACTTAAGGCCGTTTGGTGCTTCATAGTTTATAAGTAACATTTCATCCCGTTTGCAATGTAATTCTAATTCAATATAAGAATTCTTATTTGAAGCATTAATGGTCCATGTATGAATTTTTTCACCTTCTTCAAAGTCAAAATCTATTTTTACAAGATTCCAAAATCTAGCAAAGTTGTATTCATACATTTTTCCTTCATAATAAAATCCTATTAGTAATTTTCGAGGTATTTCAATACCAAAAGCTTTAGGTCTTCCCCCACCAGCTTCAAAAGCTGAATTATTTAATTTTTTACCACTAATTAAACTGGTGATGTTACATGATGAAATCCATAGCCAAGGGCTTGTGAAGTCTCCACCCCAGTTTTTATCAGCATAACCGTAAGATTTTTCTGGTATTACTTCATATTCTTCTCCATCAAGAATAATTGTACCGGCATACTCAGTTTTAATACCTTCTGCGTGCCAAAACATTTCAAATGAATTTAATTTTCTAAATAGTTTACTTGCACCATAACCTACATTAAAAGATATTTGTTTATTTATATCTAAATTCCAAGACATGCTGCCGGCATCACACATATACTCTGGATGTTCTGAAGCTTCTTCTTTACTTACATTACATGAACCTTTCATATGAGTTTCCGTTAAAGTACAGTCTCCTACTTTTATATCTAGTTTATTGGATGGACAATGAAAGTCATTCATAGAATAAAAATTATGGATTTGTTTAGCATTTTTACCCCAGCATCCAACTTTTATCATACAATAAGATGGTCTTTTACCTAATTTTTTATTTTCAGGATTTTGTCCTAAGGTTGGTTTATCTTCTGCTAAAGCAGGATTACAAACAAAATATTCTATAAAGAATGCTTTAGGTTCTTTTGTTTTTTTATTATACGCTGTAAGAGAATGCCACCACCAGTCATATCCTTTTGTTGCTAATGGTCCTTTAAGCATGTAATAATCTCTTTCTATATCACTTTTATTCACGGCAATCACATCAGTTAATAATAATATTATATTATTTTTATCTAATTGATTATTTATTAAGAGTATTATTAATTATTTTTCTTAATTTTTAATATTTTAACAATTTATTTTCATTTTATATGTTAATAAGAACTATTAAGAAAAAAATAGTTGGTGTAGTATTTTAATAGGTAATAATTTACTTAATTCTCATTTAATTTCATAAATAATTTGATTAAACTAGGAATAGGGTTATGAAAGAGAGCATTCTGTAGTTTAATATAAAAATAAGACTTTTTTATTGAAGATTTCTAATACTATTTATGAAAATGTTTAAAGATATAGAAAAATCAATTTTAATTCAAAAAAATATTTAAAATGGGTAGTTAATTAAAAAAAACTTTGAAGAGAGTTTAAACGGTGAGGAATAATTCATATTTTATTATATTACAACTTTATATAATAGTTTTTTAAGTGTTTGTACTTCTTCTGGACTCATATTGGATGTTACTTTATTTTCCCAGTCTCTTATATATTCTATATATTTGTCTGTTATTTCCATTCCTTCTGGTGTTAGTTTTACTATTTTTATTCTATGATTATCTGGATTTTCATATCTTTTTATGTAGTTTTTGTCTTCAAATTTTCTAAGAATTTTTGCTGTGTATCCTTCACTGACTTTAAATAGTTCTACCAGTTCTTTTTGTGTTGTTTTTTCTCCAAATCTTATTCTTAGTAAGAATGGAAGTTCTGATCTTGTTATATCATCATCAGTTAACTGTGTAGTTATGTATTTTCCATAATTGGATATCATTTCTTCTACGTAATGATATATGAATATATTTTCGATATTATCTTTTTTAAATTGTGGTGGTAGTGACATAATATAACTCCTTTGTATTATTATATATTGGTTTCTATATATAAATACTGTTATATAGAAACTCTTTCCATATGAAAGTATTTATATGATGTTTATTAAATAATAATATAGTAAAAGGTGAAAATATGGTTAAAGAATTTAATGTTGATATGGAAAAAATTACGCCCGAAGAACTGGAAAAATTAGGTAAACAAACAGAATTATTATTTAAAATTAATCATACAATGCCACTTTCTGAAGAATATGATGTACTTATCAATGAATTGTTTGAATCAAACACTGGTTCAAATTTTACACTACGCACTCCATTATCAGGTACATCTTTCGAAAATGTAAAAATTGGGGATAATGTGTTCATTAATAGTAATTGTTTAATGATGGCTAGAGGTGGAATAACCATAGAGGATAATGTTATGCTTGCAGCAAATGTACAGTTACTATCTAACAATCATGATGAATATAATCGTCAAGTATTAATCTGTAAGGAAATAACTATCAAAGAAGGTGCATGGATTGGAGCTGGGGCCAGTATAATGCCTGGTGTTACAATAGGTAAACATGCTATAGTGGGTGCTGGAGCAATTGTTACAAAAGATGTTCCGGATTATGCTGTAGTTGTTGGAATTCCGGCACGTGTTGTTAAAACATTGGATGAAAATAAATTTTAGGTGAGTAAATGTCTGATGTATCTCTAATAAATCATTCTGAATTTGATTCTATTCAAATGGAAGTACTTCATAAATTCGAGGAATTTCAACAAGCAATGATAGATAAAGATGCTAAAATGTTAAATTCTATAATGGATGAAGATTATACTCTTATTCATATGTCAGGTAAAATCCAAACAAAACAAGAATATATTGAAGATATTGTTAATGGTATTTTGAATTATTATCATTCAACAATAATAGAGCCTAGTATAGTTATTCTTGAAGAAAAATACGCTAAATTAAATGCTGATGTTGAGTTAGATGCAAAAGTTTATGGTATTAAAGGTACATGGACGTTACACACTGAGATTTTAATGGAAAAAATTGAAAATAAATGGATTTTAAGTAAATGGGAAAATTGAGAATATTTTTTTTTAAAATATTACTTTCCCTAGTAAAAACTTTCCTTAGGATAGTTTATATATTATTAATTTAACTGATAATGTCTCTTAAAGAAGTGATGAATATGGATTATATTAAATTATCAAATAATTTGGAAGTACCACAATTAGGTTTTGGTGTATTTCAAATAGCACCAGAAGATACAAAAGAAGCAGTGAAAAAAGCAATAGAAGTTGGTTACAGACACTTTGATACAGCTCAGGCATATTTCAATGAAACTCAAGTTGGTGAAGCTATAGAAGAAAGTGGAATTGACCGTGAAGAATTCTTCATAACAACAAAAGTATGGCATTCAAGCCATGGGTATGAAGAAACAAAAAAAGCATGTGAAGAATCATTAAATAAATTAAAAACAGATTACATTGATTTGTATTTAATTCATCAGAACATTGGCGATATTTTTGCTACTTGGAGAGCTTTGGAAGATTTATATGATGAAGGAAAAGTAAAAGCAATTGGGGTGTGTAATTTCACTCCTTCCAGATTTACGAATTTATCTTTACATAGTAAAATAAAACCTATGGTGAATCAAATTGAGATAAATCCATTTTATCAACAGGATTCACAAGAAAAATTTTATGAAAAATATGATGCAGTTATAGAATCATGGGGACCGTTAGCTGAAGGAAAAAATAATATTTTTTCAAATCCTATTTTAAAGGAAATAGGAGAAAAGTACGATAAAACTGTTGCTCAAGTAATATTAAGATGGATTTTACAAAGGGGAATAATAGTATTCCCAAAATCCGTTAAAAAAGAAAGAATGATTGAAAATTTTAACATTTTTGATTTTGAGCTTTCAAGTGAAGATATGGAAAAAATTAAAGAATTAGAAACAGGAAATCCAATAGCTAATATTGATGATCCAATGTTTATTGAAGCAATATCAAAGTATGGGGTGTAAATATGAAATTTGATTTAAACGAAGAAAAGGAAGTAGTAGTATTATTAGGTGCAGGGGATATGGGTCTTGCAATAATTAAAAGAATATCAGCCGGAAAAAAAATATTACTGGCTGATATAAATGAAGAAAAATTAGAATCATTAAAAAAAGAATTAACATATTCTGGATATGATGTTGAAACACAAGTAACTAATGCTATGGAAGAAGAGTCTATCAGAGAATTAGCTCAAAAAGCAGATTCCTTAGGAAAAGTAATGTATTTCATAGATACTGCATGTGCTTCTCCTTCACAGGCATCACCCGAACATATAATTAAATTAGATTTAATTGGTACATCATATGCTTTAGATGAATTTGGAAAAGTAATGGCAAAAGGAGGGGCAGGATTAATTATTTCTTCAATGACTGGATACATGCCTTCTCCATTAAGTCCGGAAGATGAACATTTATTAAGAATCACTGAAACAGATAAACTCAAGGAACTAGATTGTCTTAGTGAAGAGGTAATAACTAATTCTGGAATAGCATATGTAGTTTCTAAAAAAGCAAATCAATTAAGAGTTCAATATGCATCAGCAACTTCATGGGCAGATAGAGGAGCAAGAATTAATTCTATAAGTCCTGGAATTATAGTTACTCCACTTGCTTATGATGAATTTAATAGTTCAGGAGAAGGTTATCAAAGAATGATAGATGTATGTGGTGCAAAAAGGGTTGGTACTTCTGATGAAATAGCTTTTGCAAGTGAATTTTTACTTAGCACCAAAGCCGGATTCGTAACTGGTATTGATTTATTAATTGATGGTGGTACGATTGCTGCATTAAGTAGTGGATTAATGGATTTAGAAATTCATTAATTATTATTTTTTTTTATTTCGATTGTGTATAAATATAAACTTAGTAATACAAATATTATTATCTATTTTTGTTTGGGATATTATGAGCAATGATTTATTGGATTTAACATTAAAAAGAAGATCTACTCGGATTTTTCTTACTGATGAAATTGAAGACAATACCATTAATGAAATACTAAAAATAGCTTTAACAGCACCTTCATCTTGGGGAGAACATCCCGTACATTTCGTTGTGGTAAAAGATAAAGAAATGATTCGGGAGATAGCTCATTGTAAAGCTATGGGTGCAAATCCATTAATTCAATCAAATGTATGTATTGTGGTAATGGTGGATACTTCAAATTGTGAACTTTGGATAGAAGATGCATCTGTTGCATCTACTTATATCTTACTTGCTGCAGAACAATTTAATATTGGAGCATGTTGGATTCACATAAGAAACCGTGCAGGACAAGTTAAAAGTGCTGATGAAGAAATCAGGGAGTTATTGAATGTTCCTGATAATTTTCGAGTGTTAAATTGTATTGCATTAGGTCAAAAAGGCGAATTTAAAAAAGAATATTCTGAAGATAAATTACATATTGAAAATATTCATCATGATTTTTTTTTAGGAGTGGTTTGAATGAATGATTTTAAGTTAGGTTTTGGATTTATGAGATTACCTATTATAAATGGTGATGTAAGTCAAATAGATTATAATAAAGTTAATACACTTGTAGATTATTATATTGAAAATGGTGGCCGTTATTTTGATACGGGTTTTAATTATCATAATGGAAAAAGTGAAGAAGCTATTAAAAAATGTGTAATAGATAGATATTCTCGTGATGAAGTTCTAATTGCTGATAAAATGCCAATATATGGAATGACAATCAATGATAATCCGGAAAATATTTTTCAAACACAATTGGAACGGTGTGGATTGGATTATTTCGATTATTATTTGGTTCATAATACTTCTGATTTATTTTATAATGGTGTTTGTAAACAGTTAAACGTATTTGATTATTTAAGGGAATTTAAAAAGGAAGGTTTAATTAATAAATTAGGTATAAGTCATCATGGAACTCCTGAAGCTTTAAATCAAGTATTGACAGAAAACCAGGATATAGAATTTGTACAACTTCAAATTAATTATGTTGATTGGAAAAACGATGCAGTTCAAGCTAAAAAATGTTATGAGATAGTTAAGGATAATGGATTGGATGTATTTGTTATGGAGCCATTAAAAGGTGGAAATTTAGTTAATGTTCCAGAAAAAGTAGAAAAATTATTTCAAAGTTATAACCAAAAAAGTCCAGTTAATTGGGCATTATCCTATGTCTTAAATTTAAGTTCAGTAGCATTAGTACTAAGTGGAATGTCTGATCTAAAAGAACTTCAGGAAAATATGAGTATAGTTAAAGATTTTAAGACAATGAATAACGATGAATTGGAAATAATTAAACAAGCACGTGATATAATAAATGATTCCATTGAAATTCCGTGCACATACTGTGATTATTGTTTTAAATATTGTCCTAAACAAATTCCTATATCAAAATATTTCTCAATTTTCAACGATGAAAAACAGTCCAAAGTAGATCAAATGTTAAATTATTTATATTATGATAATTATGCAGAAAAATTTACAAAAGCATCCTCTTGTGTAAAATGTGGTGCATGTGAAAAAGTATGTCCTCAACAGATTAAAATTAGTGAAGAATTAGAAAAAGTAGTAAATTTATTTGAAAAATAACTTCATTAAACTAAGAAAACTAGTTAATTATTAAATGGAGGAATTAATTTGAAGGAAGTTGTTGTTTTAACAGGAGCCGGACAAATAGGAATGGCAATTGCAAGAAGAATAAGTTATGGTAAAAAACTGATAATTGGGGATAAAAACGTTGAAAACGCTGAAATAATATCAAAAACTATGATTGAAGCAGGGTTTGATGTTGAATATCTTGAATGTGATATTTCCAGTAGAACATCTATAAAAAACTTAATTAAAACTTCTCAGGATTATGGAGAAATAAGTAACTTTATTAATGCAGCAGGAGTTTCTCCTTCACAAGCAAGTATAGAAACTATTCTTAAAGTAGATCTTTATGGAACAGCAGTTCTCTTAGAAGAAATAGGTAAAGTAATAAAAAAAGGTGGAAGTGGAGTTACCATATCTTCACAGTCAGGACATAGGATGAAACAATTGGGAGCAACTATTGATGAACAATTAGCCACAACACCAACAGAAGAATTACTTGATTTGGATATTTTACAGCCCGAAAACATTAAAGACACATTACATGCTTATCAACTAGCGAAAAGATGTAATGTTAAGCGAGTCATGTATGAAGCTTGTAAATGGGGCGAAAGAAATGCTCGAATAAATTCTATATCTCCTGGAATAATAGTAACACCACTCGCAATTGATGAATTTAATGGTCCACGTGGAGATTTCTATAAAAATATGTTTGCAAATTGTCCATCAGGAAGGCCAGGAACGGCAGATGAAGTAGCAAATCTTGCACAATTAATGCTTAATGAAAATGGAGCTTTCATAACTGGTTCAGATTTTCTTATTGATGGTGGAGCTACAGCTTCATATTTCTATGGAAAATTAAAATCTAAATAAAATAATAATCATCAAAATATTGATAATAGTATTATTTTTTCATAATAATGTTCTCTGCTAAGTCACTTTTTCTATTTTTCTCTACTTTTCATTTTTGAGTATATTACATCTATATGTGGTGGTTGATTTTTGGTATTTTAGACATGCTTGTTTTTATGGATTTTTTCATTTCTTTCATTAGTTTTATTTTACTTCGTAATACTACCGTATAACGAAGTAAATTATATGTTCTTGTTCATGTTATATGAACAAAAAGTGTGAATTATGTGAACACATTTTGGATAATTGATAAAATACTTTATAGTCAAAAACATTAAAAAAATTTTTTACTTCATCACATATAAATTATCTTAATTATTGTATTTAACTGATAAAAAGAATATCTAAATCGCAAAAATAAACTATTAATAAATTTTTATAATAATAATTCAAATAAGGAATTCAATATAGCGGATTATTTTTTTTAATCCAATTATATTTAAAAAAAGTTAAAAAAGAAGGGGATGAGTTTATTCGATAATTATATCTTCTTCATAGGTATTTGTATTGTTATTAGCATCGGTAAATTCTATTTTAATTTTATGATTACCGAGATATTTTTCAATGAGTTGTAATATAGTCATTGATAAATCATCACTTAAGTGTCATTGAATATTACTTGACCATCCATGAAGACGACTAAATATCCATTTGTAATATTTTGACCGAATATTTTATTTATTGCATCTAATGTCAATGAGTTTCCTTGATAAACAACACTATTGTCACTAGCTTTTTTATTGTATGAGTTTTATATACTTTTTGTTGGTTGTTGGTTGTTTTTGTTGGATTTTGTTTGACTTCTTTCTGTTTTTGTGTATGTGATACTGGTTGGGTATTACCTTGTTGATCATTGTTATTTGAACTAGTTTCTGGTGTTGTATCATTGGATGCGGATGGGTTCATTCCTGGAATCATTTCTGACATGTTCATTCCTGACATGTTCATTCCGCTCATGTTCATTCCTGACATCATGTCTGACATGTTCATTCCAGCCATATTATCCATGGAAAAACCATTAGTTGATTGTGAGTTTTCATTTCCATTATTAGCATTTAACATATTTTCTAAACTTGGTGTATTAGCATCTGTTGTACTGCTATCACTTGACAAAGAATTTTGTGAGCTGTTATCTGCAGCACTAACACTAGCTAGAGTAATGAAACATAGTAATAATAATATACTAATTAAAAATTTCTTTGACATTTTATACCTTCGTTATTCTATTTATTTAAACTTTTTAATATAAACCTGTTTTTTATGAAAACTTTCTATAATACATTTATTATTAATTTTTTTTATAATTTTTTCACGATTGAATCATTTAGTAAATATTATTTGAAAAAAATAGAATTTATAAAAGATACTTTAAGAATTACTAATTTTAACAGTTTTAGTTTTATTTCTGTATCTGTTTCAATTGATATTTTTTTATTATTAAAAATTTTAATAGAAATTATATTATTATATCTTTAATATATATGGAATGTTGATTATTCATCAATTAATGATAAAAAACATTATTACATAATGAAATAAAATTTTCAATTCAGTATATTTACCTCATAATTGTAATGAATTAATAATTTAAATCTTTTCAATAAATTAATTATTTATATCATTTTAAACATATATTTATTTTTATACTAAAGGAGTCGTTATTATATTGTCTAAAAAAGATGAATTTATTTTTGGATTTAAAAAAGCAATACCTATTACTATGGGATATATACCTATGGGTATTGGTTATGCTGCCTTAGCTATTAAAGCAGGATTAACTCCTTTGCAAACTGTTGGTTTTTCAATTCTTGTATATGCTGGTGCTGGGGAGATTATTGCTGTCACTATGCTTTTAAATGGTGCTACAGCTTTTGCAATCATATTAACTAATTTTGTTGTTAATTTAAGATATTTTGTTATGAATGTCTGTGTATATAATAAGGTTCAAAAGACTTCTCCTTTGTTAAATGCATTGTCGTGTCATTTAACTACAGATGAATCATTTGCAATGTTTTCTTTAATGGATGAATCGTCAATTTGGACATATGTCGGATTGTCATTAACTTCCTGGTTATCTTGGATATTGGGTGCAGCAATTGGAGTTTTTGTATTGGATTTATTACCTGTTATTGTTACAAACAGTTTCAACATTTCATTATATGCATTATTCGTTGCAATTTTAATACCAAATGTCAAGAAAAACTATAGAATAGGATTACTTGTTATAATAACTGGAATAATAAACATAATATTGCAAACTATAATTGGAAACTGGTCCATAATTGTATCAACATTGTTGGGTGCATTAATCGGAGTATACTTGATAAATGATGCATATTTTTTAACAGATGATGGGGGAATTAAATGAACACTGCAGACATGGTAATATTGGGATGTGCACTAGTAACATTTATTCCAAGATTAATACCATCAATATTTGTGGGACAAATTAATTTTAGTAAAAAAACTGAAAAGTTTCTTGATTTAATTCCATATACGGCTCTAAGCGCTTTAATAATTCCAGGGGTACTAACAGTAGATAATCAATTATGGTATATTGGTTTAATTGGCGCAATTGTTGCTGCGGGACTATCCTGGAAAAAAGTTCCTCTTGGAGCAATTGTTATAATCACAGTAATTGTATTAATCACTGTTTACTCTTTAGTTCCCTTATTTTAAACTTTTTTTTTCAATTATAGAGTGGCCGACAAAATTCTGATTTTTTCATTGAATGATAAATGAAAATTTTATATCAGGATTTTCTCGATGCAAATTATTTGCAAAATTTTTTAAAGAATTACTTTCTTCCACGTTATTTTTTTATCATGTTTTCTAGTCT
>JAEEGL013500202.1_pt1 | contig 35348 bp, 25 predicted proteins | sample 9134231 | NCBI WGS metagenome assembly JAEEGL01 (sample SAMN16246548, study PRJNA631951) | gut metagenome | biome: gut microbiome; feature: rumen; material: fiber-attached | host: Bos | place: Iran: Karaj | collected 2018-10 | reverse complement strand
GAAGCTGATAAGATTTCGAAAAAGATTTTGTCTGCTGCATCATTCAAACACGGTGCAGAAATCAGATCATGAGGTGAATATTATGGTATACAAGATAAACATTGCCGGACTTGATAGAGAACTTCCTCTCTGCAACTTGAACGAGTCCCTAAAAATCGGTGCTTTTGTAATGTTCGGAGACGTAGAACTAACTATCGCCTGTGCAAAAGAACTTTTAAAAAGAATACCGGAACATGACATTATGTTAACTGCTGAAAGCAAAGGTATACCTCTCACTTATGAGATGGCCAGACAAAGCGGAGAAAACAATTACCTATTAGCAAGGAAGATGCCGAAATTGTACATGACAGGTGTATTTGAATCAAAAGTTAAATCCATAACAACGGCTAAAGAACAAACACTTTACTTAGACACAAAAGATGCTGAATTTATGAAAGGCAAAAGAGTTGTTATTGTCGATGACGTAATCAGCACCGGTGAATCATTGAGAGCACTTGAAAAACTAGTTGATGATGCAGGCGGCGTTGTTGTAGGTAAAATGGCAGTATTAGCTGAAGGAGAAGCAGCAAACAGGGATGATATAATCTTCCTTGAGCCACTTCCACTCTTCAACTCAAAAGGAGAAGCTCTCCCATATTAACAAAGAAAGGAATGAGTTATGAATATTGAAGTAAACAAGTATATTGATGAACATGTCGGTGATATGATTTCAGATCTTGGCAGATTGGTACAAATACCAAGTGTCAGCTCAGAATCCGAACCGGATGCTCCTTTCGGTTCAAATTGTGCTAAAGCTCTGGAAGTAATGCTTTCTATTGCAAAAAATGCAGGTTTCACCGTATCTAACTTCAACAATATAATGGGAAACATTGACCTATATCCCGGTGAAGAGCCGGAACTAGCTGCCCTCTGCCACTTAGATGTTGTGCCAGCGGGTGCAGGTTGGAATTCCAATCCATTCTCATTAACATTAAAAGATGGAAGAGCTTACGGAAGAGGAACCGCTGATGATAAAGGTCCTGCAATCGCAGTCTTCTATGCAATGAAAGCAATTGCACGCAGCAAAGTTTCACTGAACAGAAACATGAGACTTATTGTCGGAACAGATGAAGAATGCGGCAGTGCAGATTTAAAAGAGTACAGAAAGTATAATAAACTCCCGAAAATGGTGTTTACAGCAGACGCCGATTTCCCTGTTATCAATCTTGAAAAAGGTATGATTCGTTCAGGAATCAAAGGAAAATGTAAATGCGGCGGTTCAAAAACCATTGCAAGCTTGCAAGGCGGTACTGTAGTTAATGCAGTTCCGGGTGAAGCTGTTGCATCAGTTGCAGGATTCTCCATCGAAGAACTCCAGGAAGCTGCCAAGGCCATGGGAAAACCGGAGCTATTCACATTCACGGAAAACGGTGCAATTATCGATATCAAAATTCAAGGAAAAGCTGCACATGCTTCATATCCTAGAGCAGGAATCAATGCTGTTACAGCAGGCGTTGCTCTTTTATCTAATCTCAATTGTGATGACGGAACAGGCGACTTGTTCAAAGCATTGAATACATGCTTCCCATTTGGTGAAGACAATGGTGCTTCTCTCGGAATTAAGATGGCTGATTCCAAGTCCGGAGTTCTGACAGAAGTATTGAGCATTATTGACTACTCATGCGGAGAATTCAATGCAAAGTTTGACATCAGATTCCCGACATGCGGTTCAGTTAACGGAATAAAAGAAGTACTCACATCAAAGTTTGAACAAAAAGGATTCAAATTGACTGGATTCAATGGAGTTGAACCACATTATGTAGAAGAAAACTCTCCATTTATCCGTTCTCTTTTGAAATCTTATACCGAAGTGACAAATAAACCGGGCAAGTGTGTGGCAATTGGCGGCGGCACATATGTTCATGACATTGAAGGCGGAGTTGCTTTCGGCGCCAACTTCCCAGGGGATGGCGACTGTGAACACGCTCCAAATGAATACATAGACATTAAGAGACTTGTTGTTGATGCAAAAGTATATGCTAATGCAATATTGAACATTTGCACCATGTAAGCAACAAACCAGAATAGTATAAAAAAGAATCCAAAGGAAGATGAATTACTTCTCTCCTTTGGATTCTTTAATTATTATTCTCTTTTATCCAATAGTAACCGAAATTTTAATGTTTTTCTTTCCTCTAGGATCTATCACATTGCCTTTGATTTTCTTTCCATCGACAGTTATTGTTTTTACTTCACAACCATCACCGACTCTCTTATATTCGACATCGATTTTACTGCCTCTGAACACTTTTGTTATTGAGCATTTATTCCATGATGGCGGTAGACAAGGATCTATTCTCAATCCTTCGATTTCCGGATGCATACCAAATACATATTCAACAGTGCTCTTTAATAGCCATGAACTTGCTGCTGTTCTCCAGCTCTGACCCGGTGTACCTTCCCTATAGCCGCATTCCGGAGCAAAATATGAGTTGAACATCGCATATGGTTCACCGCATTTAACTGCATATGTTGTATCCCAAGGAAGCATTTTTCTCAATCCCATTTCAACTTTGTCAGCTCGCTTAAGTATACTGTCTGCAGCAAGCTTCCAAGCTGAACAATGCAAATAAACACCTCCGTTGTCCTGGCAGCCTGCCGGTTTCTCAGAACAACTGCCAATATAGTCGAGTCTATGTGTGAATGCGTGATAAGATAATCTTGTGCCCAAGTCTATTTCAAGATACTTGTCAACACTGTCCATAGCAATCTTTTCTCTTCCGATTTCAGAAACACCTGACAGAACAGACCAAAGTTGCGGTATCAAATACATTTCACCTGCTTCACTTGTTTTGGAGCCCAAAACAATGTCATCATCAGTTCTGGCGTAGATGTAGTATTCTCCGTCCCAGCCATATTTTTCTATTCTTTCCTGCATTATTTTTGACTGTTCATCTACCATTTTGGCGTCTTCTTTTTTACCCAGATAAGTAGCAATTCTTACAAATGTTCTTGCTGCTCTATACCATGCCAGAGACAGCCATACAGATACTCCTTTTCCTTTCAGACCCGCATAGTTTACACAGTCATTCCAGTCGCCGCCCCAGATTCTTACTAATCCATAGAGACCCTGGAAATTATATAAGAATTCAACAGATCTCTTCAGATGTTCATAAACCGTTGCTTCTGTGCCATCGTTGAATTTAACTACATCATCGTACAAGGATAAGTCGCCTATTTCTTTAACTATTGTGTCAGCTGCAAAAGTCATCCACACAGTGTTATCTGAGAAGTTTCTGTCTTTTAATGAACCATCAATAATCGTTCTTGGAGCGTATCCGTTCGAGTATTGGTAAGATAAAACTCTCTTGAGTCTTTCCCATGCAAGCTTCGGGTTAACGCATCCAAAGCACTCTGAGTCACTCGTCATATCTCTGTAGCCATTGTGACGAACTCTAGCCCATCTGCTTCCCATATCGGCACAATATTTCATCCAACCATTGATTAAGTAATCAAAATTCTTCCAAGGAGAATGGATTTCAACTCCGGAAAGATCCTTTTCATACTTTTCTTCCATTTCACTGAAGAGCTTTTTTACTTCAGATGAAGAATATACTGGGTATTCTTCTTCATTTGTAGTTGCACCAACTGTGAAATGTACTGTTTTTTCTTCACCGGCTTTAAGTTTTAATGTTGTCTTTAACACAAGACAAATCTTTTCTGAATTACATTCTGTGTTTTGTGTCAAAAGCCCACTTGTAATTCCATATGGATGCTGTTCATCACCATATGTCCCTATAAAAGCATTACGTCTTGAATCATAACCTGTTATTTTATCTGAGCATCCCATGTATGTTCTGACAGGAATATTGTATACAGAATAGAAAGGCATAAATGACCTTCCATATACAACCTTGTTTTTCTTATCAAAGCCGCCAGTACCCGTGTTGTATCCCTGTGGCTTATATGTACCATCAACTTCAGTTTTGGCATAAGATATAAGTTCAAGTGTTCTTTCGTCTTCAGAAGTATTTTTTACTGTAACACTCCAGATTTCACACATTCCTTTATTTGGAACAAAAACCCTGAACGAACTCTCAACATTTTTGTATTTGAGACTTATTACACTGGAACCGTTTTTGTGGACACAACTATATTTCTTGTATCCGTAATTAATCGGCAAACCGCAAATGCTCCAACTTTTTCCATTTTCCGACAAAAACAAATTTCTGTTTGAAACTACAGGTATTCTTCTTCCCAAATCATCCTGTGCAAAGCCTTCACCGAATCCAACTTGAGATGTGAAAGTTACATAGTCATCATTGAAAAAATAGTTGTACCAATGCCTTGGTGTATCGGGTTTAGTAATTACAAATTCTTTTCCTTCATTTTTGTATTTTCCGTACCAAACGTACTTATCCATTTCTTACCTCCAAAAAATCCGAAGTCACAGTTTCTTATAACAATGTGTACGTATTTATTATATCATAGATTTTTTCAATGTGTTGTAAAAAAAGCCATTTTATAATTTGTCTTCTTTTTTGGTAGTTTTATATATTATCTTTATCATTTTAAAATAATATACTTGAAATATTTAATTATTTATATAATAATTGCTTTTGTTATGTCCGTGGATGAAATATATTCATTCACATCAATTAGGAGAAAAAATGAAAAAAAGAAACATTAAGAGAATTAACATTGCATATTTGGTAACTTTTTTAATAGTAGCTGCCATTTTCGCTGCAAGTTTTATAAAAACAAATGTTTTCAATTCTTTAGATCACAAGTTTTCTTTTGCTGGCCCGGAACTGTTTAATCCAGAAGACAGTAATGGAGATGTAACCGTGAAAGCAGCTGCAAGAAGCAGCACATGGGGAAAAATTTTCGATTTTTACAATGAAGGAATTACAGATAACAATTACCAGGCTTTTACCTATGACTTTACATTTTCCAATAACACAAATGATGAAGTAAACTATTTCATATTTAAGTTGACATTCAGCAAAGAAATCTTTTTGGCTTCCGGCTGGAATGGCTCAGTCGAAATCCATCAAAAATTGAATGGTGGAGAGATTGTTTCTCTGGTTCCTGATTTGCGTGTTTTCAATAAAGAGAATCACCCATTGGACACGGTCACAGTTGATGGAGAAACGTTTATTCGAATGAAACCGGGTGATTATTTCATATACAACCCGAGTTCATCTATGAATGCTCTCGAAGTTCCGATTAAACCACATGAAGGAACCACACCGGGTTTCATTTTATATGTTGCAAATGGTGAAAACATAGAAGAATCATCTCTGGAACTTGATTATAAGTTCCACAGACTTATTACAAGTGAACCCTTGTTCTTGATATCAGTTGCTCTGTTTGCAGTATGGCTCGTTGCTTTTGTTATATTTGCCATAACTTCTGTACAAATCCGAAAATATAATGAACGTCACCTGCGCGACAATGAAATCATTAATGAGTCAATTGAAACATTTACCGGTTTCATCGATGCAAAAGACCCATATACAAACGGTCACTCCAAGAGAGTCGCGGTTTACACCAAAAAGATAGCTCAGGCAATGGGCTATGAGGGTGAGGACCTTGATCGAATCTATTATATTGCTCTTCTCCACGATTGCGGAAAGATAGGTGTTCCGGACAACATTCTTGGTAAGCCCGGAAAACTCACTCCAGAAGAATTTGAAATCATCAAATCTCATACTGTTATAGGTGGAGAAATCCTTACAAGTTTCAAGAGTCTTGAACACGTTTATGAAGGTGCTCGCTATCACCATGAGCGCTATGACGGCAAAGGATACCCTGAAGGAAAAGCCGGAAACGATATTCCTCTTATTGCACGAATGATCTGCGTTGCTGACTCATTTGATGCTATGAATACAGACCGTGTTTATCGTAAGAGATTATCTAAAGAACAGATAATCAATGAGCTTGAAAAGAATAAAGGTCTGCAATTCGATCCTGAAATCGCCGACATAATGCTTAAATTTGTAAAAAATAAAGAAGTTCCTGTAAGCGATTAGAATAACACTACTACCTCAATCTTCAATTCAAGGTTGGGGTAGTTTTTCAAAGGCCACAAATACGATTGTTATTAACATATATTCTTTACCAAAACACTACAATTTGTTATAATATACAGGAATTCAAAAAAGCGAGGAATAACTATGGGTCCGGGATTTAGAGTAAATGACAATAACAAAGAACCAAGACCTCAAAATATAAAAGAAGTACCTGGTTACTTATGGAGACTTATATCTAAGTTTTTCTCCAGACTATTCTATATCTTTAAGTTGGTTTGGGAAACTAAGCCTATCATACTTGCTGCCCTTTTGTTTTTCGCTATTTTCACTGGTGTTATACCGGTTATTTCTTCAATCGTATCAGCAAATATCATTAACACTCTTGCAAAAGATTACAATATAGCTCAAACAACTCAAGCATTTAGTGACGAGTTGATGAAAGACATAATGAAATTGCTTATTTGGCAATTTATTATTATTTTCGGAACAAGCCTTATAAATCACGCAAGAACACTTGTGACGCGTATTGCAGGCGACTTGGTTTCAAACCACGTCACTGTAAAAATAATGAAAAAAGCAAAAGAAGTGGATCTGGCTAGTTTTGACAGACCTGAATTCTATGAAAGATTTGAAAATGCATCAAGAGAAGCAAATTCTAGACCGCTTCAGATATTGTCTTCTACGTTTTCTATTGTCAGTACGGTAATTAGTATCGTTTCGTATATTATAGTTCTTTGGGCTGTAAGCGCATGGGCTCCATGGGTAATAATAGCATTGTCAATTCCTTCTGCTATTATTTCATTCTCATACAGAAGAAAGTATTGGTTCTATATGAGACACAGAAGCAAAGACAGAAGGCAGCTATCTTATTACTCCGGACTTATGACAAACAAAGACATGGTCAAAGAAATAAGAATGTTCGGCCTGTCAGACACACTTATAGAAAGACACCAATCAATATTCAAAAAATATTTCAAAGGTCTCAGACATCTGTTCTTAGCTGAAGGCGCATGGAATATAGGCATTGCTATAGTTACATCTTTTGTTAACTGCTTGTTATTCATTTTCATAGCCAGCGGAGTTGTAAGAGGCGAAACTCAGGTTGGTAACTATTCCCTTTACACCGGAGCCTTGAGTTCGATTTCTAGTGGAGTTGCATCATTTATTTCTACTACTGCTTCAATTTATGAAGGCACATTGTTCATAGACAACTTAATCCTGTTCATGAACGAAAAAAGAAATATTGCCCCAAGCGTTGCTACACCTGTTCATGTGAAGCATCATATAGCCCATGAAATAGAATTAAAGAATGTATATTTCAGATATCCGGGTTCTGATCATGATGTAATTAAAAACTTGTCCTGCAAAATTAATGCAGGTGAAACAATAGTCTTGGTCGGCTTAAACGGTGCGGGAAAAACCACATTGATTAAACTAATCACAAGACTATATGACCCAACTGGTGGCGAAATATTACTTGACGGAATCAATATAAAAGAATATGATGTTGGAGAGCTGTATTCATTATTTGGCATTACGTTCCAGGATTTCGGCAAATATGCTGTATCAGTTAAAGAGAATATTGCTTTTTCAAACGTTCATAATCCAATTGATGATGAAAAAGTTAAAAAAGCAGCTCACGAGAGTTATGCTGAAGACTTTATAAATAAACTTCCAAACAAATATGACACACCTTTGATGAAATATTTCGAAGAAAACGGAATAGAACCATCTATTGGACAATGGCAGAAACTTTCCGTTGCCAGAGCATTTTATTCAGATGCTGACATATTGATTTTGGATGAGCCTACAGCATCACTTGATGCAATAGCTGAGCAAGAGATATATAATCAATTTGATGAATTGAGAAAAGGTAAAACCACCATATTTGTTTCACACAGACTGTCCAGCGCTACAACAGCAGATAAAATCATTGTAGTTGATGAAGGACAACTGATTGAAATGGGATCTCACTCTGAATTGATGAAAAAACATGGCAAGTATTATGAACTGTTCTCTACTCAGGCTCAGAGATACATTACTAACAGCGAAGAGGAAAAAATTAACGAGGGTTAAAAATGAGGAAATTAACACAAGAATCAAACTATGCTCCATTTAAGCATGGCTATTTCATGCATATTTTGTACATATTGATGCCTATAGCATTTTATTTGGCGCATTCAATACTTGAAGCATCATACAAGAAAATTGAGCCTTCAATGACTTTGATGCAACTTGATTTTGAACCAGCTATCCCATATATACCCTTCTTTTCAATTGCTTTCTTTTTGATGGTAGGTATTTTGGTGTTCTTAACTGTATTCTTAATGTTAACCGATGTTTGTGCTTTTAAAAGATTCAACATAATGCTGTATATAGGATTGTTCCTGTCAATTCTAATTGCTGCAGGATTTCCTAATTACAACACATTGCTTCCAGATATTTCTCATGATGACTCATTCTTTGGATCATTGATGAAAATAATAACGAATTTTGATTCTAACACAAACAACTTCCCAAGCATTATGGCCATAGGCGCAGCAGCAATAATGTATTCTGTATTTGACAGTAAAAAGCTCAACAAGACATGGCTGAAAATAGTATCAATCGTTGTAGCAGTGTTGATTGTCGCATCTTCTATATTCATTAAACACAACTCTATAGTTGACCTAATTCCATCGGCTATTATTTCTTCTGTATTACTAATTCCTCTTTCGCTGATCAAGAAAAAAGATGGAATAAAACTAGGCGAAGAAAAAATTAAACGAGTTGTAATAGACAAGTATTATTGATCAAAAAGAGCATGGCACAAAGCCATGCTACTTCGTTATATATGAACTCATTTACAATGATAGTAAGCAGCAAATTCTCTGTTGTCTTCTTTTTGTTTGCTGACTATTACATTGCTTATCTTAATTCCGTTTACATATCTAAATGTGAAAGCATATCCATCAGACAAACCATGTCTGTCAAACTCAGGATACTTGTTGTCTATAGGCAAAGGTTCATTGTCCTTTCTCTCCAATCCTCCAAGAACTTCTATGTTCCAATTGGTTATCTTGATATTGTTTATTGGATTGTTCTCGGATTGTGCAACTACTAATGTCTCACTTATAGGAAGAGGATGGCCGAATGTTCTTGGTGCTCTTGCGTTGATATTTGAGAACGTCAAATTCTTCATGTCACTGTTTCTGACTACTTCAATTCCCCTTGGCAATCTATTCCTTATTCCTGTAACGACATAAACAGGAGCTGCTGCGTCTGTGACATCTATTCTGTCAAAGTAAACATTTCTGACTTTTGCTCCATCAACTGATTCCAAAGAAATAGCACATCTGTTGACGTTCTTTACAAATACATCTTTAACTTTCAAGTTTTCAAGTGAGTAGTAAGTGTCAGTGCCAAATTTAATGGCAGAAGCCAAACTCTGAATACTCATGTCGTAAACATCAATGTTCTTACATCCGAACAAATCTGAGCTCTTAAAGCAAAGCCCGTCATCACCCGCCATTATGTTACAACCATATATTGTCATATCTGAGCAGTCAACAGGATCTACACCATCTCTGTTCGGTGTATTTTGACAATCAAGTTTAAGATTTTTAATGGTGATGTTTCTGGATGAAAGAGGAACTACTGTCCAGAAAGAACTTCTTCTGAAATTAATGTCTTGTATCTGAATACCATCAGAATATGTGATGTAAACTATATCAGGTCTGGCATCCTCGTTTCTCCTAAGTGAAACAGGATCGTTTTCTTTAAATCTGTACAATCCATTGCCATCGAGCATGCCTCCACCTTTTATCGTTACATTTGTGACATTCTCACCGTAAATAAGCGCACGTCCTAATTGTCTATGAGCACATAGTGATGCTCCAGGTTCTCTCAAAGGATATTCACTGTGATCATGTGTACCGAGTATCACGGCATCTTCATCAACATATAATGTCATGTCACTTTTTACACGTATCTCTCCCGAATAGAAAACTCCTCCCTTTACCAATACCGTTCCGCCTGTGTATGCTGCATCGTCTATTGCCTTTTGAATGGCTTTGGTATCCAATGTCTTACCATCGCCTTTCGCTCCGTACTTTTTAACATCATACACTTTTCCTTCAAACAAGTTTCTTGAAAATGTTCCTGTATCACTGACCCTGAGTCTGTTTACATATATTTTACCTGAACTGATTGAGTAATTTGTTGCACATACAACTGATTCATTAGTTAAAACAGGCTTTGAAGAAGCTAGTTTAGCACCATCTACCCATAAATCATATGTTCCTGTGTCGCATCTGACCACAAATTTGACGTCATACCAGTTGCCCGCCGGGAAATAGCAATGTGGTGCAACTTCACCCAAAAGTCTTGTCCATGAGCCGTTTTCGTAGTCGAAAACAGTATTGGCATAGAATGCAGCCGAACAGACTACATTGTTTTGTCCATCAACAAGATTTACAGCGACACAATTAGTGTCTGTTTCAACAAATATTCTTGAGTCTGAACAAATGACACCATTTGTAATCTTACTGTGAGGTATTGTGATTGAACCGCCCTTTTCAGTTTTGATTTCAAGGCTCTTGTTCTCCTTGAACGGAAAATCTGTAATCTGTGTTTTAATGTTTTTGGTTTTCTTAAATACAACTTTTGTGTCAAATTCTATATCATCAATATATGTTTCTGTAAAGTCTGAAACATATATGTTGTTTACAATCAGTCGTCCTTTTACAGATTTGATTGAAACATTGACCATCTCACATACTTCAATTGACTTAATGTGGTTTATATAGTACTTTGCGGTTTTGCTTACTGTATTATAATCAAGAGCAATAGACAAAATAGTACCTTGTTTATTCTTGGATAATACTTTTCCGTCGTGTATTACTTTTCCATCAATCAAATCAAGGCCAAATATTCTGGAGATCCCTTTATTAACTATAACATCAGCTCTAATCTCATATCTTCCCTTTCCAGGCTTATATGAAATTGAAGCTTTGCTGTTCAATAAACAAGTTTTCTTAGCACTGTCTTTCTTAGATGGCACTACACTGCACTTTCCAGAAAACTTCAAGTCATAAGAATCCAAATCATCACTGAACACGCATGCTACGTATGATTTGTATTCTTTTTCTTCAAGCAGCTCGTATTTCTTACTTGGTATTTCAGCTATTTCCTGGAAATCCACAGCGCTTTCCTCTGTTTTTGCTTTAGCAAGAACAAAATATTGGTTGTAATCTCCTTCAAAGCCGGGCAGGACAATGTGAGTCTTCCCTTCAAATACTTTGGAATAAACTGAAAATGTCAATTCTCTATTTGTCTTAATAACGTATTTTTCTTTATTCCATCTGCTGTATTCTTCTGGCAACACACCATCATCAACAGCTTTTTTGTCAAACGCAACAAAAACAGTTGATTTTCTTTCAACATAAAAATCCGATTCCTGGTGGTCGTCAAATCCATTGGATTTTGAATCAAATGTTACTATGTAGTCAGCTCCTTTAAGTTCAGAAGGAACATCTTTTACCTTTGTTTCAGTGTTTGAATAAATTACTGAACCATCTTTGAAATCTTCAGATAAATAATACCAACAATCTGCGTCCCATGGAGCAGAAAATCTGGAAATGACAGGGGTTACAGGAATACTTTTTATAGTGCTCATATTGTCGACCTCGTGTAATTCAAATATTGCTCAATAATTTTACTATTGTTTTTTTAAAATAACAACATCGTTGACAAAAAACAATGACTTAATAGTTACGAGTTTTATTATTTTAATATATAATTAGTTTGACAAATGAAATAATAGATGATATATTATCTACATAAAACATGAGGGAGTAATTTGCACACCCGTGCGACAGGCCGTCATCACGACGCAAGTCCGGTTCTGTCATAGTAATGAGACTCATGCCTTTTGGGCATGCTCTCATTATTTTTTTCACTTTTTTTGGAGGAAAATATGTTTTTTTATCAAAAAAATAAAGAAACCGTTTTAGAAGAACTTCAATCAAATGAAGAGGGTCTATCCAACAGCGAAGCTGAGTATAGACTAGCTCAAAACGGAAAAAACAAATTGGATGATCCGCCACAAAAATCTCTTTTAAAAAGATTTTTGGAACAATTGATTGATCCAATGATAATAGTATTGTTGGTTGCTGCTGTTATTTCAGCCGTAGTCGACATAATCAACAAGGAATTCCCTGCTTCTGTTTTCATCATATTGTTCGTGGTTATACTCAATTCAATTTTGGGTGTAATTCAGGAATCAAAAGCTGAAAAAGCAATTGATGCTTTGAAGCAGATGACTTCTTCAACTTCAAAAGTTATCAGAGATGGAAAACAAATTGTCGTTAAAAGCGAAGATTTGGTTGTAGGTGATGTTATAGTTCTGGAAGCAGGTGATGCAGTTCCGGCAGACTGTAGATTACTTGAATCAAATTCTTTAAAATGCGAAGAAGCAGCGCTTACCGGTGAATCCGTTCCAGTTGACAAGCATGTTGCAATTCCTGCTAAAGCTTTATCCGGAGAAATACCACTTGGTGACAGAACAAATATGGTTTATTCTGGCAGCACTGTTTCTTACGGAAGAGGAAAAGCAGTTGTTTGTGAAGTCGGAATGAAAACCGAAATGGGCAAAATAGCAAATGCTATAACAGAAGTTGCCGAAGAAAAAACTCCTCTTCAACAAAAATTGGCTCAACTCAGCAAAATCCTCACATGGGGTGTTATGGCTATATGTGTCATCATCTTTATAGTGGGTCTGATTAAAGCCGGTTCACTTGATTTCACACAAGTTATTCTACCAACATTTATGGTAGCAGTAAGTCTAGCTGTTGCAGCTGTTCCTGAGGGACTTGTTGCCGTTGTAACCATTGTTTTATCCATTGGTGTTACTAAGATGGCAAAAAGACAAGCTGTTATAAGAAAACTTACAGCAGTTGAAACACTCGGTTGTACTCAGGTTATTTGTTCAGACAAAACAGGTACACTTACTCAGAACAAGATGACTGTTGTTGATGATTTCACAACAAACAAAGAACTGTTGGCAATGGCCATGGCTTTGTGCAGTGATGCTGAAGTTGGTGACAACGGTGAAGCTGTAGGCGAACCAACTGAATGCGCACTTGTGAATTATGCAACATCTTTAGGACTTAACAAAAACAACCTGAAATTTGAACAACCAAGAGTAGCTGAAGTTCCATTTGATTCGATGAGGAAGATGATGACTACCATTCATAATGCTGATGGAAAAATCATTCAGTTTACTAAAGGCGCACCTGACGAAATACTAAAGAGATGTAAATACATACTCACAAAAGACGGTCTGATGGAAATGACCGATAGAGTCAGAATGGCTGTTTTATCTAAAAACAAATCATTTGCTGACAAAGCATTGAGAGTTTTAGGTGCAGCATATAAGATGCTTAAGACTGTACCGACAGAAGAAATGTGCACTTCTGAAATTCTTGAAAAAGACATGATTTTCATAGGTCTATGCGGAATGATAGATCCAGTTAGACCGGAAGTTAAAGATTCTATTATCTCTTGTAAAGGTGCCGGCATTCGCCCGATCATGATTACAGGCGACCACAAAGATACAGCAGTTGCAATTGCAAAAGAACTTGGAATAATCAAGGACGAAAGCGAAGCAGTTACAGGAGCTGATCTTGATAAACTTACTGAAGAAGAATTTGATAAGGCAGTTGAAAAGTATTCTGTATATGCAAGAGTCCAGCCTGAACACAAAGTAAGAATTGTTAACGCATGGAAAAAGAAAGGCAACGTTACTGCTATGACAGGTGATGGAGTCAACGATGCTCCATCAATCAAAGCAGCAGATATCGGTGTCGGAATGGGCATAACAGGAACTGATGTTACTAAGAATGTTGCCGATATGGTGCTTGGTGATGACAACTTTGCAACAATCATCTATGCTGTTGAAGAAGGAAGAAAGATTTACAGCAACATAAGAAAGACAATTCAATTCCTTCTCTCTTCAAATATCAGTGAAGTTATGACAATATTCACAGCAACAATGCTTGGCTTTACTATTTTGAAAGCTCCTCATTTACTCTGGATAAACCTGATAACAGACAGTCTTCCGGCTCTGGCACTCGGTATGGAAGCCGGCGAAAAAGATGTGATGAAGCAAAAGCCTCGTTCAAAGACGGATGGCATTTTTGCAGGCGGTGTTGGATTTGATTTGTTATATCAAGGTCTCATCATTACAATACTGACAATCGCTGCTTATTTAGTAGGCGCTACTATTGAATATGGACCTGGCTTTGATATTACTCAAACTTCTTCACATGGTATCACAATGGCCTTCCTGACGATGTCAATGGCCGAAATCTTCCATTCATTCAACATGAGATCTCAAAGAAAGTCCATCTTCTCGCTCGAAAAGTTCAACTTCTATTTGCTCGGCGCAATGGGATTGGCTATTGTTCTTACAACAGCAGTAATTGAGATTCCATTCCTTGCAAATCTTTTCGATTTCACAGAACTCGGATTTACTGAATATGCAGTTGGAATGCTTCTTGCAGTACTCATCATACCAATTGTTGAGTTGATAAAATATATTCAGAGATTAATTACAAACAAAAAGAACAAAGATACTTCGGCTCAAGAACCTGAACAAGAAGAAGAAATTGAAGACGAAGATAATGAGTTTTCTGATATGAATGATGAAGAGTTGAATGAAAGACTCTCAGAACAACAAGAACCTGAGAATGATGAAGAATATGAACCTAAATTTGAAGTAACAAATGAAGGTGCAAAAATCGATTTCAACAGATTGAACGAAAAAGAAAAAGTTGATTCTTAATATCAATTAACAACTTATAAAGGAACTATTTTAAAACCAAACATTTGATCTGGATTTTAAAATAGTTCCTTTTTTTCAATAAAAAACACTTTTTCATACGTCTTAGTATATAGAAAGGTGGTTGAATAATGGACAGAAAAGAGTTTGATAAATGTTTTGCTCTTATGTTAACCGGTGACAAAGAAGCATTCACGACTGTGTATAACGAGATGAAAAATCCTGTATTTACAATTATCAACCGAATCGTTAACAATAGTTTTGAATCGGAAGATATAATGCAGGAATTGTTTCTGCGACTCTTAAGCAAAGGTAATGAATACAAAGTTAAGAATTCCAGAGCATATCTGTTCATGATGGCAAGAAATATGGCAATAGACAGCCTCAGAAAGTATCATCCGGAATATTTGGATGAAGAGATGACGGATTCAGAAAACTCCCAATTTGATGATAGAGTTTGTTTGACCACATCTATAGAAGAGGCAATACTTCAGTTAACAATAAAAGAGAGAGAAGTAATAACTCTTCATATCAACGCTGAAATGAAGTTTAAAGATATTGCTGCAAACCTTGATGAACCACTTTCAACAATTACCAGCAGATACAATTCTGCCATTAAAAAACTCAGAAAGATAATGAAAGGTGAGAATGTATGAAAAAAGCATTGGTTACTATTTTTGTGTTGTTTTTAACACTGGTTTTGTGCATAAGTACTTCAGCCGGATTTCTCGACAAGCTTTGCCCAAATGGCGAATACCCTGATGATATTGGCGCTTACTATTACGGAATGACCGGATATAATACCGAGACTCCCGATATTAAACCTCATCAGTTCTTTTTCGTATATGTCGTAGAAGGAACAAGCGAAGAACGCATGAATGAAATAAGGGGTTATTTGGATCCTACAGATACTATTGAATTCAGGTTCTGCAAAAGATCTAACAAGTTCTACACGGAACTTTCAAAAAAAATTGGTTCGGAATTTAAATCGAGCTTTGGGGAAATAACGAGTATTGTAATTGGTATTTCTGAAGACAATACTTTCCTGATTATGTATGTGACAGATAATGCCGATAAGATTCAAGCGGAAGTCGATGCTGCATACCCCGAATACAAAGGCGAAATCAAGGTATATTACTATGACGTAACAACCGGAATTGATGAAATGGGATATCAGATGGTATATGAAAATACAGGTTCTATTTCGAATCCGAGCAATTCTAATGTACTCATCTGGATTATTGCTGTGTCAGCAATAATGATTCTTGGATTATCCGCAGTAGTTGTAGTTAAGCTCTCAAAGAAAAGAGTGCTTGCGACAAGTTACGGAAATGAAATTGAAGAAGGCGGAAATACAAAAGGACATGTTGAAGAAGCTATTTCCATCGGACAGGAGCCATCAGACAAGGTTTATGAAGAAATAATAAAAAAGAGCAAATAACAAAAAAACGCATATAGCAATGAGCAGCTGTTAAGAAGCTTTGAGTTTCTTAACAGCTCTTTTTGTTGTTTTATGTCAAAAAATGTGTATAATTTAATAGGTACAAAAAACGAGGAAAAATGAAAAGTAGAGGAAAAAATGTTAGATAATATTAAAAGATTCGACATGGAAAAGGCACCACAAAGACAACACTTGCGACACTTAATCAGATTGTTGTCTCAGCCTGACCTGTCTTCCCATAAAAACACATTGACAATAATTAATATGGAAGGAATAAAACCCCCGTATTTGCTTTTGTGCAATCACAATGCATTTATGGATTTCAAAGTCGCTTCTAAAGCGGTTTATCCAAATAGAGCAAACTTTGTAGTTGCAATTGATGGCTTTTTAAAACGAGAGTGGCTGTTAAGATTTATTGGTTGCATTTGCAAGAGAAAATTCACAAGTGACATAACTCTTTTAAGACACTTGAAAACAGTTATAAATCGTGGGGACATTGCCGCAATTTATCCCGAAGCAAGATATTCTCTTTGCGGAACCAATGCAATTTTGCCAAACTCTTTCGGAAAACTTGCTAAAATGCTGGGAGTACCGGTTGTTGTCCTTATTTGTCATGGACACCACATCAACTCCCCTTTCTATAATTTGCCTGATCACCACATTAAAGGAACTACGGCAACTATGACTTGCATAGCAAACAAAGAGCAAGTCATGGCAAAAAGCGATGAAGAATTGACAAAACTCATTGAAGATTCATTTGTATATGATGAATATAAATGGCAAAAAGAAAACAATATAATTTGTACATACAAGGACAGAGCTGTTGGACTTCACAAAGTCTTATACCAATGCCCTCATTGCAACCATGAATATCACATGAGCTCTTTTGGTACCACTTTAAAATGCAATGATTGCGGAAAAGAATGGGAAATGACGGAACTGGGTGAACTGAAAGCAAAAACAGGCATTACAGAGTTTTCTCACATCCCTGACTGGTATGAGTGGGAAAGAAGCAATGTCAAAAAAGAAATTGACTCAGGCTCATACCATTTTTCCTGCCAGGCAAGAGTAGATTCTTTGCCAAATCCGAAAAAGTATATTGATATTGGAATGGCAACATTGACTCATGATATGAATGGATTCCATTTAAAGGGCAATGCATTCGGTGAAGACTATTCTTTGGATTGGGCACCCATATCTTTGTACTCATGTCACATTGAGTATGAATATCTTGGCAAATATGGAGACTGTGTTGACCTGAACACACGAACAGACACATTATACATATATCCAAAGAATTGTGATTTCTCTGTCACGAAAATGTCTTTGGCAACAGAAGAATTATACAAAAAAGCATTCAATGAATCACGAAAGTAAGAGGATTGATTTGTGAAAAAAATCATAAAGATTACTTCGGTAATTTTGCTTTTATCTTTAGTTACCGTTTTTTCCGTTTCGTGCAATCTCAGCTTTATCATTTCATCTGAAGAAAACGGAAATAATAACCAGGGACAAGTCTACACAATTAATTTAAACTATAATAATTTTGAGACTTTTAATGCCAGTTACTCAACAGGAAATTATGGAGAGAAAAATATCAGCGGCTTTAAGTATGGTTATTACAGAATGGCTAAAGATGACAAAAACAAGACTATGATCCTGTTGAATCCGGAATTAAATGAATATATTCCTGCTCTTCCGGGTTCATTTTACAACATATCTTTGATCTCAGATATCATATCCATTGAAGTAACATATCAAACTGATTCAGAAGCATACATAAAATACGGCAATAATGGGGAAAAAACAGTTACTTATACTTTGCCTAAAACAAGTAATGACTACAACACTAAAAAAATTGAAATCAAGAACACTAACTTTTTTTCAATTGAAACAGGAAAATCCCGAGTCAGTATCAAATCTATTGTAATCAAATTTACAAGAGATGATGTTGAACAAACCTCATTTTCCACTCAGTATAATTACAGGATAAATCCTGTAGTTTATAAAGGAAATCCAATGCCCGGAGCTACTGTATCTGTTCCAAATGAAATCAGAATAACTGATGGCAAATATGAAGTCATATCATACAAAACATACACATATCACACAATGGATGAAGTAATTCAAAATCCAAGTATTGCCCATTCAGTTGCTCTTACAGATCCTGTTGATATAGCATATTACAGCATAGCATTTGGGACATTCCCCGTGAACTATGTTGCTCGTGAAGATTACAATGATGCCTATGAATATTTCAAAGATGACACGAGATGCTTTTTTGAATACAACAGAACAGATGGTTATGTACAATCAGTCCCTTACAATACTAAAAACAGAGATTTTGTGTATTACGAATTGGATATAGCAATAAGCTCAAAGGGCAAATACAATGCTTCAAACAGAGGTGTTGGAAGAATAGTCTATTTCAAATATGGTTTTGATAATCCCGGATATGACAACAGCCCTGTTGTAGTATTCACAGACGATCACTACACTACTTTTTCAGAGTTTAACAACTATGGAAGTTTTTCAAATCGTTTTGATGCCAAAATGACCATCGTTTTCATTGATTATGATTCGATTAACGTTTCAAAAAAGAATTAACTTTTATCTTTAACCCTTAAAAAGCCTCACACGAAATAATTCGCGTGAGGCTTTTGCATGTCTTAATAAAGTATTAATTATTGAACTGTGTATGTCAATTCAGAACAACTCACAAATTTGGATGATCCTCCACCCTTTCCGATTATTCTGAATCCGTCACAATTTACAACATTTGTCAGCGAGAAAACATATGTTTCATATGAACTTCCATAGTCTGATGCGTTGATTCCAGTAGGATACTCAGGAGATAATTCGTATTCAACATTCTTCCATTCTCCGTCAACCAGTATTTCAAGTCTCAAACCATCAAACCATCCGCCGCTATCAAAGTGGGCTCCTTCTATGAACTCAACACTCTTGAGAGCTTTTGATTTTCTGAATATATATCCAATGTATATATCTCCGGAATAGTTGCTTCCGTCATATGTATCATATTGATTATATGTGGATTGTCCGGCTAGAGGTACTTTTCCATCTCTGATAATACCAATATTTCTGTTTCCGCTGCCAAGCGCAGCATTTCTGTTACAAATTATTATATCTTCTGCTCTGTCCGCAATCCTGTTGTCGTTGAAGTAAATATTGTCAAAGATAGGCAAGAATTCACCACAAGTAATATATGTTTGTTCACCTGCAGGTTTTCCCTTTAATCTCACACCTTCACATTCAACTGATTTTTTCAAAATGAATTCATATGTCTCAAATGGATACTCAAGAGGCTTTCTGTATTCTGTAGGATAATTCGGATGCACATGATCAAGTTCCTGTTCCACCCAATTACCATCAACCAAGACTTCAATTGTCGGGATTTCAGCAAACCATCCGCCTTTTTTGTTTTGATATCCTTCGTTGAAAATTACACTGGTCAATAATCCTTTGCATTCAAAAGTTACACCAATCCAAACAGATGTTTCTTCTTTTCCTGTATATGTGTCATATTGCAGCAATTTGTCTCTTGACCCCTTAGCAGGAGTCACACCATCACAAATGACAGATAAATCTTTATTGCCTGTTCCTACAGGATCAGTAACTGAGCAAATAGGAGTCAATTTCATTCTCAGATTTCTTGGAGTAATCAAAATATCCTGGGATATTTCAAATACATCATCATTTGTACTTGTGAATGTGGCTTTTACAGTATATGTTCCAAGTTCTTTGTATACATAAGCTGAAATAGGGTCACTGGTTACATAACCATCGCCCATGTCTAATTGCATGGTTTTGATGTATCCGTTATGTTCAACCAAGTTGATAGATACTTCATTGTTTATTTGTCTGAAAATATACACGCTTACATAGAAATCTGTAGGCCATTGTTCGAACTCAACCGGCTTATATACATTGTTAACATGAATTGTATATGTTCCGTCGCCATTATCATCGATGAACGGACTGAGTTCCATTCCTTCCTTGAGAACAGCAAAGTTCATATCAACTGCTTGTTTGACTGTTACATCAAATCCCTGGAATGTATCGGTTTCAGATAATCCCCTGTAATACTTTTCGGGTACATTTTCAAGTCCCAAATATGTTGCCATTATTCCTGCTACGGTAGATGGATTGCAATCGCTGTCCTGACCGCATCTTCCGGATATGATGACGCTCTTTTCAAAGTCTTCTTCGCCATACAATAGACCTAATGCACAATAAGCTGAATTGACTTTTGCGTCAATATTCATTATTGCCTGACTCTCTCCAGCTTTACTTGTAGCGCATCTGTCGGTATCACCATATTTATCTTCGATTTGTCTCCATACAACAGTCCAATCAAGGCCTTTTTCATAACCCTCTAAGACTATGTTTATACAATCTTTGAATAGTGTACCATCAGGAATGACTGCTGCACCGGCTCTTACTATTTCTTCAACTGAAGAAGCTGTGTAAGCGGCTGCTCGCATAGCAGAAACAAAAACACCACCGTATACGCCATCGCCATAATTCATTATGTGCCCGGTTTCAAAAGCTCGTTGAGCCGCTTCGTTGACAAGGCCGGGATAAGACATTCCTAAGTAATCACAATCTATTTGCCAGTCAATGTCATCACAATGCTCGTTGAACATGTAGTGTCCGCTGAATGGGTACATAATTCCTTTTTCAGCATTGCCTTTGCCCATCATGTTTGCATGATAAGTTGAATAATCTGCTTCAGCAAATGCATCTGTTACTAGTTGAAGATCACAATTAATACCATGTTCATATAAAGTGATTAAAAATGGCATTTCTATGTACAAGTCATCTTGGTTGAATGCGGAATTAATCATGGTTTCTTTCCAGGCAGGAACTCTGTTTTCAGGCATTATTCTGCCGCAATAACCAAATTCTGTTGACGCAAACCAAGTTACACCGATCATCTCTCCAATCCAACCAGCATACACTTTGTCATATAACTCTTGTTCAGTCAAAGTAATTGTGGGTAAATTTGGATCAACTACTACAACTTCTTCTGTAGTAACAGATTCCGTGGTTGTTTCTTCAGTAGTAGTTTTTTCGGTGCTTGTTGTTTCTGTTGTAGACTTTTGTGAGTCTTTGGTTGTTTCTTCTTGTTTTCTATCATTACAACCGACAATCATCAAAGTTGTTACTACAAATAAAATAGCAAATAACAAACAAAAAACTCTTTTAATCATGATAGTCTCCTAGCTTATTCCATTTCTCTTTCACAAGAAAGGAGCCATGTAATTAATTTGCCTTCACTATACGCATTAATCCAACTGTCATGTTGAACACCTTTATATAGTGTCATATTAATGAGTTTACCACCTGCTCCAACGATTGCATCATACATCTCTTCAGTGCCTCTGCAAGGAACGGTAGGATCTGCTGTTCCATGGAAAGCCCAAATATTTATGTCAACCAATTCCTTGGCATGACTCGGGAAACCTGCTCCGCATACTGGAATAGCTGCTGCAAACATTTCGGGATTTCTCGTTATAATTTCCCAAGTACCATATCCTCCCATTGACAAACCGGAAACGTAAACCTTATTTCTACGTACTTTTCCACTTGAAATAAATGTTTTCAATAATTCCGTTGCAGCTTCTAAGGATATTGTCGGGTTCTTGGGCAATATATCTCTGGATGCAATAGACCATTGCTGATTAACTCCAACCCAGTTATATTGTGCTTCTGTTCGGCACTGAGGAGCAACAATTATACAATTATCTTCTCTGATCAGTCGTTTAATCAATTGATTGTCAACATCCAATACTCTTACCTGCTGAACATTGTCAGTTCCTGCTTCACCATATCCGTGAAGGAATAACAAAATCGGATATTGTTTTTTAGAATTGATGTCATAATCGCTAGGCAAATAGAACCTGTAAGGAAGTTCTATGCTTGCGTTCTGAGTAGAACTCTTGTATTTGAAAACACCATATTCCATTGTGTCGACTGATTCCAGACCTGATTTATCATTGTAAATAAGTATCTCATCAATCTGTCCCAGGAACTGTCCTTTGTCTCCATCGCTGCCGTCATAGCCTATAAAAGCACCGACATCCGAATCAACATCAACAGCACTGATGCAATTCTGATAAATACCATCTACATAAAAGAATACGTTACCAGAATCTCCGTCCTGAACTATTTTGTATGTATGCCAACCCTTATCAATATCGTTATGAAGGTAGCTGATAATATTCTGTTCAGTGTTGTTACCTGTAATACCGAATACCATTTTTGGAGAAGTCAATTTAATCCACATGCCAAAATAGCTGTATTTTCTATTTGCCTTGTCCAAACCATTGTTTATTATGCATGGCCAACTCTGAGGTTTTTCACCTGTCCATTTAGCTGTCACTATTACAGTAAAACTATCGCTTTTTGAAAACTTAAGATTATCTGAACTCTCAACAAACAGATGATCGCCTACACTTGATAAGTTAATTGCGCCTCCATCCTTACCATCAACGATGGTAGGAGAACCGCTGACTTTGGCATCATTTCCGTTTCCTGATACATCTTTGACATATCCATTTTCTATTGAATCAAAAAGCCATCCTGCAACCAGATTCTTGGTTACTTTTTCATTAGGTTCAGCCGAAGTAGTCTCTTCTGTTGTCTGTTCAGTTGTTACTGTTTCATCTGTTTCTTCAGTGGTCTCAATAGTAGTCTCAATAGTAGTTTCAATGGATGTTATATCGGTTAAATAATCTGTAGTCGTCAATTCGCTTGTAACAGCTGTTGTCTCTTCACTCTTTTTATCTGAGCAAGAGACGACACAAACCAACACCATAATTATGGCAAGTGACAAGGATAATAATTTCTTCATAAACTCCTCTGACAGATTAATAATTTCAAATATTTCGCTAGATTTTTAATTATTCTTCCGGAACTACAGCAATATCGTAGAATACGATTTCATCAATCATACCTACCCATTGTCCCTGGTCGCCGCTGTTGCCGTTGTATCCGACAAATATATCTTCATCAGTTACAAAATCTTTTGCTGTTGTCTCAGTATAAAGTGTTCCATCGATATAGAAACGCAATGTTCCTTCTTCAGCGTCTTGAACAATTGTGTATGTATGCCAAGCCATATCTGCAGTCATTGTTGCATAGTTAGCTGTTGATGATTGTGTATCATTTGAAGTACCAAATTGAATTACGGAGTTGCTTGTGCTTATCCAAACACCATAATATTTGAATGCTTTTGTTGACAACATCAAACCTCTGTTAATCAAGCAAGCCCAGTTATCCGGGAACTCGCCTTCCCATTGAGCTCTTACAGAAAGTGTGAAACTGTCTTCAATAGTGAAATCAAAAACATCAGAGTCTTTGATAAGGAGGTGATCTCCTAAAGCACCAAGATAAACTGAGCCTTTGAAAGCTTCACAGTTACCACTTACAATAGCATCATTTCCGTTGCCAGAAGCATCTTTAACAACGCCATTTTTAATCTCATCAAAATACCAAGCACCAACTATATGAGCCTGAAGAGGATCAACTTCTTCTGTTGTAGTAACTTCTTCGGTAGTTGTTACTTCTTCTGTTGTAGTTACTTCTTCTGTTGTTGTAACTTCCTCAGTTGTTGTTACTTCTTCTGTTGTGACTTTTTCAGTTGTTACTTTCTCGGTTGTAACTTTTTCTGTAGTAGTTACTTTTTCTGTCACTGTAGTAGCTTCAGTTGTAGCTTTTTCGGTTGTTGTAACCTTTTCTGTTGTAACAACTTCTGTCTGTTCAGTTGTCTGTTTTTCTGTTGTAGTAGTAGACTGTTGACCAGAACATGCTACAAGTGCAATTACAACAACTGCAACTAATAAAACAAATAAAGATTTACGCATTTTTTTATCCCCCTATAATAAATATTCGCTAAAAATAAATGCATGTATGTCTTTTTAGTTCTTATAAATTATACATAAAATTTTGTTTGATTACCATATTATTTGCTTTATTTGTCAAAATATATTATAATTTCCTTACCAAGCCAAGGAGAGGGTAATATGCTAACAAGACATATCGTTTTAAATACACTATATAATGCCAGAGATCTCGGCGGACTTCCTACCAAAGATGGAAAAACAACCAAATTTGGCGTATTTATTCGTTCTGAAGCGCCCTTTAGAACCTCGCAATCAGACATAAACTTCCTGATTGATTACGGAGTTAAATCTTCAATGGACTTCAGAAGCGAAAGCGAAATGCATTCAAGACCCAGTTCAATTAAAGATATCCTTCCCTATTACCCCAGACCTCTTTTCAGGGAGTCTGTTTCAGTATCAAATGAAGTTCCGAAGACAAGAAGAAAACCCAAATTCAAAAAGAAAGAAAAACAATTCGGTATAGACTGGGAAGAAGAATATATAAACATGCTTGAAAATGGTGCAAGCTGGGCTAAAGAAGTTCTGACAATTGCTTCCCAGGCTCCCGGATGCCTTTTGTACCATTGCACTACAGGAAAAGATCGCACAGGTCTTGTAACCATGATGATTTTATCTATCGCAGGAGTCAGTCGCGAGGATATAGCGGCAGATTATTGTGTAAGTCAGATATATCTTGAACCTGTGTATGACTCTTTACCACCAATGAATTACGATTTCTATGTCACCCCTTCAGATGCTATGCTGGGATTGATTGATTACCTAGATAACACATATGGCGGTGTACTCGGATATATCCGAAAAGCAGGAGTAACAGAAGAGACAATTCAAAGAATTCGCTCTAAACTTGTCGAATAATAATTTCAGCCGTGATTTCTCACGGCTGTCTTTTTATATACAGTCCTTTTTGTCCTTGCAATTTGATGTTTTCAGTTTTTCAAACAAATTGAACAATTCGTTTATTTCCTGTTCACTCAAGCATGAAATAAACTTTTTTTCAATATCATCAATTGCTTTTCTGACTTCTGATTCTGATGCTATACCCTTCTCAGTAAGCTTTATGCTGTTAAGTCTTGCATCACCATCAACTTTTTCCCTTACCACTAATCCTGACTTTTCAAGACGGGATACGGCCTTTGATACTGCAGCTCTTTTCATGGAGAATTTTTTCTCTATGTCCTTTTGACAAACCAAAGTGTCAATATTGTCATAAAGATAAGGTATTAACCAATTATCCGGCCAAGCCTTTCTTTTTTCTTTTTGCAACACTTCGGAATTCTCAAATTCTCTATGCAGCATGTTTGACAGAATACACATTTGAAAACCGATATGGTTTTTGTTTTCCTTGTTGCATTTATTCATTTGACACCAAATTACGTAAGACGGAATCCTAAATCGATCATGCCCAAAACGAATCTGAACATGTCAATAGATGTCTTAAAAACCTTTTTTGTGTAATTGGCAATAAAATGAAAAGACATTACTTTTTCTTCTCTTGAATACCATACAGCTTTTTCACTTGCGTGAGTCAATATACTTTCCATTTAATACCCTCCCTTTACTCAAGTTCAAATGCACCTGTATACAACTTCCAATATGTACCTTTTTGTTCGATTAATTGATCATGTGTCCCTCTTTCAATGATTCTTCCGTGATCAAGAACAATGATAACATTAGAGTTTCTTACAGTAGATAATCTGTGAGCGATAACAAATACAGTTCTGTTCTCCATCAAGGCATCCATGCCCTTTTGCACAATAGCTTCTGTACGTGTATCTATTGATGAAGTTGCTTCATCCAAAATCATTACAGGCGGATCTGCGACAGCTGCTCTGGCGATGGAAATAAGTTGTCTCTGTCCTTGAGACAATCCTGAACCATCTCCCTTCAGCACAGTGTTGTATCCTTCCGGAAGCATTCTGATAAAGCCGTCAGCGTTTGCCAGTTTTGCAGCAGCTATACACTCTTCATCCGTAGCGTCAAGTTTGCCATAACGAATGTTGTCCATTACTGTTCCTGTGAACAGGTTAACATCCTGTAATACAACACCCAAAGAATGTCTTAAATCTACTTTGTTGATCTTATTGATATTAATTCCATCATACCTGATTTTTCCATCTTCTATATCATAGAATCTGTTAATCAAGTTAGTGATTGTAGTTTTACCCGCACCTGTAGCTCCTACAAATGCAACCTTCTGACCTGGCTTAGCGTAAAGACTTATATCGTGAAGAACTGTCTCGCCTTCTACGTATGCAAAATCTACGTTCTGCATCACTATGTCACCTTTTAGTTCAGTATAGGTGATTGTGCCTTCGGCATTATGCGGGTGTTTCCAAGCCCACAGACCTGTTCTCTCTTTTGTTTCTTCCAATTCACCATTGGCGTTTCTCTTTGCCCTGACAAGAGTTACATATCCGTCATTAGTTTCAGACTTCTCATCTATCAAAGCAAATATTCTTGTTGCACCTGCCAGTGCAGCTGCAATTGAGTTAACCTGTTGCGCCATTTGGTTTAATGGTCTTGAGAATGTTTTTGTCAAAGTCAAGAATGAAACGATAGCTGCTAAATCAAGGGCGTTCATTCCAGTCAGAGTCAAATTGTAATTGACATCGGACAAACCAATATTTGAGATAGCTAAAATGCCTCCCAGCAATGCGACCAAAACATAAAGAATCTGTCCTGTCGCATTCATTATAGGTCCCATTATACCAGCATAAACATTAGCTTTTGTTGCATTGTTTTTAAGGGTATTGTTCTTTTCGTCGAACTCCTGTTCAAACTTTTCTTCGTGGTTAAATACCTTGATGACTTTTTGACCTTCAGCCATCTCCTCAACAAATCCGTTAACTTTTGCCATAGATTGTTGCTGTTTGACAAAATAGTCTCCGCTCTTGAACATTATGCTCTTAGTAATTGATAAAACAATTATGTTATACACTACTACAAATACCGTTAGCCAAACACTGATGCTAAGCATTGAAACGAAAGCAAAGATTAAAGTCAAAACAGAACTGATGGTCTGTGGGAATGTCTGAGCTATCATGAAATTAAGAGTATCTGTATCGTTTGTGTAGAAACTCATTATTTCACCATAAGTCTTTTCATCAAAATACTTGATTGGAATTGTTTGCATGTGTTCAAACATCTCATCGCGTATTTCTCTTAAGATCTTATGTGACACAATAGCCATTATCTGTGAATATACCAAAGTAGACAAGACGCCTACAAGGTAAATTGCACCGAATGTCAAAATAAACCCGACTAATTTGGCAAATAATTCATCAGTAAATGATGCAGTAAGAGGATTAATATAATCTCTTATCAGGTATTGCCAGAACAATGATGAAACTACAGAAATGACTGCTCCTAATACAATCATTACAAGGACGATAGATAAAGCGAGCTTATGTTTGCCAAAGTATCCCAGCAATCTCTTGACAGTCTTCTTATCAATCTTTTTGTTGCCCCTGATCATCATATTTCTTGATCTTGGTACAGTATTTGTATTCTGAGGATTCTTGTTTTCAGCCATTGTCATCGCCTCCCTTCGTCTGGGAGTTAAACACTTCTCTGTATATCGGAGAACTTGACAACAACTCTTCATGAGTTCCAAAATCCACGATATTTCCGTCGTCGAGAACAAGAATCTTATCTGCATCCATAACAGACGCAACTCTTTGTGCAATTATAAGTTTTGTTGTTTGAGGCAACTCATTCTTCAATGCGTTTCTTATTTTTGCATCAGTTGCTGTGTCTACTGCACTCGTAGAGTCGTCTAGAATCAATATTTTTGGCTTTTTGAGAAGAGCTCTTGCGATACACAATCTTTGCTTCTGACCGCCTGACACATTTGATCCGCCCTGTTCTATTTCTCTGTCGTAACCATCCTGATGTGCTTCAATGAATTCATCAGCACAAGCAATTTGACATGCATGTCTGATTTCTTCATCTGTGGCATTTTCATCTCCCCATTTCAAGTTATCTCTTACAGTACCTGAAAACAAAGTGTTTTTCTGTAAAACCATTGCCACGCTGTCACGCAAGACATATAAATCGTAGTCTTTAACATTGACTCCGCCGACCAATACTTCACCTGAAGAAGCGTCATATAGTCTCGGAATCAATTGAACCAAAGTGGATTTTGAGCTACCGGTTGCACCGATTATTCCTATTGTTTCGCCGGAATTAATCTTAAGGTTGATATTGCTCAAACAATTCTTATCTGCGTTCTTAGAATATGCAAATGTAACATCCTTGAATTCTATGCTTCCGTCTTTAACTTCTTGGACAGCATTCTCAGGAGAAACTATGTCACTTTGTTCTTCCATTACTTCGGAAATACGATCAACACTGGCTTTTGACAATGTGATCTGGACTATGATAAATGACAGCATCATCAATGCCATCAATATTTGCATAGCATAAGTGATTATACTTGTGAGTTCACCTGTAGAAAGACCGCCTGTGCTACCATCTGTTGCACCTGAGGCGATAATGAGTTTTGAGCCAAAGAAAGCAATCAGAAGCATTACTAAATACATGAAGAAATTCATAGCAGGAGAGAATAAACCTACAATTCTCTCTGCTTTTGTAAAGTTTTTCTGTATTTCTGAAGAAGTCTTCTTAAATTTTTCTGTCTCGTGTTCTTCTCGAACAAATGACTTAACGACTCTTATTCCTCTGACGTTTTCACTTACCGTTCTGTTCAAATCATCGTACAGTCTGAATACTTTTCCGAAAATCGGGAAAGCTGTCTTGGCAATCAAGAATACAACTACTGCCAAAAACGGAACTGCTAACAGGAAAATAAGAGCAATTTCCTTATTTACTATTATTGCGGCAATAAATGAGAACACAAACATGAATGGTGTTCTTATTGCCATTCTTATAAACATCAAAAATGCTTGTTGAATATTATTTACGTCTGTAGTCATTCTTGTTACTAAACTAGCACTTGAGAATTTATCTACGTTTGTAAATGAAAAGCCTTGGACCTTGTAATAGATATCATGTCTCAGATTTGCACCAAATCCGACACTGGCAATAGATGACAAAGTACATCCTGACAGACCGCACATAATCATGAAAATTGCGAGTAAAACCAGTATACCGCTGTATTTCAGAACTTCAGTCATATTGCCAGCCTGAATACCATCATCGACAAGTTTTGCACTCACCATCGGTATTAAAACTTCAAAGAATGCTTCCAAAGCCATAAAGAGTGGTGCCAATAAAGCTTTCGCTTTGTACTCACGTACAGCACCAAAAAGTTTAAACAATTTTTTCACTTTCGGCTCCATTTATATTTTCATTCTTCGTTATTATATTAATATATAATTATTAAGTCAACATTTTTTTGTTTCCACAGAAACATTTTTTTGCAAAAAAAGTACGCAGAATTGTTAAACTCTGCGCACTATTTTTTTTAATCTAAAAGTCCTGACAAATAGTCTATTGCATAGCAAGTTGTTAAGGCAACTGAAGTATTAAGAACGTCTTCATCAATGTCAAAATTACAATTGTGTTGAGCAACACCTGTTTGAGGAATCTGTTCGTTGTGTGATCCTATGAATAGATATGTGCCCGGCACCGCATTTATAAAATCGGCCATGTCATCGCCTGTAAACGGAGGAATTGAATCTGTTACCACCTTATCTTCACCAAACAATTCTCTTGCGACTTTTTGAGCTTCTTTTGTGGCCTTGCTGTCATTGCTCAAAACGGAAGTATTGTCTCTCCATTCATAACTGACAGTTGCTTTGAAGGTTGAGGCAATTGAATTGGCAGTCAATTCAATTAATTCCTTAATCTGTTTTCTGACCACTTCATCAAATGCTCTTACGGTCCCCTCCATCACTGCTTTTTCCGCAATAATGTTATATGTAGTACCGGCTTCTAATTTGCCAATACCGATTAAAAACCTGTCTTTTAATTCTTCACTTTTGGGAACAAACTTATGCAATGCTTCAACAATTTTTGAAGCCACAAGCAAAGAATCAACACCAAGAGTGGGTTTTGTAATGTGCGCACTTTTGCCATGAACTGTGATTCTGAACCAATCTACTGATGCATTTATCGGTCCTTCCTGAGCCAGAATAACTCCAGTCGGATATGAAGGAGATGTGTGGAATCCAAATGTTCGGTCTGCCCCTTCAAGGCACCCCTCTTTTACAAACATACGTCCGCCATAGCCAACTTCTTCAGCTTGCTGAAAGCACAATCTTACTGATCCGCCCCATTCTTTTTTGAGTTTTGTTAAAAGTCTTGCCACTCCTATTAAGGATGCTGCATGTGCGTCGTGTCCGCAAGCATGCATAACTCCGGGATTGACGGATTTGTAATCGCAATTATTCTCTTCCTGAATGGGTAGAGCATCAATGTCTGCCCTTAGAGCAATGACCCTGTTTCCTTGTTTTTCTCCATTGATTTCTGCAAAAACACCTGTCTCACCGACTCTTTTATGCGAAACACCTATTTTATCCAGTTCAGATTCAATTGTTTTAGCTGTATTGAATTCTGATTTGGACAATTCAGGATGAGTATGAAGATATCTTCTCAGAGACACAACATAATCATGATCTTTTTTTGTTTCATCAAGTACTATTGAGTGAATATTTGCCATTATTTAAATTCCTATCATTCTAATTAAACAATACTATTATTTTCTGTTGTTCCAATAATCATCGATTTCACTTACAAGGTTAGCAGAAGGAGTGAAATCTTCGTTGTAATCAAATACAGGAAAATATGTTTCTTCATATGCAGCGAGGATATATTCAGCCACCAGTTGTGAATGATAAGCTTCAACTACTTTCTTATATACTTCGTTGTCTTTATCTGCTGTTCTGGCAACAATAACATTTACATACGGATTGTCTGCACTTGCGTCAGAAGTTTCAATAATCAGTCCGTCTTTTGATGGAACCAAACCTGCAGGAACTGCATATGTTCCATTAATAACAGATGCTGCATAGTCTGTCAAAGTTGATGCCAGAGTGTTTGCTGTCTGCGGAATAAGTTCTACATTGTAAACATATTTTGTAATATCACTGAGTTCAGGTGAATATCCTGCTTCAGGTCTAACTTCAATTAATCCTGCTTTTTCAATCAATTTGATAGCTCTTGCCAGATTTGTAGCATCATCCGGAACAGCTATTTTTGCCTTGTCCTTACCTGATGATTCAGAAGCAAGACCTGCTTTATTCTTAAGATCCAATAATGAGCTAGAATTCTTTGAATAAAGTGTCAATGGAGCAATAAGTGTTGTTCCGATTACTGTCAAGTCATATTTGTTATTCTTTATTTCATTGTTCAAAAATGCTACGTGCTGGAAAGCGTTCAAATCTATATCTTTAGAATTGAGTGCTTCATTTGGAAGAGTGTAAGCATCAAATAACTGGAGTTTAATCTTTATGCCTGCATTTTGTTCATCCAAAACTTTCTGAACTGCATACCACATTTTATTATTAGGGCCACATACGCCTACTGTTACTACTACTTCTTTTGGATTACCACTGTTAGATGTGCATGATACCAATGCAATAATGCATAGGGATGCAAGTACTAATGCGAAAATTTTCTTAATTGTATTTTTCATAATCTTTCTCCACTTTCTATATTATTATTTATGTTTTTTCCTAATTAATGACTTATTTGTTGTGTTCTTTGCCAGCGCATCACCTATGCCCTGAAGTAATAGTACAACTATTAACAATAGTGCAACACAAACGTAGATTATATCTGTATGATTCAATCCTTGTCCGAAGTTAATTGCAAATGCTCCCAGTCCTCCGGCTCCAACTGCACCCGCCATTGTAGTAAGTCCAATAAGTGATATTGCAGTAATTACTGTCACTCTTATCAAATCCGGAACCGCCTCATGTAAATATACTCTGAATATGATTCCGATTGTTCCTGATCCCATTGATTTTGCTGCTTCAATTTTACCGGGATCCACTCTTGAAAGAGCAGCCTGAACCTGTCTTGTAAAGAATGGTACACATCCGAACACAAGAGGAAGAATTGCACCCTTTACACCAATTGCTGTTCCAACAATGCTTCTTGTAAGCGGAATCAAGAATATTAAGAGGATTAAAAATGGAATTGCTCTGAAGAAACTGACTATTTTATCCAGAATGTGGAAGATAACCGCGTTAGGCTTAATTCCATCTTTTTTTGTAACTATGAGTATGACACCAAAAAACAAACCAATCACAAAAGATATGATCCCAGACCAAAACAACATCTGGTAGGTTTGTTCAATACTCTCAACGAAGTTTTTAAAATATGCCGCCAGGTTAGGGGCTATTGATTTAATCCATTCCATTATTTAATCACCTCAACTCTGACGTTACTGTTTGCCAAGAAATCCAATGTCTCTTTCACTTTATTGTCATCACCTGAAACTATCGCGACCATGCTTCCCAGTGTTCCCTCTCTCAAGTTATCTACATTGGCAAGTACTATGTTGAGGTTCACACCAAATTTTCTTGATATTTCAGATATTATTGCATCTCCAACCGCATCTTTTCCGAATGTCAGTTTTACTAATTTTCCGCTGTCTGAAGAAATAGCATTTTCTTTAAGCAGCTGTTCCAACTTGCCGACAGGAGAAGCAGAATTAATAAACTTTTTAGTTATAGGTTTTTGTGGATTAGCAAAAATTTCATACACATCTCCCTCTTCCACAACTTCACCATCTTCCATTACGGATACTCTGTCACATATTTGTTTAATTACTGACATTTCATGAGTTATGATAACTATCGTAATGCCCAGTTTTTCATTGAGTTCTTTTAATAAACTGAGTATTGATTCCGTGGCATCAGGATCCAGTGCGCTTGTTGCTTCATCCGAGAGCAATACCTTTGGGTTTGATGCCAATGCTCTTGCAATAGCAACCCTTTGTTTTTGTCCCCCTGACAATTGACTTGGATAGAAATTGATTTTGTCTTCCAATCCAATCAACTCAAGCAATTCTTTCACGCGATTGCTTATTTCCTCTTTGCTTTTTCCTGTATATTTCAATGGATAAGCTATGTTGTCAAAAACAGTTGATCTGTCAAGAAGGTTGAATGATTGGAATATCATCCCTATTCCTTTTCTTGCGTTATTCAGTTCTCTTCCTTTTAAAGTTTTTCCTTCGGAATCATAAATAACTTGACCGTTAATTGAAATATATCCTGAGTCAGGTTTTTCAAGAAGGTTCAATAGTCTTATCAGGGTTGATTTGCCGGCACCGGAATAACCTATAATACCGTAAATCTCACCATCTTTAATGTCTATGTTGACATTTTTAACTGCATCGACTACTCCGTTTTTGTTATTAAATGTCTTGTTTAAGTTTTTGATTTGAATCATATACACCCGAAAAAATAGGAGGGCGTCAGCCCTCCAGAATAGTTATATTCAAACGAAGGCATGGAAAATGAGTGTATTTGTTACCATACACATGTGACAGCACATATTCATCATCATGCCAAAACTATTCTCCATGGCTTCCTCCTACATTAATTTATGCGCATATTTTACTACCTATCGCACGCTGTGTCTAATACACTTATTTGATAGTGAGTTATAAATACAATTTATATATATTGCTTCAACTATAGTTTTTTTAAATTTATTTTTCAACCACTTTCAGATAAGTTTTCATTTCCTCTATAAACTCTTTTCCCATAGTACTCAAAACAGTATTGTTCTTTGTAATATATCCTATTTCCATAATCGAATTAGGTGTTTCCTTATCTGATTTAAAAGGAACTGCAAGATAATCATCACCATTCAGCTCTTCGCAAATGATACCCGAGCACAATGTATAAGCGTTCAATCCAACCATTAGATTTAAGTTAGATGATCTGTCATTTGTATGAATTATCTTCGGATATTCCATTGTGGATAGGATTTCTTCATTGAAATAAAATGAGGAATCGTCTCCTTGTTCAAAGAACAGGCACGGATAATCTCTCAATTCTTCAAATGATATTGATTTCTTATTTGCCAATGGATGATTCTTATATAGATAAACATATGCATTAGCTTCAATTAATTTGTGGAATTCCAGATCATTTTCATTCAACAGCTTAATAATGAATTTTCGGTTAAAGTCTGATAGGTGTAGTATTCCTATTTCGCTTTTCATTGTCCAAACGTCGTTTATAACATCTTTTGTTTTGGTCTCTCTAATTGCAAATTCATAATCATCAATATTGTACTTTTTCACCATCTCAACAAAGCATTTAACTGCAAATGAGTAATGTTGAGTTGAAACTCCGAACTTTTTCTTTCTTTTGGCACCATCACCATACTTATCCTTGATAGTCTCGTATTGCTGGTATAACTGTCTAGCGTATGAAAGAAATTCTATTCCATCATTTGTTAGTGTTACTCCTCTTCCGCCTCTGTTAAAAATAGTAATTCCTACCTCTTTTTCGAGTTCTTTTACTGCTGAAGAAAGTGACGGTTGTGAAATGTACAGACTCTCTGCTGCTTTGTTCAATGATCCCTTTTCTGAAATTGTAATGATGTAGAATAATTGTTGAATAGTCATTGCGCACCACCTATAGATATTTTCTATGGTTATATATTAACATATATTTGCAAATTATATCAACATTTTGAATAAAAACAATTAATAATGCCGGCATTACTCCAAAAATCCGAGTTAATGCCGGCTGCTATTATCTTCTATTCGCAAATATGTTCAATACCTTTTTCCAGTATCATCTGAACATGTTCATCATCCAAACTGTAATATATCATCTTGCCATCTCTTCTGCTCTTGACAAGCCTGAATTGCTTAAGAATTCGCAATTGATGTGAGACTGCGGAAATTGTCATGTTCAGCGATTCGGATATATTGTTAACACATGATTCTTTTTCAGACAAAATCATCATTATTTTTATTCTGGTCTGATCTCCGAAGATTTTAAACAAATCTGCCAAATCATCTATTTGTTCGCTATTCAGTGATGTTATCTTATTATTTCGTTCTTCCATAATATCCATCCTTATCATAGTTTTTTGACAAGCAGTGCTCTTATAGCATTCAGAACAGCTATTATCATAACGCCAACATCTGCGATAATCGCAATCCACATATTTGCAATACCAAATGCACCAAGTATGAGGCAAATAAATTTAAT
>JAEEGL012826144.1_pt1 | contig 35351 bp, 39 predicted proteins | sample 9134231 | NCBI WGS metagenome assembly JAEEGL01 (sample SAMN16246548, study PRJNA631951) | gut metagenome | biome: gut microbiome; feature: rumen; material: fiber-attached | host: Bos | place: Iran: Karaj | collected 2018-10 | reverse complement strand
TCTGCTCGAAAGCCAGGTATTCCGGGGCGGTCAGCGCCATGCGAGGGGTGGAGATGCGCTCCACGGCGGGATCATTGGCAAGATTGGAGAACATGACAGTGCGGTCCAGAGCGCCGGTGCGGCGGAACTCGTTGACAAAGTATTCGGATTCCTCAAAGGTGATGCCGATGGCGGCAAAAACCACAGCGAAGGGGTCGCTGGTACCCAGCACCTTCGCCTGACGGGCGATCTGCGCGGCCAGGTTGGCGTGGGGGAGGCCGGAGCCGGAGAAGATGGGCAGCTTCTGCCCGCGAACCAGAGTGTTCAGCCCGTCAATGGCAGAGATGCCGGTCTGAATAAACTCGGAGGGGTAGTCCCGGGCGGCGGGATTCATGGGCAGCCCGTTGATGTCCTCGTATTTTTCCGCGAGGATCTCGGGCCCGTCGTCGATGGGGCGGCCCATACCGTCGAAGACGCGGCCCAGCATGTCCGGGCTCACGCCCAGCTGCATGCCGTGTCCCAGGAAGCGGACCTTGCTCTCCGCCAGATTGATGCCGCTGGAGGAGTCAAAAAGCTGCACGACGGCCCGGTCCCGGTCCACCTCCAGCACTTTGCAGCGCCTTGTTTCACCGGAGGGGAGCTCAATCTCCGCCAGCTCGTCGTAGGTGACGCCCTCCACGTTTTTGACGATCATCAGAGGGCCGGAGATCTCCCTTATCGTTTTGTATTCCTTAATCATGGCTGGCCTCCTTGATCTGTGCGGCCATATCGTCGGCGATCCTGGAGTATTCCTCAGCATAAGTCTCTGAAGGCACGGATTTCGCACGGCCGATGCGGTCCCTGGCTTCGATCCGGATCAGTTTACTCAGCTCCGCGCCGGCGCTTACGGCCTTGCGGCAAAGCTCGTCATAACGCAGGATGATGTCCAGAAGCATAGCTTGCCGCTCGTATGTGGAATAGTTGTCGATATCCACGAAAGCATTTTGCTGAAGGAAATCCTCGCGGATCATTTTCGCAGTCTCCATTGTGAGGCGGTCACCGGCGGACAGAGCGTCCTGTCCCACCAGCTTGACGATCTCCTGCAGGCTGTTTTCCTCCTGCAGGATGGCGACGGCCTTTGCCCTGTTTTCCAAAAAGCTTCGGCCAAGGTTGCGGTCATACCAGGGGCGCAGATTATCCATATAAAGGGAATAACTGTTGAGCCAGTTGATGGCAGGGAAATGGCGGGCGTGGGCCAGACTGGAGTCCAGTCCCCAGAAGACCTTCACGATGCGCAGCGTGGCCTGAGACACGGGCTCGGAGGTGTCGCCGCCGGGAGGGGAAACGGCGCCGATGGCGGTGAGGGAACCTCTCCGGGGTTCGGAGGCCAGGCATTCGACGCATCCTGCCCGTTCATAGAACTGGGCCAGGCGGGACGCCAGGTAAGCGGGGTAGCCTTCCTCGCCGGGCATCTCTTCCAGACGACCGGACATCTCGCGCAGAGCTTCTGCCCAGCGGGAGGTGGAGTCAGCGATGACGGCTACGTCATAGCCCATATCACGGAAGTATTCCGCGATGGTGATGCCGGTATAAATGGAGGCTTCACGGGCAGCCACAGGCATATCGGAGGTGTTTGCGATGAGAACGGTGCGCTTCATCAGCGGCTCGCCTGTGCGGGGATCCTGCAGCTCGGGGAACTCCATCAGCACGTCCGTCATTTCGTTGCCCCGCTCGCCGCAGCCAATGTAAATGACCACGTCCACGTCGGACCACTTGGCCAGGGCGTGCTGCACCACGGTCTTTCCGCTGCCGAAGGGGCCGGGGACGGCGGCGGTGCCGCCCTTGGCGATGGGGAAGAGCGTGTCGATGACCCGCTGCCCGCTCTGCATGGGAGTATCGGGCAGAAACTTGCGTTTATAAGGCCGGTTGCGTCGCACGGGCCAGGTCTGCATCATTGTGAGTTCTTTCCGGCTGCCGCCCTTCATGGTCACGCTGGCAACGGTCTCCAACACCGTAAAATCGCCTTCGGTGATGGATTCCAGCTCGCCTTCTATACCGTGGGGGACCATGATGCGGTGGGTGATGGCGCTGGTTTCTTCCACCGTGCCGATGATGTCGCCGCCGCTGACATGACAGCCGACCTCCGCAACGGGGACAAAATGCCATTTTTTCGTGCGGTTCAGGGCGGGAACATCGATCCCGCGGGCGATGGTTTCGCCGGCCAGAGCCCGGATCTCCGTAAGCGGCCTCTGGATTCCGTCATAGATGCTCTCAAGCAATCCGGGACCCAGCTCCACGCTGAGCGGCGCGCCGGTGGTCACCACCTCGGCGCCGGGACCGAGACCTGCCGTCTCCTCATAGACCTGGATGGAGGCCTGATCGCCGGGCAGGGTCAGGATCTCGCCCTTCAGGCCCTGAGCGCCGACCTTGACAACGTCGGCCATGCCGGCATCGGCAAGACCTTCGGCCACCACCAGCGGGCCGGATACCTTAATGATTTTTCCCATATGTTCGATAACTCCATTCTAGTAGAGAATGAGAAGCGAAAAGCGCGATATCAGAGGATGTTGCTGCCGACGGCACGTTCGACCGCGTTGTTCAAAGCGGTCATCCCAAGGTTGAGCGTGCCATTCTTAGAGGGGATAGGGATGATGGCGGGAGTCAGCTCGTCCTTCAGCGCGTCGATCTCCGAGCGCAGGGGGACGGTGAGCTCCTCTGTGATATAGAGGATGGCGTAGCCGGGATCTTCCGCCCGGACGACCCTGGTGAAAACGGCTTTCACGTTTTCTTCCTCCGCCGGGAACACGTCCAATCCCAAAGCGCGGAAGCCCATCACGCTCTCCCGGTCACCGATCACGGCGATCTTATATCCGTTCATGTGCTTTGCTCCTCGATCTGATAAAGGTAGCGGATGAGGACTTCTTCTCCGAAGCAGGCATATTTCGCCTTCTCCATATAAGCGTCCAGACAGCTGCGGACCGCCCTCTCAAAGGGGGCAAACCCCTCACCCTTGACGGCCTTTTCCGCATCGGCAAGAGCGGGGGACAGGGCGGTCGCGCGGAAGAGAGCCAGAACACCGGCCGAGTCAGGATAAGCGGCAGTGATCGATTTGGCGCTGATACTTCCGCAGTCAGTGATCACGTTCTTCAGCTGCTCCGGCTTCACACCGCTTTTCAGCATGCGTACCAGCGCGCGGAGATTCAGCGCGTCGGCATGAAGGGCGGCATAACTCTTCAGGAAACCGCTGCGTGTCTTTTCCGCCGTTTCCTTCAGTTCCTTCACATAGGCCCGGTCCAGAATGAAATCTGCCAGCCTGGGATCGGATGTGCGGCCCAGGATTTCGGAGGATTCCTTCAACGCATCGGCAAAAGCCGTCGGAAGGCTGCGGTAGTCCTCCGTGCGGCAGGCTTCCGTCATGAGGGCGGGAGCGCAGCGCCCCAGGGGCAGGAAGAGATGGCTGTTGTCTTCTCCGGCCGCTATGCTCTTCAGATAAACTTTGGCATTGTGATAGTCGTACTTGAGCCTGAAAAAGTCCACGATCTGCGGATCCGGAGCCAGAGAGCTGAGTTCCCGGTAAGCGGCCGCCTTATCCTCGGGACTCTCGCCCCTGCGGACCCGCTTGGCTTGAAGGTACGATGAAAGGTAAAGATAATCGGTATCCTTGGTTTTTTTCACGTCGGATCCCTCAGCTGAACAGCAGTCTGGCGGCTTCACCGGCCAGCTCATTGCGGTGCAGGGCCGCCAGCGTATCCAGCGCGCAGTTGATCTCAATGCGTCCCTGAGAGAGGATCAGCCCGCCGATGATCGGTCTGGTTTCCTCCGAAAGCGTAAGGGAGGAGCCCGCGCTTTGCAGCGCTTCCATCAGGGCGCTTCCGTGCTTTGCCCGGTCCTCCGGGTTGAGAATGATCTTTTCGCTGCCGGTTTCGGAGGCCTTCTGAGCAAGGGAAAGCAGCAGCTTTACATAACGCTCGCTGTCAAGATTGCGCAGATAGAGCACCGCCCGGTCAAAGGCTTCGGTCAGCAGATCCTGTTTCAGACGGAGGGCTTCCTTCCTGGCATCCGTCTCTGCGGAGGCGATCAGAAGCTCATACTGTTTTTCAGCTTCCGCTTCGCCTTCGCTGAGAAGCGTCTGACGCAGCTCGGCAGCGTGCCGGTCAGCGGCGTCCTTCAACTCGGCAGCGCGCTTTTCCGTCTCCGCTTTTAATGCTGAGGCTTCCAGCTGCGCGTCGGAGACGATCCGGGCAGCGACCTTGTCGATCCCGTTCATCGGCTTCTCAGCCCACGTTCAGGATCATCAGGATGGAAGCGATCAGGCTGAGGATCGCGTAGAACTCCACGATGACGCAGAGGATGATGCCCTTGGACCAGTCGTCGGGCTTCTTGGCAACGATGTTGATGCAGGAAGCAGCCACGCGGCCCTGGGCCTTGGCGGAAATCAGACCGCCCAGCATCATGGGCACGCAGGAGACCAGATAACCCAGGCCCTGGGTGAGGCTAAGCTGCTGCAGGCCGCTGCCGCCGAAAATGCCGATCTGCAGAAGCACGAAGAACCAGATAACAAAACCGTACAGGCCCTGGGTGCCGGGAACGACCTGCAGGATCAGACACTTGGTGAACTGTTCGGGATCCTCACTGATGAGGCCGGCAGCCGCTTCACCGGTCATTCCGGTGCCCCTGGCAGAGCCGATGCAGCTCAGCACGGCAGCCAGGCCGCCGCCGAGAAAGGCGAGGGCGAGTCCTCCGAAGGCGTTGATAAGCTCAAGCATGATGTACTTCCTCCTTGACGATGTCAAAATACTTTGTTTTCACTTCAAGCGGGCGGAAAGCCTTGCCGCCGTCCGCATAGAATTTCCCGAAGAACTCCAGGTATTGGAGTCGTGCCGCGTGGACATAGGTGCCGATCACGTTGATGCCGATGTTGAAAACGTGGCCGACGATGAAGATGGGGATGAAAAGAATGATGTTTCCGAAGAGACCGCCCAGGATATTGACGATACTGGCGACAATGCCTCCCGCCAGCATCAGGGCCATGATGCGGGAATAGGAGAGGATATCGCTGAAGTAGCTGGTGATATCATATAGGCTGGCGAGACCGCCTACCAGCTTGCCCATGAATGTCGGCTTGGCGCGTCCCTGGGTCAGCAGCAGAGCCAGCACACCCGCCAGGGCGATGAACCAGGTGCCGCCCAGAGCGCCGACGGCGATACCGGCGAACAGGAGCCACCAGCTGCCCACATCCATCAGCGCATCCCAGGGATGCCCGTCCCGAATCAGAATATAGGCTTTCACACCCATGCCGAACAGGATTTGGAACACGCCCAGAGCGAGGGAAATGATGAGGATCTGCAGAGGATTCTCCATGGGGCGGAGCAGGGCGGGCACCGTCACGTCCTTGCCGAACAGCAGAGCGATCTGCGTGATCGCGTCGCCGAAGAAGCTTCCGGTGAGAATACCGAAAATGGCAGTGGTGACGCCGCATTCCAGCATCAGCTGCATCATGTTTTTCATCCCGCGCTGGAGCCGGAATTTCTTCTGTACGATGAGGCTCAGGAGGATAAACACCAGCCCATAGCCCAGGTCGTTGAACATCATGCCGAAGAAAATGCAGAAGAAGGGAGCGATCAACGGGTTGGGATCCACATTCCGGTAGTCGGGGAGGCTGTACATCTCCGTGACCATGTTCAGCGGACGGGTGACAGCGTTGTTCTGCAGCCGGATGGGGACCTTGTCCTCCGCTGTCGGGTCGCTCAGCTCCCAAGCGCAGCAGAAATCTCCCAGCAGGGCTTCCAGGGAATTCACGTGGGGTTCATCTACCCAGCCTGTGAGAGCGAAGGCCTGCTCCGTGTTGAGCAGCTTTCCCTGGGCTTCCGCCGCGTCGATCTCCAGGGTGAGGCGGTCATACCAGAGCTTGATGAGCCGTCGGTGCGCGCCGCATTCCTTCAGGAAGGCCAGCGCTTCCTCCTCGTCCCGACCGGCCAGCGCCGCTTCCTCCTCCAGCCGGGCGATGTTCTCCCCTGCGGTGCCCCGCAGGGAGGCGGTCGGCGCCGCCTCATATCCGAATTCCCGAAGAATGCCGGAAAAGGCTTCCTCCTCCGATTTCAGGCATACCGCCAGGATGCCCTGCCGTTCCCGGTTCCTTCCCGCGGCGCGGACGCCGCCTTCCAGCCCGGCCGAGGAGATCGCCTCTTCCAGCTCCTCCGCCGTTTTCGGCGCAGCGATGGAGCCGATGAACACTCTGGAGGAACGGGTCTCCCTGGTTTCCAGAGGTACGGGGAGATCCTGCCACAGCAGCAGCGCGTCCCGCTGTGTATTCAGGGTGCTCAGCTGGTCCTGATGCTCCCCCAGAGCCTGCACGGCCTCCAGCACGCTGCCGACGGCCCGCATGGCTTCCTCCCGGATATCGGCAAAGAAGTCCGTCTCGGAGATCAGTTCCTTTTCCGGAAAGAGGCCGGTCTTGACATATGCGTATTTCTTCAGGTAACGGATCGCGTTTTCCGCGTCCTTTTGCCGGCGTCGCAGGATCTCAGGGTCCCGATCATCCGGCCATCCGATGATGGGGGACAGGTATCCCTCCGGCGCTTCCGTGACCCGGATCTCCACACAGCCCAGCTTTTGCAGCTTACTCAGAAGCTCGTCTCTCTGGGTGCCGAGCCCTGCCAGCTGCAGCTTTTTCATTTTTACGATCGACATATCAGATCCCGGCGATCCTTTCCGCGATCTGCTTCGCTGCAGCGTCCAGACGCTTTTCGGCTTCCGACCGCAGCTCCGCATTCTTCACTTCGGCGACGACACGCAGCTCCGCTTTTCGCTCCTCGGCGCGTTTCCGCGCGCCATCCAGCAGCCGCTGCTTTTCATCCTCTCCCTCACGCCGGGCGGTTTCCAAAGCCCGCTGGCGATAGCCCTCAGCGCTGCCGATCATGGCATCCGCCTCGACGCGGGCTTCCCGGCGGATGCGTTCCGCTTCCTTTTCGGCCTGAAGGATCGCATCGATGCCGTCCATAAGCATCACCCTCCGTTCATTGACACAAAACTAAAGAATTATACACTGGATGGGGGCATAAATGCAAGGGAATTTCCATGGGAATTTGCTTTTTCCGCACGGTTTTCCTAAAAGAACAGGGCTTGTTGCGGCGAATACTGCCCAACAAGCCCTTTCGTCGCTGCCTCAGCCGCCGTATCGCTGTCGGGAGGCAATATAGACTTCCTCCGTAAAGGCTTCGGTTTGCGCAAAGCGGCCGTAGTGGCCGAAGATGACAGGTTTGCCCTTCTGTGAATACATCCTGACGAATTCTCTGGCCCGCTCCCGCTGCTCGGCAAGGCTCGTGGTTTCCGGATCAAAGGGATCCGGCCAGACGCCCAGGACGATCTTATCGCCCCAACGCTCATAAAGCCCATGGATATCGTTCATCAACTGGGGATCCCATTCATCGAAGCCTCCGTCGATGAAGCACTGTACGCGGCTGTCCACATGGCCGCAGGAATGAAGCGTGGCATACCGGCCTCTGGCATGAATATGTCCGGTCAGCTGCCGCATAAAGGGCACAAAGAATTCGTAGGCGACATCCTCGGAGAAGAAGGGCGCTTTCTGGGCACCCCAGTCGTCGTGGATGTTGAAGCCGTCCAGCATGGGCCAGGTCTCGCAGATCTTGTCCACCAGCTTGCAGGCAAAGTCTGTGGTGGCCTGGAAGAGCTCCTTCACGGCATCCTGCTGCTCCTCGTCGATGAGAGCCATGGCTGCGGGAGCAAAATCCATGAAGGAAATGAGGCGTTCGAACCAGAAGCCGTTGACGAGGCTGAGCTGATAGGCGAAACGACCGTCAACTTTGATCTTCTTTGCCTCTTCCTTCCAATCAAACTGATCCAGGTCGGGGAAGCGGATCTTGTCCTTCCACTCCCGGACGTCATTCAACAGAGGCTCGCCGGGCCGCACGATGCTGCCGCCCACAGTGGGCACCCATTCCCACTCGATGCCAAAGACGTCCTTGTTGTCATGACCCATGCCCCGGCCGAAATTGTCGTTGTAGATGGAGGAACTGAGCATCTTGTGCTCTTGTCCGGTGGGCATCCAGAAGGGATGCTTTTCATAAAACAGGGCCATCATGTTTTCACGGGAGGTGACGGGCGTATTCCTGAGGGGGGTAGAGGGGCCGCCGAACCAGCCGGGCAGCTCTTCCACGATGTCCAGCTCAGCGGGGACAAAAGGGATCTTGCGGAACATAAGCATTCACTCCTTGTTCAGATGTTCAGACCTTCTATCAGATGATTTCCAGGACCTTCACCAGGTTCTGATAGCTGCGAAGAAAGCTGTCCATATCCAACTGTTCATCGGGAGTATGGCAGCCGGACATCAGCGGACCGTATGTAATGATGTCCATCTGGGGGTAGCGGCCTTTGAAGATGCCGGTTTCCAGGCCGCCGTGGGTAGCCTGTTCTTCCATCTGGAAGCCCTGTTCTGCCAGCACTTTTCTCAGCGCGCTGCGCAAAGGAGAATCCTCGGAATAGCTCCATCCGTCGTAGTCGTTCTGTATCTGGATGAAACCGCCGAAAATGGAGCTGATGCCCTCGATCTGGCGGCTGATCTCTTCCCGCATGCTGCGGACCGGGCTGCGGACGCAGAAATCGAAATCGATGTTCTCCGCCGTCTGGATCAGAACGCCCAGATTGAGGGAAGCAAAGGGGATCCCCAGCTTGGGGGATCTGGCCAGCATGCCGTTGGGGAGAAGATATCCCATGGTGATAAGTGCGCCGCTGTCCTCCCGGGTGATGGCGCTGCTCACCTTTTCCGCATCCTGCAGCTCAATGGCAAGGTCCGGATCGGCTTCGATCAGTTCCTCCTTCAGATCAGCAGCGATCTGGTCGGTGTATTTTTCCAGCATGGGTGCGGAAAAGTCGGAGGCGAAGAGTACCGCAAATTCCCGGGGAATGGCGTTATCCTTGGCGCCGCCGGTGATGCGGATCACGCGGATGTCCACGCCCCGCTCCAGGAGCTGATACATCATCCGAAAACCAAGCTTGATGGCGTTCCCCAGCCCTTGATCGATGCAGTTTCCGCTGTGACCGCCCTTCAGGCCGGTCACGGTCAGCAGATAGCAGGGGGAAGAGTTCTCGCTGAAAATGATGGGGCAGCGTGCCAGCAGCCGACGACCGCCGGAGGAAGAGACGCAGGTGCTCTTTTCCCCGTGACCGTCCAGACCGATCATGCGGCGTGCCGTGATCAGGTCCTTCTTCAAGCCCCGGGCGCCATCCATCCCTGTTTCCTCATTGGTGGTGAAAACGCATTCCAGCGGGGGATGGCTCAGGGCGTCGTCCTCCAGAATCGCCAGCATCCAGCTGACGCCGACGCCGTCATCGGCCCCGAGAGTGGTGCCGTCGGCCCGGAGGATATTGCCCTCAAGGATCAGCTGAAGGGGCTCGGAACGGAAGTCGTGCTCCCGGCTGCCAAGCTTCTCACAGACCATATCCATGTGTGCCTGAAGCATCACGGGCGGCTCCTGTTCCCGCCCGGCAGAGCCGGGCTTATAGATGACCACATTGTTCAGATGATCCCGGACGAATTTCAGACTGCGCTTCTCCGCAAAGGCGGCGAGATACCGGCTGATGCCTTCCTCATTGCCGGAGCCGCGGGGAATGGCGGCGACCTCTTCAAAATAACGGTTGATCGGGATGGAAATATCTGTTACGGACATAGAGTACCTCCAGAGGAACATAGAGTTATATTTTATAGAAGTATATAATTAGAGCCGCAATAAGTCAATTCAAAAAGGGCAAATTGCCGAAACCCGGGCTCATTCTCCGGCGGATACCAACCGCGCATATTCTCCGCCAAGAGACATCAGCTCTTCGTGCGCGCCTTCCTCGATGATACGGCCGTGGGACAGAACGAAGATGCGGTCACAGCTGCGGATGGTGCTGAGCCTGTGGGCGATGAATATGCTGCTCCGTCCGCTGGAAATCCGCTCAATGCTGCGGCGGATCAAGGCTTCCGTAGCGGAGTCGATGAAGGCAGTAGCTTCATCCAGAACAAGGATGGCGGGCCTGCGTGCAATGGCCCGTGCGAAGGAAAGCAGCTGCCGCTGCCCTGTGGAAATGTTATAGCCCTGTTCAGAGACTTCTGCTTCCAGACCGCCGATGGAAGCGACGAACTCTGAAGCACAGGCCGTATCCAGCGCGTGGTCCAGCTCTTCCGTACTTAGTCCGGAAAACAAATCCAGGTTCTCACGCACGGTACCGCTGAAAAGGAACACATCCTGCAGTACGGCGGCCATGCTGCTGCGCAGCGTCTGCAGATCCCACTGGGCCAGCGGGATCCCATCCAGGAGGATCTCGCCCTTTTGCGGTTCATAGTCCCTGCTGAGCAGGCTGATGATGGTGGTTTTTCCGGCGCCTGTAGCGCCGACGAAGGCGATATGCTGTCCCTTCGCCACCGTGAAGGAAACGTCCTTCAGGACCCAGTTTTCCCCCTGGTAAGCGAACCAGACATTGCGGAATTCCACGATGCCCTGCGGCCGCTCCGTATACGCTCCGGCTTCCGAAGCTTCCACGGCAGTTTCGTCGATGATCCCATAGACACGCTCGGCGGAGATGAGGGCGGATTGCACGGTGGTGTATTTCTCCGCCATATCGTTGATGGGCTGGAAAAACTGCTTGACGTAGGTGGTGAATGCGTAAAGCAGGCCGACGTTGAGCTTCCCGCCGGTCATCAGCCGCCAGCCCACCGCGACCAGAAGGGCAATGATCAGATTGCTGATCACATCCATCACCGGCTTCAGAAAGCTGTTGAGCATGACCTGCGTTTTCGTTGTGTGGAAATAAGCCTTGTTCAGCGCGCGGAATTCCCGCAGCTTGTCCGCCTCCCGATTGAACGCACGAATGATCCGCATGCCCTGCACGGTTTCCGAGAAAAAGCCGTTGATCTGCCCGATGATCTGCTTCATTCGCCGGAAATTCCGCTTGATCAGGCCTCGGATGGCGAAGGTCAGCCCGGCGATCAGCGGGATCCCCGTAAACGCGGTGGCGGCCATGGTCAGATCAAGGGAAAACATAACGGCCACGATGCCGATCAGCAGGATAAGATCCTTGAAGAGATTCAGAAATACGTCGGAATAGAACTCATTGATGGTTTCAATGTCGTTGGTGGCCCGGGTGATGAGCCTGCCCGTGCCATAGGAATCCAGCGCTGCGACGCGCATCCGCGTAATCTTGGAGAACACCCGTTCCCGCAGCTCGTGGAGAATGCTCTGGGAAATGCGGGCAATGAGCCTGGCCTGCAGGACGGAGAACAGGGCGGAGGCTGCAACCAGAAGGAGATAGCCCAGGCCGATCCCCTCAATGGACCAGAGGCCGGAGGGAACGTCCCGCCCGGAGAGAAAGCCATCGATGATTTGGGCAGCCGCCAGAGGCTTGACGATCTCTGCGGCATTGACGGCCAGAATGCAGAGGACACAAATCAAAAGCCTGCGCCGGTAGGGGAGCAGCATCTGGACAAGGCGGTACCAGCCGCCGTGTTCTTTTTTCATGCTTTCCCTCCCGCTTCCCTGGCCTGCAGCATCCAGGCGTTGTAATACAGGCTGCGGCGTTCCATCAGCTCTGCGTGGGTGCCCGCTTCTGCCAGCCGGCCTCCGTCAAGAAACAGGATGCGGTCCGCATCCTTTAGGGCAGTCAGACGATGGGAGATGAGCACAGCGGTCTTGCCCCTGAGCGTCTCGGTCAGATTGCGAAGGATCGACTGCTCCGTCAGGTTATCCACAGCGGACAGCGTGTCGTCGAGGATGAGGAGGGGCGTATCCAGCAGCAGGGCGCGGGCAAGGGCGATGCGCTGCTTCTGCCCGCCGGATAAATGGGTGCCGCGCTCACCGACCTGCGTATCGAAGCCCTGGGGCAGGGTTTCGATCTCCTCGCGGATGCAGGCCAGCTCCGCAGCACGCAGCAAATCTTCTTCGGTTTTTCCGGGGGCGTAAAACAGGATGTTTTCCCGGATGGTTGCGGAGAAGAGAAAACCATCCTGAGGAACATAACCCGAGGCCTTTCGGATATCCACGGCCGGAAGCGCTGCAATATCCTCGCCGCCGAGGAAAAGCATACCCTCCGACGGAGTATACAGCTTCATCAGGAGCGCAGCCAGGGTGGTTTTTCCACTGCCGGTGCCGCCCGCGATCCCCAGCGTCTGTCCGGGCTCGATGCAGAAGCTCACGTCCTGCAGAGCGGGCTGCCGCCCGCCGGGATAGGTAAAGCTCAGCCCCCGGGCTTCCAGGGAGGTACCGACCGGCTTGCCCCGGGAGACCCATTCCGAGGACGGGATGGAGATTTCACGATCGACGGTCAGAAGGCGCTGATAGCTGGCAAGGCCCCTCTGGACCATGTTCATGATCCGCCCGGCTACAGCCACGGGCTGCTGTACCACCAACAGATATCCCAGGAAGGCGACCAGAGTCCCCAAAGCCATGCTGCCCCGCAGCACCATCCGCCCGCCGATCAGCAGGGCCGAAGCATAGCTGATGCCGAAGGAAAGGGCAGAAACAGCGCCCAGCAGCGCGCTTACGTCGCTCAATCGCACATTGGCGTCCCGCATGTCGGCAGACGTCTCGCCGTAGCGTTTCTGCCAGGCGTCCTCCCGGGCAAAGGCTTTGATGACCTTCATGCCCATGATGGACTCGTTGACAAAGCCGGAGAGCTTCTGAAACAGGTCCTGGGAAACGCGGCTGCGGCTGTGGACCAGGCTGCCCAGCCAGAAGGTTGCTCCAAGAGCAAAGGGGAGGGGGATGAGGGCAAGGAGCGTCATGCGGGGGGAGCATTCCCTGAACATGGCCCAGATGGCGATGGCGCCGGAGATCAGGTCGCGGGAGCCCATGGCGAGGGCCGGACCGAAGATCTGACGGGTGGCATTCACGTCATTGACTGCGTAAGCCATCATATCGCCGGAGCGCTGCTTCCCAAAATAGCTCTGGGGCAGTGTCTGCAGCTTCAGAAACAGCTCTTCCCGGAGAAAGACCTCCATGCGCCTGGCGTTCATGATGATGAACATGCGGAAGGCAAAAAAGGTGAGAAAGACCAGCAGAGCGATCAGAACGATCATTCCAGCCTGCCGCAGGATCTCCTCCCGGCTGCACCCGGCTTCCAGAAGATCGACGGCTTTCCCCAAAGCGGCAGGCGCCAGATTCATGATCCTTGCGTTCAGCAGCAGGAAGGCAAAGCCGGGGAGATACATCCAGCCGTATTTCCTTAAAAATCGGATCAGCGTGGCGGATCACCCGCCTTTGGCTGCTCTTCTGCGCAGTTCTCCAGGGAAAGGATCACACCGAAGCCGGTCCTTCCCGTTTCCTGAAAGCCTTTTCGGCGGAAATACGCGGCCTGCCTTGCCGCGCTGCAAAGGGTGACGAGCCTTTTCCCCGCATAGCGCATGCGGGCATACTGCAGCAGCGCCGCTCCGGCGCCGGGGCGGCGGGAGGCGATGAGATAAAGCTTGCAGCAGGGCTCCTCCGGCAGGAAATCCCAGGTGGGAGAGGGTACCGCTTGTCCCGGCAGGCTCCATAAGGCCGCAGCCAGGAGCACGCCGTCCTCTGTGATCCTGTGGATCTCGCCTTCCTGCGCATAAGCCGTAACAAACTCCCGGCAGTGTGCCCGTCCGGCTGCGGGATCGGGAAAGACAGCGCGGAATACCGGGTCTTCCGATAGCTTTTTGTAGAAAAGAGCCGCTGCAGCCGACAGCTCTGCGCTGGTACAGGGGGCGTTCAGAATTTCCGCCATCTAAATCACCTCAGCATAACTATAACATATTGGAATTGTCAAATCCATAAGGATCGGTTATAATGCTCTCATGAAATGCATGCTGTGTCCCCGCTGCTGCGGGGTGGATCGAAGCGCCGGGGAAACCGGCTATTGCGGAGCGCCGGCGCTGCCGGTGGTTGCCAGGGCGGCCCGGCACGACTGGGAGGAACCCTGTATCAGCGGCAGCCGGGGTTCCGGCGCCGTCTTCTTTTCCGGCTGTAATCTTGGCTGCGTCTACTGCCAGAATCAGGAGATCAGCCGTTCGATCCGGGGAAAGGCACTGGATGCTGCGGCCCTGAGGGAGCTTTTTGCCGGACTTCGGGATTCCGGCGTACATAATATCAACCTGGTGACCGCAACCCCTTATGCCGATGTGATCGCGGAAGCGCTGGAGGAGCCGCCCGGCATCCCCGTGGTGTGGAACAGCGGAGGCTATGAGCGGATCGAAACGCTGCGGATGCTGGAAGGGAAGATCGACGTATATCTGCCGGATATGAAATATGCCGACAACGAACTGGCCAAAGCCTTGTCCGGCGCCGGAGATTATTACGAGACTGCTAGTGCTGCGATCCGCGAGATGCTGCGTCAGACCGGGCCATGCCGCTTCGACGGGGAAGGAATGCTGGTTCGGGGTGTGCTGGTTCGGCATCTGGTCTTGCCGGGCTTCCTGGCCAATTCCAAGGATGTTCTTGAATGGTTCGACGACACGTTTTCCGGGGGAGAAGCGATGCTGAGCCTCATGGCCCAGTATACGCCCAATGGCTTCGGCGGTCCCGAAAGGCGGCTGCGGGCGGAGGAATTCCGGGAAGTGGCGGATTACCTCTATATGCTGGGTATTCGCAGCGGGTATGTTCAGGAGCTCTCCAGCGCGGAGGGCGAGTATGTGCCCGCTTTTGATGGGACAGGTGTGGAATGACCAGAGACGAACTGAGAGAAAAAGCGCTGGCACTGCCGCTGCAGCCCGGTGTGTATATCATGATGGACCGGAAGGGCGAGGTCATCTACGTGGGGAAGGCCAAGAAACTCAAGAACCGCGTAGTGAGTTACTTCCGCGAGGGGAACCACAGCCCCAAAACGGAAGTGATGGTCTCCCATGTGAACGACTTCGACGTGATCATGGTGCGCAGTGAGTTTGAGGCACTGATCACCGAGAACCAGCTGATCAAACACCATAAACCGCGGTATAATATCCTTCTGAAGGACGATAAGGGCTATCCCTATCTCCGCACGGATCTTCGCCAGGCGTATCCCGGCTGGAGGGTGGTAGGGCGCCCCGGAAAGGACGGCGCGCGATATCTCGGCCCCTATGGCAGCCGGACCACCCTCTTCTCCGCGCTGAACGCGGTCACCAAGGCCCTCCGTCTGCCCCAATGCAGCCGCCGGTTCCCGGCGGACATCGGCAAAGGCCGCCCCTGCCTGAACAAGGAGATGGGCTTGTGCGAAGGCTGGTGCACCGGTACGCCGGACGCGGAAGCCTATCGGGCGCGGATCGGCGACGCGCTGCTGGTCTTTGAAGGAAAACCCGGCCAGCTGGAGAAACAGGTGCAGGGAGAAATGGAAGAAGCTGCGGAAGCCCTTGATTTTGAGAAGGCAGCCATCCTGCGGGACCGGCTTCGCGCTTTGCATTCTCTGGGTGAAAAGCAGCTTGCGGTTTCCGGCGCCATGGCAGATACGGATGCCGTAGGTTTTTACCGCGGAGCGGCCAAGGCCTGCTTCGTTGTGCTGCACTATATCGGCGGAAAGCTGTTGGATAAGGATATGACGCTGCTCCCGCCCCCTATGGAAGAGGACGGAGAGGTGCTCAGCGCTCTGACGCGGCAATACTATCTTCAGAGGGGCGTCTGCCCCAAGACGATCCTGCTGCCTCTGATGCCGGAGGACGGGGAGGAGCTGGAACGACTGCTGACAGAAACATATGATCACCGGGTCAGCCTCCATGTGCCCCTTCGGGGCGATATGCGCATACGGATGGAAACTGCCCGGCTGAATGCGCAGCAGGAAACAGAACGGGCCACCGACCGGGAAGAGAGAGTTTCCGGCATTCTCAGCTGGCTGGCGGATGCGGTCGGCCTGCCCGATCTGCCGCGCCGCATCGAAGCCTACGACGTATCCAATCTGCACGGGGAGGACGCCGTATCGTCCATGACGGTCTTTGTGGATACAAAGCCTCTGAAGCGGGATTACCGCCGCTTCAAAATGAAAGAGGCCGTGGGCGGCGACGACTACGGCAGCATACGGGAGACGCTGCGGCGTCGCCTGACCGAGTATCGGGAGGGAAATGAACGCTTTTCCACTCTGCCGGACCTTTTCCTGATCGACGGCGGCAGCGTCCATGCCGCTGCGGCAGAGGAGATCCTCCGAGAGTTTGAGATAGATAAGCCGGTTTTGGGCATGGTGAAGGATGACAAGCATCGCACGAGAGCGCTTGCCGCGCCGGACGGCCGCGAGCTTGGCCTTGAGGGGAACCCGGCCGCCTTTGCGCTCATTGGGCGGATCCAGGAGGAGACCCACCGCTTTGCCATTGAGTATCAGCGGAACCTGCGCAGCCGCCGCCTGGGTTCTGAACTGGATAAGGTCCCCGGCATAGGTGAAAAGCGGCGCATCGATCTGCTGAAGCATTTTCACTCCGTCAAGGCCATAGCTGCGGCGACAGAGGAGGAGCTTCGCAGCGTTTTGCCGGCGACGGCTGCAAAAAACGTATACGATTGGTTCCGCAGGGAACCGCAGGAGGAACGGGATAAAGAATGAGAGTGATCACAGGCATTGCCAGAGGGCGAAAGCTGAAAGAACCGGAGGGCATGGATATCCGTCCGACCGCGGACCAGGTGAAGGAAGCCGTATTCAACATCATCCAGGGAGACGTGGAGGGCCGGACCTGCCTGGACCTGTTCTCGGGGACCGGGCAGATGGGGATCGAAGCCCTTTCCCGCGGCGCTGCAAGCTGCGTCTTTGTGGATGCAGACCGGGCTGCCGTCAGGCTTACGAGGCTGAATCTGGAAAAGACGAAGCTTACCGGTCAGGTGTTTCAGTCCGATGCTCTGCGGTTCCTGGAATCCAGGGAAAAGTACGACCTGGTTTTTGTGGATCCCCCATACCGTTCGGGGTTATATGAAGAAGTGCTGCAGCGCATAAAAGCTTTTGACAAATTGCATACGGGTGGTATAATAATCGTTGAAAGTTCTGCGGATTACGAGCCGGAATCCCCCGGAGCGCCCTATAAGAAGCTGCGCAGTTACCGCTATGGGAAGGTTCGGATCACGACATTTACGAAAAGCGAGGGATCGGAACCGTGACGACGGCGGTCTATACCGGCAGCTTTGACCCGATCACCCTTGGACACCTAAATCTTATCAAGCGTGCTTCCAGGGTATTTGACCGGGTCATTGTCTGTATTATGTACAATAAGGATAAAAACCCTTTGTTCACCATGGAAGAGAGGGTCCGTCAGGTGACGACGGTGACACAGAGGTTTCCCAATGTGGAGGTGGATTCCTCCGATATGCTGGTAGCGGAGTATGCCCGTATGAAAGGCGCGGGCGTAGTGGTCAGGGGCCTGCGGGCCGTCTCCGATTATGAGAAGGAATGCCAGATGGCGCTGATCAACAAGCGGCTGAATCCCGATCTGGAGACCTTTTTCCTGCCCGCCAGCGAAAAATACATGTATCTGAGCTCCAGCGCCGTCAAGGAACTGGCACTCTTCGGCGCGGATCTGAGCGCTTTCGCCCCTCGGGAGATCATTGGAGAGATTGAAGCAAAATACGAAGGGAAAGGACGTAAATAACCATGGCAAGCGGTATCAACGAACTGATCGATCAGCTGTATGCATCGATTTCCGACGCGAAGGGCTTCCCCCTCAGCGTGGACAAGTGCATTCTGGACAGGGATCACGCATTGGACCTGCTGGATGAGATCCGGGCGCAGCTTCCCGCAGAAGTCGCGGAGGCCAAGCGGCTCGTCAACGCCAGGGCGGAGGTGATCCGCAAGACCCAGGAGGAAGCGGAGAAGATGAAGAAAGATGCCGCCGCCGAAGCGGCGCGCATGGTGGAGAAGGAAAGCATCGTCGTTGCCGCGAAAAAGAGGGCTGAGGATATCGTGGAGGAAGCCCGTCAGAAATCCGATGAGCTCCGCCGCGCTTCCAGTGCTTATGCGGATGACTTGCTCAAGCGCACGGAGGATACGCTGAATCAGGCTTTGGACGGTGTGCGGCGCAGCCGCTCCAGCTTCCGCAGCGCTTCCGGGATCTCAGAATTCTGAGTCGATAATCAAATTATAGAAAGTCGTTGGGTTTATGAAGAAATGTATTCTGAGCATCGGCATCGTAGTGCTGATCATCGCACTGTTGCTGTTCGGTGTGTTTTTCGGTTTTAACCTTGGCGTTATCAGCATTGAGCCCCTGCAGGATGGAATTTCCCTGGGCCTGGATCTTGTGGGCGGCAGTGAGATCACCTATGAAGCCGTCGTACCCGACGGTATCTCGGAGAACGAGCTGAAGCAAAGCATGGAAGCCGTGCAGACCATGCTCCGGCAGCGGCTCAACAGCATGGGTTATACGGAGGCTTCCGTGGTCCTATCCGGAGACAGGGGCGTCAATGTTTCGATCCCCAATGTTTCCAATCCGGAGCAGGCCCTGCAGATGCTGGGCAGCACGGCCGTCATAGAATTCCGTGATTATACCGGGCGTGCCATCATCACAGGCGAGGACATCGAATCCGCCACGGCAGCCTATATGCCCACGGGGACCGGCGGCGTCTATGAGTACATCGTCTCCCTGAAGCTGACCGAGTCCGGCCGTGAGAAATTCCGGGACGGAACCAGGGATGTGGCCTCGCTCAGCGATCCCGATCTGCGCTGGGTGTCGATCGTTCTGGATGAAGAAGTCATCAGTTCTCCCCGCGTCAGCGAAGAGTATGCTTCTACCGGCATCGATACGGATTCCCCCATTATCCAGCTCGGGGACAGCAGCGATGTGGAATACGCCACCTATCTCGCCGGCATTATCAATTCCGGCGCGCTGCCCTTCAAGCTGCAGGACACCAAGCTGCAGGCGGTGGGCGCTTCCCTGGGTGAGCGGAGCCTGGAAACGAGTATTACCGCGGGCATCATCGGCATCATCCTGGTAATGATCTTTATGATCGTGGTATACAGGATCCCGGGCGTCATCGCCGACCTGGCCCTGGTGCTGTATATTGCCCTGTTCCTGGTGGTCATGTCCGCCATGCGGCTGAATCTCAGCCTGCCCGGCATCGCCGGCATTATCCTCACGATCGGCATGGCAGTGGACGCCAATGTGGTCATTTATGAACGCATACGGGAAGAATTGATCTCAGGCAAGACGCTGCGCAGCGCGGTGGATGCCGGCTTCAAGAGGGCGATCACCGCTATCCTGGATTCCAATATCACCACGATGATCGCCGGTTTCGTCCTCCTCTGGAAGGGTACCGGTACCATCCTCGGCTTCGCCAAGACGCTGCTGATCGGCGTTGTGCTCAGCATGATCTGCATGCTGATCGTCCCCAGAGCCATCCTGCGCTCCTTTGCCGGGCTTCGGAAATACAATCCCTTTATGTATGGGCTTCCCCGGAAGGGGGTTCCCGCCGAAAGAATCAACAGGCGGATCGGCTTCGTCTCCAAGGGAAAGATCACGGCGGTCGTCTCCACTGTCCTGTGCATCACCGCCGTTGTCTCCCTGATCCTGCTTCCCTTTGGCGTGAATCTCTTCAATCTGGATATCGATTTCGCCGGCGGCGTCGTGCTGGAATATGACATCGGCCAGCCGGTAAACAGTGAGATATCTGCGCAGGTCGCGGATATGGTGCTGGAGAAAACGGGGGTCAGGCCTTCCGCTGTAGTGCGTGCCGGTGACCGCGGCACCATCGTGAATATTCGCATCCAGGAACTGACGACCGAACAGCGGGACAGTGTGGGCTCCGGACTTATGGAGCTGTACGGGGCGGAGAATGTGCGCATGGAAAGCAGCAACTTCGTGTCGGCCTCCGTTGGCAGGGACATCACGAAAGCCGCTTTCATCACCTCCATCGTAGCAGCGGCGCTGATCCTGATCTATATCACCGTCCGCTTTGAGATCCGCTCCGGGCTTGCCGCCGTGATCTGCCTGCTGCATGACCTGTGCGTGATGCTCAGCTGCTATGTGATCTTCCGCATCCAGCTCAATATGAACTTCATTGCCGCAGCGCTGACCATCATCGGTTATTCCATCAATGCAACCATCGTCGTATTCGACCGCATTCGCGAGAATGTGAAGCGCACCGGCGGTCATGAGGATTTCGCCGCCGTTGTGGACCGCAGCATCACACAGACCCTCCGCCGCAGTCTGGGCACGACGCTGACCACCATGCTCCCGATCATCTTCCTGCTGATCCTGGGCGTGGCTTCCCTGCGGAATTTCGCCCTGCCGATCCTGGTAGGCGTTATTTCCGGCTGCTACAGCTCCGTGTGCGTCGCCGGTCCCCTGTGGAATCTGCTGAAGGGCAAAAAGAAAGCGATCAAGGTCAGGTAAACGTAATAGAACAGTATTTAAAGACCTCTGCACCGAAAGGCGCAGAGGTTTTTTCATGTCCTGCGCTTCTGCTGCATAGGCATAAAGCAAACAAAGGAAGGAAGTGGGATCATGAACGGAACGGAATGCTTCGACCGGGCAGCAGTCATGCTTCCCGGCGCACTGCGTTCGCAAGCACTGTTCCAGCCGAAAGAGGTTCGGATGGAAACGGAGGAGATACGGCTTCGCTGCGGCCTGGGGGCTTGCCTATGCCTTCCCGGAAGGATCATACCGCTGCATGGCGCGGTGGGCAGGGAGGAGATCGAAGAAACGGTGGAACGAGCGACAAAATGCAGCCTCTACACAGCCGAAGAGAGCCTGAAAGAAGGATATTTCACCGCCGAAGGCGGATATCGCCTGGGCTTCGGCGGCAGCGTGCTCCTTCAGGAGGGAAGGCCGGCCGGTTTTCGCAGCATTTCTTCGGTAAGCATCCGCATCCCGCATGCGATCGCCTGTGTTGGGGACGAGCTGTTAAAGGAGCTTATTGGGCGCAGCATCCTCATTTATTCCGTCCCCGGAGGCGGAAAGACCACCTTCCTCAGGGACCTTGTGCGCCGGATCTCCGACGGAGGGACAAGGGTCTCTCTGGTGGACGAGCGGGGAGAACTGGCAGCGCTGAGCGGCGGCATTCCGCAATTCGATGTCGGAAGGCAGACAGACGTGATCGAGGGCTGTCCGAAACTGCTGGCGGCAGAAATGCTGCTGCGCACCATGTCTCCCCAGGTGCTGGCGGTGGATGAGCTTACGGCGGCGGAACTGCCTCTGCTGTCCTCGGGGCCGGCAGCCGGGGCGGATCTGCTGGCGACCGCTCATGCAGGAGATATGCAGGAGCTGCTTCGCAGGGGCATAAGCTTCAGCCGATTCGATCTGGCTGTAAGGATCGAAAGCAAAAGCAAAGAAAGACGCTACCTTCTGGAGGAACTGCCATGCTGAGATGGATCGGAGCATCGCTGGTCGTGCTCTGCAGCGCGCTTTTGAGCATGAACGAGGTCCTTCGCTCAAGGCAAAGGATCCGAGCCCTCCGCGTGCTCATATATGCCATGGGCGACATGCGTACGGAGCTGACCGAGCGGCGTACGCCCCTGCCGGAATTGCTTGAAAAGCTTGGTGAGCGGGAAAAACAGCCTGCCGCAGAGTTCTTCTGTGCGGCGTCCGTCAATCTTTCCCGCCGGGAACTGCCGTTTGCAGCCGCATGGGAAATGGCACTGCGTGAAACGGAGCCTCTCTGCCTGCTTCCGGAGGAGCTGCAGGCCATGGAAAACCTTGGGCGCATCCTTGGAAAGAGCGGTGCAGCACAGCAAACGGACGTGATCCTTGCAGCAGAAAAAAAGCTCACATTGTTCCTGGAGCTGGAAGAAAAAGAGCATTTGAAGAAAAGCCGTCTGCGGGCAGCGCTGGGGGCCGGTGCAGGCGCAGTGCTTGCGATCATGCTGCTATGAGGATAGGAAATGGATATCGACCTGGTTTTCAAGCTGGCTGCTCTTGGCATCATAGTAACAGTACTCACGGTCCTTCTGAACCGCTCCGGGCGGGAGGAACAGGCGTTGATGGTCACGATTGCCGGACTTGTCGCTGCACTTGTGATGGTCGTCAAAGAGATCAGCGAGCTTTTCGACCTGATCCGCCGCCTGTTTGGATAACCCATGGAAACCTTTTGGAAATGCGCAGCGCTGGGAGTCATTGCTTCATTGCTGGCTCTTGCCTTGCGGAAGGAAAGAGAAGAACAGGCGTTGCTGCTGGGCCTGGCCGCAGCTGCGATGATCTTCATCTCCGCGATACAGAGCCTGAGCGGCGCAGAAGCCCTTCTGCGCCGAGCGGGGGAGCGATCCGGCCTGAGTGCTGCCCTGACGGTTCCGGTCCTGAAAAGCCTCGGCCTTGCGCTTCTGGGCCGCACTTCCGCTTCTTTTTGCAGGGAAGCGGGACAGGCCACGGCTGCCACCGCAGTGGAATTGGCATCTGTATGCGCCATCCTCTGCGTTTCGCTGCCCTTGCTGCAAAGTATGATGGAAATGGTGTTCGCATATACTTGATCCTTGTGCTGGCGCTGCTGCTCTGCTGCCCTGCCAGGGCTGCGGACGACAATGAGGAACTGGCGGAGGCTCTGGGGGTGGATAAGGTGGAAGCTGCGGCGGAAGATACGGGCCTGTCTGATTACGGAAGCATATTATATGGATATGACGCAGAAGGATATCTGAGCGATCTGGCATTGCAAACCGTCAAGGCCGTTGTGTCGCCCGGTGTTTTCCGCAGTATTTCCGCCGTGCTGATGACGGTCCTGCTCCTGGCGGCAGTGCGCACGGTCGCGCCGCCCAACGAGGGCTTTGACGCGGCGGCCTTGGCCGGTTCCTCCGCTGTTTTGCTGCTGCTTGGAGCTTCGCAGGATGGCATGACGGCTATGGCAGAAGCTTCGCTGCTGAAGCTGCAGGATGTGGCAAATGCACTGCTGCCGGTCCTGGGCTCGGCTGCACTGCTCTCCGGGCAGGTAACGGCAGCAGCTGCGAAGTATTCTGCGGCTGCTTTATTTCTGAATGCTCTGGTGAACCTCTGCTGCAGCTTTGTGCTGCCGCTGATCCGCCTTTATCTGGCAGCCGCCGCAGCGGAAGCGGCGGTTGGCAGCGGCGTGATGAGCAGTGTCCTGGGGTTCCTTAAATGGTGCGGAACCACTGCGCTTACCTGCCTGATGCTGGGCTTTACCCTCTACCTCAGCCTGACTGCCATGGCTGCCAATACTGCGGATGCTGCCGTCGTAAGGTCGGCAAAAACGACCGTAGCCGCGACGCTGCCGGTGGTGGGGAGCATAGCGGGCGACGCGGCGTCATCCCTTTTATCGGCAGCTGCTGTGATCCGGCAGTCACTGGGAAGCTTTGGACTGCTTGCTGTCGCGGGTGTGCTTCTGACTCCGTTTTTGCAGACTGGGTTGCGGTATTTGCTCCTGAAGGGAGTGTCGGCAGTTTCGGCAGAGCTGGCAGAAGGCCGGATTTCCAGGCTGCTTGGAAGACTCAGCGATGGCATGGCTCTCCTGATGGGCTGCATCGGTTCCGGTGCGCTCATGCTGTTCTTTTCGGTCTATTCCTTCCTTAAAACGTCGATATCATGATCCGATTTCTGGGGGAATGGGTACGAACCCTTGCGGTGGGAGCGGTGTTCTGCGCTGTCGTTCTGCTGCTGATCCCGGAGGGGAGCGAAAAACGGGCAGTAAAGCTGATTTGTGCAGCCATGCTGACGCTGCTGCTGATCCGTCCGCTCCAAAACCTGGACGTGGATGCGCTGACGGAGCTGCTGGGCCGGTACAGGCTGCAAACGAACACGCTTGCAGAGAACGCGGAAGATCTTTCCATGGAGCTGTACAGAAACATCATACTCAAGGAAACGGAGGAATATATATGGGATGCAGCCGGAAAGCTGGAGATCCCACGCTTGGGGATCCGGCTCCGGCTGAAGGAAAGCAGCGAGACGGTGTACCCTTGGTCCGTCGAACTGACCGGCCGGTATACGGAAGAACAGCGGGATAAACTGTCGCTGCTGCTGGAGGGGGAACTTGGGATCCCTCCGGAGCGCCAGACATGGAGCATGGACGATGCTGATTAGTGTATGGAAAAGGATCCCAAAGCCGCTGGTTTGGTGCCTGCTGGCCATGGGTGCAGGTCTGCTCATCCTGCTGCCCAAAAAGAGCACGAGCGAAAGAATACCGCTGGTCACCGAGTTCAGCTTTTCTCTGGAAGGGGAAGAAAAGCGGATCGAAACAGCACTCAGCCGCATAGAAGGCGCAGGAAAGGTTACGGTGATCCTGAGCCTGGATTCGTCTGAGGAACGGGAGTACGCCCGCAACATGGATTCAGACCGGCAAAGCGATACCGACAGTGCCCGCAGCGAACAGCGGAGCGAAGTGGCCAGGGTAGGCGACGAAGCCCTGACGGTAAAGATTGCATACCCGCGCTACCGAGGCGCGCTGATCGTGACCGAAGGCAGCGGCAGCGGCCTGAAGCTGGCGGTTACCCAGGCCGTAGCAGCATTGACCGGCCTGACTACGGATCGGATCACAGTGGTTACCGGAAGGTAAACGAGCCGGCAACGGCTTGGGACAGCACAGGGGTTTCCGGGCTTCCGAAAACTGCGGCGCTGTCATAAATAACGCCGCAGGGCGTAAATGGGGGTAGTTATGAGAATCATCAAAAGGAATGCGATCATCCTGGCAGCCATCCTGTTCGTATGCGTGGCGGTCTATCTGAACTGGGCATACAACAGGCAGGAACGGGCACTTTCCGAAACGGGATCGAAGGAGACCGTCAGCGCCGTGGACACGGCGGATGAGGGTGACGGCCTTTTTTACGAAGCGCCGGTCCCGGCGGTCAGCACCGCCAGCGCCGTGACGGAATATTTCACATCCGCCAGACTGACGAGGCAGCAAGCCCGGGACAGCGCGATCTCCACCCTTCGGGATGCGGCGGAAAGTGAAAGCGCAGCGGCGGAGGCCGTAAGCGGCGCTTTGGATGCCATCACCGTTATGGCCCAATATACCGTCGCAGAAGCAGAGATCGAATCGCTGGTCATGGCAAAGGGCTTCGACGACTGTCTCGTATTTCTGGATGCACAGAGCGCCATTGTCGCTGTCCCGGCGCCGCCGTCCGGCCTGACCTTTACCGCAGTAAGCCGTATTACGGACATCGTACTGGAAAAGACCGAATTGAACACAGAACAGATCAAAATAATCGAGGTGAAATGACTTCCATTTTCTCAAAGCCTGTGGTATACTAACCTGTACGAATGACTTAACGGAGGTTTGCCATGGCGGAGAATAAGGATTATATCATCAGCAGCACAGAGGACGGCAGCGTCAACATTTCCGAGGACGTCATCGCCATTATCGCCTGGGAAGCCATGCGCGAGGTGGATGGCTTCGGCGGTCCCGCCGCCGGGATCCCCGGGGATCTGGCGGAGCTCATCGGACGAAGGAATGCGTCCCGCGGTGTCCGCATCACCACCGATGAAAAGAGCGTGTCCGTGGACGTGTTCATCAATGTGCGTTTCGGCTATTCCGTCACGAAGGTTTCCAGGGATATTCAGGAGGCCATCACAAAAGCCGTTCAGGACATGACGGGCGTTGCAGTGAGCGCTGTCAACGTGAGCGTTGCCGGTATTGCTTTTGATAAAACAAAGCAGGCATAAATGAATCGGATCGGCGCGTTTTCGCCCAGGGTGAAAACGCGCCTTGTCCTGTTGAAGGAGAGAAACCTATGACCAGAAGGACGGCACGTGAAATCGCCATGCATCTCAGTTATGCAACGGTGATGAATCGTATGGATATCGGGCAGCTCCTGGATGATTTCTTTGATCCCGAGTACTTTGAAACACTGAAGACGGAGGATCAGGCCTACGCCGACTATCCGGACGAAAGACAGCTGGCGTATATCCGAAGGCTGGCGGAAGGCGTGTCCGGGCATGCGGCTGAGCTGGACGGCTACATTGAAAAGTATGCTCAGAATTGGGAGTTTTCCCGCATTTCCCGCGTAGCCGCAGCCATTCTGCGGACGGCGATGTATGAAATCCTCTATATGCCGGATGTGCCTTATAAAGTTGCTGCCAACGAAGCGGTGGAACTGGCCAAGACCTATGAGGGCCGGGATATCGCCGGTTTTGTAAACGGCATCCTGGCGTCTTTCATTGAGAGTGAGCGTCATGAAGGATAACGTATGGTCCGTCAGCGAGCTGACCCGGCAGATCAAGGAGCTGTTGGACGGGGAGAGCAGTCTGCAGCGCGTTTATGTGCGCGGCGAGCTGAGCAATTATAAGATCTATCCCTCGGGCCATCATTATTTCACCATCAAGGATGAGGAGGCGACGCTGAAAGCGGTCATGTTCCGCCGGGAAGCGTCGCGTCTTCGCTTTCGCCCCGAGAGCGGCATGAAGGTGATCGCCCTCGGCCGGATCACCGTTTATCCGCGGGACGGCGTCTACCAGCTTTACGTGAATGATCTGGTGCCTGACGGAGTGGGGGACCTGCACGCAGCCTTCGAGCAGCTGAAGGAGAAGCTGGCAGCGGAAGGGCTGTTTGACAGAGAACACAAAAAAGCCTTACCTGCCTATCCGGAAAGGATTGCGATCATCACCTCATCGGCGGGTGCCGCCGTGCGGGATGTGATCCGTGTGGCAACGAAGCGTTTTCCGGCAGCGAAGCTCCTTGTGCTGCCTGTGCGTGTGCAGGGGGCGGAAGCCCCGCCGGAGATCGTCTCCGCCATCCGCTATGCCAACCGATGGAAGGTCGCTGACCTGATCATCACAGGGCGGGGCGGAGGATCCATTGAAGATCTCTGGGCTTTCAATGACGAGCGCGTTGCCAGGGCCATCTATGATTCGGAGATCCCGGTGATCTCTGCCGTCGGCCACGAGCCGGATGTTACCATAGCCGACTATGTTGCAGATATGCGGGCAGCCACTCCCTCCAACGCGGCGGAACTGGCCGTGCCGGATCAAACGGAGCTCCATGCGTCACTGCTGTCCGCAAGAGAACGGATGCTCACCGCGATCCTCGCGAAGGTGGATTCCGGGCGGGACCGGCTGCGGCAGCTGCGTGAGCGCAGAGTGCTGACGGATCCCGGAGCTGCCGTTGCGGACCGGCGTATGGCATTGGATCATGCGTCCACACTGCTGCTGACGGCTTTTCGCGGCAGTCTCGGAGACAAACGAAGCCGCCTGTCCGGGGCTGCGGCTGCGCTGGACGCCATGAGCCCATTGAAAGTTCTTGCCCGAGGTTATGCCATTGCGGAAACGGAAGAGGGCAGGATCCTTCGCAGCAGAAAGGACACCTTTTCCGGACAGCTGCTTCGGCTTCGGCTGTATGATGGGGATTTGAACTGCAGAGTCAGCGATGACGCGATAAATGAGGAGAATGAACATGGCAAAAGAAAAGAAAGCTGAGCTCAGCTTCGAGGACAGCATGCGCCGGCTGGAAGAGATCATCCGCATGCTGGAAAAGGGAGACGCGCCGCTGGAAGACGCTGTCAAGCTGTTTGAGGAAGGGACCGGCCTGGCAAAACGCTGTGACGATATGCTGAATGAGGCGGAAAAGAAGGTGGTCGTCCTCACCAAAGGAGCGGACGGAGCACCGGAGGAAACGGAGTTTGAGCTTGGAGAATAACAAACGGCTGGCGGCGGACAAGCAGTTGATCGAACAGCGGCTGGAATCGATCCTGCCCAGGAAGGACAGGCTGACGGAAGCCATGCGCTACAGCCTTCTGGCGGGAGGAAAACGCCTGCGTCCGATCCTGGTCCTGGAATTCTGCCGCGCCTGCGGCGGGGAGGACGCCGCTGCCCTGGATCCGGCCTGCGGCATTGAGATGCTGCATACTTCCTCTCTCATTCACGATGATCTCCCTGCCATGGATGACGATGAACTGCGCCGGGGTAAACCCACGAACCATGTGGTATACGGCGAATGGCTTGCTCTCCTTGCGGGGGATGCCCTCCAGGCAGAGGCATACAGTGCCGTTCTTCAATCCGCCAATCCTCCACTGGTGCGCTCGGAAGCTGCGCGGATCCTGGCGGAGGCCGCCGGATACCGCGGCATCTGCGGCGGACAGTTCCTGGATCTGGATGGGGAAGAACGGGAACTTACGGAAGCGGAAATCCACGCGCTCAACGATGGGAAAACCGCATCCTTGATCGCCGCCGCCTGTAAGATGGGCTGTGTATGTGCCGGGGCTTTCGATAAGCTCAGCGCTGCGGACGCCTGCGGGCGAGCTATGGGGCTGGCCTTCCAGCTGCGGGACGACCTGCTGGACGTAGAGAGCAGCACGGCCGAGCTTGGAAAACCGATCGGCTCCGACGAGAAAAACGGGAAATCCACGCTGCTTTCCCTTCGGGGCACGGAGTACTGCCGCCGACTGGTTCAGGAGGAAACGGAAAAGGCGGTTGGGATCCTGCGTTCAGATTTCGGCGGGCCGGAGTTCCTGATCTGGCTCACGCAGCAGCTTGCCGGCAGGAAGAACTGAGACGGAAGCCGAGAGGGAAGAATCAGAAAATGCTTCTGATTCTGCAAGGATACAACGTGAAAGGGGCTTCTCCGCCCCCTTCACAAATCCCCCATGCGGATCGAAACCCTGATTCATGGGCTTGTCTGCAGTCAGAGGGCAGAGCACGGTGCTCTGCCCTCTGATCGTTCCCGGCAGAAATATGAAACTACTGTAAAACATGAAAAATCCATTTGCGATATATTGGGCTTTGTGTTATACTCTAAAATTACTTGAGCTATGCGTATTCGGCGGAGGTCAGTTATGTGGGTCAGTGAGCACTGGAAGGACTATGAGCTTCTGGATTGCTCCGGCGGAGAAAAGCTGGAGCGATGGGGGAAGTATGTGCTCCGCCGTCCGGATCCGCAGGCCATCTGGCAGACCCCCAAGGACCGGGATTGGGATCGGGCCGACGCGGTTTATCGGCGTTCGGAATCCGGCGGCGGGAAGTGGATCAAGACGGATGTTCCCGATTCATGGCAGATCCGGGAAGGCAGCCTTACCTTTAATGTCAAGCTGATGAACTTCAAGCATACCGGCATTTTTCCGGAACAGGCTGCCAACTGGGCATTCATTGACGATACGGTGCGGCATGCGGGACGCAGCATCCGTGTGCTGAACCTTTTCGCATATACGGGAGCCGCTACCCTTGCTGCCGCAGCTGCGGGAGCAAGCGTTTGCCACGTGGATGCAGCTAAGGGCATGGTTTCCTGGGCTAAGGAGAATGCCGCTTCTTCCGGGCTTTCCGATAAGCCCATCCGGTGGATCGTGGACGACTGCCGGAAGTTCGTGGAAAAAGAGATCCGAAGGGGCAAGACCTACGACGCCATCATCATGGATCCGCCTTCCTACGGCAGGGGGCCTACCGGGGAGGTATGGAAGCTGGAGGACAGCCTTTGGGACTTCCTGCAGCTATGCACAGGCGTTCTCAGCCCGCAGCCCCTGTTCGTGCTGATCAGCTCCTATACCACCGGCCTGAGTCCTTCTGTGCTTACTTATCTGACAGAAACTGTGTTTTCAGCCCGCTGGGGAGGAAAGAGCGAAAGCCGTGAGCTGGGGCTCCCTGTGACAAAGAGCGGTCTGACGCTGCCCTGCGGCGCTGCCTGCCGCTGGCTTGCGTGAGTGAGGCGACTATGAAAATCATTCAAACGGATAAGCTGGTTTTCAGTTATGACCCCGAAAGTGATGGGGAACCCATTCTGAAATCCCTTGATATCGGGATCGAATCCGGATCCTTCGTCGCAGTTTTGGGGCATAACGGTTCCGGGAAAAGCACTTTTGCCAAGCATCTCAATGGCATTTTGCTGCCCACCGGCGGTAAGGTTTGGATCGACGGAATGGATTCCGCTGATGAGGAAAAGCTGCTGGATATCCGGCGCACCGTCGGAATGGTGTTCCAGAATCCGGACAACCAGATCGTTGCGAATGTGGTGGAGGACGACGTGGCCTTCGGGCCGGAGAATATGGGCATCCCCTCGGAAGAGATCCGGCAGCGGGTGGATGCAGCATTGAAGGATGTGGGGATGTATGAGTATCGCAGTCATGCCCCGCATTTCCTCTCCGGCGGTCAGAAGCAGCGGGTCGCCATTGCGGGCATCGTTGCCATGCGTCCCCGCTGCATCGTGTTGGATGAACCTACCGCCATGCTGGACCCGCTGGGCAGACGGGAAGTGTTGGATACCATTCATCGGCTGAACCGGGAACTGGGGATCACCGTGGTCCTCATCACGCATCACATGGATGAATGCATCGGGGCAGACCGGCTCATCGTCATGTCCGACGGGGAGATCATCGCTGACGGAACCCCCGGAGAAGTCTTTCCCCAGGTCGAGCTCATGCGCTCGAACGGGCTGGATGTTCCGGCCACGGTCGGGCTGCTGTATGAGCTGAAAAAACAGGGCTATCCTGTTCCGCTGGATGCGCTGACCGTGGAAGAATGCGCAGAAGCGCTGTATCAGGTTTTCAAAGGAGATCGGAAGCTTGACGCCGCTGATTGAAACAAAAAAGCTGACGCATATATACAGCGAGGGAACCCCTTTTGAGCACGTCGCCGTTAAAGACGTGGATTTCAACGCGTCCCGGGGGGAATTCATCGGCATCATCGGCCATACCGGGTCCGGGAAATCCACCTTTGTCCAGCATCTCAACGGCCTTCTGAAGCCGACCTCCGGCAGCGTGCTGGTGGAAGGAGAGAAGATCTTTTCGTCGCCTTCCCGTATCCGGCAGGTGCGTTCCAAGGTGGGGCTTGTATTCCAATACCCGGAATATCAGCTGTTTGAGGAAACGGTCCGCGCGGACATCGCATATGGGCCGAAGAATATGAAGCTCAGCAGGGAAGAAGTCGAACAGAGGGTCCTGGAAGCTGCGGTTTTTGTTGGGTTGGAGCCGGATATGCTGGACAAATCCCCCTTCGACCTGTCCGGCGGACAGAAACGCCGTGCTGCGATCGCGGGTGTGATCGCAATGCGCCCCGACGTACTGATCCTTGACGAACCCACTGCGGGTCTCGATCCCCGGGGAAGGGAAGAGATCATCTTCAATATCCGTCGCTATCATGCTGCCGTCAACGGGACAGTGATCTATATCACCCACAGCATGGAGGATATCGCCCGCTTTGCCACCCGCCTGGTGGTGTTCAATAAGGGGACGATCGCCATGGATGACGAGCCAGGCCAGGTGTTCCGTCATGTGGAGGAACTGGAGAGCATGGGCCTGACCGTTCCCAGTGTCACCAAGGTCATGTCCCTGCTCAGGGGCAGGGGTCTTCCCGTGGAAGATGGCGTCTATACGGTGGATAAAGCCGTCGAAGTGCTTCTTCGCCTGAAAGGGGGCGGTGAAGGTGCTTAAGGACATCACGCTGGGACAGTACTTTCCCGGCGACACCATCGTCCATCGGCTGGATCCTCGAACCAAGCTGATCCTTACCATCCTGTATATCGTCCTGCTATTCATTGCGAAGAGCTATGTTTCTTATGGACTGGTGTTCCTTTTCCTGGTATTCTGCATCGCGCTTTCCCGTATTCGCCTGAAGGCGGTCCTCAGCGGCCTGAAGCCTCTGGTGATCCTGATCATTATCACCGCGCTGCTCAATCTGTTCTACACCAGGGGAGAAAACCTGCTGTTCCGGGTTTGGCGCATCAGCGTCTATTGGGAAGGCGTGCGCACCGCCGTCACCATGGCCCTGCGCATCATGATGCTGGTAACGGGGACCCTGATGCTGACCTACACTACCTCGCCTCTCCAGCTTACGGATGGGATGGAGAAGCTGCTGAGTCCCTTGAAAAAGCTTCATGTACCCGTCCATGAACTCAGCATGATGATGTCCATCGCTCTGCGTTTCATCCCCACGCTGATCGAGGAAACCGACAAGATCATGAGCGCGCAGAAGGCCAGAGGCGCGGAATTCGACACCGGGAATCTGATTCAGAAGGCAAAAGCCATGCTGCCTCTGCTGGTCCCGCTGTTCATCAGCGCCTTTCGCAGGGCCGACGAGTTGGCGACAGCCATGGAGAGCCGCTGTTATCATGGCGGAGAAGGCCGCACGAAGATGAAGGTCCTGAAAATGGCGAAGCGCGATTGGCTGGCCCTTCTGGTCGGTGCTGTATTGCTGGCTGTGATGATCGTGCTGCGGAGGCTTGGACTGTGAACTTCATCGCCATTCGCCTTGGCTATGACGGATCCGCCTATCACGGCTGGCAGCGGCAGAAAAACGCGGCCACCGTACAGGAGACGCTGGAAAACGCCTTAAGCCGTCTGTATAAGGAGAAGATCAACGTCACCGGCTGCGGGCGGACGGATGCGGGTGTCCATGCCAGAAAGTATCTTGCCAATTTCCGCGTAAGCGGCACGATCCCCCTGGATCGTCTGCCTTTGGCGATCAATGCGCTGCTTCCCCACGATATCGTGGTCACCGGCGCCTGCCCGGTGGAAGAAGACTTCCACGCGGTGTTTTCATGCAAGCGCAAGGAATACACTTATTATATCCGGTCCGGCGGCTGGCGGGACCCCTTTGAGCTTCAGCGGGTGTGGTATCGTCCGGAAAAACTGGATCTTGACGTGATGCGCAGAGCGGCAGAGGGCTTCCTGGGCACTCACGATTTCGCTGCAGTGCGCAGCGTCGGCACCAATGTGAAAACCACGGTACGCACCGTTTATGATTTTGAGATCTGCCGGGAAGGCGGGCTGTATTCCTTCCGGATTGCCGCCAGCGGATTCCTTTACAACATGGCGCGGGCTATGGTGGGTACGGTGGTCTATGCTTCCCTGGGAAAGCTTGCGCCGGAGGAGATCCCGCGCATCCTGGATGCCGGAAACCGCTGCCTGGCAGGCCCCACGGTCCCGCCCCAGGGGCTGTATATGACAGATGTGCGCTATACCGGCGCGGCAGGGAGGCTGATGGAAGGGTGAAAAAAACCGGTAAGGTCATCGGAAAAATCCTGATCGGCCTGGTCATCCTGGCTGTTGCGGTCCTGGCCGCCTCGGGTGTCGTCGGCAGCAAGCTCAATCAGCAGGATAATTCCGGCTTCAGCGCGGACCTTCTGGGCTTTGAGAATGCGAGATTTGCCGCCGCCGGCAGCGGCTTCGCGGCGGTTTCGGATATTTCCTGCCGTCTGTACGGGCGCAACGGGGAAACGCTTTGCATGGCTTCCCGCAGTTATTCGCAGCTGCAGATCGCCGGGGCGGAGGGCTGTGCTGCCGTCTGGAGCGAAGGCGGCAGCGGGCTTACCCTCCTGCGGAGCACCGGCGCTGCCGATCTGGTTTTCAGCGGCGGGGTCACCGCTGCTGATATGAATGACGCAGGAAGCGCAGTGGTGCTGGCGGGAGAGATCGGATATAAGGGATCGGTCACCGTTGTTGACAGAGACAACAATGAGGTATACCGTGTCTATATCGGCAGCGGATATCCCCTGGATGCGGATATCTCCCCGGATTCCGGCCGTGTAGCCATCCTCAGCCTGACGGCGGAGGGAAGCGCGGTTTCGGTTTATAATACCGACAGCGAACAGATATACGCAGAGTACCGGAGCGAGAGCCGAGGCGGTTTCGATTTGGAATACCTGGCGGGCGGCAGATTGATGCTCATTTCCTATGATCAGGCAGCCTTTTTGAAGGATGACGGAAAGCTTGTGGGAGAGCTGTCCTTCGATGGAGCGTATTTGAAGGGGTATGCTTCCGGAGAAGGCTTTGCAGTGTTCCTGCTGGGCAGCTACAAAGCAGGCAGCACCGGGCGGATCCTGATTACAGATCTGGCGGGCAATCTGCTGCGCAGCATCGATACGGAGGCGGAGACCGAGGGCGTCAGCGCTTCCGGAAAATACCTGGCTGTGCGTTATACTGACGAGATCGTCCTGTATGACGCGGAGCTGAATGCACTGGGCAGCCTGCAGGATACAGCGGGCATCCAGGCGGCGGTCATGCGTCACGATGGGAGTGCCGTGATCATCTCCGGCGGAAAAGCCGCCATTTTTGAACCTTAAGGGAGGCATTCATCATGCATTGGATTATTGATCTCGTTCTTCTTTTGATCATTCTTCTTTGCGCCTGGAGAGGCTTCCGCAACGGATTGATCGCCGGGATCCTGGCAGTCTGCGCAGTGTTGTTTTCCATCTATGCGGCGGATATCCTGGCGGATACCTATTCCGGTGAGTTTACAAAGATGCTGGAGCCCTTTGTGACCGGCGTGGTGGACACTGCAAGCTCCTCCGTGGAGGATTATTACGCGGAGAAGGGCACGGAACCCACGGTTTACGAGACGACGATCCGGACCCTCAAGGGCGTTGGCCTTATGAAATCCGCCGCTGAAAACGTCGCAAAGGATATCGCCGAGGAAGAAACGGAAACGGGGCCTGTCCTGCGCAGGGCGATCGTGGATAAGCTTTGCAGCGTGGCAGCTTATGTGCTGACTTATATCATCATGTTCACCCTGCTCATCATCATATTTGCCGTGATCGGCAACCTGTTCAACCTGGCCTTCAAGCTGCCGGGATTGGAGCTGATCAACGGTGTGCTGGGGACTCTGCTCGGCCTGGCAAAAGGCCTCATTTATGTGTTTGCCATCGCGTGGGCCATGCGCTTCATCGGCATGCTCCTGCCGGAGGAGAAGGTAAACGGTACCATCCTGCTGAAATGGCTGATGGAAACCTGCCCGTTGGTCGGGTTCCTGGGCCTGTAATGGCAGAGTTGGGAATACTTCGATTTGTTAGCTCTCGTACCAGATGCTATAATGGCGGCATTACAGCCATTATCCCTTGATCTCCACATCGTACCGCTTCCTTTTGCGGAAGCGCACTGCACGATGGAAACGCCAACACCGGAAAGGAAGGTGGAGCCATGCAGCCGCCGCTTTGCTCACGCTGCCAGAAGAATGTGGCCGTCGTTTTTATCCGTAAGGTGGAAAACGGAAAAACGGTAAACGAAGGCCTTTGTCTGAAATGCGCAAAAGAACTCAACATAAAGCCTGTGGAAGACCTGATGCAGAATATGGGTATCACGGATGACGATATCGAAGGTCTTAGCGCGGAAATGACCGAAGCCCTGAATGGGATCGAAGAGATCCCGGTGACGGACGAACCCAACGATGACAACGGAAAGACCGCTACATTCCCTTTTCTGAACAAGCTTTTCGGCGGAAACCCGAATCCGCCGCCGGAGCCTCCCCGTCCCGGCAGGGAGCCGACCAAAAACAGCGAAGGCGGCTCTTCCAGAGGCCAGAAACGGAAATTCCTGGAGAGCTACTGCCAGGATCTGACCGGGAAAGCGAAGGCCGGCCGCTTGGATCGCATCGTCGGCCGTGACACGGAGCTGGAACGGGTGATCCAGATCCTCAACCGCCGCCAGAAGAACAATCCCTGTCTCATCGGCGAGCCCGGCGTGGGCAAAACTGCCATCGCGGAGGGCCTGGCCCAGAAGATCGTGGATGGAGAAGTCCCCTATAAGCTGAAGGACAAGGAGGTCTGGCTCCTGGATCTGACCAGTCTGGTAGCCGGAACGCAGTTCCGCGGGCAGTTCGAGAGCCGCATGAAGGGCCTGATCGACGAGATCCGAGAGCAGGGCAAGATCATCCTCTT
>JAEEGL012909844.1_pt1 | contig 35352 bp, 21 predicted proteins | sample 9134231 | NCBI WGS metagenome assembly JAEEGL01 (sample SAMN16246548, study PRJNA631951) | gut metagenome | biome: gut microbiome; feature: rumen; material: fiber-attached | host: Bos | place: Iran: Karaj | collected 2018-10 | reverse complement strand
GCTTAGCACCGTCGCAGAGGATAAGATAGGCAATGCCATTCTCAGGGGCAATGAGCCGCTTATACCTGACATCGGCTTCTTTGATAACATAATAGCGACTTGAAGCCATCCAAACTTCTTCATTCTCGTGGTTGCCCTTCAGCTCGGTGTAGTCGGACGTTTTGGATACAAAAGAACTTAATGTTTGGCTGAAGGCGTTCCAAAGGTAATCGATGTACTGAATCTCTTCATTTTGTGCCCAGGCTCCCTGCACGATAGCGCAGAGGAGGGCGATAATGAAAAATAGTTTTTCTTTCATGCGATTGTTATTGTTTTTTTATCCCTATATTCAGCAGCACTTTCATGAAATATATCATAACAGGGGAGGGGACGGCGGTTATTTCACCACGACTTTCCGCCCGTTGACGATATAGATGCCGGGGGTGAGGCCGCTGAGGGTGGTGGCGCGGCTGCGCACGAGGGTGCCCTGGAGGTTGTAAACATCGCTGGGCTGGCCGGCGGTGAGGGCGTCGAGGCCGGTGGCTTCAGAAAGGATGGTAAAGATGCCGAGGCCGTCGTAGCGGAAGGTGTAGTTGAGGGCCTGGCCGCCGCTGACCACATACTGGTAGGTGCCGGCGGGACTGTCGGCAGTGGCCGTGGTGGTGACGGTGGGCGGCACGGCGATGCACGAGGCATCGTCGCCGTTGACGAAGCCGCTATAGGTGATAACGAACTCGGGGTCGGCCTGCCGCGGGTGGCGCGAGGCGTCGGCGACGCTCACCGTGAGGGGTATCTTGCGGATGATGAGGTAGCCGTCGAGGAACTCCACGCTCTCGTCGGCCTGGATGGTGCCGGGGGTGATGGTGATGGTGTATTTGCCGACCGGCGACGTGGCGTCGGCCTCGCAGGACAGCTCGGGGGTGCCCTCCACCATGTCGCCCACGATGACGTAGTTGAGAGTGGGGTTGGCATCGCCGTAGTTGCGCACGGCATTGCGCACCTTGACGGTGGTGCCGTACTCGACGATGTTGTTATTCTGCGCAAAGACATTCCACTGGGCGGCGTTCTCGAAGGTGTGCCTCATGTCGCTGAGGACATAGAGCTTGCAGGAGGCGACGTTGACGCCCTTGAAGACGTCGTAGCCGCCGAGGAGGGGCACCGCGCGGTGCTTGGTGCGCAGCTCGGTGAGCGTGGAGCAGCCGTTGAAGCACTCGGCACCGAGACTGGTGACGGTGGCGGGGAGGATGACCTTGCTGACCTTGGCACAGCCGGCAAGGGCATAGTCGTGGAGCTGGGCAGTGCCCTTGGGGACGTCGAGGAGGCCGGAGCGCGTGGGGAGCACGGCGATGACCTGCGACTGGTCGGCGGTCCACACCACCTGGTCGTCGATGAGGAAGTCGGCATCGGCGGCAGGGGTGACGGTGACCTCTTTCAGCCCCGAGCAGAGGGCGAGGGCGCCGTCGCCGAAATGGCGGATGCCGGACTGCGGGAGCACGAGGCTCTGCAGGCGGCGGCAGCCGTAGAAGGCGCAGGGCGGCAGGTCGCCGTCGGTGGTGGCGAAGGACTGTCCGTCGCGGGTGAGGAAGGTGCCGCCGCCGCTGACGAAGGTGGCCTCGGAGAGGTCGAGGGCGGAAAGGTGGCCCTTGGTGCGCTGGCCCTGGCGGTCGCAGCCGGCCATCTGGCGGAGGAGGTCGAGGTCGGCGGAGTTGATCTGGCCAATGACCTTCAGGCTACCGACAAGGGTGGGGTCGGTGTCGGCAAGGAGCTGCGGCAGGGTGCCGGGGGCTGACAGCTGGAAGGTTTCGGAAAGGAGGTCGAGGGGCTCGGAGGCCACGCCGATGATCATGTCCTGGTTGAACTTGAACTGGTAGCTGGCGGGGTTGAGGAGCGAGATGTCGTAGTAGCCGTCGTCGTCGCCGCTCCATCCCCAGTTGACATAGACCTTGCCGTCGGCACGGTAGCCGTGGAGGACGAAGGCGTGGCCGCCGGTGTAGTCGTCGCCGCCGTAGTAGAGGGGCCCGTTCTGGCTGAGCTCGCCATAGACCATCTCCATCCAGTCGGCGTCGGAGAAGTTGTTGCGCTCCACGCACTGGGCGTCGGTGATGCCGAAATAGAGGCGGAGACCCTCGGCGGCGTCCTGCGAATAGGTGCCGCTGCCGCCCTCGAAGGAGGTGCCGTAGCGCATTTCGGAGGCCACGCCGCAGTCGCGCATAAGCTCGGCGACGGCATGGGCCTGGGCGGCGTTGTAGTGGCCGTAGGAATAGACGTCGAGCATGTTGTCCCAGTCATAGTAGTGGTTCTCGAAATCGGCGGTGACAGCCACACCGCTGGTGTTCTGGTAGGGGTAGTAGATCGTGTGGGAGCCGATGCCGTGCTCCGGCATCTTGTGGTAGTTGAGGACTTGCGCTACGGCGGTGGCCACGCAGCCGGTGACGCAGCGCATATAGCTGCCGCTGGGGCAGTAGTTGTTATATGGCTCGTCCTGGTCCCACAGGGTGGTCATGAGGGGTTCCACGTCCGTGGGGACGTCGTAGTTGTCGGGGGTGACGACGCGGAGGGGCTGGCCCATTCTGGCGGCCTCTGCGACGACATTGCTCACGGCGTTGAGCCACCAGCGGAAATTCTGGTTGTCGGCATTATAGGGGTGGGGGGAGACGCCAAGGACGGCGGGAGCGACATCGTCGGCGGCGATGACGGCGAAGCCGGCGGCGTCTTTCATGCCGTAGATGGCGTAGGTGGGGGTGACGGCGAGCTCCTGGATGCGGGCAGGGGCCTTGTGCATGTTGAGGGACGGGTGCTGGAGGGCCTGGCGGGCCTCGCTTTCCATCTGGGCGCGGGTGCGCGGCGCAGCTATTGCCAAGGAGGCGGCCAGCGACAGGGCGAAAGTAATGATGTAACGCGTCATGTTCTAATGTTTTTTCTTTGGAGAATTATTTTTATGCTTCTCTAAGGGGTTATTTCTACGGTTTTATTCTAAGTTTTTTCTAAGGAGGAAAGGGGCTGAGGAGTTTTCAACTTTTCCTCGCTTTTTCTAAGGGTTATTTTTTCTAAGGAGAATGGGAGTAAAGGAGTTTTTCACTTTTTCACCTTTTCACTTTTTCACCTTTTTTCTATGGAGTTTTTTCTTCCCCCCAAGGGGAGATTAGAGGGGGCCTTCACTTTTTTCTAAGGAGAAATGGAGCTGAGGAGTTTTTCACTTTTTCACTTTTTCACCATTTCACCTTTTACATGGCGGCAGCAAATTTTTCACTCTTCACTCTTCACTTTTCACTTATTAACCACCACTTTCTTCCCATTTATAATATAGATGCCTTTGGGGAGGTTGGCGGTGGTGGAGGCGTTGCGGCGCACCACGGTGCCGCTGAGGGTGGTGATGTCGTAATGGGTGTCGGAAGGCTGGGGAGTGATGGCCGTGGGCATGTTGTCCACGATGGTGAAGACGCCCTTGCCGTCGTATTTGAAGATATAGTTGTCGGCCTCGCCGCCCTCCAGTTTGTAGGCGTAGGTGCCGGCGGGACTGCCGTAGGTGGCCGTCGTGGTGACGGTAGGCATGACGCGAATGACGCTCTCGTCGTCGTTGAGCTTGAAGCCGCTGAAGGAGAGGTGGAACTGCGGGTCGGCCTCATGTACGCCGCGCTGGGCATCGGCGATGCTCACGGTGAGCGGAGCCTGTGCGACGGCCAGGAAGCCGTCTTCCAAGACGAGGATGTCGGCATCGATGGTGCCGCGCTCCAGGTGGATGGTGTATTTGCCGGCGGGGGAGTCCTGACGGGCCTCGCAGATGATTTCGGGCGTTCCCGTTACGAAGTCGCCCGACATGACATATCCCAGGATGGGGTTGGGGTCGCCGTAATAGCGAGCTTTGTTGCGCGCCTTGATGAGCGTGCCTATCTCCTGCAGCATGCTCGTTTTTTCAAAGAACGGTGCCCAGGCTGCTGACTGCTTATAGGCGTCGGCGGTGCCGATGGGGTAGTAGAGGCGCACATGGCCCGCGATGCCGTGGAAGGTGTTGTCGCCGGCCTCCACGGGCTGGTAGGACAATGTCCTGATGCCCGACAGCTTGGTGCACCCGGCCAGGGCGTAGTCGTGAAGCCTGACGAGGTCGCGGCCGATGGTGAGCTCATTGGTGCGCATGGGTGCCACGGTGATGATTTCCTTGCGGCCGGGGGTGTAGAAGATGCCGTCGTCATATTCGAAGGCGGCGGTGACCGGCTGGCTCACGACGAGCGTGGTGAGGCGCTGGCAGTCGGCGAAGGCGCCGTTGCCCACGGCTTTCAGCGTGGCGGGCAACTTCAGCGTGGTGAGGCGCTTGCAGCCATAGAAGGCCATGGCGGGCAGGCAGTCGCCGGCGGTCACGGCATACTGGCGGTCGTGAAGGGTGAGGAAGGCGCCGCCGCCGCTCACCAGGCGGGCGTTGGTGAGGTCGAGCACGGCGAGCCGTCCGCGGGTGTTCTTGCCCTGGGCGTCGTTGCCGGACATCTGGCGCAGCACGCTGAGGTCGTCGCCGTTGAGCGTGCCGTTGATGGTGAGCGTGCCGTATTTGTTGCGGTCATCGGGGGCAATGAGCGATGAGAGCTGGCCGGGGGTGACATCGAGCGTGGCGTTCAGGAATTGTTCGTCGGGAGCCTGGATGCCGGTAATCATTTCCTGTCCGGCATTGAATTTCAAGCCCGGGGGGTTGAGCAGTGCCACCTCGTAGAAACCGTCGTCGTCGCCGTTCCAGCCCCAGTTGACGCGCACCTTGCCGGTGGCATCGTAGCCGTCGAACACAAAGGCGTGGCCGGCAAAGATTGAATAGTCGACGCCTACGTAGAGGATGGGGCGGCCCTCGGTGAGCTCGCCGAAAATCATGTCCATCCAGGCTTTTTCGCCATAGTTGTCGCGTGCGACGCTCTTCACCTCGCTGCCGAAGCCGAAGTTGCGGTGGAGGCCGTTCAGGCAGTTGAAGACTTGCGTTCCCGAGCCGTCGGTGGCGTATTCCATGTCGGCGGCCACGCCACAGTGGTACATGAGCCGTGCCACGGCGCGGCCCTCTTCCTCGGTGTATTCGCCGGCGTAGGAGTCGAGCATGTTGGCATAGTCGTATTCGCCCTCGCCGAAGTCAACGGTATAGGTTTGTCCGCCCACCCTTACGGAGTGCGTGCCCTGGCCCTTGGGCGGGAAGGCGTGGTAGTTGAGGATTTGCGCCATGGCGGTGGCCACGCATCCCGTCACGCAGCGTCCGTCGCCGCCGCCGTAGTCCTGCCAGTCGTGCTGGCCGCTGCTGGTGCCGTAGGGGCACATGTTGTTATAGGGCTCCTGCTGGCCCCAGGTGGTGGTCAGCAGTCCCGGCACGTCCAAGTCGAACCGCGTGGGGTCGGGTGCCACCGTGGTGGCGGGAATGTTGTTCTCCACCAGGTAGGCGGCGGCTTTCTCCACGCTGGTGAGCCACCATTGGAAATTGGGGTTCACGTTTCCGTCGTTGAACTTCTTTTCGGAATAACCCAGTACCTCGGGCAGCAGGTCGTCGGCCGACACGACGGCAAAACCGCCCTGCTCATAGCCGAAGATGCTGTAGGCGGGGTTTTCGCTGAAGGTCTTCAACTCCTTCATCTGAGGGGCGTTGTGACCCGCGGCGCGCGGGGTGAGCACACGTTGTGCTGCCGACTGCATGGCGGCCTTGTTGCGGGGAGCGGCCACCGCCATGGCAGTTGCAACGAGGCATGCCATGGTCATCATCATTGTCTTCCAGTTTCTCATAAAACGATTAAAAGGGGTGGAACAGTTGTTATCTCTTTTCGCTCTTTTTACGGCCTGCCGAAGGGTTCCTACGGTGTTCGGACAAGAGGGCCGGAATGCGCCGCACGGCCTCAAGGAAGGCAAAAACAGTGGGCGCACACAAAGCGGCTGCAAATTTACTCATTTTTTTTGAAAAACATACAATTTTGGGCCGGGAATTTTTGTTGCTTTTACTCACAAAAAAGTTTGGCCGCAAATTCCGAGGGGGAAATTGCGGCCAAACCAGCGGCGAAATGGTAATTTGCTCTGTTATTGCGACTGTTTGTCGTAGGCGTGGACGGGATAGTCGATGGTGAAGTGGAGTCCACGGCTTTCCTTGCGCTCCAGGGCGAAGCGCGTGATAAGGTATCCCACGTTGATCATGTTGCGCAGTTCGCAGATGTCGCGTGTGGCACGGACGCGCTTGAAGAGGTTTTCGGTTTCCTCGTAGAGCATGTCGAGGCGGTTCCAGGCGCGGTGCAGGCGCAGGTCGCTGCGCACGATGCCGACGTAGTTCGACATAATCTCGCCCACCTCCTTCACCGACTGGGTGATGAGCACCTGCTCTTCGTTGGTCATGGTTCCCTCGTCGTTCCAGTCGGGCACTTTCTCGTTATAGTCGTAGAGGTCAACGTGTTCGAGCGAGTGGCGTGCCGCTGCCTCGGCATACACCACGGCCTCAATGAGCGAGTTGCTGGCCAGTCGGTTGCCGCCGTGGAGGCCCGTGCACGAACATTCGCCGATGGCGTAGAGGCGCTCTATGCTGCTGCAGCCGTTGAGGTCAACCTTGATGCCGCCGCACATATAGTGTGCCGCCGGGCGCACGGGAATGTAGTCGGTGGTGATGTCGATGCCCAGCGACAGGCATTTCTGGTAGATGTTTGGGAAGTGGTGGCGCGTTTCGGCCGCGTCTTTGTGAGTGACGTCGAGGCAGACGTGGTCGATGCCGTAGGTCTTCATCTCCTTGTCGATGGCGCGTGCCACGATGTCGCGCGGTGCCAGCGACAGGCGCTCGTCGTATTTTTCCATGAACGACTCGCCGTTGGGCAGCCTCAGTATGCCGCCATAGCCGCGCATGGCCTCGGTGATGAGGAAGGCGGGGTGCGTCTCGCCCGGCGAATAGAGGGCGGTGGGGTGGAATTGCACGAACTCCATGTCCTGCACGGTGCCCTTGGCGCGATAGACCATTGCCTCGCCGTCGCCGGTGGCAATGACGGGGTTGGTGGTTGTTTGATAGACGGCACCGCAGCCTCCGGTACACATCAGCGTGACTTTCGAGAGGTAGGTGTCCACTTTCTGGGTGTCGGGGTTGAGCACGTATGCGCCGTAGCAGTAGATGTAAGGCGTGCGGCGGGTGACCCTTGCGCCGAGGTGGTGCTGGGTGATGATTTCCACGGCAAAGTGGTTCTCCTTCACGATGATGTCGGGGCAGGCCCTCACGGCGGCCATCAGGCCGCGTTGTATCTCGGCACCGGTGTCGTCGGCATGGTGCAGGATGCGGAACTCGGAGTGTCCGCCCTCGCGGTGCAGGTCGAAGGAACCGTCGGCGTTGCGGTCGAAGTTGACGCCCCATTTCACCAGTTCCTCAATCTGCGCGGGGGCATTTCTCACCACCTGCTCCACGGCCTGGCGGTCCGAGATGTAGTCGCCGGCAATCATCGTGTCTTCGATGTGCTTGTCGAAATTATCTACTTTCAGGTTGGTCACCGAGGCCACGCCTCCCTGGGCGAAGCTGGTGTTGGCTTCGTCGAGGCTTGTCTTGCAGATGATGCACACCTTTCCTTTCTTCTCGCGCGCCACTTTCAGCGCATAGCTCATTCCGGCGACACCTGCGCCGATGATGAGGAAATCGTATTCAAATCTCATGGTTCTGAGTATGTTAGGTTCTTATTGTCTTATTCTGAACGGCCTTTGCCGCTATACTTTTTCGCGTGTCACCAGCCATGCGCCCAGGAGCACGAGCACGGCCGCCACGGGCTTGTCCCAGGTCATGATGTCCTGTCCGATGGCGATGGCCACGAGCGATGCCACCACCGGCTGAATGTTGGTGTAGATGCTCACCGTGGTGGCGCGAAGGAATTTCATGGCATAGGGAATAGTGAAATAACCGAGCACGGTGGCAAAGACCACGATGAAGCCCATGGCCAGCGCGCCGTCCCAGGCACATTGTCCGCCGAAGAGGGCGGTCTGCGGAAATTCTTTCCATGCGAAAGGCAGCACGGCGACCGACGAGACGAGGAAAATCCACTTCATCTGCGTGACGGCGGTGTAGCGTTGTGACACCTTGCGCGTGATGATGAGATAGACGGCCCAGGTGAGCAGGCTCAGCAATGCGAGCACGATGCCCAGCAGGTCGTTGCGGCCGGCTCCGCCCTGCCATCCCACGAACACCATGAGTGCCGCGCCGAGAATGGCAAGAAAGACGCCCACCGACTTGATGCCCGTGATGCGCTCGCCCAGGAACAGTGCCGCCAGGAGCATGGTGGCAATGGGCGTAAGTGTGGCAATGAGCGAGAAATAGACGGGCGTGGTGTATTGCAAAGCCCAGGCCGTGAGGGTTTGCGAAATGACAAACCCGAGCAGTCCGCCGGCCATGATGACCATCAGGTCGCGGCGCTCCACATGCTCGCGGGGCAGGAAGAGGCTGACGAGCCAGAAGATAATGGTGGCCCCCACGCATCGCGTGGCCATGTAGGTCATGGGGGTTACCCAGTCGTCGAGCAAGAATTTGGTGACGGGCACGCCCAGCCCGAAGATGACGTTTGCCGACAGGATGGCGGCATGGGCGCTCATGTTGTTGCTTGTTTTCATTTGGCGATGATGGTTTTTTGAATTTCGGGAATGGGGTGCGACGGCGTTTCGGCGGTCGCAGCGGGCTTTTCCATGGGTGCTTTTTCGGCGGGGTGCGAGGCCTTGGCGGCAACGGGCACGGAGGCGGGCCGGCTGAGGAAACGCATCACGTCGGCCTGAATGAGGCGATATTCGTCGGAGGCCATGTAGCCCATGTTTTTTTTCAGCATCTGCTCAATGTCCTGGGTGCTGTGGCTATAGCACGACAACTCGTTGCGCATTTGCGTGGAGTGTACCGACTGCTTCCTTATTTCGTGCTCGCGTTGCTGTACCAGCACCTTGCAAACTTTGGCCATGACAGGTGTCACCACCTTGTTGAAGAGGTGGTGACCTTGAATGTAGAGATAGGTGGTTTGCGGCGTGACGCCCATTTCCTCCTGTAGCTCGCGCTTCAGTTCCAGGTAACTCTCCTTGGCGTCGGGATGTTTCCGCTGGAAGTCTCCCACGCGCACATAGCATTTCCTCCTGACGTGCTTGATGCAGGCCTGCGGGTCGTCGAGCGAAAAGCCGCCCAGTTCAATGACTTTGCAGAAGTCGGAAATGGTGAACTCGTTGTAAATATTCCGGCGGTAGTGCCAGATGCTCCACACGAAAAGTGGGAAAATGGCCTCGGAGAACTGCGTGAGGAACTCGCGGAAGTCGAGCAGTGGCCGGTCGTTGAGCGTCACGGCCACCGCCACGTTATGTAGCGAGGGCGCATAGCATTGCAGGTTTTCTATGGAATAGGCGTAAGTGTGGAAGACATAGGGGTTGTCCCTCATCTTGCGGCTGGTTTCGGTGACGCCCTTCAGGAGGTAGTCGTAGTCGGCATCGACGCAACAGATGAGGTCGCGCCCGGCCTTTTTTGCCAACAGGTTCATAAGCACCGACTTTTTGCCCCTTTCCAGCCGGTGGTGGCTGGGGAGCATGACCTCGAAGAAGCGCGTGTCGTCTTCAAGGGGGCTGAGCACGGTGCGCCAGAAGAACACGTCGTCGTAGCTCTCCACGTAGGCGGCGATGCGGCGGCGCGATTTCTTGGAGTTCAGCCGGTTGGCCGCCTCCATATATCCCGAGGTGATGTTGTCTTTCAGTCTGCTGCCCATGATGGTGCGGGGTGAGGTGTTGAAGGATGGGGGAAAGGTCAGGTGGTGATGTCCGAAACCTCGGTCACCTTGTCCATCCATCCGTTCATGATAACCGCGGGCGAGTGGGTGGTGAGAATGACCTGCACGTTTGGGTTCAGGTCCAGTATGAGGTCGATGAGCCGTTGCTGCCAGTCCACATGCAAGCTCACTTCCGGCTCGTCCATGAAGAGCACGTAGGGCAGCTCGTTTTCCACGAGCACGGTGAGCAAGATGGCCAGCATTTGCTTTTCGCCGCTCGACAACTGGTAAGGCACGAGCGTCTCGCCGATTTGCGAGAAGCGTATCTCGTTCTCGGTCCTCACGATTTTCTTTCCCGTTTCCTTGAACAGGTCGTCCACGAGGTCCTGGAATTTTGCCTTGCTCCGGCTCAGCTCCTGGGCGGCCTGGGCGTTGCCCCGTTGCAGTTCGGCAATGATTTTGTTGCCGATGTTCACCTGGTAGTCCAGGTATTTCCGCTGGAGTTTGTAGAGCTGCCAGTCGAGTTCGGTGGCCAGGCTGAGGTCCACTTTCCCAATGGTGTCGGCATTCATGAGCGCATGGTCGAAAGAGCGTATGACGTCGAACCTGACGTGGGTGGCGTCGGCGGGGTGCGTCTTCAGGTGTACACCCTTCAGCAGGTGGTTGACGATGTCGCCGTTCTGGCTGACGCTTTTCACCACCTTATTTAATATGGTGCTCTTTCCCACGCCGTTAATGCCGCTCAGGATGTTCACCTTGCGGTCGAGGTCCCACACCACGTGGCGCTTTCCGCTCCACAGGGAGTCGATTTCTATCTGTTCAATGTAGTCGGCGTATTTCATAATCAGTAGCTTTTCTTTTTGCGGCGACGGCGCACAACGGGGGCGGCCCCAGACGGCCCAACGGTCCGCATGCTGACATTTTCATGCAAAAATAGGCATTATTTTTCATTGGTGCAACAGTTTGCGCTTTTTTTTTGTACCTTTGCGGCCATTAACACGCGTTTCATGGCTTTTCATTCCTCATCCAAGACTTCGCGCCCGCTGGTGGCCCACCTTTCGCTGTTCACGGCCTGTGCCATCTGGGGCCTCATGGCTCCTGTGGGCAAGGATGCCATGACCCACGGCATCGACGGCCTTCACCTGGTGGCGCTCCGCGTGCTGGGCGGTTGTGCGCTGTTCTGGCTCAGCTCGCTTTTCATGGCGCGCCGGAGGGTTCCGCTTCGCGACCGTCTGCGCTTTGCCGGAGCCGCCCTGTTCGGCCTTATCACCAACCAGTGTTGCTACACCATCGGCCTGAGCATCACCTCGCCGGTGAACGCCAGCATCTGCACCACGAGCATGCCCATTTTTGCCATGTTCCTCTCGGCGCTCATCCTGCGCGAGCCCATTACGGGGAAGAAGGCCCTGGGCGTGGCCCTGGGCATGGGCGGAGCGCTCATTCTCATTCTTACCAGTGCCGCCCATGCCAGCGACCGCGTGGGCGACCTTCGCGGCGACTTGCTGTGCCTGGGCGCCCAGTTGTCGTTTGCCCTCTATTTGTCGTTGTTCAACCGCCTCATCCGCACCTACGACGTCTTTACCGTCAACAAGTGGATGTTCTTCTGGGCAACCGTCATGCTGCTGCCCTTCACGGCGGGGCACCTCACCGAGATAGAACCCTCGGCCGTGCCCGTAAAGACTTGGGTGGAAGTGGGATATGTGGTAGTGATGGGCACCTTCGTGGCATACATCCTCACCATGATAGGCCAGCACACGCTCAGGCCCACCGTGGTGTCGGTCTATAACTATGTGCAGCCCATCGTGGCCGTCACGGTGAGCCTGCTCACCGGCCTGGGCGTGCTGAAATGGAGCCAGGCGGTGGCCATCGTGCTGGTGTTTGCCGGCGTGTGGCTGGTGACCAAGAGCAAGTCGCGCCGCGACATGGAAAGGGCCTCCGGACAAGGCCGCGACAACGCCTGAACCCGGCCTCGAAAAAACTCTCCCGACGATGGCCAAAAGGCGATGAAAAAGGTGGATAGTTTTTATGAAAAATTTTGACAAAATCGGCCGTTTTTCACCGATTTTGTAAGTTGTTGATTTTCAATGGTTTGAAAATACCCCTTGGTTTGACCGCAAATTTCGGGGAGAAATCTTCAAGATCTCTCCTCGAAATCTTCAAGATCTTTCCCCGAAATTTGCGGTCAAACTATTTTTGCCATAAGAAATCTTATGAAAAATCTTGACAAAATGTTTCGCCTGATGTGAACATCCGGTCGTAGGATTTTCGACGGCCATGATGCCCTTGTCTATGCCTGCGCCCTCATGGCGTTGAGCACGGCGAGCACGGTGACGCCCACGTCGGCAAATACCGCCAGCGCCATGTTGCCCAGCCCGAGCGTGGCGAGCGCGAGCACGGCCACCTTCACGCCGATGGCCACCCACACATTCTGCCGAGCTATGGCGAGGGTGCGGCGTGCCAGGGCGATGGCCACGGGGATTTTCGACGGCTGGTCGTCCATGAGCACCACGTCGGCGGCCTCGATGGCGGCGTCGCTGCCCAGTGCGCCCATGGCAATGCCCACGTCGGCGCGGGCCAGCACGGGGGCGTCGTTGATGCCGTCGCCCACGAAGGCGAGGAACGTCCCGTCGGGCTTTTCGTGCAAAAGGCGCTCCACCTGGGCCACCTTGTCGCCGGGAAGCAGTTCAGCGTGGCACTGGCTGATGCCCAGGCGCCGGGCAACGTCGTCGGCCACCTGACGGCGGTCGCCGGTGAGCATGACGGTGTTTTCCACCCCCATTTCCCGGAGCCTGCCCACGGCCTCGAGGCTATCGTCTTTCACGCGGTCGTTGATGACGATGTGGCCGGCGTAGGTGCCGTTGACGGCCACATGGATGATGGTTCCCACGTGCGTGCAATCGTGCCATTGTGCGCCCACGGCCTCCATCATCTTGGTGTTTCCCACGCATACCACCTTTCCGTCAACCAGCGCCCTGACGCCCTGTCCGGCAATCTCTTCCACCTGGCTCACCTCGCAACCGTCGGTGGCCTCGTTGGGGAAGGCGTTGCGCAGGGCAATGCCGATGGGGTGGGTGGTGAAGTGCTCCACATGAGCGGCCAGATGGAGCAACTGGCGGCTGTCGAAGGTGTCGGGGTGTACGGCCTCCACCTCAAACACGCCCTCGGTGAGCGTGCCGGTCTTGTCGAACACCACCGTCTGCACCTTTGCCAGCTGGTCCATGAGGCTGGCGCCCTTGATGAGGATGCCGCGCCGCGACGCTCCGCCGATGCCTCCGAAGAAGGTGAGCGGCACGCTGATGACCAGGGCGCACGGGCACGACACAATGAGGAACATCAGTGCGCGATAGAACCACGTGGAGAACGTTTCGGAAAAATGGCCCGACAACAGCGGCGGCACCAGGGCGAGCACCACGGCTCCGGCCACCACCACGGGCGTATAGACGCGGGCGAAGCGCGTTATGAAGGTCTCGCTACGCGACTTCCTGGCGGCGGCATTTTCCACCAAATCAAGGAGTTTGGCCACCGTGCTCTCGCCGAAGGGCTTGGTGGTGCGCACGCGGATGACTCCCGAGAGGTTGACGCATCCCGACACCACCTCGTCGCCCGGTGCGACGTCGCGCGGCACGCTCTCGCCGGTCAGGGCCACGGTGTTGAGGGCGCTCTGGCCGTCGATGACAATGCCGTCGAGGGGGATTTTCTCGCCGGGCCTCACCACGATGACCGTTTCGGGCGCCACCTCTTCGGGCTTCACGTCGCCGATGGTGCCGCCGCTCTCCACATGGGCCACGTCGGGGCGGATGTCCATCAGGTGGGCAATGCTGGCGCGGCTCTTTCCTTCGGCGTAGCCTTCAAAAAGTTCGCCCACCTGGAAGAAGAGCATGACGAAGACGGCCTCGGCAAACTGGTTGTCGGCTCCGGGCAGGAAGCCGATGGCCAGGGCGCCGATGGTGGCCACCGACATGAGGAAATGCTCATTCATGGCATCGCCGGAGACCAGCCCCTCGTAGGCTTCTTCCAGCGTTTCCCGGCCTACAATCAGGTAGGGCACGAGGAAAATAATGAGGAGTTGCCACATGGCCAGGTGGCATGTTTTTTCAATGAAGATGGCCACGGCCAGCAATGCGGCGGCGATGAGAATGAGGCGCAGGCGGTGGCGCGGACTGCCCTCGTCGTGGTCGTGGTGATGGTGCGAATGGGCTTCGTGCCCGTGGTGGCAGCAGTCGCCGTGGGCATGACAGGCGGCCGGCTCCTGTTCGTGATGGTGATGATGTTGATGCGACATAATACTTACGGTTTCTTGATTTCGGGTGCAAAGTTACGGCAATAAAAGTGCAACCCGGTTGCAAGAACACCTTTTGGCGTGTCTCTGCAACCGGGTTGCAACTTTCTTTGTTCCCGATTGGGCGTTTTGTTTGCAAATGCCGAAGAACGGGGTTCGGAAGATTATTTCCGGAGGTCCTCAAAAAGGCGGTCGAGGGCGGCGTCGGCATTGCCTTCAGCCTCGTTGAGAAGGGTTACGAACTTAGAACCGATGATGGCTCCGGCGGCATTGGCATTGGCAGCCTGAAGGGTCTGCCTGTTGCTGATGCCGAAGCCAATCATGCGGGGGTTGCGCAGTTGCATGGCATCGATGCGCCGGAAATATTCCTGTTTCTGCTCGTTGAAACTCTTTTGTGCACCGGTGATGGCGGCGGAACTGACCATGTAGATGAAACCGTCGGTGGAGGCGTCGATAAGGCGGATGCGGTCGGCGCTCGTCTCGGGCGTGATGAGCATGATGACGCGCAGGCCGTATTGGTCGGCAAGGGGCTTCACCGTCTGCATGTAGTCGTCGAAGGGCAGGTCGGGGATGATGGCTCCGCTGACTCCACATTCGGCGCAACTTTTGAAAAACGCCTCCAGGCCGTAATGGAGGATGGGGTTGAGGTAGCCCATGAGAATGAGCGGGATGTGAACTTCGTGGCGGATGGCCTGCAACTGCGCGAAGAGGAGGCGCAGCGACATGCCGTTCTTCAGCGCCTGCGTGGCCGCCGATTGTATGACGGGTCCGTCGGCCAAAGGGTCGCTGAAGGGGATGCCCACCTCGATGAAGTCGATGCCGCGGCGTTCCAGGGTCTTGATGACGTCGGCGGTGCCGTCGAGCGTGGGACAACCGGCGCAGAAGTAAAGGCTGAGGAATTTCTTGTCGCGGGGCCTTTCGGCGAAGAGCTGGTTGATTTTGTTCATGTTTCCTTGGGTTGAATGGGGTTATGGGTTTTGCAATTCTTGGAGGAAGGCGGCAAGGGCGTCGGCATCTTTCAAGCCGGGCGCGAGCTCGAAACGCGAGTTGAGGTCGATGCCGATGCAACGGGGATGGCGGAAGGCTTTTACAAGCGCGGCGTCGCCGGGGCCGATGCCGCCGCTGAGAAGGAAGGGGACGGTGCCGTCGTAGGCTTCAAGCACGGTCCAGTCGAATTGCCGTCCGCTGCCGCCCATTGTCTGGCATTTCGTGTCGAAGAGCAGGTAATCGGCCACCCCGCCGCTGGTCCTGTATGGCGCGATGTCATCGCGCCCGGCCACCGAAACGGCCTTGATGATGCTGACGCCGCCACATTTCTCGCGCAACCGCTTCATGTAGTCGGCACTTTCGTGCCCGTGCAACTGTACGGCGTTCAGGCCGAAGTCTCGGATATGGCGCACAATGTCTTCTATCTCAGCATCCACAAACACGCCGACGCGCCGTGCCCGTTGAGGCAGATAGTCGGGAATGGCGTTGACATAGCGGCTGGACCGCGGCCAGAAAATAAAGCCCATCCAGTCGATGCCCAGCGCCTCCACGCGGCGGATGTTCTCGGCTTGGCGCATGCCGCAAACCTTCACTATCATAGCTCGGAAATAAAATCGTGGAGGGCGGCGCCGGGATTGGCGGTCTTCATGAAGCTTTCGCCGATGAGGAAACCGCGGAACCCGGCCAGGCGGAGTGCCTTTACCGTGGCCGGACGGCTGATGCCGCTCTCGCTGACTTTCACGGCATCCTTGGGCAGGAGCGAGGCCAGGCGGAAGGAGTTTTCCACGTCGGTGACGAACGAACCGAGGTTGCGGTTGTTGATGCCGCAGAGGTCGGGCTCCAGGGCGGCGTAGTCAAGCTCTTGCTCGGAGTGCATTTCAAGGAGCACTTCCAAGCCCAGCGAGTGCGCCGTTTCCATGAGCCGCCCACAATCGCGGAGCGGGAGGCAGGCGGCAATGAGCAAAACGGCGGAGGCTCCGCAAAGGCGGGCTTGGTAGAGCTGATACTCGTCAATGATGAAATTCTTGTAGAGAACGGGCAGGGTGACGCCACTTTGCCGGGCCGTTGTTATGAAATCGTCGTTGCCGCCGAAGAACTTTTCATCGGTGAGCACCGACAATGCGGCGGCCCCGTTTTGCTGATAGGCCAGGGGAACCTCGCCGGCCTGCGCTTCCTGGTTAATCCATCCTTTCGACGGCGACTTGCGCTTGAACTCGGCAATGATGCCGGTGGACGAAGACGAAAGTGCTTCCGACATGGAGGGAATGTCGGAAGAAGGCAGGGCCTCCACGCGGCGGCAGAGGTCGGCAAACGGCAACAACCGCTTGCAAAACTCCACCTCCCCGCGCTTGTGGTCCACAATTTCCTGAAGGATGTCTTTCATGGCTATGAGTTGATTTCGGCAAATTTCCTGAACGTGCGCAAAGCCGCCCCACTGTCAATGCTCTCGCGGGCCACGTCAATGCACTCCTCGAGGCTCTTCTTTCCCTTTTCCAGCACCTGGATGCCAAAGGCGGCGTTGGCCAAAACGATGTTTTTCTGAGCGGGCAGGGCGCGGTTTTCCAGCACGCTATCGAAAATCTGGGCCGCCTCTTCCTCGGTGGCTCCGCCCACCAGTTCCTCGGGCGTGGCAGGGGCAAAACCCAAATCGCGCGGACTGAACAGGCGTTCATAGCTATTGGTGGTGACTTTGAACGGGCCGGTCAGCGATATTTCGTCGTAGCCTTCGATGCTATTGACGATGGCATAGTCGGTGCCCAGCTTCTGGAAAACATTGTTGTAGAGGCGCATTTGGTCGAGATTGGCCACGCCGAGCAACTGGCACGGCGGCTGGCTGGGATTGACCAGCGGCCCCAGCAGGTTGAAGATGGTGGGGAATTGCAGCGCCTTGCGGATGGGCCCCACGAACTTCATGGCCGTGGCAAAGAGCTGCGCATGGAGGTAAACGATGCCGGCTTCGTTGAGGCTTCGGTTCAGTTGGTCGGGGTCGGCACTGAACTTAATGCCGTGGTGCTCAATGACATTCGATGCTCCGCTTACGCTCGTGGCGGCATAATTGCCGTGCTTGGCCACCTTGTAGCCTGCACCGGCAATGACGAAACATGACGTGGTTGAGATGTTGAAAGTGTTTTTGCGGTCGCCGCCGGTGCCCACCACGTCGATGTAGCGGTCGGCCGTGAGCAGCACCGGGCGCCCTGTTTCCAATATGCCGTCGCGAAATCCGAGCAGCTCGTCAACGGTGACGCCGCGCATCTGGAGGCAAGTGAGCAGGGCCGTAATCTGTTCATCGGGGAATGCGCCTTGCGTGATGCCCACGAGAATGTTTTTCATTTCCTGCCGCGAGAGTTCCTCATGGCGCAGGAGTTTTTCAAGTGTTTCTTTCATATTCTTGTATATTGTTTTTATTCAACTTCTATGTAATTCGTGAGTAAAGGAGTTCGGGGATTCAGATAATCACTCCGAACGCGGCGTTCAGTTATGTTTTCCGCCCAGGTTGAGGAAGTTGGCGATAATGGTTTTCCCCTGCGGCGTAAGCACCGATTCGGGGTGGAACTGAATGCCATAGACCGGCAGCCGGCGGTGTTGCAACGCCATAATCAGCCCTTCGTCGCTTTCGGCGGTGATTTCCAAACACTTGGGGAAGTCCTTTTTCGACACCACCCACGAGTGATATCGCCCCACGGTGATATCGTCAGGCAGACCCTGGAAGATGGTTCCGCGAAGGATGTGGCAGGGCGTGGCCACGCCGTGGAACACCTCGTCGATGTTTTCCAGCGTGGCACCGAAGGCCTCGCCGATGGCCTGGTGCCCCAGGCACACGCCGAGAATGGGCTTCCTTTCGGCATATTCCTTGATGACCAGCGGCATGAGGCCCGCTTCCGAGGGGATGCCCGGCCCCGGCGAGAGGATGATGTTGTCGAAGGCGGCCAGCGCCGCCATGTCGAACTGGTCGTTGCGCAGCACCGTCACCTCGGCGCCCAGTTCCTTCACTACATGACTCAGATTGTAGGTGAACGAGTCGTAATTATCAATGATGACCGTTTTCATTTTGCTTCTTTTCTTGGAAAAAACTTCTGGTTGATGCTACATCTCCTCGGCGGCCTGAATGGCGCGGCGCAGTGCTCCGAGCTTGTTGCTCACCTCCTGCATCTCGTTTTCCACGTTGCTCTTGGCCACGATGCCGCCGCCGGCCTGGAACCACAGTTCGCCGTTGCGTGCCACGAACGAGCGGATGGTGATGGCCTGGTTGAGCGAGCCGTCGAGGCCGATGATGCCTATGCAGCCGCCGTAGGCTCCGCGGCTATGGGGTTCGTATTGCGAAATGAGCTGCATGGCGCGCACTTTCGGCGCTCCCGAAAGCGTTCCGGCGGGGAAGGTGTCGATGAACGCCTTCACCGGGTCGGCGCCGTCGTCGAGCGTTCCGCTCACCCGGCTCACCAAGTGAACGACGTGGCTATAGGCCTGCAACTCCTTGAAGAAGTCGAGGCCCACGTCGTGGCAGTTGCGCGAGAGGTCGTTTCTGGCCAGGTCCACCAGCATGACGTGCTCGGCATTTTCCTTCGGGTCGGCCAGCAGGCCCTCTGCCGCCTGGCGGTCGGCGTCGTCGTTGCCGGTGCGCCGCGCCGTGCCGGCAATGGGGTCGATGGACGCGCGGCGGCCCTCAATGCGGCAATGGGTCTCGGGCGACGATCCGAAGATGCGGAAGGCGCCGAAGTCGAAGTAGAAAAGATAGGGCGAGGGATTGATGCTGCGCAGGGCGCGGTAGAGGCGGAAGTCGTCGCCCTCGTAGTTCTGGATGAAGCGGCGGCTGAGCACAATCTGGAACACGTCGCCCCTCAGGCAATGGGCAATGCCGCGGCGGATGTTGGCGCGGTGCTCGTCGTCGGTCAAGGTGCTGCGTACGTCGCCCACGGCCTTGAAGCCATAGACCGTTACGGCGGCCTTGCCCAGTGCTCGAAGGATGTCGGCCACTTCGCCTTCGGCCTCCTCGCGCGTTTCGCCCAGGGCCACTATTTTCAGGCGGTTGTTGTGGTGGTCGAACACGATGACGACCTTGTACATCACATACATCAGGTCGGGGGCGTCGCCCACTTCCTGCGTCTCGTCTTTCACGTCGATGCCCTCGAAATACCTCACGGCGTTGAAGGCCGTATAGCCGAAGAGCCCGCAAACGTCGGCGCCGTCGCCGCTCACCGCCACGCGCGAGGTGAGCTCGGCGATGGCCTTGTCGGCGGTGTAGGTGCGGTCCATCTCGTGTTTCACAATGGTGCCGTCGGGCAACGTAACGGTGGCGGTGCCGTGACCGATGGCCACGTTGGCCAGGGGGTGGATGCCGATGAACGAACGTGCGTGCCCGGGGTCGTGATAGTCGCTGCTCTCCATGAGGGCACTGAGGGCATGGAGGTCGCGAAGCCGCATATAGACACCCACCGGCGTGTAGAGGTCGGCAAGGATGGTGCGGGTGGAAGTAATGTATTTTTTCATTGTGGGGGATGGGGGTTGAAGGGGTGAATGGGGATGGGTGGGACCGCGTTGATAACGCGGTGTACGGAACGGCCGGCGGGCCTTTTCTTCAATCAGGGTTCATGGCGGGAGCGTCGGCCAGGTGCTTCATTTTCAGGTAGGTCTCAACGTCTTTGTCGCCCCTGCCGCTGATGGTGAGCACCACCACGTCGTCGGGCTTGAAGGTGAGCTTGTTGAGCACGGCCAGGGCGTGGGCCGACTCTATGGCGGGAATGATGCCCTCAAGCTTTGTCAGCTCGTAGCCAGCCCTGATGGCCTCGTCGTCGTTGATGGCGAGCACCGTGGTGCGGCCGGCCTGCGCCATGTGGCAGTGCATGGGCCCCACGCCCGGGTAGTCGAGTCCCGCGCTGATGGTGAAGGCCTCCTCTATCTGCCCGTCGTCGTCTTGCATCACCAGCATCTTGGCGCCGTGCAAAATGCCTATTGTGCCGCGGTGCAACGTGGCGGCGGTGCGGCTGGTTTGCCAGCCCTGCCCGCCGGCCTCGGCAAGCACAATCTTCACCCGCTCGTCGTCGGCGTAGTGGTAGATGGTTCCGGCGGCGTTGCTGCCTCCGCCGATGCAGGCGATGAGGTAGTCGGGATGGTTGCGCCCGGTCTGCTCCTCCACCTGCCATTTTATTTCCTCTGAGATGACGCTCTGGAGGCGTGCCACCAGGTCGGGATAGGGATGCGGCCCCATGGTTGAGCCCACCAGGTAGTAGGTGTCGGCGGGATGGCAGCACCAGTCGCGGATGGCGGCCGAGCAGGCATCGCTCAGCGTCATGTTTCCCGTGGTCACGGGGTGCACCTCGGCGCCCAGCATCTTCATGCGCTCCACGTTGGTGTGTTGGCGCTCCACGTCGGTGGCGCCCATGAACACCTCGCAACGCATGCCCATCAGGGCGCACACGGTGGCGGTGGCCACGCCGTGCTGTCCGGCGCCGGTCTCGGCAATGATGCGCGTCTTGCCCATCTGCCGGGCCAGCAATATCTGGCCGATGGTGTTGTTGATTTTGTGGGCACCGGTGTGGTTGAGGTCCTCGCGCTTCAGGTAGAGGCGGCAACCGTAGCGCTCGCTCATGCGCCTGGCATGGTAGAGGGGCGAGGGGCGGCCGACGTAGTCTTTCAGCAACTGGTGATACTCCTGCTTGAAGGCCTCCGACTCAATAATCGGCAGGTAGGCATCTTGCAACTCATGGACGCAACGGTAGAGGATTTCGGGCACGTAGGTGCCGCCAAATTCGCCGTAGAAGCCTTTTTCGTCAACATCGTAATTTTTTTTCATGTCGCTATGGGTATTAAAAGTTAGAGGCCCGTCGCAAGTACGACGGGCCTCTCGTTATTTCTGAAGCAAAACTTTCAGGCATGGGCTGTCTCCTCACGATTGTTGGAATCTTGAGCGCTGCCACCACCAAAAGTTTGCTGTCATTGTCATATCTCTGGATTTTACGGGGTGCAGGGCTTGCGCTGAAGGGCTTTTGGCTCCTTTTTCCGGGGCACAGGCGGCTGCACGGCCTTTGAGTGTTTTAAATCGGGTGCAAAAGTAGGGGTTTTCTTTCAATCTGCAAAATTTTTGAGCATAAAATTTTCAATTTTTCTGCATTTTATGACTTTTTGGGCCTTTGGGGGCATTGGAAGCGGATGAAAATGTAAAAATTTTTCATAACCAAAAGCACCCCTCTTGGAGTTTGACCGCAAATTTCGAGGAGAGATCTTGAAGATCGAGAGGAGAAAACTTGAAGATTTCTCCCCTCAATTTGCGGTCAAACTTGGCGCGATTTTCAAACCGCTGAAATTCAGCAGTTTACGGAACATGCGCTGAAATGACGGGTTTTGTAAATTATTTTTACCGATTTTCGGGAGGTGAAAAATTGTAAGCAGGGTTCAATATGGCGCGGCCCTTCATGCCTTTTTTTGTACAAAACGAAAAAAAAGGAGAGCCAAAGGCCTTGCATTCACCTTTTTTTTATATATTTGCACTTGAAAACAAACCTATATGATTATGAACAACAAATTACTGACTATGCTGATGGCCGCGCTCTTTCCCGTTTTTTGCGCCGCCAATGGCAATCCGCCGGCCCCGAAGGCGGTGACAAAGGGTTATAATCCCATCGACGCTCGCTCGTGGGGACTCTCGGGAAAGGTGAAAAGCGTTACTTCCACCCTCTTCGAAGCCTGGCCCGGGGAATCGGGGTTGGTGAGGGGCGACGAGAAGAGCGACCATCCGATTCTGATGTGCACTTTCGACGAGAACGGGCGCGTCACGCTCGACCAGATGGACAACATCTATGTGTATGACAAAAAGGGGAATTTCGTGAAAGGCAACAGCGAGTTTGCCAAGATGACACGCGATGCCAACGGGCGCGTGGCCACCTACGACTGTCAGGAAGACGAGGAGGACTACACCCAGTGGCACTCCACGTTCGGCTATGATGCCCAGGGCCGCCTGATTACACTTTCAACGTCGTACTGGGAGGCCTTGTCTGAGGACACCCTCTACTACGAGGGCGACAAGTTGTGGCCCGTAAGGATGGTGAGGGAGGAGCAGGCCGAGGCCGATTTCTACAAATATGAAATCACCTACCGCTACACCAAGTCCGACAGCCAAGGCAACTGGATCGAGCGCGAAATCCACACCAAGTCATTCTCTCGTTGCGAGGCCGACGACGATGACCCCGGAAAGATAGAATATATTTATGAAATCGAGGTGAGAGCCCTGGAATATTGGGAGTAATCATAGGAAGCCCTAGGACTTCCTAGGAAACCCTAGGCTCTCCTAGGAATACCTAGGACTTCCTAGGAAAACCTAGGACTTCCTAGGAAAACCTAGGACCTCCTAGGAAAAACCTAGGACTTCCTAGGAAAAACCTATAATCACCTGGTAAGCGAGAACTTCAGGCTAAGGCCGAAGTCCTGCGTAGTAGTGGGATAAGAGCTGCTGGAAAGCAGCGGCGTGGTGGTCTGCCGGTCGAAGTAGAAACTCATGGTAAGGAGTTTCGAAACGGTATAGTCGGCCATGAACGAGAGCTTGAACGCCTTGTTTCCGCTACTGGCCGTGCTGGTCATCGAGGCAATGTCGCGGATGATGGAGGCCTGGTTGCGCAACGAGAGGTCCAGGCGAAGGTTCAGGTCGTGGTTCACGGTGCTCTTGCCACCGGTGTTGCCCATGTTGCCGCGGCCGCTCTTGCCCGCGTTGTCCTCGGTGGCACTTTCGCCGTTGCCCTTGCCCTTCGGTTGCTTCACACGTCGGTGGTTGCCCGACATGCCGAAGAAAATGAAGTTGTTGATTTTGTAGCCCATGCCGATCACCCAGTCCTTGCTCAGTGCCTCGTTCAGCTGAATGCTGGTCATGGAGAGCGTGAGCACGCGCGTGGTCTTATATTCCAGCTTGGCCGTCATGTTGTTGAGCAACGTGACATCTACGCCGAGCAGGGGCGAGAAGGCCTCGTTGATGCTCACCGTTGACACGTTGAACATGCTGCTGGGCGTGGGATTGCCCGTGGTGGCATCGGTGATGAAGCCCAACCCGTTCATAAATTCCTGATAGGTGCTGTAGGAGGTGTAGGCTCCCACGGCATACACGCTCTTGTAGCTATGGTTGATGTTGACGCTCTTGAAGTGGTCGCGGAACCAGGGCAGCTGGCTCAGGCCGCTATAGCGCAATGTCCAGTTGGGCAGCAGGCTCTTCAGGGCCGGGAAGATGTTGAGCGAGTTGCCGCCAATGTCGGTATATGCCGAGAGGAAGGCGGGCACCATGACGTCGGCACTGTACTTGTTCACGCCGCCGTATGCGGGGTTGAACGTTTCGCCGGCCAGCGGCGACATGGCGGGATAGGCGGCATCGGCATACTGCGCCTCCACACGGCTCTGGAAGCCGTCGAGCGACTGGCAGAAGCGTTCAAAGGTCTTGGAATAGTAGCCGTTGGAGGCATCGCCCATGCCGTCGAAGGCGCTCTTGAGCGACGTGGTGGTCATGGTGAACGTGCCGTTCTGGGTGGTGGGCATGCCCTTATACATGTATTGCACCTGCTTGCCGCGTTGCTCGGTGCGCGTGGCGTTGAGGTCGATTTTCAGGTTGCGCACCGGCTCCAGGGTCATGCGAAGCTGGAGGTCTTGCGTGCCGTTGGTGGCGGCAGGCGTTGACACGTCTTCGCTATGGAGCAGCCAGTTGTTCTCGGCGGCGCGGTTGATGTAGTCGTCGTCAATCATGCCGAAGGCGAAGTCGAGGCCGGGCGAGAGGAGGTCGCCGCGCTTCTGGCCGAACATGTTGCCGATGGTTGGCATGAAGCCCGGCAGCGACATGGCATACTGGTCGCGGTACGACACGTTGATGGTGCGAATCATCATCAGCGCGCGGGCAACCACCTGGGCGGTCTTGTACCAGGCCTTCTCGTCGAGCGGTTCCTTGGCCGTCACCGACACCTTGAGCTTCATGGCGGAGTCCACCTTATTTAATATACGGATGCTGTTCTGGTCAACCGTCTTGTATTTCACCTTGACGGGCTTTCCGTCGGGGGTCTTGGCCGTCACGATGAGGCGCTTGCTCTTCTTCGAGTGCGTAACGGTGACGGTGGTGTCGGGTTGAAGGGTTACTTCGCGCTCATAGCTGCGCTTGTTCTTGGGCAGCAGCTGGTCGTCTTTCGACTTACCTCCTTTTGCGTTGGCGGCACCCTTGTCGTCCAGTTTTCCGAGGCCGTTCCCAAGGCCGCCTTTGCCGTCGCCTTTATCGTTGCCCTTAACGTCTTTGTCGTCTTTTTTGCCGGCATCTTCGTCGAGCTTTGCTCCTTTCTGGCCCGACTTTCCCTTAATACCGGCCTTTACGTTGCTGGTCGGCTTCTTCGTGGATTTGCTGAACCGCTCGTTGGTCTTCTTGAGGAACGGTATGTGGTTGTAGAGCTTTTCCATGTTGAACGTGCCGTTCAGGTTGAGCGTGCGGTTGTTCGAGATGCTGTTGCCCAGCGAGGTGCCGTCTTCGAGGTCGGTGCCGCGCACCCAGTTGTAGGTGGCGTTGTAGCTGGCATCGGCGTTCACCCAGTCGAAAATGGGGATGAGGTTCAGCGGCAACTGGTAGCTGGCGGTGAAGTGCTGGTTGTAGTCGAGGGGCGTGCCCATGCGCTTGATGCTGCTCCAGATGCTGTCTTTCCACGCCGTGTATTCGTCGGGATAGAGCGTTTTGTTGATGGGCGTGTAGGGTTCTTCAATCTGGGCATGGGTGCCGCTGTTGAAGTTGAGGTGCAGGTTGCGGGTGATGTCCCAGCGCAGGGAGAACTCGCGGTTCCAGAGGAACTGTTCGTTGAAGGTCAGGGGGAGCTGTGTGCCATCGATGCTTTCCATGTCGCGTTCCTGCAATTCGCTATAGATGCGCGTCATTTCGGTGTTGAACGTAATGTTCTGCGGCAGGTAGTTCAGCCCGAAACGCTTCAGGATGTCATACCACTTGCTCTTCTGCTTGGCCAGCAATTTCTTGAAAGGCTCGAAGGTCTTATATACGGGCGTGTAGCTGTAGTTCATGCCTCCGCGCCACTGGTCCTCGTTCTCATAGACGGTGGTCTCGCCGCTGTTGTGGCGATGTGAATGGCTGTAGGTGAACGAGAAGTTCCCGGGGTCGTAGGGCATGGGATGGCGCTTGGTGGTGATGCCCACCCTGACATTTGAGAGCGAGAAGTTGGTGGTGGTGGTCTTGGTGACGGCAATGCTCTCCAGTGAGTCGCGCTCGTGGGGGCTTCCTGCCGCTTCGAGGGCGTCCTTCAGTTCCATGTCGGTGTCCATGGGGTTGTATTTCGGACTCGACTTTTCCTTGGTGACCGAATAGTACAGCGGTGCGCTCACCTTGGCCTTGTCGGGGAAGAACTTGCCCAGCTCGATGGTTGCCGTGGCGCTGTAGGCCCCGAAGTTGTCGGTGCTTCGCTGGCTGACGCCTTCTTCAATGCCTCCGAAGCCCTCGGTGGTGTAGCGGCCGTTGAGGTTGATGCTTCCCACGTCGGAAAGCTGCATGTTGAGCACGCCCTGTGCGGCCCATCCGCCTTCGTTGTTGTATTCTTTCAGCCTCAACTCGTTCACCCACACCTCTCCGCTCTTGAGTTCTCCGGAAAGGTTTCTTACGCCGATAATCATGGTCTTCACTTCCCCGAGCGAGGGATTACCGACGATGCTAATCTTGTTGTTGGGCTTGTCGTCCATATAGGTGCTGAACACCTGTGTGTAGGATGCCCTGCCCTCTGCCTTGGCAAGGTTCCTGGCTTTCTTCAGGCCGGTGAACACGCTGAGGGGGATGTCAATCATGTTCTCCTGCGGCCACACGGCGCGGCAATCGGCCAACGAATAGCGGTTATACTGGTTGCCCGGAGGGGTGAGCTTCAGCGGCACTTCATATTCGTAGTAGTTGCTCTTGTAATCGCTGCCCAGGCGGATGAACACGGCCAGCTGGTTGTCTTGCAGGTTGGTGACGTTCTGTTGCATGGCATTGGCATGCACGAACATCTCCAGCCGCTTGTACTGCCTCATGTCGATGGTGGTGTTTTTATAAACGGCCTTGGCCTCGTTGGTCGAGAGGTTGGTGACCACGATGTCGAGGGCCTGCTCGTTGCTTTCCACCAACTGTGGCTGGGTGGGGTCCTGCTCACGGCGAATGCCCGGGGGGAGCACATAGTTGACGGGCACCTTGTCGTTGTTTTCCTCAATGTTGACGGCGCTGACGGCGAGTTTCCCGCTCTGGCTGCCGCCCGAGAGGTTCTGCTCGTAAACGCGCCATTCGCCGCGCACCAGGTCGAAGCTTCCGAAGCGCAGCACGATGGGATTTTCAAAGCCCGTAAGGAACAGTCGCATGAAGCGGATGCTGGTGAAGTCGTTGATGCTGCCCACTTTCTCCTCGAAGTCGTCGATGGGAATGCGGAACTGGTACCATGTGGCTTCCTCCTCGTTGCCGTTTCTCAGCTTGCGGCGCGTCTGCCGTTTGTCCACGATGAAATTGCGGCCCACCTCCAGGTCCTCGGGCCTGATGCTGACGTGGTATTGGAAGTATTTCTCATACTCGTTGAGGGTGAAGTCCTGGTTGATGTCCTCCACGTCGGGCGTTGATTTATAGGCGGTGCTGTAGCTTTCGGGCGAGTTCTCGTTGTCGGGCGAGTTGCCTTGCGGCATGTTGATGCGCTTGTAGCGGCGCAGGATGGAGGCCTCCACTTGGTCAAAGTCGGAGCCGCGGAAATAATGGTAGTCGTCGTTGGCCGGGTCGGCATAGATGCTGTCATAGACGGCCTGACTCACCTTTCCCTGAATGTCGGCGAGGAACTGCTGGTAGGCGCCGAAGTTGCGTTCCTCTTCGTCGGTCAGTCCGTTGAATCCCACGTCCTGCAGTTCCCTCGAGCCACTGGTTGTTGCAAAGGCATAGTTCTTTGCGGGCTGCACGGGGACCTTTCCCCACTGGGTGGTTGTGAAGCTTTCGGCACCGTTCACGGGCATGCCGTCCTCATAGAATTTCTTTCCGTCGCGCAGCACGTCCTCGCTCATTTCGCCCAGGTTGATGTAGAAGTCTCCGCCGTGTCTCGACGCGGTGCCTTCCTCGCGGGTGTAGATGAAGGGGTCGAGCATCCAGAACTCCAGATACTCGATGTTTGCGGCCTCGAAGTCATTGGTGTCCAGTTTCCTCATCATTCCGCCCCATTTCTGCTGTGGCTGCGTGAGTGTGCCGTCGGTGTTCAGGCCGGTGTTCAGGTTGTAAGGCCCGCGCTCGTTGGGATAATATGCCAAGTTGAGGATTGGCAGGGTGCTCGTGGCGCCGCTATAGCTGCTTTGGTCGCGGTTGGGATAAAGCTCGTTGACGTAGATTTCGCGCACATACCAGTTGGAAAGCTGGTTGAGGTCGCTCTTGATGTGGCTGGGAGTGAGCGACGACGAGCGGCGAGTGAACAGCGGATCGATGGTGTACCAGGCCAAAAGTGCGCGGTTGTAACTGCTCGACACCGTCGTCTTGTCCTGGTATTCGGGGAACATGGTGGGCACGCTCGAAATAATCCACGACGAGGGTTGGCTCACGTCGATGGTGTTCTTGGTGTTTTCAAAGTCGTCGAGATAGGAGGCGTTGTCCTGAATGCCGTGGGCTTGTCCGGCAAGCAGTTGTGCGAACTCGCCGGCGAACGTAATCTGCGAGGGTTGCGTACAATGCAGTCCGGGCAGCAGGTCGAGCATGTTGGTGAGCCACTGGCTCTGTTTCTTCCAATTCAGGTTGACACCCCACAGCGTGTTGTTGAGCGGTTCGTTGCCCATGGCCACCTTGGTGGTGAGCGCCTGTTCCGAGAGGTGCTGCAAGGTTCCGCTCAGCTGGAAGTTCTTCGAGAAATCGTAGGCCCAGTTCACTCCGAACATGGTTTTCCGCTCCTGAGCATAGTCGCTCTGGCTCTCGCACGATGCCGAGATGGGCGTGTTGGCGTCGAGGATGCTTTGGTTGAGGATGGTCACTTCGCCCGCGCTGTAATCCACGCTGTAGTCGGAGCCTTCGTTGAGCGTTACGCCTCCGGCCGTCACGACCACACTTCCCTGTGGCACGTTATAGGCGCCGAGTGGAATGACGCGCGCCGACGTTCCGCGGTATTGTCCTGTCAGCTGGAACTTGTCTTTTTCGGCAATCTGCTTGGCCACCGTCTTCGTGGAGTCGTAGAGTTCGCGGAAGCAGTATTTCTCAGCCGTTTCTGCGCTGATACCCTTGCTGGTCAGGTAATTAAAGATGTGCTCGCCGAAGGGTTCGGCCTTGGGCAGGAACACGCGGCCGTTGCTCACGGTGTAGCCTTCCACATAGTCGAAATATCCGTTGGGATGGGCCTTCATGTTGTTGTCAAGGCGGTCGGCGCCGAGCACCCTGATGAGCGTTTGGTCCTTTACCAGCGGTTCGGGCAGGTACGAGAGATATACGCCGGTGGTGTCGCTCTGGTACTTCACGTCGAGGCGGAATTTGTCTTTTTCAACGTTGGTGGCCAGATAATACACGTTTTTCATCATCAAGTCCCAGTTGCCCTGCTGAGGGTTGTTGCTGGTGTTTTTCAGCGACTTGACGAACAGGCACTGGTTGACGTCGGTGATGTCGCTGGCAAATTCGCCCACCTGATAAACAGTTCCGCCAGAGGTGTATTCGTAGGCCACGGCGAGCACCTGGTCGGTCTGGAGCGCCGTTTTTAGCGACACATATCCCAGGCCGCTGTTGAGCGTATATTCCGATGAGTTGAGCAGCCTGGCGCTTTCCAGTTTCTCATAGTCGGTGCCGCCCACAAAGCCGGCGATGCCGTCGAGGGTGTTGTTCACCTGGTCCACGTCGCGGGCGGCGGCGTAGGTGCTCACCAGTGCCTGGTATTCGCTATTTGCCTGGTTGGCAGGCACATCGATGCCGGTGGACTGCCATATTGGGTTGCTTGCCTTGCGTTCGCCCAAGTCGGTCAGTGCCACGATGTTGCGCGTGTTGTTGGTGTTGCTGGTCTTGTTGGTGACCCAAATTTCCACGCGGTTGATGGTGATGCCAGTGGTGACGTTGGGAAGGGTCTGCATGGCGGCGTCGTAACGGTCGCGGAAGAACTGTGCGAGGAAGAAGTGGCGGTTTTCCTCATAGTCGGCGGCATCGATTTCGAAGGCGGTGGTATGTGCGCCGCCCTTTGTCGAGACGCTCTTCGACGACGACTTCTTCTGCGAAATCACCGTCTGAAGTTTCAGTTTTCCGAACTGGAGGTCGGTCCTGATGCCGAACAGGGCTGCGGCACCTTTCACGAGCGATGAATTGGATGGGAACGACACATTGCCGCCCTCCACGAGCTTGATGATTTCGTCTTCCTTGCCGTCGTATTTCAGTTTCAGGTTTTGCGAGTCGAAGTCGAAGGTGGCGTCGGTGTTGTAGTTGAGGTTCATGTTCACCTTGTCGCCCACCTTTCCGTTCACGCTGAGGTTGATTTTCTCGTCGAAGTCCATCGTGGTGGTCTTCCTGTTGCGGATGGGCAACGACGGGTTGTCAATGTTTTTCATGGTGGCACCGAACTTCAGCTCGGCCGTTCCCTGTGTCTTGATGCGCACGCCGCCGGGTCCGAAGATTTTCTCCGCCGGTCCCAGGTCGAAGTGCATGTCGGTGAACGAGAATTTCTCCTTGCCCTGCTCCTGGAAGATTTCGGAGTTCTTGCTTCGGAAGAACTGGTTGCGCATTTGGCGCTCGCTCCACCTTCCGAATTCCTCGGCGGTCCACATGAAGGGCGTGCCGAGGTAGTAGTTTCCCATCTTCGAGCCCATGATGTAGGCGTTGAGGGTGTCGTTGTACACCACCTCCTGCTTGATGTTCTGAGGCATTTCCAAGTCGGTGGCCATGCGGTCGAGGTCGCCCTCCACGACGGGCTGGGTGCGTTGTATCTTCCATCGGGGGTGGAGCAGGGAGTCGGGAATTTGCTCGTCGTCTTCCACCACGGGCTGTGCCGTCACGCGCACGGTGTCCTTCGCCGGTGGCGGGGCAAGGGGGGCGAACATGGGCATGAAGTCCCAGGCCAGCACTTGAATGCTCGCCGCTGCCACCATGGTGGCTGCCAACAGTTGTTTCCAGGTCTTCATGCGTTATTATTATGAGGTGGAGTGGTTGTTGTTAATGTTGCGATGGTATCGCAACACACTGAACGGAGGCGGCGTTCTTCACTCTTTATTTTTCACTTTTCCCTCTTTATTTTTCACTTTTCCCTTTTCCCTTATTTTATTTGCTTCAAAGCCAGTTTGATGACTTGTTCCACGGGGAGGTCGGGCTGTGCGGCCAGGATGGCCGTCACCACCTTGTGCGAGGGTGCGGGGGCAAAGCCGAGCATGGTGAGCGCCCCTACGGCCTCGTCCCTTACGCTGCTGTTCACCTGCTGTGCCGCCGAGCTGCCTCCGGCGGGCACCACCTGTGCCAGTCCGCCGGTCACAATCTTGTCCTTCAGGTCCACGATGATGCGCTGGGCGGTGCGCAGGCCAATGCCCTTCACGCCCTTCAGCATCTTTTCGTTGCCGGTTGAGATGACGTCGCACAGCTCCTTCACCGACATCGACGACAATATCATGCGCGCGGTGCCGGCCCCCACGCCGCTCACCGTAATGAGCAGTTGGAACATTTCGCGCTCCTCGTGGGTGGCAAAGCCGTAGAGCGTGTAGCTGTCTTCGCGGATAGCCTCATGAACCCACAGCCGGCCTTCCTTCTTGCCCTGAAGGGCGGTGTAGGTGTTTAGCGAAATGTTCAGCCCATAGCCCACGCCGTGAGCCTCAATCACAGCGTAGGCGGGGGTGACATTGGCTATTTCACCCTTCACATATTCTATCATAATATGTCGTTTTTTCTCGAATGTACAAAACAATAACGCGGTCGGCGTCGTTTTATTGTGCAACGGCATACAAAAACCGCGGGACACCGCCGTTGGGAACGGGAGCGCGGGGGGCTTGCCCTGTCGGGAAGGAAAAACGTACATTGCGAATGTACGAAATCCGATTTTGAAGTTTGCCTCCCTCGAAATGGCACCTCAAGGCCCGCCATTTGCAAAAAAACCGCCGCAAAGTTTGGCCGTATCGCCAATTATGACTATTTTTGCAAACATCTTTACAAAACCACTAAAAAATGACACATCAACGCAGTTCAATGAAAAAATCAGTCATCGCATTGTTGGCCGTGCTTTTCTGCACCCTGGGCATCCAGGCTCAAACCACCACCTATAATATTACAATAGCGGGCACCCGCATTACCAGCAGCAACATCGACCACCTGTCGCAAATTTCGGGCGTGAGGGGCGGAACCATCACCTACGACCCCGTGGCCAAGGTGCTGACGCTCAACGATGCCGATATCAACGCTTTTGGCCTCTCCTCCCACGGCCTCTCTATCAGCGAAAGCGGTGTCACGGTGAAGCTTCTCGGCGAAAACTCCATCAAGAGCGACTATGCGGGATTGCAGGTGATAAAGACGACGCACGTTGAAGGCCCCGGGCGGCTCGACATCGACGGCAGGCAGTGGGGCGTCATGGTAAGAGAAAAGTTTACAAGGCTTTACATCGAAAACGGCGCCTTTGTGAAAGCAAAGGGCGGAGAGGAGGGCTTCGCCGCATCAGACCTCTGCATCCTTGCCGTCATGGGCGAAGACACGCAGGTGTATGCCTACGGAGACGACGGCGCCATCTGCTACTTCTCAAGCATCGGCATAGAGGAAACGCTGGAAATCGTAGCGCCCGAGGGGGCGAAAATCTACGACGGCGCCGTGGTCGATGTCAACGACGACATTGTGAAATCGCAATGGGTTGCCATTAAAAAAAGGCAGCAACCAACCAAGGCCGCAGTTTGGGAACAGAAGAAAAGGGGATTGGATGGCAGCGAATTATCTGATAATTTTTGGTATATATTGGATGCCCTGACCGTTTCCAACCAGCTTGTCCGCGTAGAGAAAGAAGACCCTCGCTACAGCGTCTTCAGCCACGGGGGAAAGAAACTCCTGGCGTGGTGGAGCGGAGAATTTCCATGTTTGACCGTCTATCCCGGCGTTAGCTCAGCCGACGGTATCAACTATGAACTTTCCCCCGAAGACCACCAGGCAATGAGGACATTATATGAAGGCGAGGATCCGCTGGAAGAATACAAAAGCGTGTCGCTGCGGTTCCTCTGTGGGGAGCCCTCGGAAACCAAGGCCCTCACGTTTACCAAGCGGATGTCGGACGTCGATGAATTTGGCAGAGATGCGTCGATGTTGGAATTGGCCATTCACTTCGGGTTTTTGAACTTTGAGGAAGGAGAGCGTGGTATCTACGTGAAAGACAACGAGAAATACCTGCTGGTCAACACAGGGGATTACATCAACGTGTTTCCGGGTGTCACCGCGGCCGACAACGTCAATATTCCGTTGACCGCCAACATGCATCTTAACCTCATCAACATGCTGGGCTTCGACCTCTATCCCGACTGTAAGAGCCTACAGATAAAGTTCAACGTGGCTCAGCCCAACAAGACGCTGAAGGTAACGTTGCCCGTGGGCGTGACGCCAATAAATTACTTCAATGAGGAAAAATTGGTCGCCATTATGGGAACAGTGGCTTATGGGCCGGTAAAATATATTCCTGCATTTGGGGGAACCAGCGTTTCGGACTATAACGGGAAATTGCTGTTCGTCATCAATCCCGAACAAGATATAACAGTGCCGGAAGGCGTCACAGAGGCCGACGACATCACATGGAACATCACCGACGAACAGCACACCGGCATCATCATGCAAATCTATGGCTCAGACCCCATCGGCAACTATAGCACCGTGAAACTGCACTTCAGCCAGAACCCCATTCCCACCGACATCAGCGAAGTGCAGGGCACCGCGGCCGACGACAAGTACCTCACGCTTGACGGGCGGACAATCGGCCAACGCCCTGAAAAACCGGGCATCTATATTCATAACGGAAAGAAAATCGTGGTAAAATAAACATATTATATAGACAATGAAGACAAACCTGAAAACAATGGCGGTTGCTTTCTTGATGACGGCACCCATTGCCATCAACGCCCAGACGCAAGGCGGTGGCATTTCGCCGCAGATGGTAGAAAAAATGCAGCAGGCGCAAATGCAGAAGCCGGCTCAGAAGGCGCTGTTCAACGCCCTGGCCGCCAACAAAATCGACGACCTGGCCAAGAATTTCCAGAACCAGGGGCCGGTGGATACCCACTTCAGCATAGAAACGCCCTCGCAGAGCATCACCGACCAGAAGAGCTCGGGGCGATGCTGGATGTTCAGCGGGTTCAATGTCTTGCGCGCCAATTTCGCAAAGCGCACCGACACACAGGCGGGATTCAAACCCAAGGACAGCGGCGTGCAACTGGAGTTGTCGCAGGACTTCCTCTTCTTCTACGACCAGCTGGAAAAGGCCAACCTCTTCCTGCAGGGCATCATCGACACGGCCAGGAAACCCATTGACGACCAGCGCGTTCAGTTCTTCTTCAAGGCACCCATCAGCGACGGCGGAACATTTTGCGGCGTGGCTGACCTGGCCGACAAATACGGGCTGGTGCCCAAAGAGGCCATGGGCGAGACATTCTCGGCCGACAACACCTCGAAAATGGCGCAAATTGTGAAAAGCAAACTCCGCGAACAGGGGCTGGAATTGCGCGAAATGGTGAACGGCGGAAAGAAGGCCGCCGACGTGCAGAAACGGAAAAACGACATGTTGGCAGACATTTACAACATGCTCGCACTTACGCTGGGCGAACCCGTCAAGCAGTTTACCTACACCTTCCGCGACCAAAGCGGCAAACCGCTGGCTCCGCCACAGACATTCACACCGAGGCAGTTCTACGAAACCGTGGTGGGCGGCCCCATCAACGGCTCATTCATCATGGTGATGAACGACCCGCGGCGGCCCTATCACAAAACTTACGAGGTGGAATACGACCGCCACGTCTATGACGGCCATAACTGGGTGTATCTCAACCTGCCCATGGAGGACATTGAGCAGATGGCCATCGCCTCGCTCAGGGATGGTACAAAGCTTTATAGCAGCTACGACGTGGCCAAGCAGCTGGACCGCTCGCGAGGCTATTGCGACCTGAACAACTACGACTATGAGTCGCTCTTCGCCACATCTTTCAACATGGACAAGGCTCAGCGCATCAGCACCTTCGACAGTGGTTCCACCCACGCCATGACGCTCACCGCCGTGGACCTCGACGCCGACGGAAAGCCCACGAAATGGAAGGTCGAGAACTCTTGGGGCGCATCGTGGGGGCAGAAAGGCTGCCTCATCATGACCGCCCCCTGGTTCCGGGAATATATGTTCCGACTGGTGGTAGATAAGAAATATGTGCCCCAGCAGTTGCTCGATGAGGCCCGCCAGAAACCTGTCATGGTGATGCCCGAGGACCCCCTCTTCACCATGGACGAATAACCGGAACCCCCAGATAATCTAGAATCTCTAGAAAATCTAGAACCTCAATAAAAATCAATAACCCATAACCCTAAGTTAAATCCTTAAAACAATTCAAACATTATGGCAGCTTACAAAATTATCGACGTAGAGGGCATTGGCCCCGTGTATGCAGAGAAATTGCTCGCAGCAGGCATCAAAGACACCGACATTCTCCTGGAGAAATGCGCCAAACCCGCCGGCAGAAAGGCATTGGCCGAGGAAACGGGCATTTCGCCCAAGCTCATCCTTACATGGACCAACCATGCCGACCTCATCCGCATCAACGGCATTGGCCCGCAATTCGCCGAATTGCTCGAGGCAGCAGGCGTGGACACCGTGAAGGAGCTGAAGCACCGCAAGCCGGAGAACCTGCAACCGAAACTCGAGGAAATCAACAACGAGAAGAAACTCGTGGGACGCGTGCCCGCCCTGAAAGAGGTGGAGCGCATGATTGCCGAAGCCGGCGAACTTCCCGCCGTCATGGAATACTAATCCACGGCTACACCCTCAACCCAAATCGGTCATTGGAAAGCCGGACCATGAGTTATGGTACGGCTGATGACCGATTTGGGTTTTTTCTTTATCTTGAGACGGGTAACAAGACAGATAAAAATCGGTAAAAAATCTTGACAATTTTACCAATTTTTCATCCGTTTTGTAAAGTATTGAGTATCAGTTGTTTGCAAATAGTGCCAAGTTTGACCGCAAATTTCGGGGAGAAAATTGGCAATTTGAGAGGAGAGAATTGGCAAATCTCTCCCCTCAATTTGCGGTCAAACTTTTTGGAGTAACCCAAAAACCATGAAAAATCTTGACAAAATGGGGCGCTCGCGCAGCGCTAAATGATTCAACGGTCCTAATGGCCGATTTGGGCTAAAAGCAGAGTGCCCGACCCGCAGACATTGTCCGCAGGCCGGGCACTCCCCGTTTCCATGGATTCTTATACCAGGTGCTCGATGAGGTCGGCACGCTCGCCGGGGAGCATGTCGATGACGGGAATTTC